>LSQX01271806.1_pt2 | contig 52736 bp, 39 predicted proteins | sample 654561 | NCBI WGS metagenome assembly LSQX01 (sample SAMN04489861, study PRJNA283612) | anaerobic digester metagenome | isolation source: 4 biogas reactors fed with cattle manure at either 37C or 55C with and... | place: Denmark: Kongens Lyngby | collected 2014 | reverse complement strand
GTATTTGGCCATTTTTTAAGTAGCCCATCTATACAATATCTGTCAACATACTCCAGCCATTTTAACATTACAGGGTAATATTTCTCTAATATCCTCTTATCAGCATAATTTTTATATGTATTCCATGAAGCTGAAATTATAAACCCACACCAGTATGGACCACCTCCGGCACTATAAGGATTAGGCGCTGTATGAGGCATGCCTCCATCTTCTCTAATTACATCTCCCCATGCTTGTATCCAATTGTTATACATAGGTGCTAGATTAAACATTGTTTGAGCTGTAATAGTAGAAGCATTACCATCACCACCATAACCCAGTCTTTCAATTTGAGGGCAATCAACCAGATAACCGCCTAAACCAACATTACGTAGAGTATATGAAATCATATCATGAATTTGATTCAGATCTTCATCAGAGGATATGAACGAAGAAGTAGATTCAAAGTCGGTATGTATAAAATGAGCCTTTATATCTGATAATTTAGGCTCCTGATTAAGATTTGTAATTTTCACATAACGGAAACCATGATAGTTGAACTTGTTTATAAAATGTTCAGTACCACTGCCTGAAGCAATATATTTGTCAATCTGTCCCTGCCAATATATTTCACCATCATTAGTCAAGTGATCTGAGAATTCCATTATTATTTCCTGGTTCTTTTCCAATTCTGGAAATGTGATTTCAAACCATCCTGAAATGGTAGTTCCCATATCAATTAAATAAGTATTTTCAGATAACCTTACTGCAGAAATTGGGCTAATTGTATCTTTTATTCTGTTGGGCTCTGTCATCTGAGGAGTTACTTCATGTACTGGGATATCAACAAGAGATACTTTGTTCCAAACTAACTCATCAGGGGATTCAAGAAAAAGATTTCTTGTTTCAAGGTTTCCATTAATTATTTCTCCTCCATATCTGCCAGACCTCCAATTGCCGATTCTCTCATATTCACTATTACGGGCTGTCCATGTTTCATCTGTAACTATAACATTACTGATTGTTTTATTTGATACTTTATCTAATTGAGCCTTAAATGCCGGTCCACTAGCTGTAACACCTGGTAACCCGTCTGTGTACCAACCACTCCCTAACCAAACAATAATGTCATTTTGCCCCGATTTTATAAATTCAGTTACATCATATGTGTTTATCAGCGAACGTTTATTAAACTGTGAAACGGCGGGTGATAAAACATTATCGCTCACTTGTTTACCGTTGAGGTATACTTCATGATATCCAAGTGAGTTTATATGAAGTAAATATGTCTCTTTTTTATCTGGAGCAATTACTGAGAACTGTTTTCTAAATTGAGGGGTAAGATTAAATCCATTTAATACCTGACTACCGGTTTCTGAGTTTATATTTGATCTGTTTTCAGTTATATTACTATCAATAAATCCAATATATGAAGCTTTCCAATCTTGTGGAGTGAGAAGACCAATGCTCAATCTTGACGGTTCACTCCATTCAGATACATTATCATTTTGATCCCATACTCTTACTTTCCAATATAGTATCTGACCCGACTTTAGATCTTTCCCTTTGTAGGTAATTAGATGGTTTTGAGAAGAATTGACTTTTCCGGAATTCCAATAATCATTCTTATCCTCAGTTAAAATATCTTTTTCAGATGCAACTATTATTTGATACGATGTTTGGGCTGAACCCTGTTGATCAGATATGTTTATCCAACTGAATCTAGGTTGCCTGCTATTAATTCCCAATGGGTTAGCTAAATGTTCACATCTTAGATTCTGAACGTAAATCAATCGATTTGAATTGCAACTCAAAGTGACAAATATTGTTGTTAAGATGACAATAATTTTATAATTATGTTGTAACTTATAGTTTTTCATTCGTATTTAATTTAATTATACTTTTTATTTTCAGCTAATTACACCCTCTAAAATAACAATAATAAGTAATTTGTATAATGTTTTACTACATTAAATGATTTAAATACTTATGATTATGATAGAAAAAACTTCTATTTGTAAAACAACTTCTTTAGGTGCCTTTCATAAATATTCTCTTTAACACCTGCTCCAATTATATCAGCATGTTTTATAAGTAGATCACGGAATTCATCACCCATTTGTGCAGCTACTGGGTAAGCCACATGAATAAGCTGCCTGAAGTTCGGATTATATTCCGGATGATCAGGAATATGACGTAGTGTATCGGAAAACTTTTCACCAGACCAACCATTTACTTCCTTAACTGAAGGCAGAAAGTTAGGATCAATATCAATAACATCTGCATAGGGAGTACAAAGTTCTTCGCGGCGATTAAATGCGTTCTCATATATCTTTTTAGCAATTTTAAGGCCACCACCACCAGCAACAGATAATCCAATAATCTCTTCGAGCCAGGTTGTTCCTGCAGTTTTAACATGTAATCCTTTGTTATATTTAATTAATATGCTTTGGATGATAGGGTAAATTGAGAACTTATCACTACCTGAATGAACGCTGAGTTTAAGATCATAAGGTAAACCGAACTCTTTTATAGCATAATCGATTATCAGAATATCCTCTTCAAATTCTTTTGAAAACTGTTCAAGATTCCCAGAGTAATCTATGCCCTTATTAAATCTGCCTGTAAATTTGGGAGCAATAGTTTGAACAAAAACGCACTTATCTGCTAACATTTTTAATATGAACAACAACTCTATAGGAGTTTGAGGTGAGTCAACCTCATCCATTGAAACCTCTGTAATGAAGTTCCCTTTACCTTTTTCTTTTTCCAGGTATGCATATATTTCTGATGCTTGTTGCGTTGCAATAAGAAATTTACGACCTATTTCATGTAAAAGCTCTTTTGTAATACTTAATGGATATTTAATTCCGGGAATATTCAATTGTCCGATATACTTTCTGCAGGACTCAACAAAAAGATCAATATCCTTCTTAGCACTTTCTTTCCCAATATAATTTGCTACATCAAGAGTGAAAAAATCTGAAGTATCTACATAATTTGAAACAGTATCTTTATTTATATGATCTGCATCTACAAAATATCTTCCTCTATACTTCAGTGCTTTTACTGCTTCATCAGCTTCTTTACGAGTGTCAGCCGAAGTAGTGCCTACATATATATGCTCCCTGTTTGACTTGTTCCATACAGGTGTTATCTCTAATCCTTCCTCAGCTGCACTAATAATTGCCGCAAGTTGTGCTTTCCCCTGAAATGTAAAACGATCACCAACACCGAAACTATATTTTCCTAATTTTATCATAGAAGGTTATCTATTGAACTACTATATCTTATTAATATTAGGATTTATAGTAGTGAGATCTTTTATGTATACTATTTCTTTAGAATCAATACTCTTTCTGGCAGCAATACCAATCAGGCACGCCAAAGCACCATCTCTTACCCCTGCTGTTTGTTTTAATGGATCCTTTGTACCGGGGATAAAAATTTGATCTCTCAATAGTTTGTCTCCACCACCATGCCCACTACCTTGCTCAATTCGTATATATTCTCTTTTACTAAAATTTTTGTACAAAACTATTTCATCATAATTTACTTCAGTAGTAGGGTTAGATTCCTGAATCCATGCATCCATTCTGCCTTTTGTACCATTAAATGCAATTCTGTATCCCTCATAGGGAGAGTAGGCAGTCAAAGAGTATGAAACTTGAACCCCATTCATATATTTAATGGTTGCAGCCATTTTATCAAAAATGTTCACATCATTTCTGAATACACATCCATCACGAAAATATCCATCATATTTTTCATTATCAACATATAACCTTTTGTTGGTTTCATTCTTCATGATATCATAATAGAAATTACACACTTTTGTATGATTACAATTTCTACAGTTTTCAGCTCTGAATGTACCTTTCTTACCATAAAAATTTAAGTCTCCTAATGCATAAACACTTTCAGGATCACTATCTATCCACCAGTTAAGTAGATCAAAATGATGACTTGCCTTGTGGACCAAAAGTGATCCGCTCTTCTCTCTTAACCTATGCCATCTTCTGAAATAGTCTGCTCCATGAGAGGTGTCAAGATACCAGTGAAAATCAATTGAGGTCAGTTCTCCAATTTCTCCTGCACGAAGAATCTCCCACATTTTGGCTCTATGTGGTGAATAGCGATAGTTGAAAGTCACTCTGAAGTTCTTACCAGTTCTCTTTTCAGCATCAATAATAGTTTGAATTTTCTTTTCATCAATTGCCATTGGCTTCTCACATATTATATCAGCCCCCATCTCCATACCTTTTTTTGCAAAATAATCATGTGTATTATCATCAGTAGTAATAATCAGAACATCAGGCTTGGTTTCAAGCATCATTTTTTCAAAATCGGTGTATGTAGGACAATCTGATCCAATCATTTTACTTCCAACTTCTAACCTGCCTGGATTGTGATCACAAAAACCAACAAATTCTGCATAATCAGAATAGTCTTTCAATACATCTTTTCCCCACATTCCGACTCCTCTTACACCTAAACCTACTAATGCTAATTTAGTTTTGACTGCAGAGTGTTTTAGTGCAGTAACATTTGCAGCAAACAACTGAGATTTTCGGTTAATAACAGAAGTTCCGGCAATTGCTCCTGATACAGCAAGGAAATTTCTTCTGGACATTGATGAACTTTTGATTTTCATATTATTTATAATTTAAATCAGATTAATTTCTAATTATAATTTGTAGTCCTCTATGGTAATGATAATTTAAAAGTATAGCTTCCTGACTCGAGAGCAATTTTGTCAAGACCTTTACTGTCAGTACCTTGAATTTTAGCATTTTCGGGCAAATAAAATGTAGCGCTACAATTTGGAGGCACAACAACATTATATACTACATAGTTAGCATCCCATCTCCAGTCAGAAATAATAGTACCAAACAGAGAATTAAATTCTGCCCTGAATTGCCCCAGCTCTTTTTCAAAGTGAGGCCTCAGTATTATATGTTTAAACCCAGGCTGTTTATCATCTGGATAAATGCCTCCCAAACCTTTGAAGAACCAGGCTCCAATTTCGCCAAACATCATATGATTATCGGAGATATCTCTTTCTGCTTCAAGATCCCAGTTCTCCAAAAGCGTTGTAGCTCCATTTACAATCCACCAGCCCCAAGAAGGGTAGGTGTCTTGTACTGCTACTTTATAAGCTACATTAGAAAACCCATTTTCGCTCAATGCATTTAAAAGAGCTTTAGCACCTAATACCCCAACATCAAGGTGATAGTCTGCCTCTTCTACCTTCTTTGCAAGATTGGAAGCAACAAGAGGGATAAATTCTTCAGGTACAACTTTCCAATGAAGTGGAACACTAAGTTCAGTCTGAGTTCCACTTGCATAAATACCCGTTTCACGATTTAGGAACTTATCATTTATTGCTTTTTTAATCTTATCGGCTAAAGTAGAATAATAGATGTAATCACTCTCTTTCCCAAACAATTTTGCAGCATTTGCCAATATTTTGGTGTCTACATAAAAGTAAACAGATGATGTTAACTCAAGATTAGATCTGGATTTAACGGGAACCCAGTCACCTCTTCCCCAAGTGGTTAGTCCGTCGGGGCTAGTCCTATCTACATAGTTAACATATCTCTTTATATTCTCATAACTGTCATACAATAGTTTACTGTCACCATAGAAGCGGTATATTTCCCATGGAATAATGGCTATAGTACTTGTCCAGTCAAGCCCGTTAGCTGTTCCATATCCCCATCCACCTGTTGGAATTATATCAGGTAAAACACCATTAGGCTGCTGTTCGTCTCTGTGATCAGCAATCCATTTCTCATAAATTGTTATTCCATCAAAGTTGTAAAGAGCTGTCTCTATTGCAAAATGACCATCACCCGTCCACCCATTCTTTTCACGCTGTGGACAATCAGTGGGATAACCCATCAGATTGGATAAATAAGCATTGTTAGTAGCCCACCACAGACGATTAATCAATTCACTTGAAGTTTCAATCTTGCCTCTTTGAGGGACGTCACTATGCATAAAATATGCTGTAAGACTTTTACTGTTTAGCTCTATAGCATTATTTGCAGTAACTTCAGCATATCGAAAGCCTTTATAATTAAATTTAGCCATAAATTCATCTTCCCTCTCTCCGCTAAGTATCAACACATCAGTTTGAAATGGGTCTGAATCATTATCACCGCGGTAATAAACATTTATATTAGCTAAATCAAGCCGACCAGATTTATCAAGCCTTTCACCATGTTTTATTTTTACTTTTGTACCCTTTATGCCAGAGATATTTATTTTTGTTACTCCGGACATATTCTGGCCAAAGTCGTAGAGATATGTGCTATCGTTTATTTTTTTGAAATCAACCGCAGGAAGCATTTTTACATTTCTGATTGGTCTCAGTTGCTGTGCAGTTATGTTGGTAGAAGGTGCAGATCTCAGTCTTACTCCCTCCCAATTTGAATCATCAAACCCTGGTTCACTCCACCCATTCTTCTCAAGATTTGCATCATAATGCTCGGCAGTGTAAATGCTGTTAAAAATAACTGGGCTGTCTGATTTAACCCAGCTCAAATCGGTTGGTATAATTTCAACAGTTCCATCGGTGTATGTAATTCGTAAGTCAAGACAAAAAGCCGGTCTGTTTCTCCATGGAGCTCTTTCAAAATCCCATACACCGAGAGATTGATGGTTATACCAACCGTTGCCAAGTATTACTCCAATAGCATTTTCTCCTTTTTGCAATTGCGAAGTAACATCATGTGTAACGTAGAGATTTCTTCTATCAAAACGTGTATACATCGGGTCCAATCGTTGATTACCTATCTTCTCCCCATTTATGTATAATTCATAAAGTCCTGCTACTGCTATATATACCCGTGCAGACTCAATCTCTTTTTCTGATTTAAATTTTTTACGAAAATAAGGCGCAGGTTTATAATGAATATCTCTTCCATCACTTATCCAATTACCATTCCAGTTTGACATATCCATCATACCAGTCTCGAATCTACTGATCTCAGAAATACTCACATTCATATTATCATCCCAAATAATTACTTTCCAGTAATATTTGGTAAAAGGCAAAAGATTTACCCCAGTATACTTGATTAACTGATTATCTGACTTTATTACTCCAGTATCCCAGCTTATCCCATCATAACTTCCAGAAACTGGTGTATTTCCACTAATGTTATCAACCTTTTCAGGATTAGTACCCACAATCAATCTATAAGCTGTCTGTTTTGCACCATCTCTATTATCTTCAATTCGCCATCTTAATCTGGGATTAGGATTATCAATTCCTAAAGGAGATTCGAGGTAATCAGTTTGAAGATCAACGGGTTTAAATGAAATGCTCTTATTTAGATTTTGTCCATTTGAAAAATTACAGAAAATAATTAATAAGAACGTTGCAATTGATATAGGCTTAAGAAAACAACTCATAAATATCAGCTTAAATAGATTAATTTAAAATAGTAGTTTATGTTATATGTAATTTAAAAATTTACTTTATCATAGGAAATAATCTTTTTATCTCCTCATCACTTGGTCTGGTGCCATATTCACATATTTCGAAAGCTTCAGCTTGAGTAACCTTAGCACCTGTTTCTTCTCCATACCATTTAATAAGTGACTGTCTTACAGAAGGTGCAATTACTCTCTCTCGATTAGAAGAGAGCCATTCTAATCTCTCTTTTTCTCCTGTTGGCGCCTCAATTCCTACTGTCCAGGGAAGCCAGTCGAAGTATTGTGATTCATGCGCAGCCATACCATATATCTTTTTATCAAATACATCAGAAATATCTATAGCAATATCAGGTTGGAAGGGATAAGGCTTTTGAAACCTATCCTGTGTATAAAGGAAAACAGGATTCTTTTTTAAAGGAGGAGTATCTGTTACAACATTTGGTACAATAACCAGATAAGCAGCATCCTGTATTACTGTTGCTGTATTTCTATGATCCGGATGATAATCATTAGGTCTGGGACCAATTACAATATCAGCATTCCATTCACGAATTAATCTGATAACATCCTTTCTTAATTCTAATGTTGGCATAAGTTCTCCATCATGATTCTCAAGAACTATATATTTGACACCAAATCTTTTACCTGCTTCCTCAGCTTCAGCTCTTCTTATTCTTGCTAACTCGCCACCACCTATAGATTGATGTCCTGCATCACCATTAGTCAATGAAACAAATAGCACATTATGCCCAAGTTCAGCAAATTTAATTGCAGTTCCTCCAGTAGATCCGTCCGCATCATCAGGATGTGCACCAATTACTATAACATTTATCTTGCCCTCATCATTAAATGTGTTATTCAGACTAAATGCTTTGATAAAAGGGATAAAAAGCAGAATCAATACCAATAAGTGTTTCATATGATTTTAATTTTTAAGTTTATTTTGTCAAAGATGCAAAAAATAACCTAAAAAACATCATAATTTCTTTATAAAGGTATGTTTTTCACTTTATTAAAGAGCAAGATCAGAATACAATAATTACTTATCTATTTTTGACTACTAAAAAAATCTTTATATGATATTAATTCAATATTTTTTTCTTTTATAACAGACTTTACGGCATCATGAGTAAAAGAATATGTGACTCCCTCTCTATCTTCCGCAACATTCTCATATCCGATGTGTCCCATACCTTGTGACTCTGTATCATCAAATGCAGGATGTTCAATTAATAGATAAGCTCCAGTATTTAATGATTTTATATTATTTATTAAATTCTTTAATTTCTGTTCTTTGCTTAATTGACTTCCACTCCATCGTGGAAAGTTTATGACATTAGTAGTTTGGTTGGAAATTATATTAAGATTATATTCTTTAGCCAACTTATATAAAAGTTCATTAGTTTCATCTGAAAAACTAAGACAACCCATGTGAGTAGAAATATGTGAGACATGTGGTATACGTTTTATAGCTGTCTCAATTTGTGCTCTGACTTCCCTTTCTATTTCATCAATTTTCCAATCATTCTCCATTATACTACCTCTCGGATAACTCCCATTTGGCCAAACAAATGGAAAGAAATAACCGTTTTCATCTGTAATACTTTCTACTTTAGTAAGAGGACGCCATTTTATATTCGACCATTCACTTGTTAAAGTAATATGTACACCTATATCCAGGTTTGGATACTCATTGGCCAATTTGACAGCTTCTTCGAACCAGGGACCTGGCACTATAACCTCTGCTGAACGTACGATTCCCTCCTTATAAGATTTTATAATTGCCAAATTAATTGAACGTGATGCACCAAGATCATCTGCTCTTACTATTAGTCGTGTATTCTGACTTATTAATGATGTTGTGGAACAGATAAAAATTAAAAGTGTCAATATTGTACTTTTCGTTTTTTTACTACAATAATAGAACATGTTATTTACTATTTATTTTATGATGTAATTAAGTATTTTATTATCAATGTTTCTGAAGAGGATTTAACAAATATTTTCTAGTTTATAACCATACCAATCTACACAGTCCAAATCTTTATTATTTAATCATCAATTTTAATTATCACCCCCTCAGGTGCTTCAATCTCACTTTCAATTTTCTCACCAGCCTGTTTTACATGCTTAACTTTGATAATACCCAATGGAGTAGGGAAGGATCCTTCAGCAAAATCCAGATCGCCAAGATTAGGTGATATCCTAATAACCTTAGAACCCGGTTCAATCACCTGAATTCCTAAAACATGCCTTGTTAGCCATGAAGTTGGTCCTGATGCCCAACCATGACACAGACTAGCTCTTAGTCCAATATAGCAATGGTCGCCCCCATCAGAATGAATATTAAATTTAGACTCATCGGGTAGTTGGTCAATAGGTACTGCATTGTGTTTTTCATCATAGTTGAAGTTTTCCCAAAAAGTTGTTGCTCCCAGATCAAGCATGGCACCCCAATAATCTGAGATAATCTGCATAGCCTCATTGTATTTCCCATCTAATGCAAGAGCTTCAAGCATATAATAGCCATAAAAGGTTGCAAAATTATTGGCTCCCCCTTTTAGCAATATATTTGATGCATCTTCCGAAGATAATATACCTGCAATAGCAAGAAGTGCAGCTGCTTGTTTGTTTTGATGAGTCGAAGGTGTATGTTTTTCAAGTTTTCTTATAGATTCTATGCATGTTTTTTCAAGTTCATCATCGTTTAGCCATTCAGCTATATCTTTACCTGCTTTCATTGTAATTAGCATTAAAGCCTGCAGCCCTGAATGAATAACTTCTGGATTTTCAGAAGTGGGCCAGTCCAGAAAACGTCCTCCATCAAGGTTCTCTTTTCCAGTGGAGTCAATTTTGGACTTGATCTGATTAATTAAACCGGTTAAATATTGCTGTTGTTCCCTCAGATATTCAAGATCTCCATTATAGAGATAAAAATCTCTGTGAGTTATTATCCACCACAAAGAGTAGGAAGACATTCCATTCATCCATCCGGGAAGAGGAGTAGTATCTCGTCCAAAATCAAGGCTTTTTCTTACAACTTCCTGATCTCCAAATACATTATTAATTGTCATTACTTCAGGATGAACATCACCAAGCCATACAAGGCGGTCACGTTTTATTCCATCCCATAGGTATTCCTGCATATTCAGGTGAACAGTATAAGCACCTGTTTCCCAAATCTTATTCAACCTTTCCGAACTTGAGTGAAAAGAGCCTAGATATGGAATATCACGAAAGCGTGCTATTGCTCTTATTGAACGTATCGGCAACTCTGCACCTTTATCAATTAAATCTATCCTAACAAACCGGAAGCCTGAGTTCCCAATTTCAACTGTACCCAGCCAGGGAATTTCGAGTGTGTAATCACGCAATGAGTGATCATTTGTTGCTGAACCCATGCCAGGGTGGCTATTATCGATGCAATCACTCATAGCCTCTGTCACGGATTCCCCAAGTCTGACTCTAACTTTAACCGGATTCTTATCACTTCTGATTCCTGCTGCTATCTCTATCCCTCCATATAACTCATTACCATAATCCAGCAATACAGACGCAATCATATTAGAGTCCGATTTCAGAACAGACATCCCCTCACTGCTGGTTGTTAGTTGTCCTTTATATGGACTAAGTAATACCTCTGGGCTTATTACATTCATACCAAGAGTGTCAGATTGCCATATTATCTTTGAAGGATATAAGTATGCACGAGTAATCTCATCTTTAAAAAGCTGTCCAGAAAAAACTTTATCGTTTAAACTGCTCTGTGAGTACGAATTACCCGTAAAGGTTATTAGGAATAAGATTAAAACTATTGGTGATAAAAGAATTTTTAGCATCATGTGAAGAGTAGTTTATACTATACAATAGTTCCTAATTCCCTATACTCAGTAGGTGTAAATTTCACCCTTTTTTTGAAAAAAGACAAAAAGTATTCGTATGAACTAAAATTCAGTTCATACGAAATCTCTTTAATAGGCATGGTTGTTTCTGTCAGCAACTCCTTTGCTTTTCTCAGTTTTAGCTCCTGAAAGTATTGAGCAGGTGCATACCCGGTATATTCCTTAAAAGTTTTCCTGAAAAGAGAATAACTGATGCCCAGATTTTCAGCAATTTCTTTGGCATCAATTTCCTTATTAATGTTTTCCAGCATTATCACTTTAGCTCTCTCAATCTTTTGAGCAGTATCTTTAATCTCGAAGTTTTTATTTTGTGCCAGAAATAGAATATTACCAAATATATTAAAAACTAAACCGGCCAGATTTTGCTGCGCAGCCGTTTTATCTTCTTTAGCAATTTTAATTGCTGTTGAGAAGAGTTGCACCAAATCTTCGTTTATACCAACATTAAGGATCTGATTTTGAGGCGATATAAAACCGTTTTCAACAATGTTGTCGATTATTTCACCTTCAAAACCGATATAATATTCGTTCCATCCGGTTTCTCTCATAGGGCAGTAGGTGTGCCATTGACCCGGAAAAAGAATTATAACCTGCCCTTTACTTATATTGGTTTTTTTTGTTGATTCTGATTTGAAAAATCCTTTCCCTTTACTAATATAAACTATTTGATATTCAGACAATATTCTGCCTTTTTCAGGATTGAAATAGTAGCTTTTAGGGTGCTCAGCTGATGGATATGCAGCGTAAGGAGCAATTGGTTGGAATCCAACAGTATTTACTGTCAGTCCGAATTTTTGATCCCTTTCGCTGACTAACAAGTATTTAAAATCTATAGCGAAATCGTTATATCGCATTGTTTTTCAGATATTCATTATTGTGTTTCTAATATCGTAAATATAATGATTTTTTTTGATTCTTAATCAATTTCAGAATAAATTAGGTATAATCAGTGAGAATATCAAAACAGCCATTCCGAGAGCCAGATATATTACAGCTCTCTTTCCTGCCCCTTTCCATTCTTTCAAAATAATTCCCCAAACATTGCTGAAAACAACATTTAGAGACATTAAAATACTCCACGAAAAAGCCATCATAACACTACCAGGTTCAAAAAAGCTTTGTCCCATACCCAATCCAAAAAATTGAGAGTACCATAACAGTCCCGCCAATGCACAGAAGAGTATATTATTTGAAAATACTGAACTTGATGATTTTTTTATTTCACCACCTGTTCTGTTTTTCCTGTTCATATACAAGCAGTAAATTAAATTAGTAATAAAACCTCCTGTTGTTACCAGTAAAGTAACAGGATTCTGGGCAAAAAGATCAGATACACCACCCGCAACGGCTGCTTCTCTGATAGGTATACCTGCATTAAGGCCCAGATTAAAGCATGCACTCATTACACCTGACAATAATGCGATCAACAGACCTTTTTTCAAGGCAAAGTCTTTAATTGCTTTTCTTTTCTCTTCCTCACTCATATTCTTTGAGCGTAGGCTTCCGGCATAACCAACTAAGGCTATTCCAATCAGAGTGACGGCAACAGCTAAAAGAAGTATCAATCCTTTAGGTGAGAAAAGTTCACCGTTAATCATTGAAGGTATCAATGTCCCAAGAGCAGCAGTTGTACCCAATGCCACAGACTGCCCCAGTGCTATACCCAGAAAACGCATACTCAGTCCAAATGTCAATCCCCCAACTCCCCATAATGCACCATAACCGATTGCCTGTAATGAGGCAACAGAATTGGAACTGTAAATTTCAATCATGTCGGGTAAAGTCATAGCCAGTAACGCTCCTAAGAACGGGAAAATAAGCCATGCAAAAACTCCCTGCGTGAGCCAGAAGTTTTCCCACGACCATTCTTTTATCTTATTGATGGGAACGTATGAGCTTGATTGGCCCATACTACCCACCGCAATTATCAGTAAACCTATTAAGGTGTTCATAGATTAATTTATATTTGAGGTTAATAATGTCTCTCTTTTTTTTATTTTACTCTCTCAGTAAGGTTTTGCAATAATTATTAGACTCTTTTTGAAGTTACATTATTCTCATAGTTCTGAATTTCCTTTATATATTCATCTCCCACTGGAACATTTAGCATATAACAGATATAGTTGTATATATCACTCCATGGCATAGCTTTCAACTCTTCCAGGAAGGCCATTCGTTCGAAATTCTTATTTTGCATTTCAAACTCCCTGAGCTTTGCTGTTGGTTCTAACAAGGCCTGCAACATTGCTTTCTGTGCTGAACGTATACCTATAACATAAGCTCCAATCCTATTTATTGATGCATCAAAATAATCCAAACCTATATGAATCTTTTCCATCTGTCCAGAGCGAACAATCTCTTGTGAAATAGCAAGAAGCTCATCATTGAGGATCACAACATGGTCGCTATCCCATCTTTCCGGTCTACTTACATGAAGATTTATTTCGGGAACAAAAAGTAACATAGAAGATAGTTTGTCAGAAATAGTTTCAGTTGGATGGAAATGACCTGCATCAAGCGTTAGAGTCATGTTGTTTGCTACAGAATATCCCATATAGAATTCATGAGATCCAACTACATAGCTTTCACTACCTATACCAAATAGCTTACATTCTACACAGTCTTTAAGATAATCTGTACTTATTTTTTCAGCAAGTACTTCATCAAGTGACTCTTTTAGCAATCTTCTGTGCTCAATTCGTGAAACAGTTTTATCCTTTTCCCCATCTGGTATCCAAATATTGTGTATGCATGGATCACCTTGTTGCCTGCCAATTTCTGCAGCAATTCTTCGACACTGACGAAGATGATCTTTCCAGAATTTACGAATTTCTGGATCAAAATCAGAAAGTGTATAGCCACTACTGCTTTTCTCGTGTGAGAAAAATGTAGAATTGAAATCCAGCTTTACATCATTCTCTTTTGCCCAGTCGATCCAACTTTGAAAATGTTTCGGCTCAATTTTATCTCTATCAACAAACTTACCACCAAAATCACCATATATTGCATGTAAACTTATACGATGTTTACCTGGTATTAAAGTGAAAACTTTCTCAAGATCTTTTTTAAGCTCCTCAATTGAACGAGCTTTCCCCGGAAAATTACCAGTTGTCTGAATTCCACCTGTAAGTTCCCCGTCAGGATTTTCAAATCCAATTACATCATCTGCCTGCCAGCAGTGAATTGAAATAGATAGGTTCTTTAACTTCTCAACAGCTGCTTCTACACTCACACCCAATGCAGCATACCTGGCCTTAGCATCTTCATATGCCTTTATAATTTGTTCTTCTTTCATAAAAATATGGTTTTCAATGTTATGATTTAATTTTGTAGATATTATTGGTTCTTTGATTGTCTACTCTTTGTCCTCCAAAAACACTTCTAGATATTTATTGTAATTCCTATCCCATGTTTCTACATCTTCAGGATTAAATAATTCAAGTGCAGTTGAATTTCTCACAATATCCCTCATAATAATTTTGTTCTCCACCAAACCAGCTGCTTTTGCCTGCATAAGAATATTACCGATAGCCGTAGCCTCAGAAGGACCTGCAATTACCTGCATTCCAATAGCATTTGCTGTAAATTGATTTAGCATATTGTTCTTTGATCCTCCTCCAATAATATGCAATTTTTGTATCGGAAAATCGGCTAATTTTTGTAGATTCTGTAACACCTGCTTGTATCGGTAAGCAAGACTTTCATAAATACACCTCGCAATCTCTCCAATTGTTTCAGGCACTTTCTGATTTGTATCACTACAATATTTCTGAATAGAATCAATCATAGAATCGGGATTTGCAAAACATGGTGCATCAGGGTTGATAAAACAAGAGTATGGTGCAGCCTGCATTGCTGCCTCTACTATCTCATCAAATGAAACCTGTCTTTCTTTTTCCCACTCTTTTCGGCACTTTTCAATGAGCCACATTCCACAGATGTTTTTCAAAAGCCTAATTGAACCATCTGCACCTCCCTCATTTGTGAAATTAAGATTATATGTAACTTCGTTAACCACAGGCTGTTTTGACTCAATCCCCATCAAAGACCATGTTCCTGAACTCAGGTATGCAAAATTCTCATCCTCAGCGGGTACAGCCAGAACTGCAGATGCTGTATCGTGACCTGCAACAGCAACAACTTTAATGCCTCTTTGCCCTGTAGCTTTTATTACAGAACTGTTTGTTTCACCAATTATGGTACCGGAATAGACTATTGGTGCAAAATTATCTTTAGATAGTCCCACAGACTCAAGTAGTTCCATATCAAAATCTCTTGAATAAGGATTTAGAAGCTGAGATGTAGAGGCAATAGTATATTCTGTTACCATTTTTCCTGATAACATATATGATAGTGCATCTGGCATAAACAAAACTTTATCTATTACTCTATTTATAGATGTTTTTTCATGTAATTGTGTGTCAAGCTGAAACAGAGTATTGAAATCCATGATTTGAATACCTGTTTTCATATATAGCTTCTCTTTATTAATTTTCCCGAAATATCTTTCAGGAGCTCCTCTTAAGTTGGTGTTTCTGTATGCAGATGGCATTCCGAGAGCTTTGCCGTCACTTCCAAAACAGACATAATCCACTCCCCATGTGTCAATTCCAATAGACTTTATCTCGATACCCATTGATTTGACCTTTTTTATAGAATCGATTATCTGGATATACAGATAAAGTATATCCCAATAAATAAAGCCATTTACTTCGATCATTGGGTTAGGAAAACGGGTAACTTCACTAAACTCAATTTTTTCGCTTTGTATGGTGCCAAGCAATGCCCTGCCACTTCCGGCCCCAATATCAATAGCTAAAAAATAATGTAATATGTCACTGTTCATGATGAGGTTAAATGATGAAATATATAAATTACGAATACAAACATACAATAAATATCAATTTGCTTTATTTAAGAATTGATTTAATGACTGTGCTTTTTGATAAAACATAAGATAGGTTTTAATCTGTTCTTACTTTGTTCTTACCTGGTTCTTATAAGCTTCTTTTAAATAAGAAGAATATTAGAGTTTAGTAACCTCTTTTTCAGAACTAAATTTGCATTAGAGAGGTTTGATATTACACCCTTAAATGAGAATAAAAATATTTTGAAGAAAATGATTACTATATTTGTATTAATTTATAATTAATGACTGCGCATAAACTAAAATAATTAAATTATGAAACAGGCTTATTTAATATTATTATTTATCGGTCTTCTTTCTGTATCCGGCTGCAAAAATCCTTCAATAACATTATCTATTGCAGATTTCGGAGCTAAACCCGACTCAAGGGAGAATGCATCAATTTATGCACAAAGATTAATCGCAAGATTACAGGAAGTGGAAAATAATAATCATGTTACTGTTACTTTTCCTAAAGGTGTTTATCATTTTTATGAGGATAGTGCATTTGTAAGAGAGTATTATATCTCAAATCACGATCAAGATAATCCAAAAAAGGTGGGGTTTGCCCTTGAAAACCTAAATAATATCACAATAGATGGTCAAGGTTCAGAGTTTATATTTCATGGTAGGATGGTGCCATTTTCTTTATTGAATTCAAAAAATATTTCACTTAAAAACTTTTCAATTGATTTCGAAGTGCCGGCGCTTCGACAGTTGAATGTACTCGAAGTAAATAAAGAAAAAGATGAGCTTATAGCGGAAATATACCCCGGAGGTAACTATCGAATAGAAAATGGAAGATTAATATTTGTAGGTGAAACATATGAAATTGCTCCTGTGGCTTCGATGTCATTCAGAGAGGATAAAAGACTTACATATCTACGTCGCGATTTAAGTTTTAACCCTGAGTCGGTAACCGAGCAATCACCCAATATATTAAGTATTAAAGGGTGGTATCAGGTTAATGAGACTTCTACCGGAGAGAGATTTGTTTTAAGATCATATTATCGTCCCACACCAGGCATTTTTATTAGTGAATGCCTTGATACATTTATTGAGAATGTAACAGTACATTACGCTGAAGGAATGGGTCTGCTGGCTCAAATGAGCGAAAATATAACGCTTGATGGGTTTAATGTATCACTCAGAGGTGATGATGATCTGAGATATTTTACCACTCAGGCTGATGCAACACATTTTTCTGCTTGTAAGGGGGTAATTATTTCAAAGAATGGTCTTTATGAAGCCATGGCAGATGATGCCATTAATGTACATGGTACTTACCTTAGAATTACCAAAAGAGTAGATGATCATACTATTCAGGCAAGATACATGCATCCTCAGGCATGGGGTTTTAAATGGGCAGAAGAGGGTGATCAGGTTCAGTTTGTAGAGTCGGAAAGGATGGAATTGGTGGACAATAGTAATAATACTGTAACATCTATAAAAGCTATTGATAAACCAACCGAATTTGGAGCTAAGGAATTTGAAATAACATTTTCAGAACCACTGCCTATGGAGATTTCAGAGGAGGGGAAATTTGGCATAGAGAATCTGACATGGACCCCGGAGGTTACTTTCTCAGATAATGTAGTGCGTAATAACAGGGCAAGAGGAGCTCTCTTTAGTACTCCAAAACGTGTTGTTTGTGAAAACAATCTGTTTGATCATACACATGGAACTGCAATTCTGCTTTGCGGCGACTGTAACGGTTGGTTCGAAACAGGTGCTTGTAAAGAGGTAATAATTCGCAATAATCACTTTGTAAATGCTTTGACAGCAAATTATCAGTTTACAAATGCGGTGATCTCTATTTATCCTGAGATTCCAAACCTTGAAGATCAGGGAAAATATTTTCATTCAGGGATAGTAATTGAAGATAATACTTTTGAGATGTTTGACAGTCCCATCCTTTATGCAAAATCGACAGATGGACTTATATTCAGAAATAATTCTGTTATCAGAAATAATGAATTTGAGCCGTTTCACTGGAATAAACATATGTTTTTCTTCGAGAAAGTAAATAATATCTCAATTGAAGGGAATCAGTTTGAGAATGGTTTTGATAAAGATAATGATGTCAGAGTTGAACTTTCTGATGAGAAAAGTGTAATTTTATCAGATAATTAAAAAAGTACTCATTTTAGACAACTATAACTACCATATAAGATATTCAGGATTATTCAGATACAAAAAACAGATAAGAGAGATGAGGAAAAGTACTTTATTCATAGTGGGATATTTTTTACTGACATTTCAAATCTATTCACAGAACAATATTACTCCACAGAATACAATAAAGATAGAAAGAGGTGAATCCAAAGAGTCGATAATCTATAAAGCTGCACATGTTGTTCCAACTGCAAATCAGCTGGATGCATTAAGAAATGAATTTATTGCCTTTATTCATTTTGGTCCCAATACATTTACAAGAATGGAGTGGGGCAACGGTATGGAAGATCCTGCAGTTTTTGATCTGAAAACCGTTGATACAGACCAGTGGTGCCGCTCCATGAAAGATGCAGGTATGAAGATGGTTATTCTTACTGTAAAGCATCATGATGGTTTTGTATTATGGCAAAGCCGATATACTGATCATGGGATAATGTCGACTGGTTTTCAGAATGGAAAAGGGGATATACTTAGAGAACTTTCAAAATCATGTAAGAAATATGGGCTGAAACTGGGTGTTTATCTCTCACCTGCTGATTTATTCCAGATAGAAAATCCAGACGGACTCTATGGCAATCTTAGCAAATACACAAAAAGGACTATACCACGTGAAGTTCCGGGTCGCCCTTTTAAAAATAAAACTAAATTTGAGTTTGTAGTTGATGATTACAACGAATATTTTTTGAATCAATTATTTGAGATACTGACTGAATATGGCGAGATTCATGAGGTTTGGTTTGATGGAGCACATCCCAAAAGAAAAGGGGGACAAACTTACAACTATGCTGCCTGGAGAGAGTTGATTCATACTCTTGCCCCAAAAGCTGTAATATTTGGTCGTGAAGATATCAGATGGTGTGGTAATGAAGCTGGTGGCACAAGAGATACAGAAATTAATGTGGTAGCTTATGAGGTTAATCCTGATACAGCATCTGTTTTTCATGATATGACAGCAGAAGATTTAGGTTCTCGTGAAATTATATATAATGCTAACTATCTACACTATCAGCCGGCAGAAACAAATACTTCTATAAGAGAGGGCTGGTTTTATCGAGATGATACTAATCAAAAGGTAAGAAGTGCTGATGATGTATTTGATATTTACGAACGTTCGGTTGGGGGTAATTCAATTTTCCTCTTGAATATTCCGCCAAATCGTGAAGGTGAATTTTCATCCAGAGATATTGAGGTATTAAAAGATGTGGGCAGTCGTATTCGTGAGACTTATGATGTAAACCTATTAGAGGGAGCCAAAGGTCCGGTTGAACTGCTTGACGGAAACCAGGATACCTATTTGTTACTGGAAAATGGTGTCGATGAGTTTGTTATAATATTGAATGGGGAAAAGACTATTAATCGTATTATGCTTCAAGAGGCCATAGCAACTCATAGTGAGCGTGTTGAAAAACATGCTGTAGATGCATGGGTAGATAATGAATGGAGAGAGATTGCAGTTGCTTCTAATATTGGATACAAGCGTATATTGAGATTTCCTGAAGTTACAACAAGTAAAATAAGGGTGCGTGTTTTGGAATCAAGATTAACGCCTGCAATTAGTCATATTTCCGCTCATTATTATAAAACCAGACCTCCTCAGCTTGATTTTAGTAGAGATAAAGATGGCGTGGTCACAATCGCCCCAATGCAAACTGTATTCAACTGGAATCCAATAGGAGAAAATGCTGCAGATAATCTGAATACAGGATATGAAGTCTACTACACTCTTGATGGTTCTGAGCCAACTCTGAATTCTGCAAAATATGAATCTCCGCTGAAAGTTGAATATAAAACACTTAAAGCAGCTTCATACATTAACAATGAAAGAGGTGCTGTTCGCAGTGAAGATTTTGGTGTTGTAAAAAGAGACTGGGCGCTGATTGGTGTTAGTAGTCAGGTGAATAACCGACCAGCATTGAATGCATTTGATGCAGTTAAACGAACTTACTGGCAATCTGAAGAGAGTACTGAAAATCCATTTATCTCTCTGGATCTGGGTGAGAAATATCTGTTAAAAGCCTTTACTTATACTCCACAGACTTTTCATTCTAATGGTATGATGGCAAGTGGCGAAATTCAGATAAGTGAAAATGGTGCAACCTGGGATACAGTTGAGAAGTTTGAGTTTGGTAATCTTATAAATGACCCTACACCACGCACACACTATTTTGAAAAGCCTGTAACTACAAGATATATACGTTTGTTAGTAACAGGTATTGCAGGGGTTGAAAAGTATGTAACAATTAGTGAAATCGATTTCTTGTAACGAATAATATTATCCAGAATATAATACGTACATATAATAATGAATAAATTATTACACCTGATTATCATTTTATTCTTATGTACAGTTAGTCGAAATCTACTGTCTCAGGAACTTTATAAAGATCCTGACAGAACAACAGATGAAAGAATAGCAGATCTGTTAAGCAGGATGACTACGGAAGAGAAGATAGGTCAGTTGTGTTTTCCCACCGGATGGGAGATGTATAGAAAGATTGACGACCATACTGCTGTTCCCGCTGAAAGTTTTATTGAAAGAATGCAAAAAACTCCCATTGGGGGTTTTTGGGCTACCCTGAGAGCTGATCCATGGACTCAAAAGACGTTGTCAAATGGATTAAACCCCAAACTGTCTGCCAAAGCGCTGAATAGTTTGCAAAGATTTGCTGTAGAAGAGACCAGACTTGGTATTCCTCTATTATTTGCAGAAGAGTGTATGCACGGACACATGGCTATAGGTACAACAGTTTTTCCTACCGGTCTGGGACAAGGCAGTACATGGAACCCTCAACTTATACAGGAAATGGCTGGGGTTATTGCATTGGAAACCAGACTACAGGGCGCACATATCGCTTATGGTCCAATTCTTGACCTGGCAAGAGAGTTGAGATGGTCGAGGGTAGAGGAGACATTTGGAGAGGATCCTGTACTTACGGCAAAACTTGGTGTAGCTTTCGTAAATGGTTTACAGGGAAATGATTTTAAAGATGGAAGACATGTATACTCAACTCCTAAGCATTTTGCTGCTTATGGTATACCTTCTGGAGGACATAATGGACAACAGGCTTTTATTGGAGAAAGAGAACTATTCTCGAATCATTTATTGCCTTTCGGAAAGGTTGCAGAAGCCGGAGTAAAAACAATAATGACATCTTACAACTCTATTGATGGTATACCAGCTACTGCACATAAATATCTATTAAAGGATATATTGAGAGTTGAGTGGGGTTTTGATGGTTTTGTTTTTTCAGATCTTGGCAGTATAGAAGGTATTGCAGGAACTCATCGTGCAGCAAAGTCTGTGAAACATGCAGCAGCTTTGTCTTTGAAAGCAGGTGTTGATGCTGATCTTGGAGGTAATGCGTATAGCAAAAATCTTATTTCTGCTTTGGATGAGGGACTTGTCTCTATGTCGGACATTGATAATGCTGTTGTTAATATATTAAGACTTAAATTTGAAATGGGTCTGTTTGAGAATCCATATGTTGATACCATTAAAGCCTCTCAAAAAGTCAGAAATGAAAAACATATTAAACTGTCAAGAGAGGTTGCAAGACAAGGAATAGTTCTGTTGAAAAACTGCAATAATATATTACCACTGAAAAAAGATATAGGGTCAATTGCTGTGATTGGTCCCAATGCCGATAATATTTATAACCAACTGGGAGATTATACTGCTCCTCAGGAAAGGAGTAATATTGTTACAGTGCTCGACGGAATAAAAAATGCTGTAAATGAAAAAACATCTGTTTACTACACAAAAGGATGTGATATAAGGGATACAACTGAAACCAACATTCAGGAAGCAGTTGATATAGCTAATAAGTCAGATGTAGTTATTCTTGTTGTTGGAGGATCAAGTGCAAGGGATTTTAAAACTGAATATATTGAAACAGGTGCAGCAACTATTACTGGAGCCGTCAATGAGAAGATTTCAGATATGGAATCGGGTGAAGGGTTCGACAGAAGTAGTCTTGACCTGCTGGGTGATCAGGAAAAGCTAATATCAGAAATTGCAAATACCGGAAAACCATTAATTGTCATCTATATTCAGGGTCGCCCCTTAAACATGAATAACGCATCAGAAAAAGCTGCCGCATTGCTTTCTGCATGGTATCCCGGGCAAGAGGGCGGAAATGCTGTTGCAGACATTCTTTTTGGAGATTACAACCCCTCGGGACGATTACCGGTTTCAGTTCCTCGCTCTGTTGGGCAGTTGCCAGTTTATTACTCATTAGGCAGACAGGCTGATTATGTAGAAGAGAGTAGCTCACCCTTATATCCATTTGGTTATGGATTAAGTTATACCAATTTTGAGTATAGTGACTTGGAAGTTAATAATGAAAATAATATTATAAAAGTCAGGTGTACAATCTCAAACATTGGCAACTTTGATGGTGAAGAGGTTGTTCAGCTCTACATACGAGATAATATAAGTACAGTATATACACCTCCGATTCAATTAAAAGACTTTAAGAAGATAAATGTAAAGAAAGGAGAATATGAAACAGTAGAATTTATTCTTTCTTTTGACGATCTTGCATTGTATGATTCTAATATGATGAGGGTAGTTGAACCGGGTGAGTTTTCAATTATGATAGGATCTTCATCAAATAGCATTCATCTGAAAGGTAATTTCACAATAGATTAAAAAAGGTGAACATCATTTGATGCAGAAGTGCATGATATCAAAAATCATAGCATAAAAATCAATAATTGTATACGACATAGGTCTTAATTGAATACTTTTGCTATACTTCTTTGTTTCTTAAATTCATTAATAATGGCAACTATTGTAATAATGCCCAAACAGGGCCAGTCGGTTGAGAGCTGCATAATTACAGAGATAAATAAAAACACAGGTGACGAAGTAAAAGCAGGTGATATTCTTTTTACCTATGAAACTGATAAAGCATCTTTTGAAGAGGTGTCACCAGCTGATGGTGTTGTATTGAAGCTATTCTTTAATGAAGGTGATGAAGTGCCTGTCCTGGAGAATATGATGGTTATTGGGGAAGCTGGAGAAGATATATCAGAACTCGTTAAGAAAAATGAAGTTGTGAATCCTCTATCAGAAGATGTTAATCAAATAGCTGAATCTAGTACAGGAAACATTATTCCTGTTAACCAATATAAGGAAACTGAGGCTGAGTACTTATCTTTAAATATCTCACCACGTGCAAGAAATCTGATTTCCAGAGAAGCAGTTGAACTAAAAAATATTACAGGAAGTGGTCCCAACGGTAGAATAATTGAAAAGGATGTATTAGAATACTTATCAAATCGTCCTAAGATGACTCCATTGGCAAAACGATTAGCTGCTGATGAAGGCAAGCAGCCAGTACCAGATGGCACAGGTCTGGCCGGTGCTAACAGAGCAGCTGATTTAGTTAGTTCGGAACATATAGATACTGCTAATGATTTCTATGACCGCAAGATATCAAATATGCGCAAAATTATTGCCAAAGCAATGCATAAATCACTGCAAAACTCTGCACAACTAACTCATCACCTGAGTGCAGATGCCCGTCGTATACTCGAATTGCGCAAACAGGTTAAAGAGGCCTATGACAGCAGTACCTTAAAAGCAAATATTACTCTGAACGATATGGTCTGCTTTGCTGTTATTAAAGCATTGAAGAAGTTTCCGGAGGTAAATACTCATTTCCTGGATGATATCAAACGTTATTTTAATAAGGTTCATTTAGGATTAGCAGTTGACACAGACAGAGGATTAATGGTGCCTGTAGTGCGAAATGCAGATGATCTGTCAATTACTGACCTGTCAAACCGTTTTAAAGAAGTTGCAGTTGCATGCAGAAATGGTAATGTTAATCCTGATATATTATCATCTGAAGCAGGAACATTTACAGTGTCAAACCTTGGAAATTACGGGGTTGAGATGTTTACACCTGTAATTAATCTTCCTCAATCAGCAATACTGGGTGTTAATACTATAATTCCCAGACCTAAAGATCTGGGTGACGGAGTTTATGCATTTGTACCTCACATTGGATTGAGTCTGACATATGATCACCGTTCACTTGATGGGGGCGAGGCAACCCGTTTTTTAAAGCAGATTGCAATTGAGATAGAGAATTTAGAACTGATATATTAATATAAACATATATTTAGAATATGATAGATTTACTTATAATTGGAGGGGGACCTGCGGGATATGTAGCTGCAGAAAGAGCAGGTCATGCCGGACTGAAGGTTGTACTTTTTGAAAAATCAGCAATGGGTGGTGTTTGTCTCAACGAAGGTTGTATACCTACAAAAACACTTCTTTATAGTGCTAAGACATATGAAAATGCTCTGCATGGTGATAGTTACGGTGTCTTTGGAGATAATATTCGTTTCGATTATGGAAAAATGTTGTCTCGTAAGAAAAAGGTTGTTCGTAAACTCGTACTAGGTGTAGAGGGCAGCATGAAAAAAAACAATGTGGAGGTTGTTAAAGGTGAAGCAACAATAAAAGGTCGCTCTTCAGAAGGTATAGAAGTTACCTGCAATGATGTGAATTATATAGGTAAAAATCTTCTAATATGCACAGGTTCAGAATCATCTGTTCCACCAATACCTGGATTAAAGGAGGCAGGTGATATAATTGTTACCAATAGAGAAATTCTTGAAATGACGGAGAGACCAGAATCGCTGGTAGTAATTGGAGGTGGAGTTATTGGAATGGAGTTTGCCAGCTTCTTTAATAGCCTGGGAACCAAGGTTACCGTAATTGAAATGCTCCCTGAAATAATTGGCGGCATGGATCCTGAGATTTCAGCAATGTTACGTCAGATATATACAAAGAAAGGTATCGAGTTTAACATTAATTCAAAAGTAGTAAAGGTAGAGGGTAATAAAGTTGTATATGAAAAAGATGGTGCGTCGCATGAAGTAGTGGGTGATAAAATTCTGCTAAGTGTGGGCAGACGACCTGTAACAAAGGGGTTTGGACTGGAAAATCTGAACATCGAATTAGAACATAACGGTATAAAAGTTGACAATAAAATGCGCACTAACGTACCCGGTGTGTTTGCAGCGGGCGATGTGACTGGCTTCTCACTTCTTGCTCATACAGCAAGCAGAGAGGGTGAAGTAGTTGTTAATAATCTTATCGGGAAAACAGATATTATGCGATATAATGCGATTCCGGGTGTAGTTTATACAAACCCTGAAGTTGCAGGAGTTGGCGAGACTGAAGAGTCTGCAAAAGCAAAAAATATTGCATATAAAGTAGCTAAATTACCAATGCTATTCTCTGGTAGGTTTGTCGCTGAAAATGAAGGATTAAACGGTATGTGTAAAGTGCTTATTGGTGAAAAGTATGGTGAAGTGATTGGAGTACATATGCTAGGGAACCCATCTAGTGAAATAATATATGGTGCATGTATGGCAATTGAACAGGAAATGACTCTTAATGAGATGAAAGAGGTTGTTTTCCCACATCCTACTGTAAGCGAAATATTTAAAGAGGTTATTTTCAGCTTCTGATAGTTGATACCTATTGTTATTCCATATGTAATCAATTTGAAAGCATAAAGAAAAAACATGATTCTGTTTGATGAGTTTTTTTCTTTAATGCTTTCTAAATTGTATGAGTTACTTTCTTAAAACACCTATTTTCTATCTTTTTACCGCTATCTGTAATAGAAAAACAATAATTCTTTAAATCAATATACAATGCCTAAAGTACAAACTATAGATCCGAATAAAGTTCGGAGACCGGGTTTTGTGGAGTTCAGACCTATACCTGTTAACCAATATCAGAAAAGTGTATCTGACGAGAGGGGTAATTTCACTAATGATGAATTTCATGCCATATACCATGATATGGTTCTCATACGTGAATTTGAAACAATGCTTAATCTTATTAAAACAAAGGGTGAATATAATGGAACACCTTATAATCACCCGGGACCCGCTCACTTGTCCATCGGTCAGGAATCTGCCGCAGTAGGTATGGCATGGACACTATCAGTTGATGATTTTATATTTGGTAGTCACCGTTCCCATGGTGAAATTCTTGCAAAGGGTATGTCAGCAATTCATAAGCTGGATGATATACAGCTTACTAAAATAATGGAAAACTTCTTTGAAGGGGCTATCTATGAGATAGTGAAGGATGGTTTTGAGGGAACGGTTAAAGAGCTTGCAAGAAGATTTCTGGTCTATGGAACTTTAGCAGAAATATTTGCAAGAAAAACAGGGTTTAACAGAGGATTAGGAGGTTCTATGCACGCCTTCTTTACACCTTTTGGCGTATACCCAAACAATGCAATTGTAGGCGGCTCAGGTGATATAGCCGTGGGTGCTGCTCTTTATAAAAAGGTAAACCGAAAACATGGAATTGTTGTGGCTAATATTGGGGACGCTGCAATGGCCTGCGGACCCGTTTGGGAAGGAATCACCTTTGCTGCAATGGATCAGTTCAGAGAGTTATGGGAAGGTGATATGCAGGGAGGGTTGCCTGTAATAATTAATATCATGAACAATCAGTATGGAATGGGAGGACAAACCTGTGGTGAGACTATGGGTTATGATATTGCTGCTCGTATTGGTGCAGGAGTGAATCCGGATCAGATGCATGCTGAGCGTGTTGATGGGTATAACCCGCTTGCTGTGATAGATGCTTATAAACGTAAACGTAAGGTACTTGAAGATAAAAAGGGACCTGTATTGCTTGACGTACTAACTTATAGGTATAGTGGACATTCACCTTCTGATGCATCTTCTTATCGCACAAAAGAGGAGGTTGAAGCGTGGGAACGACAAGATTGTATAAAGGGGTTCGCACAACAGATGATTGAAGCCGGGGTGTCTTTTCAATCTGACCTGGATAGAATAAATGAAGATATAAGAACTCTGGTAAATGAGATGTTCCTATTATCAATAGATGATAAGATATCGCCAAGAATGGAGAATCCTGATATAATTGGTGATATGATGTTTTCTAATGGTTCAGTTGACTCGTTTTCAGAGAATGAACCGGAGGTACTCTTACCATTAGAAGAGAACCCGAGAGTGAAAAGAATTGCTGGTAAAGAGCGGTTTGCTTTTGATGCAGATGGGAAACCTTTCAGTAAAATGAAGCAATACCAGCTTAGAGATGGCATCTTTGAAGCGATAATAGATCGTTTTTATAAAGATGGATCTTTGATAGCTTATGGAGAGGAGTGTCGTGACTGGGGTGGGGCATTTGCTGTTTATAACGGACTTACGGAGTCGCTGCCTTATCACCGACTGTTTAACTCTCCGATTTCTGAAGCTTCAATTGTGGGTACTGCTATTGGTTATGCTATGTGCGGTGGTAGAGTTATTCCCGAAATAATGTATTGTGATTTTATTGGAAGAGCAGGAGATGAGATCTTTAATCAGCTTCCTAAATGGCAGGCAATGAGTGGTAATGTGCTTAAGATGCCTGTGGTTGTCAGAGTTTCTGTGGGTTCAAAGTACGGAGCACAGCATTCTCAGGATTTGACGTCGTTAGTTGCTCATATACCAGGTATTAAGGTGTGTTTCCCTGCAACACCTTATGATGCGAAAGGACTTATGAATGCTGCTTTGCAGGGTACAGATCCGGTAATATTTTTTGAAAGTCAGCGTATTTATGATATAGGTGAACAGTTTCATAAAAACGGAGTTCCGAAAGAATATTATGAAATTCAGCTTGGTGAACCTGATATAAAGAGATCAGGTGATGATATTACCTTCCTTACTGTGGGATATACACTATATCAGGCACTGAAAGCCGCAGATGTTCTTAAAGAAAAATATGGAATGAGTGCAGAGGTAATAGATGCACGCTCTTTGGTGCCATTTAATTATGAAAAGGTTATTGAGTCAGTAAAAAAAACAGGAAAGATAATCATTGCAGGTGATGCAACTTCAAGAGGTTCTTTTTTAAATGATTTTGCTACTAATATAAGTCAGCTGGCCTTTGATTATCTTGATGCACCTGTATCCGTACTAGGGTCGCGAAACTGGATCACACCGGCACATGAACTGGAAGAGGCTTTTTTTCCACAGCCAAGCTGGTTCCTGGATATGATTCATGAAAGGATTCAACCATTAAAGGGTTATATACCGGGACAGAATTTTACAGATGGGGAATTAATTAAAAGGTCTAAAAAAGGTATATAATATGATTAATGTCAACGCCCATCTACACACTCCGTACTCTTTTAGTGCATTCAGAGATATTGATGATGCTCTTGACAGAGCAGTAGCTGAGAATGTTAAGGTTGTAGGTATTAATGACTTCTATACAGCAAAGGGTTTTGAAAAGTGGAAAGAAGGTTGTTATAAAAGAAAGCTCTATCCATTGTTTGGTATCGAGTTTATAAGTCTTAATCAGGAGGACCAGAATGCTGGTGTTAGGGTTAATGACCCGGCTAACCCCGGGAGAACATATCTGAGTGGTAAGGGCATGAGCTTTCCTTTCAGAATAGCCGAGCCTTTTGCCTCAGAATTGAAAGCAGTAGAGATTGAATCCAACAAACAGGTTGAGGAGATGCTTCACAGACTAAATGATTATCTTAATAATTTGAGTGTTGGTATAGAACTCGACCTCGAGTGGATTAAAGTGAATCTTACTCTGGGGTCTCTTCGTGAAAGACATATTGCAAGAGCGTTGAGGCAAAAAGTTTATGAGAATTGTGATAATGATGAAGGGAAAATATTACTGCTTTTCAGGAAAATATTTAATGGAAGGGAGCTTAGTGCCTCATTGAGTGATATTGCAGGTGTAGAAAATGAAATCAGATCAAGGCTCTTAAAAGCTGGTGGAGCTGCATATGTTCCGGAGGAGCCTTCTGTTTTTTTGCCTTTTCAGAGTGTTTGTGACATTATTCTTGCTGGAGGTGGAATACCAACTTATCCTTTTCTGGCAGATAATGTAAATGGTGAGTATACTGACTTTGAAAGGGATATGGAAGGTGCAGCGGTGCAGCTTAGAGAAAGAGGTATTCATTCAGTTGAGTTTATTACTACACGTAATGATATTAATCTTCTTGAAAAATATACGTGTTATTTTTATGACCAAGGCTTCATTGTAACATTTGGAACAGAGCATAATTCACCTGTCATGGAGCCTCTTATGCTTTTTGCAAGAGATGGTGTACCTCTGACTGACCGTCTGAAGAAAATTAATTTCGAGGGCGCCTGTGTTATAGCTGCACATCAGCATATTGTTGCGCAGGGTCTGGAGGGATATATTGATGAAGAGGGTGAAGCTGATTACAGTAAACGTGATGAGTTCATAAAGCTGGGGGAAGAATTAATAAAAAGTATTGTTCAAGATGAAAGAGATTCATGATCTTATAGAAATTTCTCAGTTTTACGGTAGTGACAAACGATTTGTTATAGCCGGAGGTGGGAATACATCTTATAAAAACGAAGAAAAAATATGGGTGAAGGCAAGTGGGACTTCATTAGCTACAATTACTGAGGAGGGTTTTGCTATTCTTGACAGGACTAAACTTAACTCTATGACCGGAAAAGAGTATAGTAAAGACGAAAAAGAAAGGGAAGATCAGGTGAAAAATGATCTTGCAGAGGCAACGCTGACAAAGGGAAATAGGCCATCGGTGGAGACTTCTTTGCATAATGTAATCGATTTTCCTTTTGTAGTACATTTACATCCTACAGTAGTAAACGGACTTCTATGCTCTGTTAATGTTGAATCTGAACTTAAAAGATTATTCGGTAATAGGGTGTTGTATATTGAATATACAGATCCGGGATATGTGCTTTTTAAAAAGGTAAATGATAAGCTGAAAGAGTACAGACTATTGTATAGTGAGGAGCCAAATGTAATTTGGTTACAAAACCATGGTCTGTTTGTTGCAGCTGATTCAATAGATGAAATAAAATCAATCTACTCCGATATTTTTGAGAAAATTGAATCATTTATTAAAGATCATGTTCCAAATGAGAAAATTGAAATACCAAAAAAGATTGTAGATTTTATCCCGGCTATCAGGATGATGTTGTCGCAAAATGGTTTGAAGACTTTGAAGGTCAGGAATAATAGTCTTATTCAATATTTTGCTGAAAATGAAGAAAATCAGAAGGATATTAATAAACCATTTACACCTGATGAAATTGTTTATTGCAAATCGAACTATTTGTTCATAAACTGTAGCGAAACGACTGAAATATTGACTGAATCTTCAAGATTGATTGATGAGTTTGTCGAAAAGTATGGATATATACCAAAAGTTTTATTGATTAAAGGTGTTGGTCTGGTGGCAGTTGGAGATAACCCAAAGCAATGTGAAGTTGTTCTGGATGTTTTTGAGGATGCAATGAAAGTTGCTTTTATTTCTAAGTCTTTTGGCGGACCAAATCCAATGTTACAGGAACAGATTGATTTTATTGATAATTGGGAGGTTGAGAATTATCGCAGAAGTATAGCAGCTGGTAACTCTTCTGGTAGGGTTGAAAATAGAATAATTATTATAACCGGTGCAGCACAGGGTTTTGGCGAAGGAATTGGTCGATGTTTAATAAAAGAAGGTGCTAATATTGTAATAGCTGACCTAAACGAGGAAAAAGGAAATGAAACGGCAGATGATCTGATACATCTTGCTAAAAGTAATACCGTTCTATTCGTTAAAACAGACGTTAGTGATATTGACAGTCTGGAAAATCTTATGTTACAAACTGTCTGCAAATTTGGTGGTGTAGACTGCTTTATCAGTAATGCAGGGGTATTAAGGGCAGGAGGATTGGAGGATATGACAAGGGAGAACTTTGATTTTGTTACGAAGATTAATTATAATGCCTATTTCTATTGTACCAAGGTTGTGAGTAAAATTATGAAACTTCAGACTGAATTTGCTAACAGTGACTATTTTGCTGATATTATACAGGTGAATTCTAAATCTGGATTGCAGGGAAGTAAAGCAAATTTTGCATACGCAGGTGGTAAATTTGGTGGAATTGGACTTACGCAGTCATTTGCTTTAGAACTGGCACCTTTTAAAATTAAAGTGAATTCTGTTTGTCCCGGCAATTACTATGAAGGACCTTTATGGAGTGATCCGGAAAATGGCCTTTTCATTCAGTACCTGAATGCTGGTAAGGTGCCCGGGGCTAAAACTATTGAAGATGTAAAGTCGTTTTATCTCTCAAAAGTTCCTATGAAAAAAGGATGTACACCTGAAGATGTAACAAAGGGAATTTTGTATCTGATGGAGCAGACTGGTGAAACTGGTCAGGCGTTGCCTGTCACAGGTGGACAGATTATGTTGAGTTGATTTTTATATTCTGCAATATTAATTTGCCAATAATCCATTGAATGTTTTGAAATAAAAAACTATATTCTTGAATACTGGTAATTGGCCTTATCTTAAAATAATATGAAAACAAGAGCTGTACGTTTATACGGAAAAAAAGACCTTAGACTGGAAGAGTTTGAATTGCCTCCTCTTAAAGAGGATGAAATATTGGCTAAGGTGGTGTCTGATTCTATATGTATGTCTTCCTATAAGGCATCATCACAGGGTGCAGAGCATAAACGTATTCCGAATGATGTAGCTCATAACCCTATAATAATTGGTCATGAGTTTGCAGGAGAGTTGTTGGAAGTTGGTCCCAAATGGGCTCATAAATTTAAAACCGGAGATAAGTTTTCTATACAACCTGCTCTTTATTATGAAAATGGACCTGTAGGACTATTGAGTGCTCCAGGATATAGCTATAAGTATATTGGCGGTGATGCTACTTATGTTATAATTCCCAATGAGGTAATGGAAAAAGATTGCCTGCTTAAGTACGAAGGTGAAGGTTTTTATCCTGCGTCACTGTCTGAACCACTTTCTTGTGTAATAGGAGCTATGCATGCCAATTATCACACTACTCCGGGTAGCTATGAACATAAGATGGAAATAGTGGAAGGTGGTAATATGGCGATACTTGCAGGTGTGGGACCAATGGGTCTGGCTGCTATTAATTATGTGCTACACAGAGAGGATCGTAAACCTTCGCTGTTGGTTGTAACTGATGTGGATCAATCCAGACTTGACAGGGCTTCTATGATATATACAGCTGATTTTGCAGCTTCGCGTGGAATAAAACTGCTATATATAAACACAGGAAAAGTTGATGATCCTATTAAGGTATTGAGGGAATTAACAGGTGGTAAGGGGTTTGACGATGTGTTTGTATTTGCACCGGTTAGACAGGTAGTAGAGCAGGGGGATGCAATACTTGGTTTTGATGGTTGTTTGAACTTTTTTGCAGGACCTAATGATACGAACTTTAGCGCTATGCTTAATTTTTATAATGTTCATTATGCATATACTCATATAGTTGGTACTAGTGGCGGGAACAATAATGACATGGTTGAGGCTTTAGAGGTAATGAGTAAAGGTCTTGATCCTGCTGGTTTGGTTACCCACATTGGAGGATTAAACGCAGTTGCAGATACTACAAACAATTTGCCAAATATTCCAGGGGGAAAGAAACTTATATATACTCACATAGATATGCCACTGACTGCTATAGATGACTTTGGGAAATTGGGTGAGTCAAACGACTTTTTCAGAGAACTGGCTGACATCTGCAGAAGACATGATGGACTATGGAGTGTTGAGGCTGAAGCTTTTTTACTTTCAAAAGGGGGTTAAAAAATCCCCTTTTCTCTTATTTTATGTATCTTTACACTCCAAAATTGGAAATATATATTTTGACTCTGAATTATGAAACAACTAGATACTAAATTAATGCATCCTGCTGAACAGATTAAGGTGATTATTGACAGAATTTACAGAAGTGGGATGACAACTACATCAGGTGGTAATATATCAATTAGAGATAAAAATGGAGATATTTGGATTACTCCTTCTGGTGTGGATAAAGGTTCACTTACAGTTAAAGATATAATGCAGGTGAAAAGGGATGGTACGATTTTAGGTCAACACAAACCTTCATCAGAATTGCCATTCCATAAAGCAATTTATAATGAAAGACCTGAAATCACATCAATAATACATGCACATCCACCTGCTCTTGTAGCATTTAGTATAGCAGGAATAGTGCCAGATACCAAGATAGTTCCGCAAGCAAATAATATTTGCGGTGATATTGGCTTTGCTCCTTATGCGACTCCAGGAAGTGAAGATCTTGGTGAGAAAATTGCAGATGAGTTCAAAGATACCCGCTATAAAGCAGTAATAATGGAGAATCATGGTGTGGTTCTGGGTGGTACAGACATGATGGACGCATATCAGCGTTTTGAAACTCTCGAATTTTGCTGTCGCACTATAATCAACGCTAAAAGATTAGGTCAGGTAAATTATCTGTCTGATGAGCAGGTTTCGCAGTATGTAAATCATCTTCCTACAAATGTATCGCATTTTATGGATATAGAATATCCTTCTGATGAGAGAGCTATTAGGACTGAAATGGTTGAAATTATACGGAGAGCTTGCAACCAAGGTTTGATGATTTCAACGTATGGTACTGTTTCAACCAGATGGAGAGGAGATGATTTTCTGATTACACCGAGTAATATCGCTCGATGGGATATTGTACCAAATGATATAGTACAGATTAAAAATGGAATGGCTGAAGCAGGTAAAACCCCAAGTCGTTCAGTTGCACTGCACCAAAGGATATACCAGCTAAATCCGCATATCAATTCTATTATATGCACTCAACCTGTTAATCTAATGGCTCATGCAGTGAGTGGTAGTAAATTTGATGTAAGAACAATTCCGGAAAGTTGGATCTTCCTTCAGGATGTTCCATCGATTCATTTTGGATTGATATACAATGATGTAGACAGTGTCGCAAAAATGTTTAATAAAAACAGAGCTGTTCTTGTAGAGAACGATAGTGTATTTATTACTGGAGACAAATTGTTGAACTGTTTTGACTATCTTGAAGTAGCTGAATTTTCTGCTAACTCTTTAGTTATGGCATCTTCAATAGGTTCTTTGCAACCAATAGGCGATTCAGAGATAGAAGATCTGAAAGTTGCTTTCAATGTGAGATAAGTTAATTAAATGAACATAAACTATTTTTTCTCTGCACAAATAAACAAATTGTGCAGAGGTTTTTTTAGACTATATAACAGAGACTTTATTAGTGAATAGTTTACCTTGCCAAGTACCTCTTTCTCTGAATCTCTTAATTATTTTTTCTCTTACTTCATAGTTCTTTAATCCCCATTCAGGGGCAATTAAAAGCTTAGAGGGAGACTGAGAAGTAAAACGTTCTATATAAATATCAGAACTTAATTTTTCTGCAAAATCTACACATAGATCTATATATTCATCAAGTTCAAAAAGATAAAAAGATTCAGGTAGGAGTCTATACTCCTTTGCCATAGCGGTACCTCTAATAATCTGTAGTTGATGAAGTTTCAGTGTTGTAAGTGGTAATTCGGAGAGTCTGTCAGCATGATGAATAATTTCTTCCTTAGTTTCTCCGGGAAGACCAAGGATCATATGTGCACCTACAGGTATATTTCTTTCCGCAGTTTTTAAAATCATCTCTGCAGACTCTTCATATGTGTGCTGACGGTTAACTCTTTCTAATGTTTTATTTAAAGTTGATTCTACTCCATATTCCAATAAAACAAAAGTTTTTTTACTTAGACTTTCAAAATAATCCAATAGATCATCCGACATGCAATCGGGTCGTGTACCTACAATTAATCCAACAACTCCAGGATATGAGAGAGCTTCCTCATATTTTTCAATTAGTGTTTCCGGCAGATCATAAGTGTTAGTATATGATTGAAAATAAGCAAGGTATTTCATTTCCGGATACTTGTGAGAGAAAAAATTTATACCGTCAGCCAGCTGGTCAGAAATAGTTCTTGTTGGTTTCCCGTAGCCAGGACTGAAACTTTGGTTGTTACAATAAGTACAACCACCGCGACCTTTAGATCCATCCCTGTTAGGACATGTGAATCCTGCATTTATTGATATTTTCTGAACTTTGTATGGGAATCTGCTGGAAAGATATTCTGAAAAGTCTCTATATGGTTTATTATTAAAAATCATTTTTTAAATATTTATTGTTTTTCTTCTGGTGAATGGTTGCCATTTCATATATGTGCCAGAACGCCAAAGCCATTCGAGAGGACCATATAAGAAGTGTTTCATCCACTGCCTGCTAATTATAATTTGTAAAATATATATTATCAATCCAAGTATAAATAATTCTGTAAAACCTAATTTCCCAAAGAAGGAACCAAAACCCCAGGTTGAAAACAGTATGGCTCCTGTTATATTTTGAATCTCATAATTTGTCAATCCCATGCGTCCATACGAAGATAAAATATCAAGGTATTTACCAAAAGCTTTAGTCTGATATAATACAATGAATCCCATTACCAATATGCCGGATTCTGTCAGCGACCCTAAATCATTCAATGTTGATGTAACGATTGAGGATAATGGCACCTGTTGTCCAAGCGAGATATGCATTAGTAGGTTGATAGGTTCACTGGGAGTAATTATTTTACCAATTACTTCAATAACAACAGATGCTATAAAAAAACCTGCTAATAAAATGATATTTTTTTTTCTTCTAATACTAACCTTTTCAAAAAATCCAGACCTACCTACTAGAAGTCCTAATAAAAAAAGAGCAAAGGTTACATAACCCCGTGAACTCAAAGCGAATTGAAATTTCAACTTATCTTTCGTTTTATTAGTCAAATTATCTTTGGCTGTTCCGAAGAATGTTCTATTGTTAAATGCCTCATTTTCATTTGCTGTGATTTCTGCTATTTCGCTTTTTGAGAAAGACTCAGATGGCATATCATATGAAACAGGTACTGATTTTTTTAGTGTTATATTATCAAATCCGGTAATAGTCATTAGTGGTAATCCCGATAATATTAATCCTGTTAGTATAATTAGTAACCAATTTTTCAATGGAAATAACAGAACAAGAAATAATCCGAAAAATGCATATATTGTGAGTATATCCATATAAGTAAACATTGTACCTACCAAACCTATTACAAATAGTATAACCATTCTCCAAAGAAAACGACTGCGAAAATCGATTCCCTTTTTAGATGCGCGATCCATTTGTATAAAAAAACTAAGCCCAAAAAGGAATGAGAATATATTTATAAAACGTCCAGCTATTATATTATTAGCGAGGATCTGAACTATCCTATCTAACAACGGAAACCTGGATATTTCATGAGTATTTACAGTTGAGTAACCAAAATACTGCAACATATGAATTAGGATTACTCCCAGTAATGCAAATCCTCTTAGTGCATCTATTACGTTGATTCGTTTTGCAGGTACATGAGCTGACTTTATTGCCTCCATTTATTTTTCGTATTTGTAACAATTATTACTATTCCCATAAACAAACAATAGTCAGTTTAAGTTTCAAACAATGCAATTTTTATGAAACCTGTTTATTTAAAATCTGCTTAATACAATTATAGATATAGTTTACAAATAGATAATTTTTTAAGGAAAATAAAAAAGGGTAATTCATGATGCGAATTACCCTTTTTAATTATTGATTAGAAAATTTATTCTTTATCTTCTTTATTATCAGCTTCAGTTTCAGTTTCAGATTCTACTTCAGATTTAGTTTCTTCTTTAACTTCTACATTTGCATCTTCTGTTGCTACAGCATTTTCTTCAGCTATTTCGGTGTCAACTTCTTCAGTTACTGATTCAGCTTCTATTTCAGCTTTTTTCATAGATTCTTTCTTGAAAGCTTCAACCTTCTGATTATCCAGTTTTTCTTTCAATGCAGCTAGCTCTTCAATATCTCCAAGAGTTGTTCTCTCAATTGCAGGAGTTGCTGCTATATTTTCTATGCCACCTTCTTTTTTGCTGGTACGTTTACCTTTCTTTCTAGCTTCTTCGCTTACTTTATCTTCGAAAATTCTGCTATGAGAAACAATTATACGTTTTGCATCTTTGTTAAACTCAATTACTTTAAAGTCAAGCTTTTCGTCAACCTCTACTGGTGTGCCATCTTCTTTTATAAGGTGTTTTGGAGTAGCAAATCCTTCAACACCATATGGTAATGAAATTAAAGCACCTTTATCAAGCATTTCAATTATTGTACCCTCGTGAACTGAACCTACAGTAAATATAGTTTCAAATACATCCCAAGGATTTTCTTCAAGCTGCTTGTGTCCAAGGCTTAAGCGACGGTTTTCTTTATCTATATCAAGTACCTGAACTTCAATTTCAGAGCCAATTTCAGTTACTTCACTCGGATGTTTGATTTTCTTTGTCCATGAAAGGTCGGATATGTGGATTAATCCTTCTACACCCTCTTCTATTTCAACAAAGGCACCAAAGTTAGTGAAGTTACGTACTTTAGCTTTGTGTGTACTTCCAACTGGGAATTTTTCTTCAATACTTTCCCATGGATCTGGTTTAAGCTGTTTAACGCCAAGTGACATTTTACGCTCTTCGCGATCAAGTGTTAGAATTACAGCTTCTATTTCATCACCCACACTCATGAAATCTTGAGCACTGTGAAGATGTTGTGTCCAGCTCATTTCTGACACATGGATTAAACCTTCAACACCTGGAGCTATCTCTACGAACGCACCGTAATCGGCCATTACAACTACTTTACCTTTAACAATATCACCCACTTTTAATGATTCGCTAAGTGAATCCCATGGATGTGGAGTGAGCTGTTTCAAACCTAAAGCGATACGTTTTTTCTCATTGTCAAAGTCGAGAATAACAACGTTGATTTTGTCATCAAGTTTAACAACTTCTTCCGGATGCTGGATACGGCCCCAAGATAGGTCAGTTATATGAACTAATCCATCAACACCTCCAAGGTCAACGAATACACCATAAGATGTGATATTCTTAACAATACCTTCAAGTACTTGTCCTTTTTCCAGTTTAGAAATAATTTCCTTCTTCTGTTGTTCTAATTCCTCTTCTATCAGAGCTTTATGCGATACAACAACGTTCTTATATTCAGGGTTAATCTTTACTACCTTGAATTCCATCGTTTTATCAACAAACATATCGTAATCACGGATAGGTTTCACATCTATCTGAGATCCCGGTAAGAATGCTTCGATACCGAATACATCAACAATCATACCACCTTTAGTGCGGCATTTGATATATCCTTTTATAATTTCGTTGTTTTCTAATGCTGCATTCACACGATCCCATGCGCGAGATGCGCGTGCTTTTTTGTGAGAAAGGATTAATTGTCCTTTTTTATCTTCTTGGCTTTCAATGTATACTTCTACCTCGTCACCAACCTTAAGATCAGGATCATAACGAAATTCGTTCATTGAAACCACACCATCAGATTTATATCCGATGTTTACAACTACTTCGCGTTTATTCATGGAGGTAACAATACCAGTTACGACCTCTTTGTCGTTAATTTTGCTCAGTGTATTGTCGTAGCTTTCTGCAAGCTTCTCTCTGTTTTCTTTGCTATAAGAATCATTCTGAGCATAAGCAGCCCAATCGAAATCTTCTATGGGTGCTACATTTTTTAGGTTTTCAGTCATTTGTTGTTGATAAATTGTTTTAATTAAATAAGTGAGACATTATGTTGTTTAAAAAAGCGGTGCAAAGATAATTGGTTTTTTATTAATAACCAATTCTTTGCACCGGTAATTTCATTTCAATAAGTGCTTGAAAAGCACCAAAAAAGAGAGTCTGATCATTAAAGAAGTAGTCCGCTTTGTACTTCACGACGAACTTGCAGGCCTGCAATTTGTTCCACAAGTCTTAATGCAAACTCAAATACTAAACCAGGGCCTTTGCCTGTTGTTATGTTCTCATCAACTACAACATTTTCACCTGTAATATTTGCTCCAATAAGTTCAGGTTCAAATCCAGGATAAGTAGTAGCTCTTTTTCCTTCTAAGATTCTTAATCCTCCCAAAACCATTGGTGCAGCACAAATAGCGGCAATCTGTTGGCCTTTAGAATGATACTCACTAATAAGGTTTTTTAAACCATCATGTTCATTGAGATGTTTTGCTCCAGGCATACCACCAGGTAGAACAAGAATTTCAATATCTTTGAAATCGGTTTCAGTGAATGTTGTGTCAGCTATGACTTTAACATTATGTGCACCGGTAACAACTTTTTCATCTGTTATTGAAACAGTGAGAACCGGAATTTGAGCTCTTCTTAGAATATCAATTATACCTAACGCTTCAATTTCTTCAAATCCATTTGCTAAAAATAGTGCTACTTTCTTCATATTTTTCACATTTAAATCCAATTATGATTGGAGACATTACTAATTGATCTTATTTGCAAGTAATTATCTGAACTTTACAGAATGAGGTAAATAAACATCTCCTCTATGTTGAGTTACTTATTAGTTCAGATTAAAACGATAAGTAATAGTACCCTGCTGGTTATTTGCAGAGTTTATTGAATTAAACTTTGTATTTCTTGCAGCACGCAATGCTTCATTCCTAAGTGTTGCACTTGGAGTGTTTGTACCTCGGCCTATTTCTGCATGAATAACATTCCCTGCAGGGTCTACTGTAATATTAACAACCACAGTGCCGTAATCGTTCACCGTATATCTTGGTTGAATCAATCCTCCACTTCCAAGGCTTCGACCTCCGAGGTCATAAGAACCTATACCTCCGGTTCCTGTAGGTGAGCCTTGAGATGAGTTTCCTGTTGATACTCCTTGTGTACCTTCACCTTGAGTATTACCGCGACTACCAGAACTTTCACCGAAAAGTCCTGACATTTGCTCATTTATTTCTCTTCTCCTTGCTTCTTCCTGTCGTCTGATTCTTTCAGCTTCTTCAATTCTCCTGCGTTCCTCAGCTAAAGCCGTCTGCCTGCGTTCTTCTTCACGTAAAGCTTCAACATCAATAGTAGGCTCAGTCGTTTGAGTAATTAAAGGCTCATTTGGTGAGTATTCTGGTATCTGTAGTTCCTGAGTTGGTATAGGAGTTATTTCTGTCATAGGTGGCTCGACATATCCAAATGCATCTTCTATTGAACCAAACATAACAGGTACACCTTCTAGCTCTTCAGGAGGTGATGCCATTGTAAAGTATGAGAAAAGCAAAAGAAGAGCCAGCAATATTGCAAATATTGTTGTACCTACTATTCCACCAATCTCTTCCCTTGTAATTTGCATCTTGCTATGTATAATAGAAAATTGTTTAATTTGGTCGAGTCATTAAAACCATATTAAACTGGTTTTGATTTGCAATATCAAGTATTTGCACGATCTCCCTGTAAGGAACGGTTTCGTCAGCGTAAAGAGCCACAAATATTCCCGGATCGGCATTATATGCCTGTTGCAGGAATGGAGTTATCTCTTCAAATGTAACCTGTCTTTCTGTATCATTACCATGAGCTACATAATAGTTGAGATCTTTATCAATAGTTACACGTGTTATAGGTTTTACCTGAGCTTGTTGTTGAGCTCTGGGTAATGCAACCTGAATTGCATTGGGTGTAACAATTGTAGATGTGATCATGAAAAAAATCAACAGTAGAAAAATCACATCTGTCATAGATGCCATACTAAAATTGGTCTCAATTGTAAATCTTTGTTTTAAAGCCATTTCGAATTTACTTTAATGTGCTAAACTGCAGGTTCATTTAATATATCCATGAATTCCATAATCCTACGCTCCAGATTATTTACAATACCTTTAATACGTGTTGTAAGATAGTTAAAAGCAAATAGAGCAATAATACCAACAATCAAACCTCCTACAGTAGTAACTAAAGCTTCATATATACCTGTAGAAAGAATATTTACATTCACATTTGCACCTGCACTGGCCATATCCATAAAAGCTCTCACCATACCGGTTACTGTACCTAAGAATCCAACCATAGGTGCGCCAGAAGCAGATGTAGCCAATACCGGCAATCCTTTCTCCAGTTGGGAGATCTCAATATTACCTTGGTTTTCAATTGCTGACATAACATCTGCAGTTGGTCTGCCTAGCCTCGATATACCTTTTTCGACCATTCTGGCTGTTGGTGTATCAGTGTTACGGCACAGGTTTATTGCAGTATCTATTTTACCATCGTGAATATAATCTTTTATGCGATTCATAAATGAATTATCCTCTTTTGCTGCTTTATTAATCACCAATGTTCTTTCAATGAGAACATAAATTGACATTAACAATAGAATTAACAAAACAATCATAAGCCAGCCACCTTTTAAGGCCAGATCAAATGCATTCATTGTTATTGTTTCAGTTTCTGCTGCTGCAGCTGTCTGCTGCATCGTGTTGTAAATAGCCTGTGCTGTATCAGCTGGTGAAGGTAATTGCAAAAAAATCATACCGATAGTATACTATTATTGAATAAATTAGATTACTTTAATTGCTAAAGATATAAAAATTGGATATTTAATCCTCAGGTTGTGGAGCTTTTAAACAATCTTTATACGCTTTTATTGTTTTTTCTAATCCCATATAGAGGGCATCGCTTATAAGTGAGTGGCCTATAGAGACCTCCTTAATCCATGGGATATTGATGTATAGATAGTTGAGATTATCAAGATTTAGGTCATGACCGGCATTAACACCTAATCCAAGATTCTTTGCCAGTTTAGCTGCTTCAATGTATGGAGAGATAGCTTTTTCTTTGTTTTTGATAAATTCTTCTGCATAAGGACCGGTGTATAACTCAATCCTATCTGTTCCAATTTGTGATGCAGCTCGTATAATATCAGGGTTGGGATCAACAAAAATAGATGTTCTTACTCCCATAGATTGAAATTTACTAACAACTTCAGATAAGAATTCTTTATGGGTAATAGTGTCCCATCCAGAGCTAGAGGTTATAGCATCGTGAGAATCAGGCACTAAAGTTACCTGAGAAGGTCGTATTTTTTCAATAAGAGAAATGAATTCCGGGGTGGGGTTTCCTTCAATATTAAACTCTGTTTTTACTTTAGACTGCAAGTCAAAAACATCAGAGTATCTAATATGTCTTTGATCTGGTCTTGGATGAACAGTAATTCCTTCGGCTCCAAATGCCTGACAATCAATCGCTACTTTTATCACATCTGGAATATTACCTCCGCGTGCATTTCTTAGGGTAGCTATTTTATTGATATTTACACTAAGTTTTGTCATATTTTTAATATTAATTTTTAAACTATGAAATACTTTTGATTATTTTAAACTCCTATATAAACGCAAAAATACAAAGGCATTTCACGTTAAGACAGCATATTTTGTTATTTTGCATCAAAAAGTCAGTTTATGAATATACATCAATATCTTATAAATGATATAAATCCTGTGGATATAAACAGTTCTGTGAGAGACGCTAAGAATTTGGCTCGAAAATTCACCTACACTCATATTCCGATTGCTCAAAACGGAGACTATATAGGATGTATTTCCGAAACCGATGCAAGTTGTTTTGACAGCGAAAAATCCATAGGTGAATACGCGTATGCAATCGAACCCATTTTTGTTCAATACAATTCGAACTGGTTGGATATATTAGCCGCATTTGCAGTTCACAACTCCAATATTTTGCCCGTACTTGGGGAAGAAAAGAAATACATTGGTTATTATGAACTTAACGACATCATGGAAATTTTCAACAACACTCCATTTATGGCGGAGTCCGGAGGAATCATTGTAGTTCAAAAAGGCATTCGCGAATATTCATTCAGTGAAATTGCTCAAATTGTAGAATCAAATTCCGGGCGCTTGTTTGGAATGTTTATTTCTCAAATTACCGACAACAAAATTGAAGTTACTGTGAAAATCGGTCAAAGCAACATTCACAATATCGTGCAAACTTTCAGACGCTATAATTATGAAATCATCAGTCAGCATGAAGAAGATATCTGGATTGAAAATTTAAAACAACGATCCAAATATTTAGACAAATTTCTTAACATCTGATTCTATGAAAGTCGGCATATACGGTCAATTTTATCATCAAAACACCGAAAAATATCTTCACATATTACTTGAAGCTCTTTCTAAAAAAGGGGCTTCAATATTTATTGAAAAAAACTTCTATGATATTCTGAAACAAAGGGACACCATCGATTCTCGAATTTTATCCTGTAACACATTTGAAACTTTGGATGCAGATTATCAACTGTTTTTCAGCATCGGAGGTGACGGAACCATTTTAAAGGCAGTAACTTTTGTGAAAAACTCAGGAATTCCTATTGTGGGCATCAACTTAGGCCGCTTGGGCTTTTTGGCGACCATCCAGAAAGAGGACATTCAGACGATGTTACACCAAATTCTCGAAGGAAAATATTCTATTTCCGAACGTTCGTTGCTAACTGTTTCTATGTATCCAAAACAAAATGATTTTAACACATTGAATTTTGCGTTAAATGAAGTTGCTGTCAATCGACGCAACACCAGTTCGATGATTCAAGTAGAAACATGGATTAACGACAATTACCTGACCTCCTATTGGTCGGACGGACTGATTGTTGCCACTCCCACGGGTTCCACCGGCTATTCGTTGAGTTGTGGAGGTCCCATCATTGAGCCGAGCGCCAAAAATTTTCTTTTGACACCCATTGCTCCTCACAATTTAAGTGCACGACCGCTGATTGTCCCGGATACCGCCGTGCTCACCTTAAAAGTTTCAGGGCGCGAAGATTCCTATTTATTGTCTTTGGATTCTCGAACTTCAACTGTGGCAAATGAAACCAAAGTAATCATCAAAAAAGCGGATTTTAAAATCAAACTCTTACAAATTGAAGAAGACAGTTTTATTCAAACCCTTCGGAAACGCCTTTTATGGGGAGAAGACAAACGAAACCAATTTTAAAAAAAGCAGATTTAAATCCATACTTTACAATAATTCTAATTATTTCAGGTTAAACAACAAGAGCTCAAAGCACAAATTGCGTGAACTTAATTTATATATTTGCACTCTTTTTCATAATATGAAATACATATTCGGTCTATTCATAGGATTACTAACCTTGTCTTCTGTAAAAGCACAAACATATGAGATTGGTCTGATCGCAGGCGGAGTAAACTATATAGGAGATGTAGGTGCCACAACTTTCATTAATCCCAATACTCTCGCATTTGGAGGAATTGCCCGTTGGAATCGAAGTACGCGACACTCTTTTCGCGGAACGGTTATGTTGACCAAATTAAAAGCCGACGATATTGACAGTCATGAATCCCGACGCAATCAACGCGGGTATCATTTTGAAAATACCTTAGGAGAAGTTTCACTTGGAATTGAATATACGTTTTGGGATTTTGACGTGCATAGTGGAAACCAGATTTCCAGTCCTTATTTATTTACGGGAATTAATTTAATCGGGTATCATTCGCTCTATAAAAATTCCAATGATGTTATAACGTCAACCGGAAATTCAGTTAATCTTGGCATTCCGATGGTGATCGGATATAAAGCAACTCTTGGACGTCATGCAATGATTGGCGCTGAGATAGGCGCTCGGTACACGTTCACGGACAACCTTGACGGCAGCAATCCAAAAAATCAAGATGCAAATGCAGGCATTCATGCTTTCGGAAATATCAATAATAATGATTGGTATCTCTTTACGGGGATAAATATTACTTTTACTTTTGGAAGAAAACCCTGTTATTGCAATTTCTAATTTATGGACACCAAAACCAAAATCAACCCCGAAAAACTTCCTCTTCATGTAGCCATCGTGATGGATGGTAACGGACGATGGGCAACCACAAGGGGGCTTTTTCGTTACAAAGGTCACGAAAGAGGGACAAAAGCCGTGAGAGAAGTTGTTGAAGGCGCTGCAGAAATCGGCATTAAATACCTCACTTTGTATGCATTCTCTACAGAAAACTGGAAACGACCGGAAACCGAAGTGAATTTATTGATGAAGCTCCTTGTATCCTCGTTAAAATCCGAATTGACAAAACTTACAGAAAATGACATTAAATTAAATGCCATAGGGAATATTGACAATCTTCCAGCGCCTGCAAAAGAGGAATTGTTAAGCGTTATCGAAAAGACAAAAAACCATCAAAGAATGACGCTGACTTTGGCACTTAGTTATGGTTCGAGAGAAGAATTAGTAAAAACCGTGAAAGAGATTAGCGTTAAAACTAAAAATAGACTAATTTCGCCGCTCGATATTGATGAACAACTAATTAACAATCATCTATACACACATAATCTGCCCGATGTGGATTTGCTGATTCGCACCAGTGGTGAACAACGAATAAGTAATTTCCTCCTGTGGCAAATAGCCTATGCAGAGTTGTATTTTACAGATGTTTTGTGGCCAGATTTTACAAAAGAAGACCTGTATAAAGCTTTGCTAAATTATCAAAATAGAGAAAGAAGATTTGGAAGAACTAGTGACCAGCTTAATGAATAAGTCTCAAGCAACAAGACTGAGAAGATTTTTAAATATTTTTTTGTTAGTAATCTTTTCTGCAATAACAGTCCATGCCCAAGAAAATCCGTTTGACAGTGGCAAAAGATACACCATTCGATCAATTGCTGTGACCGGAACGCAAAGTTTTAACGAGCAAACCGTAATTGCTTTCACAGGATTGAGGGTGGGCGAACAGATTCAAATTCCCGGTGAAAAATTGAGCTCCGTCACCAAAAAACTGTGGGATCAAAATCTTTTTAGCGATATTGCATTTTATGTGACGGCAATGGACGGTGACGAAATCGATTTAGAACTCTACATTGTTGAGCTTCCAAAGTTGCACGAGGTAACTATCAGCGGGAAAGGCATCCGAAAATCCAAGAAAAAAGAGATTATCGAAGACAATGATTTAACCCCCGGAACCAAAATAACTAACAACCTCCTGACCACTACCAGCAATTACATCAGAAAAAAATATCGTAAAGACGGGTTTTTCAACACCAAAACGACCATTACCACCGAACCGGTTATTGATTCCCTGGGCAATGAAATTTCTCAAGACATGCACATCCACATTGACCGTGGAAATCGCGTGAAAGTAAAAGACATCGACTTTACGGGGAATGAACAATTCAGTAATGCAAAATTGAGACGCGCAATGAAAAAGACAAAACAGAAAAATTTTGTCAGATTCTGGAAGCGTTCAAAATATACTGAAGAAGGTTATCAAGAAGACAAAGAATCTATCCTGAGCAAATACAAATCGCAAGGGTATCGAGATGCACGTATTGTAAATGACACTCTGATGGTGATAGACGATAAAAATTTAGCCATTAAAATCGCACTGGAAGAAGGGGATAAATATTATTTTGGAGACATTCGCTTTATCGGAAACAGTGTTTATACAGATTCGGAACTCCGTCAGGTTTTAGGCGTAAAGAAAGGCGATGTTTACAACGGCGTATTGTTGCAAAAACGAATTGCAGACGACACGGATCCCGAGGCAAACGACATTACCAATTTATATCAAAACAACGGATATTTGGCAGCGCGAATCAATCCTGTGGAAGTGGCCGTACGCAATGACACCATTGATTTTGAAATCCGAATCATGGAGCGCAATCTGTTTTATTTTGATCATGTTACTGTTGTAGGAAATGACCGAACAAACGACCACGTCATTTATCGTGAATTGCGAACTCGTCCGGGACAGAAATACAGCAAACGAGACATTGTTCGAACCATTCGCGAATTGGGACAATTGAGTTTTTTCGACCCTGAAAAACTCAGTCCTAATTTTAAAAATGTCGATGAGGCAAACGGATTGGTCGATTTAGAATATTCCGTAGTTGAAAAAGGTTCAAGCCAAGTAGAAGTACAAGGAGGTTACGGCGGCGGCGGTTTTATCGGAACCATCGGACTTTCGTTTAAAAACTTCTCCCTACGAAACATTTTCAACTGGGATTCCTACAACCCATTGCCGATGGGTGACGGACAAATGCTCTCACTCCGTGCTCAAGCAAGTGCTTATTATCAAACCTACAGCCTGTCATTGACAGAACCCTGGTTAGGCGGAAAAAAACCGGTACAATTATCAACTTCAATTTCACATACCGAACAATATTATTACAATTACTATGATCGCCGTGCAGACAAAAGCCGTAGTTTTACCATTTCCGGTGCTTCAATCGGATTGGCAAAACGAATTACTTGGCCTGACGATTACTTTGTGTGGTCAAATGCACTCAGTTTCCAACATTACAATTTGAGTAATTACAACACCGGATTGTTTACTTTCGGTGACGGACAATCCAACAACTTAGCGTATACCATCGGAATCAGCCGAAACAACACTTCAGCAAATCCGATTTATCCGATGAGCGGTTCGGATTTTAGCATTACTGCCAAATTGACTCCGCCATATTCATTGTTCAACAATGTAGATTACAAAGCTTTACAATCAGAACGTGCTTCGATGGAAGAAATCATTCGGAATCCGAATTCCAACAGCAGTCAAATTGTAGATGCGCAAAACCGCCGCTCTGAAATTGATCAAGAACGATTTAACTGGCTTGAGTATTATAAAATAAAATTTAAAGGAGATTGGTACACCCGTTTGGTGGAACGTTTGGTACTGCGAACGGGTACTGAATTCGGATTTTTAGGAGCCTACAACAATGCACGTGGAGTTCCCCCTTTTGAGCGTTACTTTTTAGGAGGAGACGGACTGGGCGCATACAGTTTGGACGGTCGCGAAATTATCCAACTTCGCGGTTATCCCAATCAATCACTTAGCGATATTGACGGAAATACTATTTACAACAAATTTACGTTAGAAGTTAGATATCCCGTAACCTTAGCTCAAATGGCTTCTATTTATGTTCTTGGTTTTGCTGAAGGTGGGGCATCATTTAACAATTTTAATGATTACAATCCATTCGAACTCAAACGATCTGCCGGATTAGGATTGCGTATCTTTATGCCTGCATTTGGAATGTTGGGTATCGATTTTGGGTATGGATTTGACTCGGTTCAGGGAAGAACCGAACCCAGTGGATGGCAAACACATTTTATTATCGGACAACAATTTTAATTTTTGGCATAGTTTTTTCACAAGAAAGCATCGAACAAATTATGAAAATATCACGACAACTTATTATTTTCACTTTTATCCTTTGCGGTTTTATTGCTACGGCACAACGCGGTATCAGGATAGGGTATATTGATATGGAATACATTTTGGAAAGTGTTCCCGAATATAAAGCTGCTCAGATTCAATTAGAAGGTAGAGTTGAACGCTGGAGAAAAGACATTGAAAAAATGAGCAATGAAATCGAGCAGATGAAATTAGATTTAGCCAATGAGCGTATCCTATTGACTAAAGAATTGATTGACGAACGCGAAGAAGAAATAAAAATAAAAGAAGATGAACTTATTGATTATCAGCAACAACGCTTTGGACCTCAAGGGGATTTAATCACCCAACGACGCCAATTGGTGCGTCCGATTCAAGATCAGGTTTTTAATATTATTCAAGAAATTGGCGATAATCGAAATTATGATTTTATTTTTGATAAATCTGCGGATGTGGTAATGTTATACGCTTCCGAGCGCCATGATATCAGCGACATGGTTTTGCGTAGCATTGAAAGGGCTGGTAGACGTGTTCAAGCGACCAATCGCAAAGAGCAACGACAAATTGAATTAGAAGAAGAAAGAGATAATACCGAACCGACCGAACGCGATATGGAAATGGAGAAAAGACAAGAAGAACGTGAACAAATATTAGATGCCCGTAAACGAGAAAGAGATTCCATTCGCAATGCACGCCAAAGAGAATATGAAGATCGAAGGAAAGCGATGCTGGAAGAAAGACAACGCCGTCGCGACTCTATCGAAAATGCAAGAAAAAACAGAGATTAAATAAATAATATTAAGTCTATAACACTTAAATTAAACTGCAAACAATGAAAAGAATGAAATCCATATTAGTTGCCTTAGCACTAATTTTAGGCTCGGTTGGCGTAACTGTAGCCCAGACGAAAATAGCCCATATTGACGCACAGGAATTAATTGAGTCCATGCCGGAATATAAAGCTGCACAATCGTCCTTGGAAAAAATACAACGTTCTTATGAAACTGAAATTAAAGCAATGATGCGCGAACTTGAAAATAAAGCCCGATTATACGACAGTGAAGCAAGCTCAAAAACAGAACAGGAAAACCAACGCCGATTTGAAGAAATTCAAGATATGCAAAACAACGTACAAGCATATCGTCAGCAGGCTTTAGAAGACCTCGATCAGAAACGTGCGGATGTATTCAGACCTATTTTAGAAAAAGCACAGCAAGCCATTCAAAAAGTAGGAAAAGACCAAGGATTCCACTACGTTCTTGATTCTACTATGGGGAGCGGAATTATATTGGCAGAAGGAAAAGACCTTATGGCCGATGTAAAAAAAGAACTGGGAATTTAAGTTTCTATCAACTTTTAATTACCTCACATTGCCTGCATGAGTATTCTGCAGGCTTTTTTTATTTTAAAATATTAAAATATTCTACCTTTATGCCGTTATGAAATCACAACATCCAATTGGTTTATTTGATTCCGGCGTAGGCGGCACTACAATATGGAGCGAAATCCATAAATTGATGCCTTATGAAAACACCATTTATCTTGCTGACAGCAAATATGCTCCATACGGCAATCGTCCTGCAGAAGAAATTATACGATTGAGCATTAAAAATGTTGAAAAGCTGATTGCATTTGACTGTAAAATTATTATCGTTGCGTGCAATACGGCTACAACGAATGCTATTGAGGTCTTACGAGAGAAATTCAGCATTCCTTTCATTGGAATTGAGCCTCCAATCAAACCGGCCGCATTACAATCCAAAACAAAGCGAATCGGAGTTTTAGCTACCAAAGGCACCTTGAGCAGCACCCATTTTAATAAAGCTTCAAAAAATTACACCAATACGGTGGACATTATTGAAGTCATAGGCAAACAACTGGTTACATTAATTGAAGCAGGGGAAATCGACAGTCCAAAAATCATCAATTTATTAAAAGAATATACTGCGCCCATGATTGCTGCAAATGTGGATCACGTCGTTTTGGGATGCACACATTATCCTTACCTCACTCCGATATTACGACAAATCTTACCATCGCACGTTCAAATAACCCATTCCGGAGAAGCTGTTGCTCGACAAACCAAAAAAGTTTTAACCGACAATAAAATGCTTCATGAAAAAAACGAAAAACCCTTTTATAGATTTCATACCAACGGCAATGCGCGCATTCTTAAGTCGTTACTACAAGAATACTCAGATAAAATAGAAATTTCGACTTTGGATTTTTAGAAACTTTTTTGACCTATTTTTTTTTTGATACCAAGAGGAATACATGATATAGTTTTCTGCTATTCTTTCAATCTCTCCTTTTGTCAACTCCGGGCTTACGTCTTTAATTTTTCGTGCAGGAATTCCGGCATAAATGCTCCCGCTTTCTACATGAGTATTTTTGGAAACTACCGCACCTGCTGCAATAATACTGTTACTCTCAATGACACAATCATCCATGACAATCGCCCCCATTCCAATCAATACGTTATCGTGAACGGTACATCCGTGAACAATGGCATTGTGACCGATGGATACATTATTCCCTATAACTGTAGGTGAAACTTTATAAGTTGCGTGAATGACGGCTCCGTCTTGGATATTGACTTTATTCCCGATGGTTATGGAGTTAACATCTCCGCGAATAACGGCGTGAAACCAAATACTGCAATATTCACCGAAAACAACGTCCCCGACGATTACTGCACCTTCGGCTATAAAACACGTATCGGGTATTTTGGGGTGTTTCTTATTCAGAGACCGAAGAATCATTACATATTCACGTTAGGACAGTTACAATCGTACTTTTGAGGAGAAACTCCAAAGTTATACCCCAAGGTTATGCCGTGAAATCCACCATTTTCAAAAGTAATATTTCCCATTTCATAAGTGTACATATACGAGACTACGAAATTGTGAAAATTAACTCCGATTACCGGTGTAATATGTTGCATCGATTGAGTTTTGGTTCCCAATCCGCTGAAATATTCCGCATTGTCTAAGGATCTTCTGTAAGAAGCTCCAATCCATCCTCTACCCCCTTCGAATCTTCTGAATAAACGCGCACTTACATCTACTGATGATTCTTTGGTTAATTCGGTCAACATAAACATTGTTGAAGCTTCCAATCCCCAATCACGATTCATAGCACCAAAAGTATACGATGCGCCCAATAAATATTTACGTTGATTCGTAGACTCTATATCCTCTGTGTAATTGGTACGCTCTTGGAACAGTAAGTTTTTCACTGTCAAGTGTGCTGCAAAATCCAAAAAGTGATACGAGACTCCCACATCCACATTCAAATAAGTAGCACTTTCAATATTTCCGGTAATAATCGGGTCATAGTGATTCATATCAAAAAGCGTTTCATCCAACCGAGAATCGGTAAGTCCCACACTCAATCCGAATGAAAGTTGATTCAAGTCTGTTAGCAGATTTGAAAACGGAATGTGATGCGCATAGGTAATATATCCTCCTGTTTGAGAATGAAACCCGTTTTTATCATTGTAGAAAATAGCTCCCAAACCGGATCTTTCCGTGATGCGACTCGAAATGTTAAAAGTCTGCATGTTTGGAGCATTTTGTTGGTCAAACCATTGTTGTCTTGCTCCCAGTCGTACGCGAGTTCCATGAGCTGCTCCAGCCATGGCAGGATGAATCAGGTACATATTGTCAGAAAGATAATCGGCATAAATAGGAATACCATCCTGAGAAAAAGAAATAAAAGGTGCTAAAAGAAGGAGCAAGAGGGGAATAAGCTTAATCTTCATAATTGTTCAAATATCGATTTTAACGATTGTCGTTCTTTACTAAATCTAGTTTTTAAAGTCTGTTTCAAAAATATTCCCAATATTACAAAACAAAACGTTAACGACAATCATTTATGTTCTATAAAATTCTGTTATTGGCAACTGTCAAATATAAAGTTTAATATGAAACAATAATAATTGCACATCATTTTTTTACTAAAATTCATTTCTTAAATCCTTAATTTAATGTTAGACATTCTTTTATACCCCATTAAATTGCATCGGATTCTGTATTTTTGAAAAAATATTTTTGTTATGACTACCACGATTGAAATTGTACCCACAACACATCCGGGAATTGTAAAATTTAATTTAAATATATTTCTTACGAAAACGCGAAGTTATGAATTTCATAACGTCGAGGAAGCAAAGATAAGCCCTTTGGCTCAAGAATTGTTTTATCTTCCTTTTGTAAAAACGATTTTTATCTCACAAAATTTTATTGCCATTGAAAAATATGACATTGTTGACTGGAAAGATGTACAAGAAGAAGTTGCCGTTTCCATTCTTAAATACTTAGATTCAGGACGCGATGTAATTATTGAGCAAAAAGAAAAAGCCCCTGTGAAA
>LSQX01383081.1_pt1 | contig 52766 bp, 42 predicted proteins | sample 654561 | NCBI WGS metagenome assembly LSQX01 (sample SAMN04489861, study PRJNA283612) | anaerobic digester metagenome | isolation source: 4 biogas reactors fed with cattle manure at either 37C or 55C with and... | place: Denmark: Kongens Lyngby | collected 2014 | reverse complement strand
CGATGAAATCCGCCAGGGTACTGTTTTCTTCATCACCGACCGGTCTTTCCAGGGAGATCGGTTCTTCACTGACCTTGAGGATTTGACTGATCTTACTCATCGCATCTTCCAGGATGGCTGTTTGCGGGGCATCCAGAGGAATATTTTCAGCTAGCGCGCGTTGAATCGTTTTGGCTGTGCTATCGTCGATAAACTCCGATTCAAGAGCCATCTCTTCAAGGTTCGGCTCACGCCCTAAAGATTGCGTCAATGTGTGCTGAATTCGTAAAACNNTCCACCAGGTGGCATAGGTACTGAACTTAAAGCCCAGGGTCGGATCAAATTTTTGTACCGCCCGCAGTAAGCCCAGGTTCCCTTCCTGGATCAGGTCAAGAAAGGAAATCCCGCGGTTCATATATCGTTTTGCAACACTGACCACCAGGCGAAGGTTCGCCACAGTTAACACCTGATGGGCTTCACCGTTCAGAAAATCGATTTTTGTAAAATTTTCTTCCAGCGTTTCTACCGCTGGCAGATTGTTTTTAAAGAACATCTGTCCCGGCAGCTTGGCCCTTTGCGTCAGATGCGTTTCTAATTTTTGTACAAGTACCGGCGGCATGGCATACAAGCAAAGGTATAACCGGTAAATTTGGTCTATTAAAATCTTATCTTCCTTATCTTTTTGATCGGGTCTCCAAAAATTGGTTTCAAAAAATTTGCGCAAATATAAAGGTTCATCGCTCTGCCAGGTTTGCCTTAGCTTTTGTGTTTCCATCACCATCTGGCTTAAATCTGGCATGCTGACCTGTTTTTTTCGAACCAACCCTCTCAATGTACGATTAAGCGCCAGGGTTTCATCAATAACTGCCAGCATTAATACCGTCTTCTCTCCCTGTGTTGATGCCGTAAGTTGTCCGGCCAACGTTTCTACCAGGTCCTGGGCCTTCATTTGACTGGAAAGCCAAAATTCATCATCAGCGTTCAGCAGGTCGGTGCGCCCAATTTCGCGCATATACAATCTGACCGGGTCATTCTGCTTGCTGAAGGCAGCATCACCATCAGCCAAAGAGGAGCTCGCCTCGCGACTGTCCAGGTGAGATTGTTCAGGTCGTGCTCGGTCCGATCCGTTTTCAGTCATGGCCGTTATTTTAGTTTAGAAAAAGATTGATGGAAAGCCTGATCCAGTTTTGCCCGGGCCTGGGCGAAATCCAGGGCGGTCTTTTTAAAATCGAGCATGATTTCCCCGGGCTCGTCCTCTTCCTGGGTTTGAAGGAAAACCAGTTGATCCAAGCCCTCGTCAATTCGAACCCGCCGCAAGCGAATGAACATGCGCAATAATGCCTCTAATTTCGGGTCTGCTGATTGAATGCGCCAGTCGGGATACTTCTCTTCAGGTGCATTTTCGAGGAACGCCTCAATCATCTCGACGGGTGCGCGCGTATGGATGAAATTCAGCGGGTCTTCTGTTTCTTGATCAATGGATTCTTTCACCAGTTTGAATAATTCACGATGATCAGTGTGAGAAAAATCTTCAAAGTGAATACAGCCCAGCTCAAAGCCCCTGAAAGCCCGATCGACAAAATTTAACAGGGTGGGGTCTGAAAGCAATGCCAGCAGGCAGCCCCGCTCAAGCTGGCGGTGAGGCGCCAGGTGTGTCCTGACAACATCTATGGCAGGTTCTTGAGCAGGTCGATAAGGCCCACGTCGGCGCGGCGGCCTTCCAGTCGCGCGCCTGACCAGGGCGCGCTCATCAACCTTTAGCAAGCGGGCCAACCGCTGACGGTAAGCCTCCCGTTCTACACTGCCCCTGACATCTTCAATTAACGGTAAAACCTGCGTGGCAATCTCCTCCTTGGTTTTGGGGTCGTCAAGGTCTTCGCGTTGCGCTAGGGTTTCCATCACGTGGATTACGACCGGGTTGGCATCTTTGATGAGTTCTGCCCAACGATCGGGGTCTTCCAGGGCGATCTCGTCCGGGTCAAGGCCTTCAGGCAGGGTTGTCACCCGGATATCAGCCTTGATTCGCCCCTCGATACCCATCAATCCACGCGAATCAAAAAACAGTTCGCCTTCCCGATCCATAGACTGCCGGGCCATCTCGAGACCGCGCAGGGTAGCACGCTGTCCAGCAGCATCAGCATCAAGCGCCAGGACAATCCGACGCGAATAGCGTTTGATCAGGCGGAACTGGTCTTCCGTCAGGGCAGTACCCATTGCAGAAACACAGTTTTTAAAACCCGCCTGGTAGGGGCCAATCACATCCAAGTAGCCTTCTACAATCACCACCTGGTCCTGCATGCGGATCTCTCTGCGGGCCATATCCAACCCATATAGCAGGTGCCCTTTATCGAAAACAGGGGTTTTCGGAGAGTTGAGATATTTAGGAACATCCTCCTCACGGAGAACCCGACCACCAAAGCCAGCCATGCGCCCCTGTTGGTCGCGGATGGGAATCACCAGACGGTGCCTGAAACGGTCGTACACCCCACCATCCTCCCGTTCAGAGACCAGTCCTGCGTTGATCAGGTCTTCAGGAGAGACCTGGCGTGAGGTTAAATAACTGGTGAGGGCCTCCCACGAATCGGGCGCATACCCCAGTGCAAACGTGTCGATGGTCTCATCGGTCAATTTACGGCCATAGAGATAGTCCAGGGCAGCCTGCCCCGCGGGCGTGTTACGCAATTGATGCTGAAAGAAAGTCACTGCCATGCTGAGAATCTCGCGCAGACGATCGTTCTCTTCAACCTGTTCTTGCTCTTCAGGGGTAAATTCTTGCAGTATTACGCCAGCGCGCTCTGCCAGGTGGCGCAGGGCTTCAGGAAAATCCCAACCCTCGCGCTTCATCACAAAATTGAAGATATCGCCGCCCTCATTGCACTGGCCAAAACAGCGCCAGGATTGTGAATCGGGAAACACAGCAAATGCCGGCGTTTTAGTATTGGTGTGGAAGGGGCAAAACCCGGTGTAATTCTTCCCCGAATGCCGCAAATTTACTGTCTCGGAGACGATATCGACAATATCTAACCTGGCTTTAATTTCATCAACAACTGACATGGCCTTATCCTACCTCAATTATACGGGAAAACTGATGCTGGTGAACGGTAAATGGCAGCTGAAAAGCGGCCTTTATTCTCTGGTAGCTGATCGTTGAAAACTGCTCACTGTCGATTGTCACCAAATGCCCAAGTTTGAATTCATCAGCTTGACTGTTCAGTTTCAATTCGGTAGAATCCTTATTGAAAATATTTTTCAATAAGGATTGGTCATGGATTGGCAGGAAAAACTCAACCAGAAGGGGCTCAGGCTAACCCACCCGCGCCGGGCGATCATCTCGGTGCTGGAAAGGGCAGATACCTCGCTTTCGCCACAGGCTATCCACCAGCGTTCCCTGGACGCTAACGAGGAAATCGGGCTGGTGTCGGTTTATCGCACCCTGGAACTATTCACCGAGCTGGGGTTAGTCCGGCGAGTACATGGTCACAGTGAATGTCAGGGGTATGTGCTGGCTTCACCCGGTCATCATCACCACCTGGTGTGTCATAGCTGTGATGCAACGGTGGAATTCAGCGGGGTAGAGGACCTCTCATCCCTGATTACCCACATCGAAGAAGAAACCGGTTTTACGATCAACGAACACCTGCTGCAATTTTCTGGTCTGTGCCCCGACTGTCAAAGGAAAACGGATATCCGTGATTAGAAAACATAAAACCTCAAGGAAATTCGCTCTGGTCGCTGTATTGATCCTCTTTCTCATAGGATGCACGCCAGGGGTCAACCAGGGGTCAGCAGATGAGGTTCACGTGCTGGTCACCGTCAGTATTTTACCTCAGGCTTATTTTGTGGAGCGCATCGGTGGGGATGCCGTAGCGGTCAACGTGATGGTCGGCCCGGGTGAAGACCCACACACCTATGAGCCCAAACCCGAACAAATGCGGGCGCTGAGCCATTCAGCGTTATTTTTTACCATCGGCACCGAATACGAAGATGCCTGGCTGCCGCGTTTGCGAGAAACCAACCCGCAGATGCGCTTTATCGATAGTGCCGAGGGTATCCAGCGTATTCCCCTGACCGACCCGCACGATCATCACGCAACTGAAAAGGCCGACACAGATCAGATCGAACACAATCATGAAAGCGGGCTCGACCCTCATATCTGGCTGGCGCCCGCTAACGCGAAAGTGATCGCCAAAAACATCCTTAACGCCCTTTCCGCCCACATGCCCGAACATACAGATGCATTCCAGGCCAATTTCAATGCCCTGATGGCCGATATTGAAAAATTGGATGCCCAACTTGAGGGCTTGCTCGTCGGACTTGGGCGGCGGGCTTTTGTGGTATTCCACCCCGCCTGGGGCTATTTTGCTGCGCAATACAACCTCGAGCAAATCCCTGTCCAGATCGGCGGTCAGGAGCCCAGCGCCAGTGACATGGCTGCCCTTATCACCATCGCCCAGGAGGAAAATATTCGCGTGATTTTCATCCAGCCCACGCATAGCACCGCCAGCGCAAAAGCAATCGCCGCAGAGATCAACGCCGAGGTCGCGGTGGTAGACCCCCTGGCACGGGATTGGTTGACCAACCTGGAACTGGTAGCCCATGCTTTTGCCGCCGCCCTGGAAAATTAATTTCCTTAAACAACAGGTCTTTTAACGCCTGATAAAAGATTGCAAAAACAAGTAATGGAAAAAATAATGATCATCGCTGATACGCTCAAAACCCCACAACCGCTGGTTGAAATCAAAAATCTATCTGCCGGTTATCGTCACGAAACCATACTGGAAGACATCAACCTGACCATCGAACAGGACGATTTCATCGGGTTGATCGGGCCCAACGGTGGCGGGAAGACGACCCTGCTTCGGGTCATTCTTGGCTTACTCCAGCCGAAAAGCGGCACCATCCAGGTGATGGGTGAGCCGCCTGAAAAGGGCCGGCAGCACATCGGCTATGTGCCCCAATTTGCCGAATACGATGCTGAATTTCCCATCAGCGTGCGCGATGTGGTCAGAATGGGGCGCCTGAGTAATAAGCGCCTGTTCAAGCCCTACTCTGCAGAAGATGACAGGGTTGTCGAAGAGCGCCTGGTCTGGGTAGACCTGCTCGATTATCAAGACCGGGCCATTCGCGAGCTTTCAGGCGGACAGCGTCAGCGGGTTTATATCGCTCGGGCCCTGGCTTCAGATCCGCGCCTGTTGGTGCTGGATGAGCCGACTGTCAGCGTCGATATCGAAGCACGCACTCACATCTACGAATTGTTGTACAAGATCAACAAGGAAGGCGTGGCGATTTTTTTGGTGACGCACGATTTGAATGTCATCTCAAGCTATGTCAAAACCATCGGCTGTTTGAACCGAAACCTGCATTACCATGGTGAAAAACAGATCACCGATGACATGCTGAGCGCCACCTATGGTTGCCCGGTGGATTTGATCGCCCACGGGTTACCTCATCGCGTGCTGGCTGAACACGAAGGAGAAAAATAATGGCGGAATTACTCAGCTACGGCTTTATGCGCAACGCCCTGATGGCCGGCGCTCTGGTCAGCCTGGCCTGTGGAATCATCGGAACCCTGGTGGTCCTCAAACGGATGGTGTTTATTTCAGGGGGCGTCGCCCACACAGCCTATGGCGGTGTAGGACTGGCCTTTTACCTGGGTGTGAACCCCATGCTGGGCGCAGTTGCCTTCAGTTTGATCGCTTCATTTTTAATGGGCTACGTCCAGCGTCAGACGCGCCAGCGGCAGGATACTCTCATCGGCGTCATGTGGGCCATCGGTATGGCAGTGGGTATCATTTTTGCCGATATGACCCCTGGTTACAAAGCGGACCTGATGAGCTATCTTTTTGGCAGTATCTTGGCGGTCACCCAGGCTGATTTGTGGATGATGCTGGCCGTGAACCTTTTAGTGCTCATTTTCGTAGTTTTATTCTACAAGGAACTTCAGGCAGTCGCCTTTGATGAATCCTTTGCCCGGGTACGCAACCTGCCGGTTGACCTGCTCTATGTTGCTCTGGTCGCCATGATTGGTCTGGCAGTGGTGATGCTGATGCGCGTGGTAGGTTTGATCATGATCATCGCTCTGCTGACCGTCCCCGCCGCGATTGGCGCCTTATTCCTTAAACACATGAAACACATCATGTGGCTGGCCATGGCCCTGAGCCTGGTGTTCACCACCGGCGGCCTGTTGCTGTCCTTCTTTTTCAACCTGACTTCAGGTGCCACCATCATCCTAATCGCCGGGGTCACCTATTTGGGCGCTCTGCTGGTCCACAAATCCTGCCAGCGCTGCTCTGCTTAAAGCTCTAAATGGCTCTATTGCACCGCACTCAAGAAATCTATTAAAGCATGGAATGCACACGGTCTTTTGCGCGTACCAACACATCCCATCAAAACATACAATCCCAATAAATCTATTAGTAGGGTGCGCACAGCCTTTTGTGCGCACCACAAAGTACCTCATCAAAATAATGGTGTGTAGAAAGACGCCACACACCCTACAACCCCAAGAAATCTATTACCCGTAGGGTGTGCACGGCTTTTTGTGCACACCAAACATCGCAGCAAAACTCACAATAATCGTGTACGGAAATATACCGCACACCCTACGACCTCAAGAAGTCTATTAAAGTAGGGTGCACACAGCTTTTTGTGCACACCAACATACCGCATCAAAATAAAATAATGTGTGCGAAACCACACCGCACATCCTACGACCTCAAGAAATCTATTAACCGTAGGTGCACACTGCTTTTGTGCGCACCAACCTACCCCATCAAAACAATGGTGCGTGGAAAAACACCACACACCCTACAATGCCCATGACAAATTTGCAAGATCATTCGCCAAAATTTATCTTATAATCATTAATTGGGTATTTTCCACCCCAATCCAGATCATAATATCCTAATTTCACGTAACGCGAAAAACTGGATGCCTTCCAATCCTTGACCTGATCAACAAGGCCATGTTTGACGGGGTTGTAATGAAGATAATCAAGATGTTGGTCTAAATCTTTCTGATCTCGGATGTAATGCTCCCAAAATCGACGCTGCCAGACAGTTGATTCCCTCCTTTTAATTCTTGACTCGTTTTCTGGCAAAGGAACAGTAACGTACTGCCGATATAAAATTGTAAAACGGCGTTTGATCGCACTGATCCGCTTTGAATAATCACATTCGTTTTCAGGCATCTGCCAGATAAAGTGAATATGATCAGGTAAGAGATAATATGCGATTATCGTAAAAGGATGATACGAATGAACATGCTCGACGGCTTTGAAAAACAGCTTTCGCGCGATTGGCGATGAAAATATTTTTCGCCGTTCATAGGTGACCAAGGTAAAGAAATACACCCCTCCCGGAATCAGGACCCGTCTATATTCTGGCATAATATGATTATAAATGCGCTCGCAATAATCGTGTGTGGAAAAACATCGTACATCCTACAAACGTAGGGTGCGCACGGCTTTTTGTGCGCACCACATATATTATCGAGAGAATGGTGTGCGGAAAGACACCGCACACCCTACGTCCTCAAGAAAGAGTCTTGGCCGCCTAAAAGTACTCCGTCCCCATCCCCTACCAGCTTACTTCAGCCGCGACGACGTAAACCACAGCAGCGCGATCCCAAATAAGCTCACCGTCACAAGGCCGATGCCTACCCCCAATGTATCTTTTCGAAAGACATTTATAAAAAATTCTCCCGGCTGGTTGGACTCCGGAGTGGGGGTAACACTGATCGCCGTCCGGGTCGGCCAGGGCGTGCGTGTGGCTGTAGACGTTGACGTCGGGGTGGCCACTTCGGTGGGTGTGCGAGTGACGTCGGCGTCTTTTTTATTCTCAACACGGGCAGGTACGATCAAGAGTTCCTGATTTACATAGATGGCTGAATCCTCGGTGAGATAGTTTTGTTCCAGCAAGGTGACCATATTGATCTGATAAGCCTCGGCAATCCCCCACAGGGTTTGGCCGAATTGCACCACGTGGATCACCGAATCATCTGTGTTGGGCTTCGCTGTAGCAATCGGTTGAACCAGAGGTGCGGGGGTGGCGGGGGTACTGGCCGGTCCGCTGGGTACCGTGGTGGGTTGTGAGGGGGTACTGCCGCCAAGCTCGTGACCAAATTTCACCACATAAACCGTCATCCCTTGGCTGTCCAGCGCCACGCCAGCACCAAATTCATTGTGCCATGTGGTGAGCATGTTATTGATATGCGCTGATGAGGGCGCCCACGAGTCATAGACACAGCTATGCGCGTCGAGACCTGGGCCGCGCGCCCAGTTCTCGGTGACGCTGACTCTGGCGCCGCCACCATAGCCAACGGCAAGCGCTCGATCGGCTGGCGTGCTGCCACCCGCGCCGGTGTGCCCGCCCTGCCGGGTTGCTGCGATCCAATCAGCATGGTTTTGAGCGGCCAGGGTTAAATACAAATTTTCCACCAGGGGCTCCAGCCCATTGGCAATACGCAGGCCGTTGATCTCTGCCAACACTTCATTGGGCGTACCCGCCTGAGCATGAGCAGGTTCAGGTGTGCCAAAAACAAGTACAACCAAGCTGACCAGCATCACAAACATCAGAAGGTGATGCTGAAACTGACCCGAATTGGCTTTATTTGATCTGCAGTTGGAAAAGGATCCTGGCTTTGGTTTCATGGGTGAGAGGATTCTACTCAAAATGGTCCTAATCTCAAGCGCGCTTTAGCTGCTTAATGAACAACTTCAATCCGCTGACCCGCGATGACCTCGCCCACCAACCAGGCTGGTTGTTGAGTATCTTGGGCAGCAGCCATGAATTCATCCACGGTCTCCCGCGGAACGCCCAGCAGTAAACCACCGCTAGTTTGGGGGTCAAATAGCAGCATTTGTTCCTCTTCAGTGATCAGAGGATCGAAAGATACATTTTCACGGTAATACAGCTGATTATCAAAAGCACCACCTGGGAAACGCCAGGCGCGGGCATGTTCTTTTGCAGGGGAGATAAAAGGTACCGCACTGTAATTGATCCGCAAACCGACATTTGCAGCTTTGGCCATCTCCCAGGCATGCCCCAGGAAGCTGAAACCCGTGATATCGGTGGCCGCACGCAGTTTGCATTGGACGGCCAGCCGAGCGGCATCCCGGTTCAGGCGCGTCATCCAGCTGACCACTTCGGTTACATCCTCTTCTGAGGCCTGATCTTGTTTGATAGCAGTAGTGGTCACCCCGAAACCGAGGGGTTTGGTCAATACCAGGTAATCGCCAACTTGTAGTGTGTCCTTTCGTAAAAGTGCCTCTTCGTTGGCAAAGCCCAGGGCTATCAGGCCGATCTTGGGTTCTTTGTCAGTGATTGTGTGCCCGCCCGCAATCACCGCCCCTGCTTCAACGGTTTTTTCCGCCAGGCCGCGCATGATCGCCTGCGAAATGCTCACATCCAGGTCGGGCGGCAGCGCAGCCACGGTCAAAGTCAGGAAAGGCGTGGCACCCATAGCGTAGACGTCAGAAAGGCTGTTGGCGGCTGCAATCGCGCCGTAATCATAAGGGTCATCCACCACGGGCGTGAAAAAATCCGTAGTAATTACCAGCACCCGACCGTTGTCCAGACGCCAAACCGCAGCATCGTCGGGGGTATCCAAGCCAATCAACAAATCGGGGTATTGCCCAGGTATGAAAATGTTCGAAAGTGGCTGCAGAACCTGCGCCAGCACATCCGCGTGCAGTTTGGATGCTCAACCTGCGCAGGAGGAAAGCGAGGTTAAGCGAATCTGACGGCCAGTGGGGTTTTTTTCAGACATATTTGCCAATCATCCAGTGATTTCAAGAACAACGAAATTATACCCAAAAACTGCCCCGGGATGACAGATCGATAAAACACCAGTACGGTCAGCGCCCAGTGTGTTTTCAACTGATGGATGCTTGTATTTTAAAAAAAACCGCAAAGCGTACACAGAACAAGGAAAACATTTTATATTTTTGTTACTTTTTATGTGGTTTAACTATTCAACGCTTTGAAGGGCCGCCTTTAAAGTGGTAGACTTTGATGATCAATTGCATTTAAAAAGGCATTTTTATGTACCCACTTGCCAACCCAAAAGTAATCCAGCGCGCCCGGCAAGTCCTGGCCTACAACCCCATCTTTCTTGATACGGAAACCACCGGCTTTTCGCCCCAGGATGTCATCATCGAAGTGGGCGTGGTCGATCTAAGCGGGAACACTCTGTATGAGACCCTGGTCAAGCCCCCCATACCCATCCCAGCAGAGTCTATCGCCGTTCACGGGATCAGAGACGCTATGGTTGCCAATGCGCCCAGCTGGCTCGAGGCTTGGGAGGGTTTGCAACAGGTGCTGGCCGGTCGTTTTATCGGCACTTACAACGCCGATTTTGACTTGCGGATGTTGAAGCAAACCCATGCCCGTTACTGGCAGCATTGGCCCCTGGATGACCAGTTATTTTTCTGTGTGATGAAGCTGTATTCCGCCTTCTACGGTCAGGTCACCCCACATGGCAACAGTTATCGTTTTCATAAACTGGAAGCTGCCGGTGCAGATTCTGGCATCCCGCTGCCCAACTCGCATCGGGCTGTGGATGATGCCAAGATAACCGCCGCCCTGTTCAATCATATCGCCAATTACACATCTTAATTAATCTTAGGAGACACTATCATGCCCATCACCTACCCTGAAACGCGCACACAAAGCCTGGTCGAAGAAATCCACGGTCACAGAATCCCAGACCCTTATCGTTGGATGGAAGACCTGGAATCCGATGAAATTCAAGCCTGGATTGAAGCTCAAAACCGATTAACAAATGGCTTCCTCGAGACTTCTCCGCTGAGAAAGAAGATTCAAGCGCGTATGCTCGAATTATGGGACTATGAGAAGTATTCACCGCCGATCAAGCGCGGTGGGCGTTATTTTTTCACCTATAACACCGGTTTACTCAACCAGGACATCTTGTATTGGATAGAAAACCTGAAGGATGAGCCAAAGGTTTTACTCGATCCAAACACCCTCTCGGAAGACGGTACCATCGCCCTGAGCGGTGCCGCCATCAGCCGCGATGGACGCCTGCTGGCTTACGGCCTTTCAGATGCGGGCTCCGACTGGCAGACCTGGTACGTCCGCCGCGTGGATGACGGACAGGACTTATCTGACAAGATCGAATGGGTTAAGTTTTCAGGGGCGAGCTGGGATAAAAACAACACCGGATTCTTCTACAGCCGTTACGATGCCCCGGAAGGTGATGCCCTCAAAACCGCTAATTATTACCAAAAACTATACTATCACCGCCTGGGAACCCCGCAATCTGCTGACCGTCTGATCTATGAACGCCCGGATCACAAAAAATGGGGCTTTTATGGCCAGGTGACCGAGGACGGACGCTACCTGATAATCTACGCCTCGCAGGGTACTGCCGAGGAGAATGGCGTCTTTTATCTCGACCTGGAAGACCCCCAGGCTGAAGTCATGGATTTATTGACCGATTTCGACGCGGCGTATGCGTTGGTATGGAACGATGATCGGCGTTTCTTCTTCAAAACCGATCTGGATGCCCCCCTGAATCGCGTCATCGCCGTTGATATTGATAACCCGGCGGCTGTTAATTGGGAAACCATCATCCCCGCAAACGAAGACAAACTCGAAGACGTTGATTTTGTGGGTGGCCGTTTTGTGTGCACCTACCTTCATCATGCGGCGCATCAGGCGCGCTTTTTCACCCCCGATGGCTCACCCGATGGCGAACTTTCGCTGCCGGATATCGGCACTGTGATGGGGTTTAGCGGGCACAGTGATGACCCTGAAACTTTTTACAAATTCACCGGTTTTACCACACCCGGCACGGTTTACCGCCTCGATGTTCAGACTCGCACTGTCACCGTCTTTCGCGCACCAGATCTGGCTTTCAATCCAGAAGACTATCTTACCAAACAGGTCTTCTATACCAGCAAAGATGGCACACAGGTGCCCCTCTTCATCACCCATCGAGCTGATTTACAGGTGAACGGCGAAATTCCTACCTATTTATATGGTTACGGTGGTTTTAATATCTCGGTGCCGGTCAGTTTCAGCGTACCCAACCTGGTGTGGATGGAAATGGGCGGGATCTACGCCCAGGCGCACCTGCGCGGCGGCGGTGAATATGGTCGTGAATGGCACGAAGGCGGCATGAAAGCGAACAAACAGAATGTCTTTGATGATTTCATTGCCGCAGCAGAATACCTGATTCATGAAGGCTACACCGCCACCCCGAAACTGGTGATTGGCGGTCGCAGCAACGGTGGTCTGCTGGTGGGGACCTGCCTGACCCAGCGTCCTGACCTGTTCGGCGTGTGCTTGCCCAATGTAGGGGTGCTGGATATGCTCCGCTTCCACAAATTTACGATTGGCTGGGCCTGGACTTCAGATTATGGCTCCCCTGATGACCCGGACGAGTTTGCCACCTTGTTGGCTTATTCGCCTTATCACAACATCAAGACCGGCGCGGCCTACCCACCCACCATGGTTCTGACAGGCGATCATGACGACCGGGTTTTCCCTGGACACAGCTTTAAATTTACTGCTGCCCTGCAAAAAGCCCAGGCAGGCGAGGCCCCGATGCTGATTCGCATTGAAACCCGCGCTGGGCACGGGGTTGGTAAGCCCACAGCCAAACTGATTGAAGAGTTTACGGATATGTGGACCTTCGCGCGTATGCACATGCAGGGTCACTGATCGCTTAAATCTGAAGTGTGATATATGACGGCAGAGCAGGATCAACATTCGCGGGAAGATAGCACCAGACAGAAAGCTTGTCTGGCCGCAAGCACCCACTTATTTGCCGTAGTTTTCCGCATTGTCCTAATTTCCGGGATACTGGTTTTCGCCGCGGCGGTTGGGCTGTTGCTCATCACCGACCGGTTCAGAACCCGGATTTTACTTTTGCCCGCAGCGCTAATCGGGCTGGGGATCCTCCTGGCCCGCGTGGAATACAGGCTGAATTTACGTTCGTATCACCCTCCCGCTGAAACCGCCCCTCGCGATGAAAATCCTCCGGAGTGAAGCGCCACCCCACTCAGAGTGCTGGGTTCCAAAACATGGTCACAAATAACGTCAGCGTTATCAGGCTAATGAACACCGTCAACCCAGCTGCCAGGATGTTTTGAAGGCGGCTGTTCTTCCATGAGCCCATTAATTTTTCACTGCTGGAAAGCTTCAATACCAAAAATAGCAGCACCGGTAGGAAAAATGCGTTCAATGTTTGCGAAAGCCACATAATCGGGAACAAGGGAATGCCCGGTATGAGCACAATCAGCACGCTGATGCCAATGATGCCTGCAAAAATGCCGTAAAACGCGGGGGCTTCCCTAACGCGGCGGTTCAAGCCACGCTCAAACCCAAAGGCCTCACAGAAGGCATAGGTGGTCGAGAGCGGTAGTACCGAAAGTGCCAGCAGGGAGGCACCCAACAACCCGGCCGAGAACAACATCTTGGCAGAATTTCCTGCCAGCGGCGCCAGTGCCAGGGCGGCATCTTCTGCGGTCTCCACCGGGATGCCGGCCACGTATAGGGTGACCGCTGTGGAAATGACCACAAAAGCCGAGATAACGTTGCCCCAGGCCGCGCCAAAAGTTACATCAATTTTTGTATAAGGGTAGTCCTTGAGGGCCAGACCTTTATCTGCCACGGAGGACTGCATGAAAAATATACCCCAGGGGGTGATGGTCGTCCCGATGGTGGCCAATACCGCCAGGATAAAGGTTGGCTCCAGCTCGAATTGGGGGACAAACATGCCATGAAGCACCTCTCCCCAGTCCGGTTTCATCATGAACACGGTGATGATATAGCTGATGGCAACCAGCGACAGGGCTAACAGTATTTTCTCGATATGCTTATAAGAGCCGCGCAGTACGGTCAGGCCCACCAATATGGCTGCGAGCGGTGCAGCAATATAGCGGCTGATACCAAACAGCTCTGCCGAGGCAGCCACCCCCGCAATTTGTGCAACCGTGGTGCCCAGGTTGGCCAGCAGCAGCGAAAACATGGTAAAGGCCGTGATCTTCACCCCGAAGCGTTCACGAATCAGGTCCGCTGTTCCTTTGCCGGTCACCACACCCATACGGGCGGCAATCTCCTGGATAACGACCTCGCCGACAGTCACGGCCATGATGATGAAAAGAAATTTATAATTATAAATCGAGCCAGCCATGGAATAGGTGGCAATGCCCGGGGCGTCGTTATCAGCGCTGGCAGTGATCAATCCGGGCCCGAGAACAGCCAGATAAACGCCAATCTTTTGTAACCACAGGGGAGCTTTGAATTTCTTCCGCATTGAATCCCTCCAAGTTTTCTTTTTAGAATAATCGGGGCAGGCGTTTCTTCCAAGCCGTAGGCAGGACGATATCGATGGCATCGTCAACGGTTACAATCCCCAGCATGACACTGGTCCCTGGATCGATCACCGGGATCGAGGCCAAATCATACTTGGCAATCAGGTACGCGACTTCTTTTTGCGGCGTCATAGGGTCGACAGTTACTTCTTCGGCAATCACCCATTGTTCCAAGTCGCTGTTTGGGTTGGCCATCACCAGATCGCGCAGGGTGACCACCCCGCGCAAGCGTCGGTCATCATCCAGGATATGAACATAGTGCATCCCTTCATCATCCTGCGCATCTTCAGAGGTGCGTAAATAATCGAGTGCTTCGCCGGCATTCAGGTCTTCAGGAACATAGGCAAACTCAGTGGTCATAATGCCCCCGGCGGCATCCTCGGGGAAGGTCAGCAAGGTGCGCACTTCCTCGGCATCCTCGTATTCCATCAACTCCAGTAAGGCTTCACTGGTCTTTTCGGGTAAATCGGCCAGCAGGTCAGCTGCCTCATCCGGGTCCATTTCCTCTAGGATATCGGCTGCCCGTTCCGGCGGCATACTCGAAAGGATGCTCATCTGCAGTTCCGGGGAGGATTCTTCCAGAGTGTCTGCCAGGGCTTGATTGTCAAAACCCTCCAGCAGGGCTGTCGAAGTGTGGCGGTCCAGTTCATCCACGATGGCGGCAATGTCAGCCGGTGGCATTTTCACCAGTTTGTTCTGCGAGACGCTCAGACGCAGGGGGTCATCACGCTCAATCGAAGCGACAAATTCCCACGGGATAACCGCAGTTTGAGCCGGCCGTTTGAGGACATTTCCAATGGAACGCCCGATTCTTTCCAGCCCCAGGCGGCGCAAGAGGCCCACCCCGCTCACATCTACGCCGGTGAGGATAAATTGATCGCCTGCCCTGGCAATCTGCAGATCGTTGACCCGTACCAATCGTTTTCCCTCGGTATCCACAATTTGTTGATCCAGCACCCGTTCCAAAAGCAGTAATTCATGCCCACTCGGTTGGTAGGGCTTGATGCGGTCCACACCAACTCTTAACGTCATACTGGGCCACAGGCTGGCAATCTGGCTAGCGGGAATCAGTTCAACCCCAAGGGGGTTTTTCTTAACAGCCAGCGCCACAATCGGCGGCAAGTTTTTCTCGGTTCCATTGACAAGGATATCTTCCAAGCGTCCAATCACGCCCCCATAGCCATCCCAAATATATTGGTTAATCAATTGGCTGACATAAATCATTGTGCACCTCTTTTCCGAAATTTCTTAATCAGCGATCGGATAAAAACAAGAGCCCGATGCAAACCGGGCTCTTGCTGTAATTAAGAGGTGAGCACAGCCTAAATCATTCGCATCTGGCGATCCGTATATGTACCCGGCGTTGGTCGCCGCTGGTACTATCACTGTCTAACGTGCTTGATTCACTGTTTTCTATCATTGTAAAAAGTTCATACACTCACTGATCTTGATGTGTTTATTATACACCACCCGGGTGCTGATCGGGAATGCAACTTTCAAACACGCATTGATTATACATCTGTTTCTATCAAGCAACAAAAAGCATTCACCCCCTACAACGCGCCATTCACTAAAATAAAATTATGAGGATTACAGCACAAAAATGGTTACTTATCTACATCAATCTTGGGCACAACCTCTATTTTCTATGCCGTTTTGACGAGCGTGACATTATATAATTGTTCCATCATCGCAATTATCCAGGAGAGAACCTCCTTTGACCTGTTTCCCTACACTGCACACTTCGAGCGCGTGGTATTAATATCACGCGTAAATCTTTGAAAATAAATCGTCTCAAAATGACATCCGAAATAATGACTTGGTATAAAAGCATGTTTTTGCGTTTGAGGAAACATATCGACAAGTCAGAAAATGAAAGTAACGTTGAGTGGCTATGTAAAATAACACCTATAGGGTTGTAAAGATAGGGTAAATGTAAACTATGTTCTAATACAGTTGTAGAACAAAAAAAGCACAAGAACTATTAATTGATTGGTATTGTTGATGTCGACATCAGAAAGACAATTCGTAATGAACCAGATTATACGAGACAGTCAGTACATGACCCACCTTGTAGATTTTATTTACGAGCAATATGGTATCGCGGCTATTTCTATCGTTCCTGCGAAGCAAGGTTATTACGGTGAAACATGGTGCATAGACACAGAAAACGATAGCTATTTTCTCAAGTTAGATTATTCTCCCCAACACCAAACAAAATACCGTAACAGTCTAGAGGTCGTGGAATATCTATGCGCGAATGGAATAGATTTTATCAGCAAGTTAGTTAAAACAAGGGCAGACAATTTATTTTCAACTTTCAACTCAGCAGTTCTAGGCGTTTTTGTTTGGGTTAACGGCAAAAACATTGAAACTGATGAAACAAAATTTCGTGAATATAAAATGCTGAGTAAAATATACCCACTAACAAAACAAGGGTTTGAAATTCCTTCGTTAGAATTTTCAGACGAGAGGTCATCAAAATTTTTTGCAAAGTGGGAGCAACTTAAAATGGCGCCTCCGAGCAAAGAAAGCAACACCATTCTTGCAATCTTTGAACAGCACCAGGAAGTTCTTAGACATTATGCTTCGCGGCTATCGTATTTTTCAGAAATCTGCCAAAAGGATAAACCGCAATTTTACTTCACACATGGTGACGCAGGGGGAAACCTGCTTATCGGCAACGAAAATGATTACATCGTTGATTGGGATGAAGTTATGTACGCTCCCCTTGAACGCGACGCATGGGTCATGTGCTGTTATGACTGGGTATTGAAGGCCTTCAGTAACGCTCTTAAACAAGGCAATATCTCATATAAGTTGCGCCCGGAACGTCTCGCATTTTGTTGTTATCATACGTTTTTTCAGTATCTTTGTGAGCTTTTGGATGATTTCACACTGTACGGCAGACAACAGGAAATAAAGGCTTACTTTGGTTGTTGGGTTATGGAAAGGATGAAATACGCAGATTCTATTTTTTAACCATAGACCATCTGGGTATACAAGGTAATTTAGCCAAGAATGGGGGCTTATTACACCGATGTTGATGGTAAGTTATTAAGCTCATTCAGTGAAAATATAACGGGGACTTGTACTTTTGTGTATAAAAATAACCATCAAAAAGCTTGACAAAAACAAAAAACAACCTACAATACATATGAATATATGCTCATATATCAATGGAGTTAATTATGCTTGTTACCACGGAGTCTTTCTCACAATTAATCCACGAGGCCACCTCGGAAGCGATGTTTCTCACCATGGCAGAAAGTTTTAAAATCCTGGCCGACCCTACGCGCCTGAAAATCCTGGCGCTGTTGTTTACTGAAACTCTCAGCGTGGGGGAAATAGCCGAACATTTGGTTGTTTCACAAAGTGCAGTATCCCACCAGTTACGGCTCTTACGCAACCTGAACATTGTACGTTATCGCAAGCAGGGCCGCGAGGTTTATTACGATCTGGCAGATGACCATGTGCGAGACATCTTACAACGCACCTTTGAACATATTTTGCATGATTGAGGCAAAGCTGTAAAATGACTGAAACAAGATTGAAAATTACGGGTTTAGATTGTTTAGATTGTGCCCGGGGGCTGGAAGCCACGCTGACCGCCGCGCCGGGGGTAGAAGCGGCTGAACTGCAGTTTTTTGATGGCACGCTCATGGTGCGCGGCGATGTCGATGAAACGCAATTACGAAAGCTGGTCACCACGTTGGGTTATAGCGTGGATGATGGTCAATCTGCCAGTCTGCCGCCCGCGGCCGAGCCAAACGTGCTGGTGGGGTTCTGGCGTTATCTGGCACAGCAAAAGGAAACCCGACTGGCCTTAATTGCAGGCGTGGTAATTCTGCTATCCTTCGCAGCCAACCGATTGAACGCCCCAGGCTGGACTGTCGTTACGTTGCAAATTGGAGTGTTGGTTTTAGCCGGGTGGCCGATTGCGCGCAGCGGCCTGGTTAACTTATGGGTCAATCGCTCCTTGAACATCAATTTTTTGATGACCCTAGCAGGTTTGGGAGCGGTCGCCATTGGCCAATATGCTGAGGCGGCCAGCCTGATCCTGCTGTTCGACCTGGCAGAGGCGCTGGAAGGCTTCACCAACGAACGGGCGCGCAGCGCAATTGCTCAATTGAAGGCATTATCCCCGGCACACGCGCTTCGGCGGGATGCTGAACAGGAGCAGCTGGTACCGGTTGAGGCATTGAGCCCTGGTGATGTGATCGTGGTCAGCCCGGGCGAGCGTATCCCCATAGATGGTACTGTCCTGGAGGGGCATAGCGACGTGGACCAGGCGCCGATCACCGGTGAGAGCATCCCGATCTGGAAGACACCAAATGATGAGGTTTTCAGCGGCACGGTTAACGGGGCGGGTCGCTTGGTGATCCAGGTTACCCGGCTGGTGGGCGATAGTTCGCTGCACCGCATCGTCGAAATGGTCACGCAGGCGCAGTCACGGCAGGCGCGCAGTCAGAAGTTTATCGATCGCTTTGCCCATTATTACACCCCATCAATGGTGGTACTGGCTCTGCTGGTGGCGACCATCCCGCCCCTGTTGCTGGGCGCACCCTTCCTAAACCCACTCGACGGAACTCGCGGCTGGCTCTATCGGGCATTAGCGCTGCTGATCATCGGCTGCCCCTGTGCGCTGGTGATCTCCACACCGGTAACGATGGTGGCCGGCCTGACCCGGGCCGCCCGGGAGGGCGTTTTATTCAAAGGCGGTCTCTTCCTGGAGGCTCTATCCAAAATCCGGGCTTTTGCCTTTGATAAAACCGGCACCCTCACCCGCGGCGAACCGCAGGTGGTGGACAGCAAGGACCTGGACTGCCTGGGAGAAACCAATTGCGAGCCCTGTAATGATATGCTCGCTCTGGCGTATGCCCTGGAGCGCCACAGCACCCACCCCCTGGCGCAAGCCATCACCAGGGAAGCCGAAGCGCGCGGATTGACGGAGTGTTACCCACCAGCAGAAAACCTGGTCGCCCGCGGCGGCCGCGGGCTGGAAGGGCTGATTAACGGGCAGAAGATGACGATTGGCAGTCGACGTTTATTTTTCGAGGAACACCAGGTTCCGCCCCTGGTAGAAACCTGGGTACATCAAGCGGAAACCGAAGGGAAAACCGCCATGCTTTTATGCGATGGCGAGCGAGTGCGCGGATTTATCGCCGTAGCCGACGCTCTGCGACCGGAATCGCCAGGCGTGATTGAGGCGCTGAGGGAGATGGGAAAGAAAACCATCTTGCTGACCGGTGACAACCCCACCGTTGCCAGGACGATCGGTGCTGCCGTCGGTATTGATACCGTGCACGCGGGTTTATTGCCCGATGATAAGCAGCAGATTGTGGAAGTACTGCGAGCGGAGCATGGGCCGATTGCTATGGTGGGCGATGGGATCAACGATGCTCCCGCGCTGGCTGCCGCAGACCTGGGGATCGCCATGGGTGGGGTTGGCAGCACCCAGGCTATGGAAACAGCCGATGTGGTGCTGATGGCGGATGACATTCACAAACTACCCTTTGCCATCCGGCTGTCGGCTTTTGCCAACCGGTTGATCAAAGCCAACATCAGCTTCAGCCTGGGCAGCAAGCTGCTGGTGGCAATACTGGCGCTTTTTGGTTACACACCCCTATGGCTGGCCGTATTAGCGGATATGGGCGTTTCGCTGCTGGTGACGTTGAACGGTCTGCGTGCCCTGCGCTTTGAGAGGAAAGTGGCCGTTACCAAGAATTAAAGCACCGTTGATCTGTCATTCTCCCCGCTTATCAGCTACCGCTTCTCAATCTTCTGCGGTCTCCTCCCTCGAAATGTGATAAAATCCTACAGGTAGAAAGTTGCAAAATTATCAGATCTTAAAAAGGAAACAACCCCATGACCCATGAAACACCATTCAGGCTGACTTATTCCACCATGTTCGACCCACCCGAGGAATTACACACCCAATTTGCTCAGGCAATGGATACACTGAAGCAAAACCTGGGGCAGGAAATCTCAATGCTGATTAATGGTGAAGAACGGGTCGTGGCAGAAAAACACACCGAACGCTCACCCATCAATACCGACTTACACCTGGTAACTTATCAAAAAGGGAGCACCCAAGATGCCCAGGATGCAATTGCAGCCGCTCGCCAGGCTTTCCCTGGCTGGAGCCGCATGTATTGGGATGAGCGGGTCTACCTCCTCCGCAAAGCTGCGGATCTGATTGACCGGCGCTTGTTTGAAATCAGCGCCTCACTCACACTGGAAGTTGGCAAAAACCGCATGGAAGCCCTGGGCGATGTAGCAGAAACAGCCGATCTGATCCGCTATGCCTGTGACCAGATGGAAGCTCATCGCGGCTATCGGGCTAAAATGGGCAAAGATCCCCTGGTCGGATTAGATTCTTCCAACACCTCGGTGCTCAAGCCTTACGGCGTATGGGTGGTAATCAGCCCCTTCAACTTTCCATCTGCGCTCACCGGCGGACCGGTTGGAGCAGCACTGGTAGCAGGCAATACCGTGGTGATCAAACCAGCCTCGAATACTGTCTGGACGCCGTCCTTATTGGTGGAATGTTTCCGCCAGGCTGGTATCCCGGATGGGGTCATCAATTTTGTCACCGGCCCTGGCTCAACCGTGGGCAACGCCCTGGTCGAGAGCAAAGATATCGACGGGATTACCTTCACAGGTTCTTACGAAGTTGGTATGGATATCTATCGTCGCTTTGCGCAGGGTGCTTATGTCCGCCCGGTCATCCTGGAGTTGGGCGGCAAGAACCCGACTATCGTCTCCAAACACGCCGATCTAGATGATGCGGCCATCGGCATCGCCCGTTCAGCCTTCGGTCTGCAGGGGCAAAAATGCTCCGCCTGCTCGCGGGTTTTTGTTGAAACAGAAGCGTACGCTGCACTGGTTGAACGACTGGCCGCACTGACCGAAAAACTCAAGGTGGGTGACCCCACCGAACGCGACACTTACATGGGCCCGGTGATTGACCAAGCTTCTTACGATGATTTTAAAACCTTTACTGCCGAGCTAAAAGCCGCTGGGAAAATCGTGGCGGGTGGTGAAGTGCTTTCCGAAGGTGCCCTGGCAAAAGGTTATTTTTGCCAGCCAACTGTGGTCGCCGATGTTCCCCTCGATCACCGGCTTTGGAAGCACGAAATGTTTTTACCCATTGTCATGGTTCACCCGGTAAAGGATTTACATGAAGCAATGCTGCTGGCCAATGATATTGGATACGGTTTGACAGCCGGGTTCTACGGCACTGAAACAGAGGTGGGCTGGTTTTACGACCATATTCAAGCCGGCGTGGTCTACGCCAACCGGCCCCTGGGTTCTACAACCGGTGCCTGGCCAGGCTACCAACCCTTTGGCGGCTGGAAAGGCTCCGGTGCCAGCGGAAAAAACGCAGGCGGTCTTTATTATTTACCGCTGTATATGCGTGAACAAATTCAAAATCAAGTGCGCCGTCCCTGACCTAAATCGGCGTTAACTGCGCTTGATCAACCGGATGATTGCTGGCTGTGCCTCCGGTTTTAAAAACAAATAAGATGACCCACGATCTGCCGGCTCGTAGCGGCTGGCTGATGTTGGGTCACGGCTCTGTCGGCTTGTCCATCGGCATCACGTCGGTGTAATCCGAACGACCTGTACTGAAACTTCTGTTCATCGGGGCACGGCGCTGTTTTCGAGGTTGCTGCAAGTACACCCCAACCAAAGCCCGGTTTTCTATCGCCAGCCAGATCAATCGGATCATCCCTGGGAGCGTGGTTTTTATGAGTAAAATAACATCTTTACCCGAAGCTATTCGCCAACATGTGTACACCGGCGACCTGGTCTACGCCAGCGGTTTCACACATTTAATCCCCTTTGCCGCCGGGCATGAAATCATCCGCCAGGGCTTGAAAGATCTGACCCTGGCCCGGGCCACCCCCGATTTAATTTACGATCAAATGGTGGCCGCGGGTTGCGCCCGCAAACTCATCTTTTCTTACATCGGCAACCCCGGAGTAGGTTCCTTGCACCGGATACGGGCGGCCCTTGAATCTGGCCAGCTTGAATGGGAAGAATATTCCCACTTCGGCATGATCAGCCGCTTACAGGCCGGGGCCAGCGGCTTGCCCTTTATGCCTATGAACCCCTCCGGCGCGGCAGACCTGGCAGAGCGCAACCCCTGTTACCAACAGGTCACTGACCCCTATTCCGGGAGGGCGGTAGTCGTTGTGCCCCCGCTGACGCCTGATATAGCCATCATTCATGCCCAGCGCGCTGATGCGCTGGGCAACGCACAAATTTGGGGCATTTTAGGCGAACAACAATTAGCGGCCTTTGCCAGCCAGCGCGTGATCCTGACGGTGGAAGAGATCGTCGATGAAACGATTATCCGCGCTGACCCCAACCGGACGATCATCCCTGGAATGGTGGTCGATGCCGTCTGCCATGTACCGTTCTGCGCTCACCCTTCATATACCCAGGGCTATTACGATCGTGATAACGAGTTTTACCTGGCCTGGGATAAGCTCAGTAAAACCCCGCAAGGCGCCCAGGAATATCTGGATGCGTGGGTGTTTGGCTTGCCCGACAGGGCTGCTTACTGGGAAAAACTGGGGTCAGAGACTCACCGCCGGCTGGAGGCTGGTGAACACTTCTCGCAACCGGTAAATTACGGCGCATACTAATCACGAGGTGAAACTTATGGATGAATTACCATACAACGCCCAGGAACTGATGGTGGTGAATGCCGCCCGGTTATTAAAAGATCATGATGTGGTGTTTGTTGGCGTGGGCATCCCTAACCTGGCTTGTAACCTGGCCATGCGTACCCATGCCCCAAATTTACAAATGATCTACGAAGCAGGGGTGATCGGCGCCCAACCGGCACGGCTGCCCCTCTCGATTGGCGACCCAACACTGGTGACCGGCGCAACTGCGGTCTGCAGCATGTACGACATCTTTTCGCTTTATTTGCAGCGCGGCAATGTTGATGTTGGTTTTTTGGGCGGTGCCCAGATCGACCAGTTCGGAAACATCAACGCCACGGTCATCGGCGATTACGATCATCCGAAGGTGCGTCTGCCAGGCTCTGGCGGCTCGATGGAGATCGCAGCCTGGGCCAATCGCTGTTATATCATCACACCGCACCAAAAGCGCCGTTTTCCCGCCAGGGTTGATTTCCACACCTCGGCGGGCTTCCTGACGGGCGGCGATGCCCGTACCAAAACAGGCGTGCGCGGCGGAGGCCCGCAAGCTGTGGTCACAAACCTCGGCATCCTTCAACCGGACGAAAGCGGTGAACTGGTTTTGGCAGCCATCCATCCGGGTGTGGTTTTCGAAGAAGTACAGGAAAACACTGGCTGGACGTTAAAGCAAGCCTTGAATTGCCAGGTAACCACCCCGCCAACTGAAATGGAATTGCAGATTTTACGGGAAAAGTTGGACCCCAACCGTATTTATATCTGACCAAAGTTGTTGACAAAAGTAGTAGAACTGGATAGACCCATGACAGAGATAATTAACATTCTGGTTGCAGCCACGCTGCCGGATGGTGGCGAAAAGCGCATCAAAGACGTATCAGAGCAGATCAGACTGACCCTGGCCTCCACGGATAAACCGGGGGAGCTGGCGCCAACAACCTGGGCAGATGTCGATATACTGTATACCACCAATCTACTGCCCAACCCGGATGAAGCACCCAACCTGAAATGGGTGCAGGTCAACCGGGCGGGGGTTGACTCACAGTTAGACCACCCGCTTTTCCGAAGCCAGGAGGTACGCATCACTACTATGAGCGGGGTTATCACCAGCCAGATTGCTGAATACGTCCTGATGACCCTCCTGGCGCTGGGGAAAAAACTCCCACAACTGCTTCAACAACAATACAAGCATCATTGGCCCGCGAATAAGGACAAATGGGAGGAATTATTGCCCGTTGAATTGCGCCATAGCACCGTGGGTATCCTGGGTTATGGCAGTATCGGTCGCCAGGTCGCGCGTTTACTAAAACCCTTTGGTGGGACGATCTTAGCGGTAAAAAGAGACGTTATGCACCCTGAAGACCGCGAATACACCCGGGAGGGCATGGGCGATCCTCGCGGTGATTTCTTCGACCGCCTCTATCCCTTTGAGGCGCTGCACAGTTTTTTAGCCAGCTGCGATTTTGTGGTGGTCGCTCTGCCCCTAACCCACGAAACCCAACACATCCTCAATGCAGAGGCCTTTGAAGCCATGAAACTCTCCGCGTACCTGGTCAACGTGGGGCGCGGTGGATTGGTCGATGAAAATGCGCTCATCCAGGCCATCAAAACAAAGCAGATTGCCGGGGCTGCGCTGGACGTCTTTGCACAGGAACCACTTTCCGAAGACAACCCCCTGTGGGACCTGGAAAATGTGCTGATCACGCCGCACATTTCGGGCCTCAGCCAGCATCTGCCTCAGGAAACATTGGACTTTTTTATTGAAAATCTTAAGCGTTATCTGGAAGATAAACCCCTTTACAATCTTGTTGACTTCAAACTGGGTTACTGACTCGGAAAAAGTTGGGAAAGTTTTCTATTTTAAACCCGGTACGGTAAAATCATCCCATGGATTTATTTGATCATACCATGCAAGAACGCCTGTCGCACGAGGCCCCTCTGGCAGAGCGTATGCGCCCTCAAACGCTGGATGAGATCCTGGGTCAAGATCACATTATCGGGGAAGGGCGTCTGCTTCGTCGGGCAATCCAGGCAGATCGATTGTTTTCATCCATTATCCTATACGGCCCGCCGGGCACAGGTAAAACCACGCTGGCACGGGTCATTTCCAACCTGACCCGCGCCTATTTCGAGAGTCTTTCGGCGGTTTTAGCCGGCGTGGCAGATTTGCGCCGGGTGATTGCTGAGGCTCTGGAGCGGCGTAAATTGTACCAACGGCGCACCATCCTCTTTGTGGATGAGGTCCACCGCTGGAATAAATCACAGCAAGACGCACTGCTCCCGCATGTGGAAACCGGTTTACTCACCCTGGTCGGCGCCACCACACAAAATCCTTATTTTGATGTGATCAAAGCGCTGGTATCCCGCTCTCGGGTTTTTGAGATCAAACCCCTGGGGGAAGCGGAAATCGAGCAGGTTTTACTGTGCGCTCTAAGTGACCCGGAACGCGGTTACGGCAAATCTCGGGTTGCTTTTGAACCGGGCGTCATGGCGCACTTCACCCGCATGGCAGGCGGAGATGCCCGCAACGCCCTGAATGCACTTGAGCTCGCGGTGGAAACCACCCCGCCCGACTCGGACGGCGTCATCAATGTCACGTTGGAAGTCGCCCAGGAATCAATCCAAAAACGGGCTGTTCTTTACGATAAGGGCGACGACGCACACTACGACACCATTTCCGCGTTCATTAAATCGATCCGCGGGTCAGACCCGGACGCAGCGCTCTACTGGCTGGCAAAAATGCTCTACGCTGGTGAGGACCCGCGTTTCATCCTGCGACGTTTGATTGTGCTGGCAGGAGAAGATATTGGCCTGGCCGACCCGATGGGCCTGGTGGTGACCAATGCGGCCGCACAGGCTTATGAGTACATCGGCCTGCCCGAAGGAATTTTCCCGATCACGGAAGCCACGCTTTACCTGGCGACTGCCCCAAAATCCAATTCTGCAATGGCTTATTTCAATGCGCTCAAGGAGATTGAAGAAAACGGTGCCAAATCGGTACCGGTCCACCTGATGGACTCCAGTCGGGACGCGAAAGGATTGGGACACGGGCAAGGCTATGACTACCCACATCAGCACGCGGGGCATTGGACGCCTCAGCAGTATCTTCCCGACAGCTTGGTCGGAAAGGTGTTTTATCAACCCTCAGACCAGGGCTATGAAATCCAGGCAGGCAAACGCTTGAAACGCTGGCGAGAGGCACAGGCAAAGGCATTGGCCGATTTAACCAAAGAGCAAGGGGAAGTTTGATATGGCAATTTTTTTTCTGGTCAGGCATGGCCACACCGCGCTGGTTGGGAATACATTGGCTGGCAGGTTAGCTGGTATTCACTTGAACGAGCAAGGAGGTTCCCAGGCACGGCGCCTGGCCGCAGAATTGGCCGAACTGCCCATCAAAGCCGTGTACGCCAGCCCCCTGGAGCGTACTCAGGAGACGGCCGAATCGATTGCCCGCCTTCACAACCGGCCTGTGGTCGTCAACGCGGGTCTCATTGAATTGGATTTCGGAGAATGGCAGGGGAAATCAATCAAGCAGCTCAAACGGTCTCGCCTATGGAAGACTGTGCAGAAATCTCCGGATGGCTTTTGTTTTCCTGCCGGGGAATCCTTCAACCAGGCCCAGTCTCGCATTGTGCAAACCCTGCAAACCCTCAGCCAAACCCACGCCGAAGATGAGCTGGTCGTGTGCGTCAGCCATTGCGACCCGATCCGGCTGGCATTGGCCTATTTCCTGGGGATGCCACTGAACACCTTTCAGCGCTTGCGAATCGACACCGCCTCGGTATCAGTCCTGACCCTGTCAGACGACACGACAAGCTTTGGTCTAATCAATGGGCTCACAAGTTTCTCTGCCTATCGCGAATAATTTTTTATCATCCGCAGACATACAGAGCGCTTATAATCATTCACAATTTCCCAGGTAAAAGGAGACAGGTATGATGGTTGAGACCCCGGACGATCATCTGCGGTTCATTTTGGCAGGCTGCCTGAACCGGGATACGATCCTGCCCGTTAACGGGCCGCCGCAAATCGACCGGTTCGGTGGAAATTTAGCCTACGCAGCCATTGGACTTAACCTGTGGGGGCCAACAGCTGGATTGCTGGCACGAGTCGGCCAGGATTACCCCCTGAACTGGGTTGCCGACCTGACAGCATTGGGCTTTGATCAAGCTGGGGTCAAGGTTGTAAACCGCGAGATTGACCACCGGCGGTTTATCGCCCATGAGGATGCGGCCACAGCCTATTACCAGAACCCCATCCAGCATTTTTCAAACCGGGGCCTGAATTTTCCACGCAGCCTGCTGGGCTACCAACCCCCTGGCCCATCCCCCAGTAATCGTACCGCCCATCAGGAGGTTTCGATTCAAATCTCAGATATACCAGCCCACTACCTGGAAGCCAGTGCCATTCATATTTGTCCGATTGATTATCTTTCACATCTTGTCCTGCCTTCGGTTTTTTACCAACACCAGGTTTCAACCATCATCATGGCATCCCATCCTGGTTATATGGACCCTGCCTTCTGGGAAGAGTTGCCCGTCTTGCTTTCGGAAATCACTGCGTTCATCACGCCAGAGGCCGAGATGCGCAATCTTTTCCTCGGCCGCCAGACGGATTTATGGGCTATGGCTGAAGTTTTGGCAGGTTTTGGGCCTGAATTTGTCCTCATCCAGACGGAAAACCACGGCTACTACCTGCTGGATCGGGGTAACGGTAACCGCTGGGTTATCCCGCAATACCCCGTTCAGGTCAATGATCCAACCGGCAGCAGGGATGCCTTTGCCGGTGGTTTCCTGGCCGGGTATCGTGCGCATTATGACCCGGTCGAAGCCGCCCTGATGGGTAGTGTAGCTGCATCAGTGGTTGTTGNNGTCGGGAGGCCTTGCGCCAGCTGGTCAGGTTAATTTGAGCACACAAAAACGGACGGGGATGATCAACGAGGTCTCACCTTGAAAATTCTGCTTAGTCTGAATTTTAATGCCAGGCTCAGCACCTGCCATCCTGCAACAGTAGTCAGCCCCTCGTTAATTAAATGATCGCTGAAGCGGTCCAGGTGATATTGATTGACGATCTCCAGCGCAGGCTGGTACGCCTGGGGAATATGCCGAGTTAGCAGCCTGGCACGCTCCGCGGGCGTCTTTGCTGGGTCGGACAGCAAACCAAGGATGCTCAGTGCCCAGCATAAGCGGCGATAGGCTTTTTGCGCGGCGGACATTTGGGCCAGGGAACTCCAACGGCGCAGCCATTCCGGAACAGTTTTTTCATGCTTGATTAACAAGCGTTCCATCAGCACTGGCAGGGGAACAAGCCCAAGTTTAAAAATTTCGGGGCGCATTAAAATCAGCACCGTTAAAAATAACACCAACAGAAAGACGACCAGCAAAACCCAGGCTACCGTACCGCTTTCCACGCGCGGCGGAAGCGCTTCAGCCGAGACTGGTTCAATCGCCGGCGTTTCATCCAGTTTACTTTCTGGTTCATCAAAGACATCGTTCATCTGGGGCGTCTCGCCTCGCTCCGGGGACATAAAGTCCGCCTCGGTGCGGTCTGAACCTGCTGGCAAAATTAAGGCGGGTTGAGAAACAGTGGGCTCAAAGGGCACCCAGCCGTAATCCACAAAATACACCTCGGGCCAGGCATGGCTGTCCAATTTTCGGACGGTGTAGGTTTGGGTTGTTGAATCATAGTCACCCTGAGCATAGCCCACCACAAACCGCGCGGGGATGCCTAAAGAGCGCAACATTAACACCTGGGCGGTCGCATAGTAATTGCAAAACCCGGTTTGCACATCGAACAGGAACCACGCCATCGGGTCTGTTCCTGTCGGCACCGGAGGCATGATGGGCGCATATTCAATATTGATGCGTAAATAACGGGTAATCGCAACAGCCATATCATAGGGATGATCGTCGAGGTTCACAATCGCTTCAGCCAAGCCGGTCACCCTGGGCGAAAAATCGGCGGGCAATTGCAAATAGCGGTCCAGCCAATCGGGGTATTCAGTACCTGTCCGGCGCAGCTGGCTGGCTGTGGGCACACTCACCATGCTCTCTACCCGGTAAGTTTCGCCCAGATACAGCTCGGGCGAGGCGATTAACGCCACCAGATCTTCCTCGGTTGATGAGATGCGCTGCGTGACAGTTTCTACCGGTCGACCAACCCAAACAGGTCGTCCCGTTACGTACAGGTTATTCAATCGGGCAACCTGAGAAGAAAAATTGTAAGCAGCCGCCTGCCCGTCTGTCCAGGCAGGAAACATGATCTGAAAGTCATCCGGATAACGCAGCTGGCTGTCCAGCCCCGGCGAAGATGACCATTGCCCATCTTCATACAGGTCATAACTGCGTGTATACCAGTAGTTGCGGTACGCGGCTGGCGGGGGAAGATCAACGGCAACAGTAAATACAACCTCTTTACTGGTGGATGCCCAGCTACCCAACCCCAGGCTGTCGCCAAATAATTCAACCACGGTTGTGTCAGTGGTTGTTTCCAGCACCAGGATATCGGCAAATCTTTCCCGAAACTGCTCCCAGGGCTCGGTGACACTGCGCCACAGTTGTGCATAACGGGTTCTTTGTTGCGGCGTAATTGGGATCAGCCAGGCCAAGATCACCAGAACCAATGCGAAGGTAAACAGGGCGTATGTAAAGTCTGCGTGAGTTTCGTGGGTCGTTTGAATGCCTTCCTGGTTCCATTGTCGCTGATGGTTGACAATGTTCACCCGCCCGATCAGAACCAGGGTAAAAAACATAAAGGTCATCAAAAAGCGCGAGTTGCGTGCCAGGTCCTGATCGTAATGGCTGATCACCAGCATGGTGATTCCCAACGGGATCAACACTGGCCAGACCGACCCCTGCCGGATAATGATGAAGGTGGCCGTCGAGGCCATGATCCACAATAGAACTGCCATAACCACCAAAAACAGGATCGGGTCCGTTACCGCCTGATTGGCATTGAACTGCGCAATGGAGAGCTGCAGCCGCCAGCCGAGATGGTTGATGATGCGTTCTCGCCAGGTGATATCCAGGTCTACGGTGGTTCCAAACAGCCACCCCATGCAAAAGATGCCATAGAGCGTGGAAAACAAGGCAGCCAACAGAGGTGAAAATCGGCTGTAACCCAACACCAGGCCGGCTATCCCGGCAAAAAAAGTTAAAAACACCAGAATATAAAGATCCCCCGTCCATTCCGTAGCCCACAATCGCCAGGAAACAGTGACCACCGCCAATAGGGCAAAAAAAGCAATCCAAATATCCCCCCAGCGATCAGATACGGTGCGCCTTGTCTTGATCATGATGATTAAAGTGTAGCCAACTTAGATTATTCCGTCAATCAAACCAAAGTCGTGTCACCTGGATAGCAAACGGCCTTAAGAAAAACAAAAGACCGCGCTCAGCCCCTTCCGGGGTAGTGCGGTCCATCCTGTTGTTAAAAATTTCAAACCCTGTCAACACCCACCAGCAGCCAGGTATTTTAGTTTTCTGGCCTGGGCGATCAAAGTTTCTTTACAAAGCTGTCGATTTTCTCAAGCGCCTTTTCAATCTTCTCATAACTGGTGGCATAAGAACAGCGCACAAAGCCTGCCCCGGCATCTCCAAAGGCCGAGCCGGGCACAACGGCCACGCCCTCTTCTTTTAACAATTGTTCAGCAAAGGTTTCATCATCCAGGCCGGTATTGATGACATTGGGGAAGACGTAAAAAGCGCCGTGCGGTTCAAAAGTGGGTAACCCCAGCTCGTTCATCCCAGCGTGGATTAATTTCCGGCGGCGGTCGTACTCCGCCAACATTTCCTGTACGTAGGGTTCACCAATTCGGAGCGCCTCAAGCGCAGCATATTGAGAAACTGTAGGGGCGGACATAATCGAATATTGGTGAATGCGTACCAAGCCCTGGATCAATTCTGCCGGGCCAGCAGCATAGCCAACACGCCAGCCCGTCATGGCATGGCTTTTCGAAAAGCCGCCTAAAAGGAGCGTTCGGTCTTGCATTCCGGGCAGCGCCGGGAAACACACATGCTCAACACCATAAACCAGGCGGTCGTAGATTTCATCTGAAACGATCATTAAATCATGCTGTTCGGCCAGGTCAGCGATCGCCTGCAGCCTTTCGCGACTGACAACAGCGCCCGATGGATTGTTGGGGTAGCTCAGGAGGATCGCTTTTGTTTTTGGTGTAATTGCCTTAGCAATTAAAGCCGGGTCGGGTTGGAAGTCATCCTCCATATTGGTGTAAACTTCAACCGGCACGCCGCCAGCCAGCTCAACCTCAGCCTGATAGGACACAAAGCAGGGCGTCGGGATGATGACCTCATCGCCCGGGTCAAGCAAAGCACTGAAAGTTAAATAAAGCGCTTCGGATACCCCCACCGTGATAATAATCTCACTCACCGGGTCGTAACGAACACCATACAATTTTTCCAGGTTTTCAGCGATTGCCTGTCGCAATTCGAGGATACCCGCGTTAGAGGTGTAGTGTGTTTCGCCTTTTTGAAGTGCGCGAATCCCTGCATCAATGATTGGCTGAGGGGTCGTGAAGTCTGGCTCACCTATTCCCAACGAGATAACGTCTTTCATTGTTGCAGCAATATCAAAAAACTTGCGGATTCCCGATGGTTTCAGGGCTTTAACTGTCTTTGACAAATATCGATTTGGCATACTTTCTCCTTACATACATTGATCGTTTGGTTTTTGTTGGCTTGTGGCAGGCCCTTTGGGTTGTATCTGCCATTCATCCCTTTCGATCCAGTAAAAGATATCGAAAAGGTGTTCACCCGGTTTACAGTGTATCAGGAAACCAAGCCCCTGTGGCTCCCTGCGACGTTCGAGAACGGCTTTGACCACATAGCGTTGCCCTTCCCAAACAATGGTGCGCGGCGTTTCCGGAGCGCTGCCGCCTGCATAGCACTCCACCTGAGCCTTCATCCGCTCACCTGGCTGTCGTCGCCCAAATTGAACTTTCCGCTCAGGCCGCTCAGCATCACACGGTCCCCGATCAGCGAGGTTTCTAACTGGCTGTTAACGATGGTGGTTTGCGATCCAATGATGGCATCCTTGATGGAACTATTTTCCACCACCGTACCTTCCCCAAGGGAAACATGCGGCCCAATTGTGGACTGACGCACCTGTGCCGATGGGTGCAGATAAACCGGCGGAATGATCGTGCTATCCGCCAGGTTAGCCCATTCTGCGCTATTTTCCCGACCATGATCCATCAAGAACCGGTTGGTGCTGATGACGGTATCGGTTGTACCGGCATCCAGCCAGACATTCACGTTTTCCGTTCGCATTTTAAACCCGCGCTGCAAAAGGATATTGATCGCATCCGCCAGGTAAAATTCTCCCCGCAGGGAGAGGTCTTGCTCTTTTTGTTCTTGAATCGCCGAAAGTAATTCCTCAGCCTGGCGGAAATAATAGCACCCGACGACCACCAGGTTATTCTGCATCGACTGTGGTTTTTCAATCAGCCTGGTGATCCACCCGTCTGCATCAACCTCGGCCACGCCAAACCTCCGCGGGTCGGGCACCGGTTTCACCCAGGCAATGCCTGCGGCGTCCTCATCTGCCAGGAAGGAAAAGTCATTCTCAATCAGGGTGTCGGAGAAGGCAATCAACAGCGGGCCCTGCAGGAATTCCCGCGCCTGCCAGAAAGCGTCCGACTGGCCGATCATCGCCGGTTGAACGGGATAGTGAACTTTCAGATCAGGATAGTGTCGGGCAGTATGCGCTTCAATCTGTTCTCCCATTGTCGGGCCAAGGATGAACACAAATTCCGACTGTTCAAAATTCGGCACGCTGCGAAACATGTCCACCAGGTAATCCAGAACAGTTTTTCCGGCCAGGGGAACCAGCGGTTTGGGCTTGCTCCAGGTGAGCGGTCGCAGACGTGTCCCATAACCAGCCATTGGAATGACGATCTTCAAAGCATGAGACATTGATTATTTTCCTTTATTTAGCGGGCGTGACGGAATGAAAACCAGGTTTTTAACCGGCTTAAGCGGTTTGTCGTCAACCCAACAAAGATTTTAAAGCACACATTTGACGGTCTGGCAATCAACACGTTCGAGCCGTTATTTAACAGATTTACCCTCGCCCTGTGTTTCTTGAGGCCATTATAATACATGTCGGGAAAGACTCATAGGATTGATGTTTTAATAGCCTTCAAGATTTTGTATTTGCATACTTATGAGCTTTAGAGATTCAGGTCAATTAAAATGCTGAGGGTTCCGTACTGCGACAATACCGCGGCCGTTTTTCTGGCCCCTTAAAATAGTGCTCGGCAAACAATCACATTAATAGCGACAAGCGATTAACTTTCGCCTGCAGCGTTTTCAATCGAAGAGAGACCCCAGCTTTCAGCTTCAATATTCCAATACTATCGTCACCGGTCCGTCGTTAACCAACGCCACCTGCATATGCGCGCCGAAAACACCCGTCTGGGTGGGCACCCCAAGGGCAGACAGCTGCTCCGCAAAGGCCGCCACCAGGGGTTCAGCAATATCGGGTTTGGCTGCGCCGATAAAAGAAGGACGTCGTCCCCGGCTGCTATCAGCGTACAACGTGAATTGCGAAACGACAATCGCCCCGCCCCTCGCATCCAGTACAGACCGGTTCATCTTGTTTTCTTCATCTTCAAAAATGCGCAGATGGGCAATTTTTTCTACCGTTTGTGAAACGGTCGCCAAAGTGTCCTCCGGCGCCACGCCCAACAGGATCATCAAACCCAGTCCGATCTCTGCGACAATGCTTTCATCGACGGTGACCCGCCCCTGCGATACGCGTTGGATGACTGCTTTCATAACATTCTCCTGTTCTAAGGTGGCTTGTAGCTTATCGTTGGCCGCTCAAAATTCTAAGTTTTACAGTCTTAGCTCTGGAAAAGATCCTTTATTTACCATTTCCAGGTCGATTATAGCATTAATGGCCTGCTGCCATGCCCTGGCAGCATTCACCGGTTCTCATTTACCATTCACTGCCATGGACTATAATTAATCCATGCCAAATTCACTGAAGCGCACCGAACTGGTCTGGATCGATCAGCCGCAGCATCTGCGCCACGTCGCACAAGAACTGGCCGCACAGGATATCCTGGCTATCGATACCGAATCCAACAGCTTATACGCCTACCAGGAGCAGGTCTGCCTGATTCAGTTTTCCACCAATCAAAAGGACTACCTGATCGACACACTGTCCCTGACCGATCTTTCCCCCCTGAGGAACATTTTTAAATCAAAGCATATTCTGAAAGTATTCCATGCTGCAGAATACGACCTGATCTGCCTGTTTCGCGACTACGGGTTCAGGTTTAACCATATATTTGACACCATGCTCGCTGCTCGCATCCTCGGATACCAGCATGTCGGCCTGAGCTCACTGCTGGAACAGTATTTCAACATCCAGATCGATAAAAAATTCCAGCGCGCCAATTGGGGTCAACGGCCGCTAAAACCGGAAATGTTAGCTTACGCACGGCTTGACAGCCACTTTTTAATCCCCCTGAAGGATCACCTGCGGGCTGAACTGGAAGTCGCCGGCTTATTGGCACTGGCCTATGAGGATTTTGAACGCCTGACCATCGGCATCGAAGATACGACGGAATCCTGCGCAGATGATTTTTGGAAGATTCACGGCGCGCGCGACCTGACGCCCGAGAAGGCGGCTGTCTTAAAATCACTCTACCAATATCGCGAAGCGATAGCAAAAGCCCAGGACCGGCCGCCTTTTAAAGTCCTCAGCAATCAGGCGTTGATTGAGATCGCCGAAATCTGCCCCCAGCACCAGTCGGACTTGATGAAACTTTCCGCCCTGCATGAAAACCAGGTTAAACGTTACGGCCGGGGGTTGCTGGAGGCTGTGCAGATCGGCTTGCAAGCGCCGCCTGAACAAGTGCCCAGCCACGCCCGCCCCCACAATTCGGTGTTAAACCGCATGGAAGCCTTACAGGACTGGCGCAAGGAAACCGGGAAGGCGCTGGGGGTTCCTTCTGACGTGATCCTGCCCCGTGATGTACTGTGCCGGATTGCCCGAACAAACCCAAGGGAGCTTAAGGTATTGAAAGCACAGATGTTCGATGTGCCCGATCGCTTTAAGCGTTTTGGAAAGGACATTCTCAACGTTATCGCCCAATGAAGGCCAACCGGGTGAGGCGTGCCCTGCAGGGCGCTGCCCAAACTGACTTTGGTGCAAAGCACTTGCATCAAGCTGCCCACAAGCAATAACTTTAAGGGCTGATTGCCGGATAAATTTCGAGTATAATGGATGCCTGCCCGTTGGAGAGGTGCCAGAGTGGTTGATTGGGGCGGTCTCGAAAACCGTTGTAGCTTTGCGGCTACCGAGGGTTCGAATCCCTCCCTCTCCGCTACAGGTAATCGCCAGGGCGTATTTCCGGTTCAAATTAAAAACATATCCAGTAAGCGTGCATGGGGCAAAAGGCGCTGGGCCTCGCGAAGCGATTTTGTTGGTAGCATTAAAATAGGGTGCTGCAACCACGGCCCGATTCCTATCAACCTGACCGCCTGATTCTTGCTGCCTGCTTACTGCCGCTCGCTTTTGCCAACGCCCCCGCCCTGCTGCCTATCCTTGGCTCAGGTTAAGAAAACCTGGGAAATCTCTTGACAACACCCCTGTTTCATATTATCCTAATTATAGAGGAAAATGCTTTATAAGGACGGCCACTGGCCTTCTGTTGGAAACAGTGGCGCCAGGTTGGGTTCGAAAAATGGGTTACTTAACCCATCGCTCAACAAAAGCAGTTAAAACACCGCGAGGGCGCACAAAAGGAGGAAAATGAACCATTGAAGGGCGTTTATAAACCCACTTTACGGGAGTTAAATACATCCAGCAGGGTCCGCGCGGCCCATATTCAAACCGCCAAAACCATTTTTTTGAGGGAAGGAAAAAATGATGACTTACAAGAAATATCAAAAAATCACTTCAAAGGGCGTTAAGCTCTTCCAGATGCTGTTTGCCCTGATATTTTTGTTTTCGCTGCTGGGGGTGCAGCCAGCCGAGCCGGTGCAGGCAGCCACAACCTACACTCAAGTAACAAATTTTGAAGATAAGAACAATTACCTGATTATTTGGAATAGCGGGACAGCATTATATGCAATGTCTTCCAGAAATACCACAGTGTGTAGCACTACACAACTACCTGCAGTTGAAGTGACCCTGACCGGGGGGATATTGTCTATTGTTACAGCAGGCTTTGTTGAGGATGATATTGTTTGGTTCGCAGAAGAAGGACCGAATTACAACGAAAGTACTTTTCCAGCCTATACACTTTACAATGACCACAATGAAGAAAATTCTGCCAACGGTTATCTCAGGAGAAATAGTGGATCTTCTGGATCAGATTTAAGAGTTGCGGCTTTGGATAGCGAAGGAACCTACTCTGAATGGCGTTTCAATGGGAATGTGGGCACTGCTAACAGGCTCATGAATACCTCATCCGTAGGATCTACAAATTATCGATACGCAAATGGAAGCGCGACTTATTTCTCCCGATCCACAAATGGAAATAATTTGCAAATATGGAAGCAGACAACGTCTGGTGACACTGAAATCACCGGTGTGTCCATCACTGGCACACCAACCGTCGGCCAGACCCTGACCGCAGCTTTAGCCCCCGCCGGCGCAACCGCTACCTACAAGTGGCAAAGGGCTGACTCATCAACCGGTACCTTTAACGACATTTCCAGCGCTACTGGCGAAACCTATAAACTAACAGCGGATGACATCGATAAGTACATCAGAGTCGTAGCAACAGGCTCCGGCAGCTATGAGGGTTCAACAGTCACCAGCACTGCCGTGGGGCCGGTTGAGGATCCGTCAACCACCGACACCATCTACCGCCTGACGGACACCCTGACAGCCGGTAAGAAATACCTGGTGGTCAGCCAATCAGACGCTGGCACGGGTTACATCTTAGCCCACAATAACATAACTGGCGATGACAAGCACGTTTCCGTGCTGGTAACGATTCAAAGCGACACCAGCGGCATCTTCATCGAAGATAACCCCGCCCTGACGAATGGCGTCTGGACAGCGGTGGCTGATACAAATGGTTTTCAGCTTAAAAATGGCTCGTATTATATTGTTGCCGCAACCGGTGACAGTATCTTTCAAATTATGAATGCGGCTTACACCCAATCCTGGAACTACGATAATGATTCCCGCTCATCAACTGGTGTTAATGAATTGTGGATGGCAGGCACTTACGATCATATTGCACACTTTAACCCATCGACGAAAGAGTTTTACTCAAAACATCATCAGAATGTAGAGGCAGACCAGCTTGCCTATATTTATGTTGAAGAAGAAGGCATCGTCGACCCGACCATCAGCACCTCCGTGAACAGCTTAAGCGGCTTCAGCACCCCTCTGGGCACCCCCTCCGCTGCCCAGAGCTATACGGTCTCCGGAAAGAACCTGACCGCGGATATTATCATCACCGCCCCAGCCGGTTCCCAGATTGCGCTGGCAGCGGGTGGGCCCTACGGCGAGAGCATCAACCTGAGCCCGACCAACGGCACCGTGGTTGCGACCTCGATCTACGTACAGCTGACCGGGGCAACGGCGGGTTTATTCAGTGGCACTATCACTCACACCAGCACCGACGCCACCCAGAAGGACGTGGTGGTAAGCGGCACGGTAACAGTCGTACTCATAGACCTCGACAGTGTGTCCATCACTGGCGAGCCAACCGTCGGCCAGACGCTGAGCGTCGCAACTTTGCTCCCCAGCGGGGCAGCCGCCAACTACCAGTGGCAATGGGCCGCCACATCAGGCGGCACCTACACCAATATTTCCGGCGCCACCGAGAGCACTTATGTCCTGAAGGAAGCTGACCTCGAAAGGTACATCAGGCTCCAGGCGACGGGCACCGGCAGCTACACGGGCACGGTTACGAGCAATGTTATCGGTCCGGTTGTGGATTTGCCAATCCCCACCTACCAGTATTTCATGCCCCTGTTTATGAACCATTAAACCGGGGAGGTTCACCCATTTAGATTAGAGGCTGTCCAGCAAGGGCAGCCTCTTTTTTATACTGAAAGAACGGTTGCCCCCAATAAACCACCGCACCCCTTCAGCCAATCGGCATTCCTGTAACTCTTGCCGAAAAATCGTACCTGTGTTAAGATCATGTTAATTATTTTCCTGTGCGTTGAAGGTACTTTCAATGTCCTTTGAAAGGGCCGGGGAAAATGGCACTATCCAGGCCGGGTAGCACACCGGTGAATCCGATACCACTTGATCGACCGGGCGACTCCTTACATGGCACCTGGTCAAGGAGAACTTATGCAAAACTTCTATCGTTCAAAAACAAGAATTGCCCGCTGGGCACTGCAAGCGGTATTAGTCCTGGCATTGCTGGGGGGGCTACTCAGCGTCCAGCCTGCCTCGCCGGCAGAGGCTGATGACAGTGCCATCTCCTTTGCCGTGATCACCGATTTTGGCAACTGCAATATGGCTGAACAGACAGTCGCTACGATGGTTGACGGCTGGAATGTCGATTTCATCGTTACTGCCGGGGATAACCACCATGAATCCGGCTGCACCTATGGCGACTACGGCCAGTCCGTCGGGAATTATTACGGGGATTGGGTGGCGGCGCAAGCCTTCTGGCCGGTGATCGGCAACCACGACCAACCGCAGGTCACCCAATACCACGCCTATTTTACGTATTTGGGTGGGGCAAACTATTACGATTTTGTGGAAGGCCCGGTGCACTTTTTTATGCTGGACAGCCAAATTTCCAACAAAACAACCCAGCAAGCATGGCTCAGCGCAGAAACAGCCGCCTCAACATCCCCCTGGAAGATTGCCGTGTTCCACACACCCGCCTATTCCGGGGGCATGCACGGCAGTAACACAGCGATGCAGTGGGATTTTGCCGGGATGGGTATCGATTATGTGATCTCCGGGCACAACCACCTTTATGAACGCATCCTGAGGAATGGCATCCGCTACTTCACCGCCGGCGTTGCAGGGGGAGGCGCGCGCGGCGGCTCAACGACGTTCGCCGGCCTGGAAGCCTATTATTTTAACGCACAAGGCGCTATGCGCGTCAACGCCACTGATACCAGCATCATGTTTGAATACCTGACCAGTGATGGGGTCGTGCGCGACGTTTTTGAAGGTTTGCCGCTCGGGCCCAACATCACAACCTCAACCAGCACTCTGAGCGCTTTCACCGCTCAGCCCTCGGTGCCCTCCCCGGTCCAGAGCTACACGGTTTCCGGCAGCAGCCTGGATGGACCGATTCTCGTCACCCCGCCTGCGGGGTTTGAGGTATCCACCAACCAATCCACCTGGTATACAAGTGCTTCACCGCTCTCGCTGGAACCCACCAGCGGCAGCGTCGCCACGACTGTGCATGCGCGGCTGGCTGCCTCTTCGGCAGGTACGTACGGCGGGAGCATCACCCACACCAGTTCGGACGCCGACACAAAGAATGTTTCCGTCACCGGCACGGTTTCCGCCAGCAGCCCCACCATTGTGGTTAACGCGTCACTGAACCCTTTCAGCACCACCGTGGGCAGCATCTCCCCCGCTCAGGCTTATATCGTCTCTGGCAGCAACCTGACCGGGAACATCACCATCGCAGCCCTTTCCGGGTATGAATACTCCACCAACGGCAGCGCTTACAGCACCAGCTTGAATCTACCTCAAATCGGTGGCAGCGTCGCCTCGGCGACCGTGTACGTACGCCTGACGGGTAGCACAACAGGCACCTTCAACGGCAATATCGTCCATTCCAGCACCGACGCTCCCAGTGTAAGCCTGGCGGTAAATGGTACCGTGAGCGCCATACCGGTGCTCACTACCTCGGTCAGCTCGTTATCCAGCTTCTCCACCACGGTTAATGTTGGGTCAACGCCGCAAACATATACCGTTTCTGGCAGCAACCTGTTGTCTGATATCAGCGTTGCATCCCCAACGGCCTTTCAGATATCGACCGATGGTGTCACTTATAGTAATAGCCTGACCCTATCCCGGGACGGAAGCGGGACGGTAGAGACCAGGACGATCTATGTGCGGTTGTTTTCAACAACTGCATCCATTTACAGCGGGTCTATCACCCATGCCAGCACCGGTGTCGCCCAGAAGAATGTTTCAGTTTCCGGTATCGTGACAGCCGCCACCACACCCCTCACCAGCGTGTCTATCAGCGGCACACCAACCGTCGGCCAGACGCTGAGCACAACTTTGCTCCCCAACGGGGCAGCCGCCAACTACCAGTGGCAATGGGCTGCCACATCAGGCGGCACCTATACCAATATTTCCGGCGCTACTGGGAGCACTTACGTTTTAACGTCAGCTGACCTCGGACGGTATATCAGGGTCCAGGCAACCGGCACCGGCAGCTACACGGGCACGGTTACGAGCACTGTTATCGGTCCGGTTGTGGATGTGCCAATCCCCACCTACCAGTATTTCATGCCCCTGTTTATGAACCATTAAACCGGGGAAGTTCACCCATTTAGATCAGAGGCTGCCCCATGGGCCAGTCCCGGTCAGGCGATAACAGCACCTCCTTTGCCGTGATCACCAATTACCGCCTCTCGGAGGGCATCCCCCGTGAGCGAATTCCCTGATTCCCGGTGGTCTCTGCAAGCCTTTGTAATGGCTGCTTAAAATGCTTTGAAGTTTGCCAAAAAGAGGTTTTTGAAACAACAGGGGATGACAAAAAGCCGAAGTCGTCGAACCCTTCCTGTGCATTGTGGGCTGTAGCTACTGCAGAAACACCCTTGACCCCGCGGCAATCCTCACACCGGACAAACTCATTCTCGACGCGCTGCGACACGGCCAGCTGCACAGCACTCGGGCTGGCCTTCAGGCAGAATCACTCAACGGCTCAAGGTGTTTTTTGCAATGATGTTGGAATAATTATAAAACCTCACAAACAAAACCCCCTACTGCAGTCTTCCAGACGCCAACGCCTCTCTAACCAGAGCTGAATCCCATCAGCGAACTTCGATCAACTGCGATGACCCTTTTCGGATTCCTCGCCAAAATCGCTTGCATCACCATAAGGTATGCCCGCAGCCAATAGAGCTCCGAAAAGCTGGTCAAGTTGGTCCAGGTCCTGGTCAGACGCAGGCATCACAGCCAGGATCTCCTCATAGGTCAGGTATCCCTGCTGGTGCGCTTTTTCGAAGAGCTGCGCCAGAGGTGAGGTCAATTCGGTGGGGTTGAAGGATGCTTCATTCATGATGCGTGGTTTTCTCAAAGTCAATCTCTACAAAACGAGTTATTTCAGGGCCAGCCTCTGACCCGAAACCAAGGTGAACAACAGATAGGTTAAAGATAGTCTCTTTCATCAAAAACTTCAAGTTAACCCCACGCAAAAACCAGCTCTTTTCAATCATTCTCACAGGTGGAAGCACAACACAACTTGACAGAGCCCGTCGCCATTCTTACAATGATAGAGGTTTCAAATCATCCGCCAGAGAATTCTTAGAGTTGTTAGCAAGGGCATTGTTACTCTTCAGCTATGCATGCTCGGTAAACGGTATTATGAATAAATCCAGGACGCTAAAAACCTTTCAAACCCTGCTGCTAATTCTGCTGGCTGTAACTCTCAGCCTGATCATCCTTGAATACGCCAATCCACAATTGTATCCGCCAGGGCGTGATGGCGGCGCGTATATGTACGGCGGCCGAACCGTATTACACGGGCAAACCCTGTATGTAGATTATTGGGAAGCAAAAGGTCCCCTGATTATTTTTATTAATGCCTTCGGGTTGCTGATTGGCAGGGATTCACGTTGGGGCGTCTGGGTGGTCGAGGTGCTTTTCTGGGTGCTTGCTTTCCTTCTGGGTATTCTGACCCTTAAAAAGCAGTATGGCCTCACTTCAGCCTTGTTCAGTGCAGTCGTCATGATGATGTCGGGGAAAATACTGGTCGGCGCGGGGAATTTCACCGAAGAATACACCCTGCTGTTCACGTGGGTGGCTGTATTTGCTTTCTTCAAAAGCTTACAGAAACCCGGATCAAAAGTTTACCCCATCCTGATGGGCGCGATGCTGGCCTTAAACTTCTTCGTTCGGGCCAATAATATTGTCACCAGCGGGTTGTTAATCGCGCTGTGGCTGCTGAGCAGCCTGCAAAAAAATGGGCTCAAAGAGATGCTTCGCGATGCAGCCCTGGTTTTTTCAGGTGGGTGTATCGTTGCCATCCCGCTCTGCCTCTATTTTTTGTTCCAAGGCACCTTCATCGACATGGTCAATGCATCAATCGTGTACAACTATTCTTATAGTTTTCACACCCAGCCGGATGCTAAGAATTTAAATATCATTCAATCCGGTTTTATGCCAGCTTTTCATCAACTGGGCATCTGGATGATCTTCCCATTGATTGGTTTTCTTTTTGCATTCGCCCAGTTCATCAAACAATTGGTCAGCAAACAGTTTGCAATGATTACATTACTGCTTGTGCTAATTTGGCCGGCTGAAATGGTGGCCAGTTCTATCTCGGGGCGCAGTTACGGACATTATTTTATCCTCTGGCTGCCTGGGATGGCAATTTTATCCGCTTACGGGCTGAATTATATCTTCAGTCAGGTTCAGCACCATTTTCTTATCAAACCACTGCCCAAATGGGCGCCCCTTGGGTTGCTCTCAGTGACGCTTGCCCTGACCATAGTTATTTTCCATCCGCAATTAGCCCAATACGGCGCGTCACTGTCACGGGTGATCAAAAATCATGGTGAGGATACGGTTTATTTGCACCCTATTTCAGCTTTCATTACTGAGAATACAAACCCGGATGATCTAATCTTGGTGTGGGGCGGGCAGACCGGCATGCTTTTTATGAGCAACCGTCATTCTTCAACGGCTTATAATTTTTATCCTTTATATGCCAACTCCCGGCTTGGCAAGGAGATTCAACACCATTACTTTGAGGATTTAAAGAACAACAAGCCCAAATTGATCTTGGACGCGCATATCCATGCGCCCGACTCACTGCCCAGCCTTGATCCAGCCTCCAGGGCAGTGCAACGGTTAATCTACCCCATCGCGGACAATTATCATGAGGTGCTCGACTACATCAACGCCCATTACCACCTGATCCTCGATCAGGCTGGGTACCAGGTCTACCAGCTTTGTGAACCTTGAAAAAGCAGAGCAAAACGCCCACCCCGCCAGAACTGGCAGGTTGTTGGGTGTTTAAATTGTAGATAAAGGAATTCCGGAATGCTATTCCTGGTAGTTCTTGGGCGCGGGGGCTTTGATCACCAGCAATTCCAGCAAATCGTCATGGGTATTTCTAACGTTCATTTTTGTCTTATACGGGATCTTTAACAGCGTGCCCGCCGGGTAGTGATGGCTTTCCTGTTCATTCAACCCGATGGTCAGTTTGCCCTGTAGAACAGTCATATAGACGTTAGAGTTCGAGAAATGCTGCGGTAAGCCTTCGTCTTTGTTGAACAGCATATGGATATAGTCGAGGTTATCATCCTGAACCACTTTCTCAACGGTTCGCTCGGGGCCAGTGGCCAGCGTGAATACTGTTTCGATCATACTTTTTAATTCCCTTTCTGAAAAACAGCAGGCTGAGGCACATACCTCAGCCTGCCATGCATCTCGCACTATGGATTAATGCCCAGCCATGATGGCCTGTACGTCTTCTTCTACAGAGCCGATCGGCATGAGATCAAAATTGTTTTGCAAAACAGTGATGACATTGGGCGATAGGAATGCGGGCAATGTCGGGCCCAGGCGGATCTTGCGGATGCCCAGATGCAATAATGCCAGCAACACGATGACTGCCTTTTGCTCGTACCAGGCAATGTCGTATGAAATCGGCAAATCGTTCACATCCTGAACTTCAAAGGCCTCAGCCAGCGCTTGTGCTGTTCGGATGAGGGAGTAAGAGTCATTGCACTGACCCGCATCCAGAATCCTGGGGATGCCGTTAATCTCGCCCAGGTCCATCTTATTGTAGCGATACTTCGCACAGCCAGCCGTCAGGATGACCGTGCTATCCGGCAGGGCTTCAGCTACATCGGTGTAATACTGGCGAGACTTGGCGCGCCCATCACAACCGCCCATGACCACAAAGCGCTGGATGTCGCCAGCTTTCACCGCATCAACCACTGCGCCCGCGTGCGCCATGACCGTTTGCCGGGCAAACCCGGTCGTGATGGTGATATCCTCCAGGGGTTGCGGGTCCGGGCAGGTTTTCGCCAGTTCAATCAGCGCTGAGAAGTCCTTTTGCGCTCCGGGATTGCGATCCGGGATATGGGCGCAGCCAGGATAACCTGCCTGGCCGGTGGTAAACAGCCGCTCGATATAGCTTGGTTTGGGTGTAATCACGCAGTTGGTCGTCATCAAGATCGGGCCGCCAAAAGCATCGAATTCTTCCCGCTGATGCCACCAGGAGCCGCCATAATTACCAGCAAAATGTTCATATTGCTTGAATGCCGGGTAAGCCTGGGCGGGCAGCATTTCGCCGTGGGTGTAGATATTCACGCCCGTACCCTGGGTTTGCTGCAGCAACTCATCCAGATCGCGCAGGTCATGCCCGCTGACCAGGATGCCTGGCCCAGGGCGGACGCCCAAATAAACCTGGGTGGGTTCGGGGTGACCATAAGTGTCGGTGTTGGCTTTATCCAGCAGCGCCATGGCACGCAGTCCCATCTCCCCGGTTTTGAGAACCAGACCCGTCAGTTCATCGACGGTCAACTCGTCATTGGTGGTGGCTTCCAGCATCTCCTGGATAAAGTGCAACAATTCAGAATCGGTTTCCTCAAGCATGTAAGCATGCTCTAAATAAGCTGCCATGCCCTTTAAACCGTAGGTGATCAGCTCGCGCAAAGAGCGGACATCCTCATCCAGGGTCACATCCGCCATCACACCGACCTGATTGCCTTTTTCCAGCAAAACGTCGATATCGTAGGAGGCAGGTTGCCAGCCAGCCCAATCAGGCCCGGAACCTGTACAAGGATTACCATGCAGTTCCTCACAACGGGCTTGGGCTTCAGCGCGCAGGGCTTCGCGGCGGTCGATTGCTTCCCGGATATAAGCCACAAATCGGTCGGGATCGAAATTGGCATTGGTGATGGTGGTAAACAACCCCTGGGCCACAAATAAATTCGTGTCTTCGTGGATCACGCCCATCGGTCGAGCGCGGGTACCCCAAAAGGCGATGCCTTTAAGCAGGTAGATCAACAAATCTTGCAGGTTGGCCACATCAGCGGGCTTGCCACATACACCCCGCGAAGTGCAACCCATGTTTCGCATCGTTTCCTGGCATTGGAAACAGAACATCGCATCTTTCATGATAGATCATCTCCTTGAAATAAAATAATTTTTCATCTTCATTTTATCAGGGGACTTGATAAAAAGTACGACTTAAATCACATTTTAAGCTGGTGAAAGTCGATTCATTGGTTAATGTTATCACACGCCTATTTTTTAACCTTCCGTGCCTCTCCATGCGACTTAAATCGACCTTGTAAAGCATCTTTTTTGACCAAGTTGCGCATTTTTGCTTGTTAATTTGGTTAATTAATCATACTATGTTATAATGAGGATAAATAAGGTCTAAATAATAGTAATAAGGAGATTTAAACATGACCACCATTGTTAACAAACTAAAATACTTTACCTTCGTGCTGTTGGTGGGCAGCTTGCTCATCGCGGCTTGCAGTCCGGCTTCCCCGGTAGAAAACAGTTCAGGGAGCGACAATTCCGTTGACGTTCATTACACCCTGAAAACAGGTTCCGGAGACGGAAAACTGATTTATATCGGCGTTGGCGGCGATATTGACGGCGTGGTTAACCCAGACCTGGTCGCCAAACTTGGCGATACGGTCGCAATCACTCTGGTTAATGACGATGGGCGCTTTCACGACTTTGTGATTGACGAGTTCAATGCAGCCACATCGGTATTTGGGGAGGCCGGCGAGGAAGAGACCATCCAATTCACTGTTGACCAGGCCGACACGTTCTTTTACTACTGCAGTGTCACCGGTCATCGCAAAGCTGGTATGGAAGGCCAGATGATTGTTTCTAACCAGTAATTTGTAGTTAATAGAAACGCATTTACGCCCATACCATTCAACGCGGGCTGCGAAAAAGCTCTGAATTTCGAGGTTTAAAGCTGCTTTCAGAAGTTCAGGGCGGGCCAAGAAATTTTATGAGATCCCGGGGTTTAACTAAGCTGGTGAGCACACAGTTAATGCAAACCCCGGGGATCTCTTTGGGGTAGCTTGAGCGGGTGTAAATACAGTCATATTTTTGCCGCTTCAGGCATCCAGGATCGCCCTGTGTCGCCATTATGCCATGCTGTGGAAAAAATAACAGGCTCGCAACAAGATTTTCGCGAACCTGTTCGTTTCAGCGGGGAGGGGGGGATTCGAACCCCCGGTTGAGCTACAAACCCAACAACCACTTAGCAGGCNNCCCCAATCAACCACTCTGGCACCTCCCCAGATTGAATTATTAGCTTTTCCCTCCTGGTTGCAGGCGGAGGGAGAGGGATTCGAACCCCCGGTGGGCGCAAACCCACACCTGTTTTCAAGACAGGCGCCATCGTCCACTCGGCCATCCCTCCGGGATACACATTCTAACATCAATAGCCGGTTCTCACAAGACAAACGTTAATCATACCCATCACAAATAAAGATGCAATATATTGATAAATTAAGCCTCTGTTGCAGTCCCCATTCTCACCCCATGCAATTGGCACTATCATCTTAAGCGATCTTCTCGCTTGGTTGGCAAACAGCTGGGCGATCGGTGAAAACTTAATCAACGCCCCACCCAGAACAGGCCGGTAAAGTCGGATATTTCCGGCGGCGATCAAACCCAGCGTAGAGGCTGATACATCTATCAGAATCACCTCCAGTTTCACTGCCAACACCCGGTTAATGAATGCACAAGCCCTGCTGCTGCCTGAACGACAGGTTCAGGACATCATCCGTCAAGAGATCTACTCTACCGTCCCAAACGAACGCAACGTTATATCGAAGACCACTACGGTTAAATCGGTTATCTATGGTTAATCTAAGCTGTTTGTTATCACAATAATCCCCCCGAAACTGCACATTCAAACTTCACAAGCACTATTCAGAGGGCGGCGTATGCGTGGGCCAGGGCGTCAGTGTTGGCGCTTGTTCTGCTTTTGGAGTCTCGTTGATTTCAATCACCGGTGTAGCTGACCCAGAGGCTGAAAACATCTCAGGTAGCTGGGTGAAAAGCGGCTGGGTGACTGCAGGCATTGGCTCCCTGTTGGCATCGGCGTGCTGACGCTGCCAGCGCAGACCAACATAGACGGCCGCTGCCAGAATACCCATAACGATCAACGCAACCAGGCAGCCCACAATAAGGCGGGGTTTTCGGACGGGTTTTACCGTCCGGTCTGGCCCCCCAGGAACCCGGAGCAGCACAACGGTGACGTTATCGTGCCCGCCGCGCGCGTTAGCCAAATCGATCAGCGCTGTTGGCCCATGTTCTAACGAGGTCGTTTTCATCAGATTGCGGATCTCATCGTCAGAAACCAGGTCGGTCAGGCCATCACTGCACAACAGCAGGAGGTCCCCTGGTTCAAGGCACAAACCCTGGTTTTCAAGCGCGTCGGCGTCGCCTTCGCCATCAAAAAACCACAGCCGAAAATCAGGCCGAGGTGCTCGGGCAGCCCCTAAATAGCGATGGATGACATGCGCGTTGGGATGCGTCTCGCCCTGAGCTTCATTGAGGATCCCAGCGTCATAGGCTTCCTGCAACCAGGTGTGATCGGTGGTGAGCTGGAGGATATGCCCGCCGCGCAGCAGGTAAATGCGTGAATCGCCCAGGTTGGCGGTATACAGTCTATCTTCGATCACCCACGCGCACGCACAGGTGGTTCCCATGCCCCGCCGCCCCTGCTGGGATAAGGATGCCTCGAAGATGGCTTTATTGGCCTGCTGAACCGCTTTTTGCAGCAATTTTAACGGCTGCAGCCCGTCGCTGGCAGCAATCGCCTCGGAGATGATCGTCACACCCATTTGCGCCGCGATTTCCCCTGCTCGGTGCCCGCCAATGCCGTCGCACAGGATGGCAAACACAGCTGGCAAATCGCCTCTGTCTCCAGTTAAGAATGTCACTACATCGTAGCGGTCTTCGTTGATCTTTCCAGTCCTGCCAGGGTGGCTGGCAGCGGCGATATCCAGATGGGCGTTTTCGATCTCAGTCATCATTTCAGCTTATATTTTTCAATCGTCGCGGCAGGCGGCGCTTCTACATCAATCAAAGTAAACCGAAACCCGGTGTCGCCAATATGAATCAGGTCTCCTGGCGCCAGTTGTACGGGCTGCGGGCCAACCGCGTTATAGTTAATCCAGGTTCCTGCCATCGACCCACAATCCGAAAGCCAAAAGCTGCCTTTATTAAAGCGCAAGCGCGCATGTAAGCCTTCGATGTCTTCGCCGTCAAGGACCAGGTTTGCACGACCCGGGTCACTACCGATGTTGGTATGCTGTTGCGTGATTTGGATCACAGATTGCTTCCAATTCGAGGCATCGCCCGCTACGGGGAGCAAGTTGGCGACGGGTTGGTTCTGAGCGGCTACCACCGGTGACGTTTCGATAAAGGGTTTTCGCCGGAGGCCAAACGCCTTACGAAACATTTGCTGTGCAAGTTCCGAACCTAAGAGATAACGCACACCCCAAACAAATGCCGCCAAGACGGCAGCCGCCAGGATCAGCGAAACGATCACCAGTCCAATACGCTGGATCGAGACCTGAGGCCCGGTCGCTGGCATGAGCAGCTCCACCATAACTGGCATTGTAATCGTTTCACCGGTAAGCCCTAACGAGTCCTCTACCCTGACCTGGATCAGATGTTCACCTGTTTCATCCAGCCCAACCAGGTCCCATTTCAGGGCCGTGAAGGGCGCCTCGACCCGCTCAGCCACAAGGCGCCCGTCAACGTACAAACGGCTTGTTTTTAGGTCGCGCGAATAATTATCCGGGAATTCCAGCAAAAATTCAATCGTAAACGTCTTGGGTTGCAGCGCATCAATCTTTCCATCCCATTTCTCAGGTACAAAACGGGTGATTTTTGCGGGAGGTGAGAGCAAAATTGGCCTGGGCGGCTGGACATTAATATAAAATGGGCGGCTTTCACCGCGCCAGGCGCCATCAGCCGTTTCAACAACAATGGCATATGTGCCCTCCTGACGAATGCTGGATTTAAACGCCAGATCGTAATAAACACCGATATTCTCAAAATAACTTTCGGGGTTGGGGAGGGCACCCACGCCGCCGTAATGAAAGAACTCGCCCCCGGTGACGTTTGTCAGGTTAATCAACGCTTTACCCTGATCATTATTGAGGAAGAGTTCCTCGCCTAACAGCCATACATTCACCTGGATTTCAGCCGCGCGTGCTGTTTCAGCCAGAACCAACAAGGGGTTGATTTCCTCCGGCGTTGGCGGGGGTGTGATGTAGAGCAAGGTTTTAGCCACCCCAAAGGGCACCACCCATTCTTCTGACAGATGCAGGGCCGTCTCGATACTGACCAGGTTGGGTGTCATGGCACGAAAGTTGGGCTGGTAATTCTTCAGCGCTTCAACCCAGGCGTTACGGTCGATACTATTCCGTACCAAGGGTCCTTCTGGCGTCACCAAGGAAAGCGTGTCATTAGCACTGAAGCGACGCGTGTTCACCCAGCTTTCCAGGGCCATCTGGACGCGATCAAAGGGCGTTTCTCCGTTCGCATCGTGCAGGTCGAAACGCCGATCGCCGTTGATCACCAGGGTGAAGTGCATGCCGCCGTACTGTTTGTCCAGGCTGATCACCTCAACAGCCCTTCCGTTTTCCGTAATACTCAGACCTTCGCTGTGCAACTCGGCCGTTTCGATACCTGGGAACGGTATAGGTTGGATTTGTGTAAAAAGAAGTGGAAAAGTGCCGGTATTCGGCGGCAAAACGAGCAATGTGTCATCCACCTGAGCGTGAACAGCCCAGGCCAGGCCAAACACCAACACAAGCAAAACGCCCAGAGTCAAAAGCCTGGGCAGTTTTGAACCTTTGCCAGGAACAGCCTGCTGCCCCTGGCGATGGGTTTGCTTTGTCGTCATTTTGCAACTCGCGCTCTGGTTACGCAAGGTTGTCAGGAGGGCCTCGGTCTAATCCTCTGGCGTTGTTTTATCCAATAAGGTGGGTTTCAAGCTCTCATTCGCAGCCAAGCGCCGGTAGGTTAAAGTCCAGGCAGCCATGATATAGGCCCGTAATACCCCGGAAAGAAGAAGCATAACGGGGAAGAAAACAATGAACAGCAGCACACTGAAGATCAACCCCACAATTAATGTGCCTGAACCACTTGCCGCCGTAATTACCAGGTTGATAATTAAAGGAACCGGGATGATAAAGAGCGGTACAACGATCATCAATCCAATGATGGCCCCACCGACGGTAAGAATCAGGAACATAACCAGTACGTGTAATAAGTTGCTGGTGATCATTTGCCAGGCGCGAGAAATCGCCGGGAAGACACCCAGCCCTTCTTCAACAATGGCAATAAGTGTGAAAGTGATCAGGATTTGAAGCAGCCAACCAAGCGGTATCAACAAGAGGAAACCCAGGCAGCAAGTACAGAACATTAATATAATGGTGGGAAAGATCAGGATCAGCGTTATCAAAAAACTTGCAAATAGATAACCCAGTTTCAGCAAAACCACTTTCCAGTAATGAGGTTTGAGCGCTGAAAAAACCCTGCCAAAAGAGAGCTGCGGCACATCCTCGCCCTCCTCGTCCGCCAGACTGACACCTGCAATCAGGCCGGTTTCACCAAGGGTACCCAGCAAGAAGAACGCGATTAAAAGGATCGTTCCACCAATAATCAGCCCGAACAGGAGCAAAACCCACACAATCACGGGAACGTTGGCAATGGATTGGCCAAAATCGGTTAATGATTGTTGTGTCGAAGGCGCCAGAAAATCAAACGATTCGGGTTTGAAGGACGTACTGGCACTGTTGCTGATGTTGCTGACGCTACTGACACTGCTGCCACCTCCACCGGAAGCACCGCAACCTGCCAGGATACCAAACAACCACAAGATCTTATGCTTCCAGATTGTTTTCCAGGCTTTTGAGAGTATTTCACCATAATCCATGAGATTGCTCCTTGATAATTTTTCGATGCCAAAGTGAGCTTGCGCGTCATCCTCTATTATATATGAAAAAGAGGCGGAAGGGGATTTTCCTAATGCGTCTCAGGTTGAGGGTCTTTCACCGGCCCATCGTGCACTTTTTGTGCAGCGACAAGGAAACGCCCATCTGCAGTGTGATAACTACAGGTAGAAAGGATCACGATGTGGTTGCCATATCTGGGAACAACCCCGGTATCATAAAGCGAATGATCGATCAACCAGCTCATTAATTCCGCATGGGCAGGAGCGGTCAGAACGCCGCATTGCTCGTAATAGCGAAAATTACTTTCTTTTTCAGCTTGCACCCGGCTCTCTAATACCGCGAACACTTCAAACTGCTGTCTTTTATCGAGTGTATCAAACGAGAAGGTAGGATTTTCCTGCCAGAAACGCACGTCTTTGTAATAATCCAGCGTTCCGAACATGGAATCATTGTTCATATTGTGCCCATAGATGATGGTAACATCGCTCAACAGATTACAATTCACATCAATGAAGGGCGTTCCGCTGATGGCAGCCGTCTTATCAAAAGCACGCCGTAAATAATATTCTGGATCATCGGGCGTATACATAACCGGGTAATTGATCTTAGAGTTCTCAACCTTCACCCAGCCGATAAAGTCGCTGTTCATCATATGCAGGGTCTGATAATGAGATAGGATGGATTGATCGATGATCTCTAGTCCGCTGTGGGTAGATTTGCTTTCATCGAAGGACAGCAAAGCCTCAAGGTCAAAGTTCCGACTTTCCCCCTGTAGGTGCTTCCCCTCAATGGTAAAAACTAATTGATCAAAAGCGGATTGTTCTTTTTTAGACTGCAGATAATAAAGCGCGAGCACTAATGCGGAAACAAGAAATAGAACAGTGAAACCAATAAACAAGGTTGAAAAGAAGATCTTGCTCTTTTTTGATGCGGCCGTTTTCTCAATTCTGTTCGTTCTGGCCATGTGTTTAATCCTCATCCATGCGTCATTTTACAGTTAATCTTACCTAAAAAGACAGGGATTAGAACCAAGCCCTAATCCCTGTTCGTCACTATTTCATTTTTCAGGTACACGCTGGCTTTTCTCATCAAGCCTAGTGGCGATCTTTGTAAGCGCTTCGCCAGCATTAATCAACGTGGTAACACTCAATAATATTACCGATCAACGCCTTTTCTCTTTCGGTAGCGGATCATGCCAAGCGTGCCAAGCATACCGATCAGGGAGACGCCTGCCAGACCGATCCAGAGTTCCAGGTTGAATGGGTCTCCAGTATAAGGTGGAGTGCTGGCGGGGTCAACATAGGTGTTGGTGATCGTGAAGCCGTTGATTGATTTTCTGTATTTATCTGGCACTTCCAGCTCATCCACGGTGTAGGCATACGCATTACCGTCGCCATCTGTCTGATCCAAATCAGCCCAGATATGGGTTGTTTTTCCGCTGACAAGCTTAACCGGATCACCATAGGCTTCTCCATCTTTGTAAAGCTGAACTTTAATGGCGGGTTTTTCTGCCGGGCCGCCCACCCATGCCTTGGTAACTTTTATGTCGATCTTTGGGATAACATAGGTGTTGGTAATGGCGAATCCGTCAACGTCCTTTTCGTAGTTTGTCGGTACGGCCACCTCGTCCACAGTGTAGACACTGTCTCTTAT
>LSQX01098363.1_pt2 | contig 52787 bp, 50 predicted proteins | sample 654561 | NCBI WGS metagenome assembly LSQX01 (sample SAMN04489861, study PRJNA283612) | anaerobic digester metagenome | isolation source: 4 biogas reactors fed with cattle manure at either 37C or 55C with and... | place: Denmark: Kongens Lyngby | collected 2014 | reverse complement strand
GGCGCCTCCGAGGGAGCCCGGCAGGCTCACCGAGGCCTGCCACTCGCGTACGCCCTCGTCGGTCTCGGCGAACACCGTCACCTCCGGTGCCCGGTCGAGAGTGCCCCGCCAGCGTCCCGTCACGATCGTCGGTCCGGCCGGGAAGAGATCGGCGAAGGTAGGTGTGGTGAAGTCCCGGTCGATGTGTACGCCGTCGGTCGCCACCGCGAGGCCCCGAGCCACCGGCCGCGCGATCCGACGGTGGAGCTGCTGGACGACGAGGTCGAGCTCGTCCTCGGACTCCACGAGATCGCACCGGCCGCCACCGACCGCCGCGAGCCGGCGCAGGAACGTCGCATTCACCGCGTGGTCGATGCCCAGGGCATAGATCCGGGAGCCCGTCAGCCGTTCGGCCATGATCCGCAACAGGGCTGCTTCGTTGCCGACCTGGCCGTCCGTGAGCAGGACCAGGATCCGTTCTCCGGCGACATCCGCCAGTGCCTCGGCTGCAGCGATCAGGGGTTTGTCGAGGTCGGTTCCCCCGCGTGCCTCCAGGCCACTGAGCCAGCGGACAGCGGCATAGCGGTTCCGGTCCGTGGCCGGGGCAGGGCCCTGCTGGTCCGCGGGGCTCGCCAGTTGGTGGTCGAAACCGAGCACGAGAAAGGAATCGTCCGCCCCGAGCGAGTCGATGATGCGGGCGGCCGCCCGGCGTGCCGCGACGATCTTCCAGCCGGACATGCTGCCGGAGCGGTCGATCGCCAGCACGACGGTGCGTGGGGTCGGGGCCGGGGCGTCGGCCGGGTTGACCACGACCTGCCAGGTGCCCTGGGTGGGGTCGTCCTCATCAGCGGTGAAGATCGCGCTCGCCGTCGTGGCCGCGGTGTGCAGACCGAACCGGGCGACCAGGTCGCGATCGAGGTCGGTATCGGGGCTGTTCGTCAGCATCCATCCGGACGGGGCCTCGGCGACCAGCAGGGTCGGGTTGACGCGAGGCGTACCCGCCAGCAATCCGGCCGACTCAACCTGCACCTCGATGGTCAGGCCGACCCCGGTCGGACCTGGTCGCCGGGGCGGGGAGACGCGCGACGCATCCGGGACCTGATCGGTATCCGGCCACACACCGTCCCCGCTCGGATCGGTCGCGGTGGGTACGCCGGGGTGGTGGCGCTCACCCACCAGCAACGGGATCCGCAGGGCCGCCTCGCCGGAGTCGACCGCCAGCCGGCCGGCGAGATGCAGGGTGATCGTGGCGTCCTCGCCCGGCGGGAGGTTGCCGAGCTGCGCGGTGAACACGTCGCCGCGCTCCTGTTCCACCAGGGCGGCGCGATGTCCGTGGGCCAACGCCTCCTCGTAGTCGTCGCGGGCCCGGCCGCGCTCGTCGATCCGCCCGATGACTTCCTGTCCGCCGAGCACCGCCGTCAAACCGGTGACCGCGAAATGGTCCGGCAGCGGGAACACGTAGACAGCCTCGATCGGGGTCGAGCGGTCGTTGCGGAAGGTCTGGACCATCGTGAGGGAGGCGGCCAACCCGGTGACGGTGCCGGTCAACGCGACGCTCTCCAGGGGAACGGGCCCGTCATCGGTGATCAGGCCCCATTCCCGGGGGAGGGGAGGGGCAAGCATGTCGTTGTGGTCGGTGCGCATGGTCACTCCTTGGTGGGGCTGGTGGTGAGGCCGAGGGCGGTGATCCGGGAAAGAAGCCCGGCGGCTGCAGTGCGGAGGATGGCGGCTTCGGTGGTCGACAGTTCTGCGTCGTCGAGGACGAGGTGGACCCCGGGCGCGAGGGTGAGGACCGATTGCGTACGCAGCCCGCTTCGGTCAGGCGACGTGAGCAGGCCCGCTGGCGGGGCCGGGGGTGGAGCCGCGCCGGATTTCCCTGCCGCCAGGGACATCAGATCCTCGGTGGAAGCGCCCGCGATCCGGGGGCCGATCGCAGCAAGGCGCAGCCCCTCGGCTTGGAGCCGCTTGAGGGCCAGCATCTGGGCGAGATGGTGTTCGCCATAGCGCGCCTCCCGGCCCTCGATCGTGGGGCGGTCGAGGGTGCCGAGTGTCGCGTAATAGCGAACCGTGCGCCGGTCGGGCGGCGGAGCAGCGATTCCCAGACGGGTCAGTTGCTCGGCGATCTCATCGAGAAAGTCGTCGAGGCCCCACTGGGGTGGGACGGATTCGTGCATTTCCTAACAGTAGCACTGCAAGTGTCAGGGTGTCAGCGTTCGCGGATGCCCCACTGGCCGTTGCGCCAGGCTTCGATCTCCAGCAGGCCCGTGCCCTCCGCCAAAGTGGCCTCGATCGAGGTCGAGCCGATCTCGTTGGCGTGGTGGGTGCTGCGCTCGAGGCCGTGCTGGACCACGATGAAGTTGGCCTCGCCCCGATAGTCCAACTGGACGTCACGGGCCGGGCCATCGACGATGAGCACCGCCATCCCGGTGCCACTGGCTTCCCCGGTGAAGACCGGCGCGCTGGCCACCGGGCGTACCTCGATCTCCCAATCCGCTGACGTGCTCTCGACCAGAAGGCGAGTGGGCCGCAGGGCATAGTCGCGCAAACCGAACCCGACGGTGCCCTCGGTCGCATCGCCGCTGTAGAAGAGCGGTGCCGTGTTCCCGTTCTCCGCGACACCCTTCACGCTGAACCAGCCGTTCCCGTCCGTCTTCGCCCACAGCAGCGCCCGGCGGGACTCCGGGGGCAGCTCGATCTCGGCGGGACCGGTCCCGCTGCGTACGATCGGTTCGAAGGTCCCGAACTCCTGCTCCAACTGCTCCCGCAGCGGGCCCTCGGCGGGCGCCCCCGGCGGTGCGGCCGGGATCGGATCCTGCCCCGGAGGATCGGTCGGGGGCAGATCGGTGACGGTGGCGGTCCGGAGCCAGAGGACGCTGCCGAGCCCCAGGACCACGAACAGCACCAGCGCGGCCAGCGTCGCCACCAGAGCGATGATCGGCCCCTTCGGCTGGGGTCGGGTGAGCGGCGGCTGGACGGGTCGCGGTTGGGTGAGTGGCGGTGAGGTGTACGCCGGCTGCCGCTGGGCACCGGGGTCGCGCTCGGGCGGCGGTGGGGACGACGGCTCGCCGGGTGCGAGAAAGTCGGGCCCGGCCGGATAGGTCGGCCAGCGTGGGGTGGCGTCGCCGGGGTCCGCGGGGCCTTGATTCATGGGGTTGTCCTTCCTCGGGGGGCACCAGTATGTCCGTCCGCCGGTTCGGACGGTGGCTGGAGCGCGGCTGATCTGGCCCGCTCGCCGGGTACCCTTGGCCATCCGGGGACACGGGTCGGCAGAGAACGGCGAGGTGGATGGTTTCAGTCTTTCTGATCATCGGCGCCGTCGGAGCGGGCTTGCTGCTGGTGGCGGTCGTGATCGGAGACCTGTTCGACGGACTCTTCGACTTCGGTGACGTCGGTGGGGACTTCTTCTCCCTGGCCGGCCTCGCCGGCTTCATCGGCGCGCTCGGCTTCACGGGCGCGATCGTGCTCAGCCTGGCCGCGAGCCTGGTGCTCGCCCTCATCGTCGGTGCCGTGGTCGGTCTCGGTGTCGGGGCACTCGCCGCCTGGCTGACGATGCGACTCCGGGATCCGTCCCGCGACAGTGACAGCACCGTGCGCTCCCACCACCTGATCGGAGCGGTGGGCCGCGTCATCCACCCGATCCCGGAGGGCGGCTTCGGTCAGATCCGGGTGTCGGTCCACGGTCACCCGACGATGCTCAATGCCAGAGCCGACGAGCCCATCGCGGGTGGTCGGCTGATCCAGATCACCGAGGTGCTCACCCCGACCTCGGTCAAGGTTCGCCACGGCGAGCCGCTCGAGCCCTAATCCACCCCAACCCTGAAGGGATTTGCATGTTCCTGCTCACCCCGCTGGCCCTGGGGATCATCGGCATCATCGCCGTTGTCCTGCTGGTCGGCTTGTTGATCGTCAACAGATACAAGGTCGCCGGGCCCAACGAGGCGTACATCGTGACCGGCCGCAAGGGCAAGGAGGTGCGCAACCCCGAGACGGGAGAGATCTCCACCGACCTGTCCGGCCAGAAGGTCGTGATGGGTGGCGGCGTGTTCGTCATGCCGTTCGTCCAGCGCCTGCACATCCTCGACCTGTCCTCCCGCCGGATCATGGTCCAGATCCGCGGAGCGGTCTCCGGCCAGGGCATCAAGCTCAACCTCGATGGCGTCGCGATCGTCAAGGTCGGCGGCAACGAGGACTCCATCCGCGCCGCGGCCCAGCGCTTCCTCAGCCAGCAGGACGAGATCGAGACCTTCACCCAGGAGACTCTCGCGGGCTCGCTGCGTTCGATCGTCGGCAGCCTGTCCGTCGAACAGATCATCCGCGACCGCGCGGCCTTCGCCCAGAGCGTCGCCGACGAGTCGGAATCGTCCCTCACCGGCCAGGGGTTGGTGCTCGACACCTTCCAGATCCAGGACATCACCGATGACGGCTCCTATCTGTCCGACCTCGGTCGGCCCGAATCCGCCAAGGTCGCCCGAGTCGCCGCGATCGCCGAGGCCAACGCCCGCCAGGAGGCCGAAGAGGCCCGCATCGCCGCCGAACAGCAGATCGCGATCGCCGATCGGGCGCTCGCTCTGAAGAACGCCGAAATCAAGGCCGAGACGGATGCCGCCCAGGCACAGGCCGACGCAGCCGGCCCGCTCGCCCAGGCCGATCGGGACCAGGCGATCCTCACCGAGCAGGAGAAGGTGGCCGTACGCCAGGCCGCGCTCAAGGAACGCCAGCTCGACACCGAGGTCCGCAAGCCGGCCGACGCCGAGCGCTATCGGGTCGAGACCGAAGCGGAAGCGCGGCGTACCGCTGCGATCCGACAGGCCGACGCCCAGCGAGCGGCCGCGATCGCCAAGGCCGAGGCCGACGCCGAGACCGCCCGGCTCACCGGTGAGGGCGACAAGTCCCGCCGATCCGCACTCGCCGAGGCCGAAGCCATCGAGGGTGCCCGTCGTGGTGAGGCCGAGCGTGCCCGCCGCGTGGCCGAGGCGGAAGCACTCCGTGCCGAGGGTGAAGCGGAAGCCGCGGCCATCCTCGCGCGTGGTGAGGCCGAGGCCGAGGCGATGAACAAGCGGGCGGATGCGTTCGCGCGCTACAACGAGGCGGCCGTCCTGCAGATGCTCGTCGATGTCCTGCCGCAGGTGGCCGAGAAAGTTGCCGCCCCCATGGCCGGGATCGACAAGCTCACCGTCGTCTCCACCGATGGCGCGGGTGCGGTGCCCAAGCAGGTCACCGACAACGTGGTCCAGACGATGGAGCTCATCAAGAACACCACCGGCGTGGACCTGTCGAAGCTCCTGGAGAAGTATTCCGAGGACGCCACCAACGGCAAGGCCGCCGCGGGCGGGACGCCCATCGGGGGCTAGCGCAGATTGTTCAGGAAGTCCTGGTCATCGTCCGGCGCGATCGGAAAGCGTTCATCGACCGCGTCGGCGATCGACTGGGCGTTGGGCCGACCGAAGAGCAACCAAGCAATGGAACCGGCCAGGGGCAGCCCGATGACCGCCGCGGCCCACAACCAGCGCGGGGCCCGGCGCACCTCATCGGCCCGCGACTGTGCTACCTCGATCACGCAATAGATCATCAGCAGCACGATCACCACGACAGGAAGGAACCGCACCATAGGTTCCATGGTACGCGTGGCGGCCAGGAAAATAACGTGCCTCCGCTGGAGCCGGTCCCTAGGCTGGAAAGCCAGCGCGTCACAGTGACGCGTTCACCCGGTGAAAGGACTACCGCAATGTTTCCCGTCGCGCTGAGCGGCACCGACAACGTCCGGATGTGGGCCCCCGAAGAGGAGATCGAGCCCCAGGCCGTGGGCCAGTTGCGCAATATCGCGGCTCTTCCCTGGACGCACGGTGTCCGCGTGATGCCCGACGTCCACCTCGGCCGAGGCGCGACGGTGGGTTCGGTCATCGCGATGAAGGATGCGGTCGCCCCGGCTGCGGTGGGGGTCGACATCGGCTGCGGGATGGAAGGCGTACTGACGTCCCTGACAGCCGACGACCTGCCCGAGGATCTCGGGCGGCTCAGGGGGTCGATCGAGGACGCCATCCCGGTCGGCTTCAGCAGCCATGACCGGGCCGTGGACCTGCGCCGACTGGAGGGGCTGCTGCCCCGCGTACTCACCGATGCCCACGGCAAGCCCGAGCTGCGGCCGTTCTGGGCCGGTTTCGAGGGTCTGTCGGATCACGTGCAGCGACTGCATGAACGCGCCCACCTGCAGTTGGGCACGCTCGGCAGTGGCAACCACTTCATCGAGATCTGCCTCGACACCGAGGACCGGGTCTGGTTGATGCTGCACTCCGGGTCGCGACACATCGGCAACGAGCTCGCCAAGATCCACATGGAGACGGCGCAGAAGCTGCCGCACAACCAGGATCTGCCGGATCGGGATCTGGCGGTGCTGCTGTCGGGTACGCCCGAGATGGCCGCCTATCGGCACGATCTGATGTGGGCGCAGGAGTACGCGGCACGCAACCGCGCCGTCATGCTCGCGTTGCTGATGCAGATCATCGCCGACCGGTTCAAGGCGGCCGACGTGCGGTTCGAGGAGCCGATCTCCTGCCACCACAACTACGTCGCCGAGGAGCTGGTCGATGGCGTGCCGATGCTGGTCACCCGCAAGGGGGCGATCCGGGCGGGGGCCGGTGACATGGGGCTGATCCCGGGCTCGATGGGGACACGGTCCTATGTCGTCCGCGGTCTCGGCAACGACGAGTCCTATCAGTCGGCCTCGCACGGAGCGGGCCGGGTGATGTCGCGGACGAAGGCCAAGAAGACCTTCACCGTCGCTGATCTCGTCGCCCAGACCGAGGGCGTCGAGTCCCGGAAGGACGCTGGGGTGCTCGATGAGATCCCCGGGGCCTACAAGGACATCGACAAGGTCATCGAGGCCCAGAAGAACCTCGTCGAGGTCGTCGCCACCCTGCGTCAGGTGGTCTGCGTCAAGGGCTGACGTTCCCGCGGGACCACGTCAGCCGATCACGAACCCCGCGAACAGACCGGCCGCACAGATGAGTTCCGCGATCCCGGTGGCCTTGAGCACCGCGATCAGGGAGCGGCCGGTCGCCCCGCGCATCACCCGCAGGAGCGCGGGGACCAGCGGCGGCACGAACAGCAACCCGAGCAGCGCCCAGACGCTCGTCGTCATCGCCGCGCCGACCACGGCGACGGCGGTGGCGATGAGCAGGCCGGCATAGAACGCCCGGGTGCCGCTGTCGCCGAGGCGCGTGGCGAGCGTACGTTTCCCGGACTCCGCATCCCCCGCCAGGTCGCGAAGGTTGTTGGCGACGAGGATCGCGCAGGCGAGAAAGCCGATCGCGCAGGCGACCCACAGCGAGGCGACCGTCCACTCGCCGAGCTGGACGAACGTGGTGCCACCCACCGCGACGAGTCCGAAGAACACGAAGACGAACACTTCGCCCAGGCCCAGATAGCCATAGGGTCGCCTGCCGCCCGTATAGAACCAGGCCGCCACGATGCACGCCGCGCCCACGGCGAGGAACCACCAGTGGCCGGACCAGATGGTGAGCGCGAGCCCGGCCAGGCCGGCGACGCCGAAGCACGCGAACGCCGCAGCCTTCACCGTCCTGGGGGCCGCTGCCCCCGAACCCACGAGCCGCATCGGCCCGATGCGTTCGGCGTCGGTGCCGCGGATGCCGTCGGAATAATCGTTGGCATAGTTCACGCCCACCTGGAGCGCGAACGCCACGACCAGGCACAGCAACGCCATGCCGAGGTTGAACCCGGCATAGAACCACGCCACTCCCGAGCCCGCGAGGACGGGGGAGAGCGCGGCGGGCCAGGTCCGGGGCCGGGCCCCTTCGAGCCAGTCCGCGAACGTCGCGCCCGCGGTCTCAGCCGATCTATCGCTCACAGCACTTCCTTTTCCGCCGGCCCGGCGTGCCACCAGGCGATCAATTCCTGCCGGTCGATCTTGCCGCTCGACGTGTGGGGGAGGTGCGGGTGTCTCAGCAGCCCGCGCGGTCGGGCCGCCGGTTCCAGGGTGTGCAGAGTCTGCCGCACGGCCGCGAGCGTGATCGGGATGGTCAGGGCGGCGATGATGCGGGTGCCCCATTCCGGGTCGGGGACGCCAATCGCCACCGCATGCGGATCGAGGTCCTTCAACGCCGCCTCGACCGCGGCCAGGTCCACGTTCACCCCACCGGAGATCACCACATCGTCGATGCGACCGAGGACCCGGAGGTATTGCTTCCCGTCGGGTGTCCCGACCCACTCCGCGCGGTCGCGGGTGAGGAGGACGCCCCCCTCCGGCCCGGACCGCAGGACCTCGGCCGTCAGGTCCGGGCGGAGCCGATAGCCCGAGAACACCACCGGACCCGCGATCGTCACCCGGCCAGCCTCGGCGCCGAGCCCGATCGAGACACCGTCGAGGGGGACACCGTCATAGACACACCCGCCGGAGGTTTCGGACATCCCATAGGTGGTGACGACCGTGAGCCCCGCCGCCGCCGCGCGCTCAAGCAGTCCGGGATCCGCCGCCGCACCCCCGAGAAGGATCGCGTCATAGTGCCCCAACGCGTCGGTGACCTTCGGCTGGTCGAGCGCGCGGACGAGCTGGGTGGGCACGAGCGACAGATAGTGGCGCTGCCCCGAGTCGCTCAGCTGCCCGCGCGGGAGATCGCCGAGATCGGGCCGCGCCCGGAACACCGTCGTGCCGGCCGCGACCGCCCGGGCGATGACCATGATCCCGGCGACGTAATGTGCCGGCACCGCCAGCGTCCAGGTGCCCGGCCCCCCGAGCCGGTGATGGGTCGCTGCCACCCCGGACCGGATCGCGGCCCGGGAGAGCACGACTCCCTTGGGCTGTCCGGTTGAGCCGGACGTGCCGACGATGAGCCCCGCATCGGGTTCGGCCAGCGGTTCGTCCGGGCGCAGCATCGCCATCGTCGATGCGGCCGCCTGCGGATCGATCGGCACCGGTGCCACCGCCCGGCCGCCGGCCAGCATCCGCTCCACCGCAGCATCAAGGCCGGGATCGTCGGCGGACAGGGCGAGCATTCGGGTCATGCACCACACCCTAGGATCGGGGACGACAACGAAGGGGATGAACCAGGACGTGTACGTCTTCGACATCGGGCTGCGCACCCGCTTCCGTGGCATCACCCGCCGCCAGGGCCTGGTGTGGCAGGGCCCGGCCGGCTGGACCGAATGGAGCCCGTTCCTCGACTATTCGGGTGACGAGCTGCGCCCGTGGCTGGCGGCCGCGGTCGAAGCGGCCGAGGTCGGCTTCCCGCCCGCGGTGCGCGACCGGATCCCGGTGAACTGCACGGTCCCGGCCCTCGATCCAGAGCCCGCCCGTGTGCTGGCGGCGGAGTCCGGGTGCACGACCGCGAAGATCAAGGTCGCCGAGCCCGGTCAGAGTCTCGCCGAGGACCTCGCCCGCGTCGAAGCGGTCCGCGATGCCCTCGGCCCGGACGGTCACGTGCGCGTCGACGCCAACGGCGGTTGGTCGCTCGACGAGGCGATCCTCGCGCTGCGCGAGTTGAGCCGGTTCGGGATCGAGTACGCCGAGCAGCCCGTCGCGAGCGTCGAGGACCTGGCTCGCCTGCGCCGGGAGCTGGTGCGCCGCGACATCTCCGTGCCCATCGCCGCGGACGAGTCGATCCGGCGCTCCGGCGACCCCGAACGCGTGGCGGAACTCCACGCCGCCGATGTGGCCGTGTTGAAGGTCCAGCCGCTGGGTGGCGTACGCCGCTGCCTCGAACTCGCCGACCTGCTCGGCCTGCCGGTCGTGGTGTCGAGTGCCCTGGAGACCTCCGTCGGGCTGGCCGCCGGTGTCGCGCTGGCCGCAGCGCTTCCGGAGCTCCCCTATGCCTGCGGCCTGAACACCCGCGCGCTGCTCACCGATGACCTCGTCACCGATTCGCTCATCGCGGTTGACGGGGCGATCGCGGTGCGGCCGGTGGAGGTCGACGAGGCGGCACTGGAGCGGTGCGCTGCGTCGGTGGAGGACGCCGACCTCTGGTCCCGTCGCCTCGCCGAGACCCGCGCATGAGCGCCACCACCTGTGCCCGCGCGGTCACGTCAGCGCTGGTCGAACTGGGCGTCCGCCACGTGGTCCTGAGCCCCGGCTCCCGGTCGGCGCCGCTGGCGTTCGCGTGGGAAACCCTGGCCCGGCAAGGAAAGATCGAGCTCCACGTGCGCATCGACGAGCGGAGTGCGGCGTACCTCGCCCTCGGCCTCGCCAAAGCCACCCGCACCGTCGTGCCCATCGTGACCACCTCGGGGACCGCGGTCGGCAACCTGTTGCCGGCGGTCATGGAGGCCGCGCACGGCGGCGTCCCGATCATGGTCCTGTCCACGGACCGTCCCGTGTCGGTCCTCCACACCGGCGCCAACCAGGTCACCCACCAGGCGGGCATTTTCGACCGGTTCGTCCGCGCGTCCGCGCAGGTCTCGGGCGCGGAGGGCGGCGTGGCCGGGTGGGTCTACCAGGTGGGCCGGCTGGTGGCGGGGGCGTTGGGGGTACGCAGCGCGGACCCCGGTCCCGTCCACCTCAACCTCGCCCTCGACGAACCGCTGACCCCTTCCGATGATGTCTGGCCGGAGATCCGCCCCACGGTGGTCGCCCCGCGCGAACCGGCACCTCGTGTGCCCCTGAAGTGTCGTCATGACCGCACTCCAGAGGCACACGAACCGAGGACCGTCGTCCTCGTCGGCGACTGCTCGCCCGAGGTCGGCGCCCGGGCCCGGGCGGTCGCGGACGCCGCGGGCCTGCCGCTGCTCAGCGAGCCGTCCGGCAATGCCCGTCGGGCACCGGCGATCCGTGGGTATCGGCTGCTGCTCGCGACCGAGCTGGGGGAGCGGATCGAGCGGGTGTTGCTGTTCGGCCATCCGACGCTGTCCCGGCCGGTCAGTCGGCTCCTCGCGCGCCAGGATGTCGAGGTCATCGCCGTGACGACCGGGGCGCGCTGGATCGATCCCGGCTGTGCGGTGTCAGGGGTCGTCGACGACATCGCCCCGGCCCCCGGTGACCCCGCCTGGCTGGCGGCCTGGCAGGACGCGGACCGGGCACTGACGCCCGCCCTCGAGGCCGAACTCGACACCCTCAACGGCGTGGCGATCGCCGCCGCGGTCTGGGCGTCGGCCAGCCGGGACGAGAGCGCCCTCGTGATCGGGTCCTCCCACCCCATCCGGGATCTGGACGTGGCCCCGGTGCTGTCGGGCGCCCCGGCGGCGTACGCGAACAGAGGTCTCGCCGGCATCGACGGCACGATCGCGACCGCGACCGGGATCGCGCTGGCCACGGGACCGACGACCCTGCTGCTGGGGGACCTGACGTTCCTGCACGACGCCGGTTCGCTGCTCATCGGGCCGCTCGAACGGCGTCCGGACCTGCGCATCGTGGTCGCGAACGACGACGGCGGGTCGATCTTCCACATCCTCGAGCAGGGGGCTGCGGAGCATGCGGCGGCCTTCGAGAGGATTTTCGGTACGCCGACGGGGGCGCGCATGGGGGCTCTCGCTGCGGGCTACGGGTGGACGCACCGCGACATCGCTTCGCTCGCTGACCTGCGGGAGGCCCTGGCGGAACCGGTGCGTGGCACCGAGATCATCGAGGTGCGGATCGCGCGCGACGACCGGCGGGCACAGGTCGCCCGCCTCGCCCGTGCCGGGGAGGCGGCCGTTCGCGGACAGCGCTTGGCACAATCGGGGGCGAACGGAACCGCACGACACCAGGGACCCGACACGAGGGAGTGGACATGAGCAAACCGATCGTCCTGGGACGGATCGACGAGTCGTTCCATCAAGTGGCCGCCGCGGTCGTGGAGGAGGTGCTCATCCGGCTCGGTCACGAGGTGACGGTGATCGAGGGTGCGCACCCGGATATGTACCCCCAGCTGGCCGCCGGCGAGCAGGATCTCTTCGCGGACGCGTGGCTGCCGCACGGGCACGAGGTCTATTGGGAGCAGATCTCCGACGTGGTGACCGAGGTGGCTCCGCTCTATGACGGTGGTCTGTTCTTCTGGGCGGTGCCGGGGTATGTGCCCGAGGATCTGGTGTCCTCGCTGGAGGATCTGGCCAAGCCCGAGGTCGCCGAGCGGTTCACGACCCGCCGCGTGCAGGGCACCAAGGCCGGGGCCGGGCTGAGCATGCGGTCCAACCGGTTGGTGACTGAATACGGTCTCGACAAGCTCGGTTGGAGCCATGAGATCGGCGACATCTGGGCGGTGATCGACACGGTCAACACCCGCATGGCCGCGGGGGACTGGTTCGCGACCCCGATGTGGCAGCCGATGTTCCTCAATGACGTGCACGATCTCCGTCCACTCGCGGACCCGCGGGGGGTGTTCCCGCCACCGGACCGGGCGTCCCTGCTCGCGTACACCGACTTCTGGAATCGGATGGCCGAGCGGGACCGAACCGTGCTGGGACGGATTCGGTACACGGTCGCGGACGTCAACGAGATGGATCGCTGGATGCAACTCGATGACCTCGATGCGCTCACCTCGGCCAGGCGCTGGATGGAGGCGAACGCCGACCGAGTTGAGGGCTGGTTCGCCTGAGCCGCTCGCGGTCCGGGGCGGGCGGCTCAGGCGCCGACGGTGACGTTGTAGAGCGCGTCGAAGCGCGCTTCGGGTGAGCCCGGCTCGAACGTGAACTCCACGGCCAGATCGAAGCGGGTCGGATTGTTGACCGCCCGCACGGTGTCCGACCGCGTGATGCACTGATCGGGGCCGATCGAGCCGCCGGAGCCCAGGCGCGGCCCCATGTCGGCCGGGGCCGGCACGTTGACCAGGCTGGTGTCATAGGCGATCGGTCCGACCACTTGGGCACGGCCGCTTCCGGAGCACAGCTGATAGGACACGTGGACCCAGTCGACGCCCTCGGTGTCCGAGGGGACGCGGCGGGTTTCGAGCAACGTCATCGATGGTGGCTGAACAGCCGGGTCCGGGGTCGGCGGGGTCGACTCGGTCGGGCTGACCGCGGCGGGTGAGGTGGGCACCGTGGGGGTCGTGGGCACCGGCTCGGCCGTGGTCGGCTGTGCCGTCGGGACCCGGGTCGTCGGGGCGGGTTCGGTCACCGGGTTCTCGGTGGGCGCCGGGGCCGGGACCGCAGGCTGGGTGGGGGCTTTGGTGGGGGTGTTGGTGGGGTTCGTGGGCCGCGCCGAGGTCGCGGACGGCACGATGGTCGGGCGGGAGCCGGGTTCCACCTCGTGATGCGTCGGTCGGGTCACGCCCCAGCCGACTCCCGCGATGACGGCCACTGCCGCAGCAGCCACGAGGCCCTGCAGCCACCGGTTGGGGCGCCGCCCGGTGTAGTCCAGGTTGTCCAGTTCCTCGACCGAGGACCCCACCGCCGCATCACTCAGGATGCTCCGCAGCATGGCCTCAGCGTTCGGGAGGTCGCGCTGCCGCAACGGGTCGCGATTCACGATGCCTCACCTCCCAACAGATGGGCCACCTCGGAGGTGGCGAGCTTCTGTTTGGCCCGGCTCAACCGGGACTTGACCGTCCCGACCGGCACTTTCAGGATGTGGGCGCACTCGGCGAGTTCCAGGCCGCTCCACACGACCAGTTCGATGACCGCGCGCTGGTTCTCGGGGAGGCGGTTCAGCACCATGCGTACCTGCGCCATGCTCGCCTCCTGTTCAATCCAGTCCGAAACGTTCGTGTGATAGCCGGGCCCCTGATCCTCGATCTTGTGGACCAGGCGCAGCCGGCGCTGATTGCCCCGCGTGGTGTTCATGACTTCGTGCCGCGCCATCGACAGCAGGATGGGCACGGCGGAATCCCTGTGCAGTGGGTCGACTGTGCCCTCCCTGGCGCGGCGCCAGAGGGTGGTGAAGGTGGCCTGGGTGATGTCCTCCGCCAGACACCACGAAGCCGTCGAGCGAAAGGCAAAGTTGTAGACGACCTTGTTGTGGCGCCGGAAAAGGGTCGAAAAGTCCGCCTCGACCCCCGCACAGATTCCATCCCACAGCTCCCCGTCCCCCCTCTCGGTGGCAGGCCTGCTGTCGCCCTCAAGCCGCAATGTCCCTCCTTGGCCGACTCAGGGCCTGATTCTGGCCGTCCTGCCACCCTGGAGGAGTCCGGGTCCACGCGAGAAGTTCCCTCTTTGTTTGTGTTTTCGACGCCCGCACCCTCGATCGTTCGGCTCCCGCGCGCGCAGGGTCAGGCGTCCCTGTCGAGCCCCCGCAACCAGGAGCGCAGCTCGTGGGTGGCGCGGACATCGTCCTCGTTGTACGCCAGCACGCGCTCCCGGGCGGCTGCACGCATGGCCGGGTCGGGCGCGTGGCAGGCTTCGTCGAACCACGACTGCGAGTTCAGCCCACCGGCGTCCGCATCCCGCCATCCGAATCCGGCACCGACGGACGCGACGACCTTGAGGCCCAGCCCGCGTACCCCGAAGAAATGGTCCCGCACGATCTCGAACAGGTCGCAGAACTCGCGCTCCGCATAGTCGATCGCCCACGCGAGCATCGGGTCCTCCGACGCCCCGGCCAGATTGCCCAGCCGGACGACCTCATAGTTGGAGTAGTGATAGATCCGGACATCGGCCGGGCCCTCGACCAGCGCGCGCAGCCACGTCATCGCCCGCTTGGCCAGCTCGATCTCCTCCTCCGCGGTGAGATCGGTCCAGGCGGAGAATTCCACATAGGCGGGCGGCGCGTCCGAACGGCGATCGTGCACGAGAAAGCCCCAGAGATACACGCGCTCATCGGCAGCGGTCTCGATGTCGAAGTCGATCTCCAGGTCCGCGTCCGGAAGCTCGATCGGGCCGGTCGTCAACCGTTCAAGCTCGACCTCGGCGGCCATCAACCGTGACCGCCGGGCCGCGAGCTCCAAGCGCTGCTCCGCGCCGTACCGGTGGCGTACCTCCGGCAGATAACGCTCCTTGAGCTGCTCCAGGTCGACCTCGGCGAGGTCGGTCACTGTCCAGACCCCCAACGCCCGCAACGCGGAGATCTCCCGGACATCGAGCGGTGCCTTGTCGATCCGGACCGACAGATCGTCGGCACCCAACTGGGGCGCACACGCTTCCCACCAGTGGCAGGCATCGCACTCGCGATTGCGGATGGGCGTCACGATCGGCGGTTCGCCCGCCCGAGCGGCGCGGGCGATCCGGACCCGGAACCCGTGCTCGTGGTCATAGCGCTCCAGGACCGACCGCAACCGCCAGCCCTCCTCCGCACTCCGCGAGAAGGTTCGCACGAGGGGCTCGGTCAGCTCGACCCAGGTGATGGCCGCGGTCTCGAAGCCCGGATAGACGTCGGTGCCGAGGACGCCTGCGAGGGCGGGGCCGGCCGCGGAGTGGCCCGCCGCATCGAGCTGCCGCCAATAGTGGGCGACCTGGAGCAGTGCCGCATCGCGCTGGGTGCGCAACGAGCGCTCGGCGACGGTGACGGCGTGCTCGGGTGCGGGACGGGCCAACGCGCTGGCCTGGACCGTGTGGATGGTCCGGGTGGTGGTGCGCTTCTCCGCGGCCTGCCGGCGGGTGATCACGACGGGGTGATAGCCGGTGCGGCCGTCCGGTCGGTCCTCCGCGCGCACGAGCAGGTCGGGCCGCCCGCTGCGGTGCCCGGCGATGTCAAGGGGGAGCAGTCCGCCGATGATGACGGGTACGCCACGCCGCATCCCCTCGGAGCAGGCGTACTCCTGCGTCGTCCATGACGCATCCGCCAACGGACGCAGGTCGGCGATCGGGCCGGCGAATCGGTGGAGGAGCTCGCCCAGCACATGTTCGACGAAGCCGCGACCGCCCGCGAAACTCTCCCGCAGGCCCTCGTCAGGGGCGGCGGGGGCGGTGGGTTCGATGCCGGGGGCGAACCGGTTCCAGGTCTTGACCGCGCACGTCCGCGCGGCGTACGCGTCCAGAACGATGGGTGTGTCGGGGCTGTCGGCTGGTGCGGACACGCTCAGGCGGTCCCGCGGTGGATCGCGACCATCCCGCCCAGGAGATTGCGCCATTCGACGTTGCGCCAGCCGGCGGAGGCGATCAGGTCCGCGAGCGTCTGTTGGTCGGGCCAGGTCTGCATCGACTCGGCCAGATAGGCGTACGCCGACGGATTGCTGGAGGCCAGCTTGCCGAGGACCGGCAGAATCCCCAGGAGGCGGTTCTTGTAGAGCGTCGCGAACGTCGGGTTGGTCGGGGTCGAGACCTCGGCGATGACGAGCCGGCCGCCCGGTGTGGTCACGCGACGCATCTCGACGAGGGCATCGAGGGTGCGCTCCACGTTGCGCAGGCCATAGGAAATCGTGACCGCGTCGAACGAATCGTCCGCGAACGGCAGCGCAAGAGCGTCCCCCGCCACGAAGTGGAGGTCGGGTTGACGCTGCGTGCCGACGCGCAGCATCCCCAGCGAGAGGTCGGTCGCGACCACCATCGCCCCGGCGTCCGCGAAGGGGCGGGACGACGTGCCCGTCCCCGCCGCGAGGTCGAGGATCCGCTGGCCCGGGCGCGGGTCCACGGCGGCGATCGTCGCCTCGCGCCAGCGGCGCATCTGACCGGCGGTCATGACGTCGTTCATCAGGTCATAACGGTCGGCCACGCCGTCGAACATGGCGGCGACGTCGGCGCGGCGCTTGGCGAGGGTGGCTCGGTAATCGGATCTCGGCACGAGGGTGAGCCTAGTTCAGGCCACCGACAACGCCGATTCGGTCACTCCTCGCGGAGTTTCACTGCCTGGGACAACCGCAGCTCCTCCAACTCATCGCGTTGGTTCACCGCGCGCATGAGGAGTTCATCGAGCAATTGGCGATCGATGCGCCGGTCCTGGACCTCGAGCAGCATCCGCCACCCCAGTGCCTTGCCCTGGACCGCGAGGACGAGCGCTTCGAGCTCCAGGACGTCGGACAGCGGGGAACGTTTGGTGACCCGCTCGTTCGGCTTGAGGCGGGCGACCTTCTCCCCGGCCATCGCGGAGACATCCTTGAACAGCGACGGTTTCGTGCCCAGCGCGGCCATGATCTTCTCGAGGGCTGCCTGGTCCTCCTCCACCGCCTCGGCGATGCGGCCCACGGTGGTCCGGACGTGCGGGTCGCTGTGCGAGTCGGCCACGCGCCGGAACGCATCGGTGCCGGCGGCGGAACCCGCATGGTGGTCCTGCAGATAGGTCGTGATGACCGAGGTCATGGATATCTCCCAACCGGTGGATCGCTTCAGTGGGCGGTCCACGCTAGGCGCCGGCGTACCCCCTCACCACACCCTCAGGGCTGGGTCGCCCGTGTCCCACGCGGCGGGCGTACGCCGCCCGTCCTTGACCGGCACGGGAGAATGAGGATCATGGCCAAATCCGCCGAGTCCATCCTGAAAGTGTCCGGTCTGACCCGGTCCTACGGGTCGACCAAGATCATCGACAACTTCAGCCTCCAGGTGCGTTCGGGGGAGGCCATCGCCCTGACCGGCCGCAACGGCGCCGGAAAGTCCACCCTGCTGCGCTGCCTGGTGGGCGCCGACAAGCCGACCGAAGGTGAGATCACGATCTGCGGCGAGAAGCTCGCCGAGACCTCCCGCACGATTCGCAAGAACCTCGCGACGGTCATCGACGACATCGACTTCTTCCCCGACCTCAGCGTCGTGGAACACCTCGACCTGCTCGCCCGGGCCCACGGTCTCGCGGACCCCGAGTCAGTGGTCGACGACATCCTCCACGAGGTCCAGCTGGTGCCGCAGTCCGGCCAGCTCCCGGGGACACTGTCCTCGGGTCAGCGCCGACGGTTGGCACTTGCAACCGCGTTCGTGCGCCCCCGCAAGCTGCTCGTCCTGGATGAGCCGGAGCAACGCCTCGACGTCCAGGGTGTGCGGTGGCTCGCGGAGCGGCTGAACTCGGAGCTCGCCGACGGGCTGGCGCTGGTGTTCGCCTCGCACGAGCCCTACCTGGTCGAGGAGGTCGCCACCCGCACCGTGCGGCTCGGCGGTGACGAGGACCCGGAGGACACCGAGGCGGCAGCGCCGGAGGCGGGCGGCCCGGCCGACTGGGAGTCCTATCAACCGAAGGTCACGACCCAGCAAAAGGCCCCACCGCAGCCCAAGAAGCAGCAGGCGCAGCAGCGCAAGCGACCCAAGCCCTCGCACGGAAAGAAGCGCCGATGAGCGGGCCGTTGGTCGACCACGACCCGAGCGAACGCGAGCTCAAACTCCTCGTCAAGGACTGGCGCACCGGTCGCGCGACGCGGACGCTGTTCGAGGCCATCCAGGACGCCTATGTTGCGGTCCTCGCCGTCGCCGTCATCGGCGCGATGGTCGTCCAGCTCATCGTCACCGTCCAGAGCAGTGCATCGACGTGCGACACCGTGTCCTGTCTCACTGCCCGCAGCCTGCTGCCGTTCGCCGTGCTCGGCGCGGTTGTGGCGCTCGCCGTGGGAGCCGCCCGATTGTTCGGGCCCGTGCTGGCCTCGGCCGCTGAGGGCTTCTGGATGCTCGATGCGCCCATCAACCGGGCGAGTCTGCTGCGTTCGCGCCTCGCCGCAGCGATCCTGCTCGCCTTTGTCGCCGGTGCGGGCGCCGGGGCACTGGTCTCGGCACTGACCGGATCGGAGTCGACGCTCATCGTGATGTGGGCCGTCGCGACCGGCCTCGCCGCGGCCGGCGTAGTTGCGTTTGCGGCGGCGGAGCAGGGGGCCGACCGGACGCTGTTCACCAAGATCGCGGTCTATCTCTTCAGCGGGGTTTCCGTTGCCGCGCTCATCATGGTCGTCGGCATCGCCGCCAATTGGTGGACCCTGGACATCGGTGTGGACCGTGAGGAAGCGATCACTGTTGTCATCGCGGGCCTGGGATTGTTCGTCCTGGTGCTCGCCGGCATCTTTGCGAGGATCCGGCTCAACCGCATCCGCCGTGCCCGGCTCACCTCCGGCGGTTCACTCGCGGCCGGCATGGCCGGCGCCATGTATGCGCTCGACCTCGGCCTCGTGCGCGACATCGTCGTGGAGCGCAATGCCGTCGAACGCGGTCAGGTGGTGCCCCGCAAGGGCAAGGGCATCGGGATGGACGCCCTGATCCGGCGGGATCTCGCGCGTGTCCTGCGTACGCCGTCGGTCTTCCTGCCGGTGCTGGTGTCGTTGGTGGTTCCGTACGCCACCGTCGCGCTCGGGGCCGGAGCGTTTTCCCCACTGCTGTCCGCGCTGGCACTGTTCGGCGCGCTCATCCCGCTGCAGGGCATGCTGCGCGTGCTCACCCGGACCGCCGGGTTGGCCCGCTGCTTCCCGTTCACGGGACCCGAGCTGCGCAAGGCCGCGATCGTCGTCTCTGTCGGTGTCGCGGTGGCGTGGGGCTTCCTGACCACTCCGGCGTTCACCTCCCTGCGGGAATCACCGGTCGAGGCGATCCCGATCGCGATGGTCACCGCGGCCGCCGGCCTGTTCGGTGCCGTCCGCTGGATCACCGCCAAGCCCATCGACTTCGGTGCACCGATGGTCGCGACCCAGGCCGGGGCCATGCCCACGGGGATGTTCACCAACGCCGTGAAGGGTTTCGAGGTCGTGATCATCATCACCGCCCCGATGGTCTTCGGGCTGACCTGGGTCATCTCCGCGGTGCTCGCGGCGATCGTCTATTGGTTCGTCATGGGCAACTTCGACATGGACGCCCTGCGTGAGCAACAGGAGCAGCAGCGCAAGGAGCTCGAGAAGGCCCGCGCGGAGAAGGCGAAATTGCGGGGTCGCTGATCTCCGCAGTCACTTCTTGGCAGCTCTGGAAGAATCACTCGCATGGATACGAAGCTGCTTGAAGTGTTCCTCGCCGTTGTGCACACCGGGAGCATTTCCGCGGCGGCCCGACGCCTGAACTTCAGCCAGCCGACGGTCAGCCAGCAGATGAAGGCGCTCGAGCGGATCATGGAGGTCGAGCTCTTCACCCGCGAGGGCGGACGGATTGAGTTGACGGCGGCAGGGCGGGCTTTGCAGGGGTACGCGGAGACGACGCTCTCGTCCTGGCGGTTCGTGTGCGAACAGGTCCGCGAGGCGGGCGGTCGTGACGACTTGGTCGAACTGTCCCTGGCATCCTTCCCGAGCGCGAGCGCGGCGCTCGTGCCGGAGGCGATTGCTGCTCTCCTGGCTGCGGATGACCGGCTGCGGGTGAAAGTGCTCGACGCGGAACCGCCGGCGAGCTATGACCTGCTGCGCTCCGGCCAGGTGAACGCGATCATGAGCTTCTCCTATCCGGAGGATGAGCCGACCCGTGGCCAGACCGAGCTGCCGATCCTCGACGAGGAGTTCGTCCTGCTCGTGTCGGAGGACCATCCGCTGGCGGGCCAAGGGGTGGTGGATCTTGAGGACGCTGCCGATTCCAACTGGGTGGGCGGCTGCCCCAAATGTCGGCAGGAACTGCTCACCGTCTGCCGCGAGCGCGGATTCGTTCCGGAGATCCTCTGCTCGACGGATGATCCGACGCTCACCCGGGTGATGGTGACCAAGGGCATCGGAGTGGCGATGCGTCCCGCCCTGTCGGTCGTCGGCCAGCCTGCTCCGGGCATGGTGCCGCTCAGCATCGCGCACGGCACCAGACGTCAGGTGTCGGTGGTCGTCCCCGACGCCGACGCGGACAAGCCGGAAATCCTGGCCCTGCATGCCGCCCTCCGGACCGCCGCCCGCGAGCTCGTCGCGCAGTCCACTCCCGCCCAGCAAGCACGGATCCACGTCGAGGACTGAAGTGGTACGGTCGAATTCCGTCGACCTGATTGGGATTCGGGGGCCACGTGAAAGTCGTTCTGTTCTGTGGTGGATATGGCATGCGCATGCGCGGCGGAGTCGATCTGCCGAAGCCGTTGCAACTGGTCGGGCCCCATCCGCTGCTGGTGCACGTGATGCATTACTACGCGGCATTCGGGCACACGGAGTTCATCCTGTGCCTCGGTTATGGCGCCACACAGATCAAGGAGTTGTTCCTCACCCACACCGAGGCCCTGTCCAACGACTTCCGTTTGCGCAACGGCCGGATCGAGCTCTTCACCACCGATCTGTCGCAGTGGGATGTCACGTTCGTCGACACGGGCCTGGACAGCAGCATCGGCGATCGTCTCGCCCAGGTGCGGCCCTACATCGGTGACGATGAGATGTTCCTGGCCAACTATGCCGACGTCGTGTGCGACGCGGACCTCGATCTCCTCATCGAACGGTTCGCGGCGCGCCCCGAGATGGTGGTGTCGCTGCTCGCCGTGCCGCCCCAGCAGTCGTTCCACGTGCTCGACCTGGCTGGCTCGAATGGCGGGAACGGCGCGGATGGGGCGCGTCCGGTGTCGGGGATCCGGCAGGTCTCCGAGTTGCCCCTGTGGCAGAACGGTGGCTATCTGATCATGCGGCCCGAGATCTTCGACTGGCTCGAACCGGGCAAGGACCTGGTCGAGGGCGCGTGCGCACGTCTCGCGGCCGACGGGCGGCTGCTCGCCCAGCAGCACCGCGGTTTCTGGAAGCCGGCGGACACCTTCAAGGAGCGGGCGGAACTGGACGCGATGTGGCGCAGGGGTGACCAGCCCTGGCGGATGCATCCGGACCCCGTGCTGTCGGACCTGGAGGACCCCGCGTGCACCGACTGACGTTGGCGCCGGAGCGGATCGCCCTTCTGGGCGCCCACTGCGATGACATCGCCATCGGCGCGGGCGCGACGCTGCTGGACCTGTGCCGGCGGCATCCCGGCGTACGCATCACTGCGCTCATTCTGTCCGGTGGAGGAACGCAACGGGAGGCCGAGGAGCGCTCCGCGCTGGCCGCGTTCTGTCCCGGGGCTGATCTTGCGGTGGAGGTCCATGACTTCGAGGACGGGCGCATGCCGGGCCAGTGGGCTGCGGTCAAGGCGGCTGTCGCGGCGTTCAGGCGGGCGGTTGAGCCCGATCTCGTCCTCGCCCCGCACGCGGGGGACGCCCACCAGGATCACCGCTTGCTCGCCGAGCTCACCTGGCAGGAGTTCCGGGCGCACCTGATCCTGGGCTACGAAATCCTGAAGTACGAAGGCGACCTGCCGACCGTCCAGGCCTATTGGCCGGTTACGGCGGCGGTGGTCGAGCAAAAGATCGAGCTGCTCCACGAGCACTATCCGAGCCAGCGCCAGCGCACCTGGTTCGACCCGGAGGCCTTCCGGGGGCTGCTTCGGGTGCGCGGCGTACAGTGCCAGGCGCCCTATGCGGAAGGATTCGTGACTCCGAAGCTCACCCTGGGCTGCCGCTGACCACGATCGCCCGGCGGGGTCAGTCCGCCTCCAGGGCGTCGCGCATGGGGACGAGTTTCGCCATGGATTCCATGAGCTCGGCCTCGGGATTGGAGTCGGCCACGACGCCGCACCCGGCGTACAACTGCGCGGTGTTGCCCTCAATCCGACCGCACCGCAGCGCGATGGCCCATTCCCCGTCCCCGTGGGCGTCGACCCAGCCGACCGGTCCCGAATAGCGACCGCGATCGAGACCCTCGAGTTCGCGGATCAGCAGACGGGCGGCGTCCGTGGGTGTCCCGCACACGGCCGCGCTCGGGTGGAGCGCGGTCGCGAGGGTCAGGGACGACACGCTCGGTTTGGCGGCCGCCGCGACGTCGGTCGCGAGGTGGAAGACGTTGGGGAGTTCGAGCACGTACGGCGCATCCGGAACGTTCATCCCCGAACACAACGGGGTCAGTGCATCGGCCACGGAGGCCACGGCGTAGTCGTGCTCACCGAGGTCCTTGCTCGAGCGCGACAGCCGGGCGGCCAGTGCCCGGTCCGCTTCCTCGTCGGCGGTCCGCTGGATCGTCCCGGCGAGGACCCGGGAGGTGACCAGCCCGTTCTCCCGCCGCACCAGCATCTCCGGGGACGCGCCGACGAGCCCGTCGACGTGATAGGTCCAGCAGAGTTGGTACGCCGACGCCAGTTGCGCGACCAGCCACCGGTAGTCGATGTCGTCCGGTGTGGTGGCAATGAGGTCGCGGGCAAGCACGACTTTCGCGAGGTCTCCGTTCCTGATGCGGCGCACCGCGTCGGCCACGACCGACTCCCAGGCCGGCCCGCTCATCGCGCCGTCGCCATAGGACACCTGGCCGGGCCGCTCCGGGGCGGAGTCTCGTGCCGGCAGCTCCGTCGATGGTTCCTCGCCGCTGCTCACCCTGGTCAGCCAGTGTTGCCGGCCCCGGCGGCCGAGAATCCACTGCGGCACCACCAGGACGGAGCGCTGCGCGGTGTGGTGCGGGTCGAACGTGAACGAGCCGAACGCGAGGGGACCGGTTCCGAAGACGCCGGGGAGGTCATTCTCGACCGCGATGCCCGCCGCGTACCTCTCCCACCACTCGTCCGCCTCCGCGATTGAGGCGAACTCGCGGCGGATCACCTCACCGCCGGCGACCATGCCCTCGTCGCGACGCAGCCAGGCGAGCCCCTGCCGACGAGGCAGCCGGGCCACCAGATCGCCCGGGTCGTCGATGGCCACCGTCCGCGCGCGCACACCAGCAGAGGGCTCCCCAGTCACAGCAGACGACCCTAGCGCGAAACGCCGTGACCACCGCGATCCCGCCACCGCTGGATATGGGCAACCACGTCCTTGTGTTATTGCGTTGTGACATGTATGGCCTGACTAGGCATTCCGTCCTGACTGCGGCCTTCGCGCCAGGTTCGCTCGCTTTTCGTTCGCGTTGAGACGAAGGGGCGGCCCTGCCCTAGACTGACCCTGTTCGTGAGAATTTTCACGAGCCCGCCGACTGCACGTGCCGACGGGCCAGCCAGCCAACTTGACCCAGCGTCGCAAGAGCGATCCGATGGGACTTGTTGGGCCCAACTCGCTGTCAGAGGATCGCGTCCGATGCGATCAGGAGAGGACGAACGGTGAGCAACGTCTATCTGCCGCTGGTGGTCATGTTGATCCTGGCGGCGGCCTTCGTGGCCGGCGGCCTGCTGGTGACGATGCAGCTCGGTCCGCGGCGTTACAACCGGTCGAAATATGACAGTTATGAGTGCGGCATCCAGCCCACTCCGCAGCCGATCGGTGGCGGTCGGTTCCCGGTGAAGTACTACATCACCGCGATGCTCTTCATCATCTTCGACATCGAGATCGTCTTTCTCTATCCGTGGGCGGTCAGTTATGACGGCATGGGCCCGTGGGGTCTGGTGATCATGATCCTGTTCATCGATGCCGTGCTGGTGGCGTTCTGGTATGTCATTCGCCGCGGCGGCCTCGAATGGGACCAGTGATCAGGTGAGCCTCCGCCCGATGAAGAGCCGCAATCGCAACCACAACGCAAGGAGCAACTGAGATGACAGGTGGTCTGGAGGACAAGCTCCCCGCCGGCGTCATGCTGACCACGGTCGAGGGGTTGGTCGGGTGGATGCGCCAGGCATCGTTCTGGCCGGTGACGTTCGGCCTTGCCTGTTGCGCGATCGAAATGATGACTTATGGGGCGCCGCGCTATGACGCGTCGCGCTGGGGTCAGGAAGTATTCCGGCCCTCGCCGCGTCAGGCGGATCTCATGATCGTGGCCGGTCGGGTGAGCCAGAAGATGGCCCCGATCGTGCGCGAGATCTATGACCAGATGCCCAATCCGAAGTGGGTGCTCTCCATGGGCGTGTGCGCCTCGTCGGGCGGCATGTTCAACAACTATGCGATCGTCCAGGGCGTCGATCACATCGTGCCCGTCGACATCTATGTGCCCGGCTGCCCGCCGCGGCCCGAAATGCTGATCGACGCGATGTTCAAGCTCAAGAAGCAGAAGGTCGCCAAGACCAAGATAGGCCCGCACGCGCTCGCGGAGATCGCGGAGCAGGAGAAGGCCGCCCTCGAGGCACCCGCGACCCACGAGATGAAGGGGCTGCTGCGATGAGCCAGAACCGTCCCGAGGGAGCCCAGCCGGACCCCCACGGTCACCCCGGCCAGGAGCGCGAGGACGCCACCCCGAGCGGGGACGTCGCGACCTACGGCCGCACGGAGGCCCGCGTCATCGAGACTCGTCACGGCATGTGGGGGACCACGGGCGGCTCCGGTGACACGTCGGGTTATGGGGGTTTGGTACGCAAGGTCCTGCGCCCCGGCACCTCTGTCCCGCCCTATGGCGGGTGGTTCGACGAGGTCGTCGCCCGCATCAAGGAGCTCGTGCCCGGCGCGATCGAGGCCGTGGTCGTTGACCGCGGTGAGCTGACGATCCACGTCCACGGCGACCGGCTGCTGGATCTGGCCCAGCCACTGCGCGACGACGCCCGGCTGCGGTTCGAGGCCTGCGTCTCCGTCTCCGGTGTGCACTATCCCGAGGACAAGGGTGCGGAGCTGCACAGCGTCTATCACTTCCTGTCGATGACCCACGTGCGCCGCCTGCGCATCGAGGCCAGTTGCAGCGATGACCACCCGCACCTGCCGTCGATCGTCCGGGTCTATCCCGCGGCCGACTGGCACGAGCGCGAGACCTACGACATGTTCGGCATCATCTATGACTGGCACCCTGCGTTGACCCGCATCATGATGCCGGACGACTGGCCCGGCCATCCGCAGCGCAAGGACTATCCCCTCGGTGGCATTCCGGTGGAATACAAGGGCGCCACCATTCCCCCGCCCGACCAGCGCAGGAGCTATTGAGATGAGCACTGTTCCACCGCCCCATGAGGTGGACGCGGACTCCGACATCTATGCGGGTCCCGGTGAGGAAACCGAGGGTCGCGTCTATACCGCGTCCGGTCAGGACTGGGATCAGATTGTTTCTGCCCAGGCCGAGCGTGGCGACGAGCTGCTCGTCGTCAACATGGGCCCGCAGCATCCGTCGACCCACGGCGTGCTCCGGCTCATCCTGGAGATGGAGGGCGAGACAGTCCGCCGTGCCCGCGCCGGCATCGGCTATCTCCACACCGGCATCGAGAAGAACATGGAATACCGCTCCTGGACCCAGGGCACCACGTTCTGCACCCGGATGGACTATTTGACCCCGTTCTTCCAGGAGGCGACCTATGTCGCCGGCGTCGAGCGACTGCTCGGCATCGAGGACCAGATCTCGGAGAAGACCAAGGTCGCCCGCGTCATGCTGCTCGAGCTCAACCGCATCGCCTCGCATCTCGTGTGCATCGGCACCGGCGGCATGGAGATCGGTGCGCTGACGGTCATGACGATCGGTTTCCGTGACCGGGAGATGATCCTCGACGCCTTCGAGGAGATCACCGGCCTGCGGATGAACCACGCGTACTTCCGCCCCGGCGGCCTGGCCAACGACATCGGTCCCAAGGAGCTCGAGAAGGTCAAGGAAACGGTGCGGTGGCTCCACAAGCACCTGCCCGAATACAAGGAACTCTGCAACGCGAACCCGATTTTCCTCGGTCGCATGGTGGGAGTCGGCTATCTCGACGCCGCCGCCTGCATGGCGCTGGGGATCACCGGACCGATGCTGCGCTCGACCGGGATCGACTACGACATCCGCAAGGCGGAACCGATCTGGGACTACGAGACCTATGACTTCGATGTCCCGTTGCAGGAGACCTGTGACGCCATGGGCAAGTTCCTCGTCCGCCAGGCGGAGATGTGGGAAAGCCTCAAGATCGTGGAGCAGTGCATCGAACGGCTGGAGAAGATGCACGGGGCGCCGATCATGGTCGAGGACAAGAAGATCGCGTGGCCTGCCCAACTGTCGGTGGGCTCTGATGGCATGGGCAACAGCAACGAGCACATCAAGCACATCATGGGAGAGTCCATGGAGGCGCTGATCCACCACTTCAAGATCGTCACCGAGGGCTTCGAGGTGCCGGTCGGGCAGGCCTATGTGCCGTTCGAGTCCCCCAAGGGTGAGATCGGTGCCCACGTGGTTTCGGATGGCGGCACCCGCCCGTGGCGTGCGCACTTCCGTGACCCCAGCTTCAACAATCTCCAGGCGGTGCCCGCACTGTGCGAGGGCTCCCTGATGTCGGATGTGGTCGTGGCCGTGGCGTCGATCGACCCGGTGATGGGTGGAGTGGACCGGTGACGAGTCCCGACCAGACGAGGAGAGTGGACCGGTGAGTGGATTCAAGTCGCATTTCGAGAACTCGGGCGGTGTGGATCATTCCAACACCGACACGAACATCACCGAGGCGACGCTCGACGAGATCCGCGAGATCGCGGCGCGCTATCCGGATTCCCGGTCGGCGCTCCTGCCGGCCCTGCACCTGGTGCAGTCCGTGGACGGCCGGGTGTCCCCGGCGGGCATCGAGGCCTGCGCGGAGGTGCTCGGCATCACCGCGGCCGAGGTGTCCGGCGTGGCGACGTTCTATACGCAATACAAGCGCAAGCCCGTCGGCAGGCACCACGTCGGCGTCTGCACCACGGCGCTGTGCGCGGTCATGGGCGGAGACCACATTCTCGACACGCTGCAGCGCCACTTGGGCATCGGCAACGACGAGACGACGGCCGACGGGTCGATCACGCTGGAGCATGTCGAATGCAACGCGGCCTGTGACTACGCGCCGGTGATGATGGTCAACTGGGAATTCTTCGACTACATGACCCCGGAACGAGCCGTGCAGATCGTGGACGACCTGATCGCCGGCAACGAGATTGCTGCGGACCGTGGCGCGACCATCACCTCCTGGCGCGAAGCCGAGCGGGTGCTCGCCGGATTCCCGGACGGCAGGGCCGACGAGGGCCCGTCCGGCGGCGACGCGTCGCTGTTGGGCGTACGCATCGCCAAGGAGAACAACTGGACCGCGCCCAAGTCCGGCGCATCCGGCAACAACAAGGCGGGAGAGGCGAAGTGACTGACATCCTGACGCCCGTGCTCAGCGCCGACTGGGCGGACGAGGGTTCCTGGCGGATCGCCAACTATGAGCGCCGCGGCGGCTATCGCGCCCTGCGCAAGGCCGTCAAGATGCAGCCGGACGACATCATCGCCGCCGTCAAGGACTCCGGGCTCCGCGGCCGTGGCGGCGCGGGCTTCCCGACCGGGATGAAGTGGTCCTTCATCCCCAAGGACAACCCCAAGCCGAAATATCTGGTGGTCAACGCCGACGAGTCCGAGCCGGGCACCTGCAAGGACATCCCGCTGATGATGGCCTCGCCGCACACGCTGGTCGAGGGCGTGATCATCTCCTCGCTCGCCATCAACGCAAAGCGCGCCTTCATCTATGTGCGGGGCGAGGTCCTGCACGTCATCCGGCGCCTGCAGCAGGCGGTCCGCGAGGCCTATGCAGCCGGCTATCTGGGCAAGAACATCCTCAGCTCCGGGGCCGACCTCGACCTGGTCGTCCACGCGGGTGCCGGGGCGTACATCTGCGGCGAGGAAACCGCGCTTCTCGACTCGCTCGAGGGACGCCGCGGGCAGCCCCGCCTGCGCCCCCCGTTCCCCGCGGTGTCCGGCGTCTACGGGTGCCCCACGGTGATCAACAATGTCGAGTCCATTGCCTCCGTGCCCGCGATCATCGAGCACGGCGCCGATTGGTTCGCGGCGATGGGGACCGAGAAGTCCAAGGGTTTCACCCTCTATTCGCTGTCCGGGCACGTGAAGCGCCCGGGCCAGTTCGAGGCCCCCATGGGGATCACCCTCAAGCAGCTCATCGAGCTCAGCGGGGGCATGCGTGAGGGCAGCACCCTCAAGTTCTGGACGCCCGGCGGTTCATCGGTGCCGATCCTGACCGGTTCGGAGGAGCACATCAACGCCCCGCTGGACTATGAGGGCATGGGCGAGCACGGCACGATGCTCGGCACCAAGGCCCTCCAGTGCTTCGACCAGACCACCTCGGTGGTCCGCACCACCCTGCGCTGGGTGGAGTTCTACAAGCACGAGTCCTGCGGCAAGTGCACCCCGTGCCGTGAGGGCACGTGGTGGCTGGTGCAGATCCTGATGCGCCTCGAGGCCGGTCAGGGCGTCGAGGGCGACATCGAAAAACTGCTGGATCTGTCCGACAACATCGGTGGCCGCTCGTTCTGCGCGCTCGCCGACGGCGCCGTCGCGACCGTGACCTCGGCCATCAAGCACTTCCGTGAGGAGTTCGAGCAGGGCATGCACACCCCCGCGTGGGAGTTGTTCCCCTATGAGAAGAGCTGCCTGTTCCAGGCCGAGCCGATCGCCCGCACCGCCAACAACGTGGGAGCGCACTGATGACCGTGAGCGAGAACGCCAAGGCCGGCGTCGAGAAGGCCGACCTGGTCACCCTGACTGTCGACGGCATCGAGGTCTCGGTGCCCAAGGGCACCCTGGTGATCCGGGCCGCCGAGCAGGTGGGGATCGCGATCCCGCGGTTCTGTGACCATCCGCTGCTCGATCCGGTCGGCGCCTGCCGTCAGTGCCTGGTCGAGGTGCCCGATGCCGGCAACGGCCGGGGCATGCCGAAGCCGCAGGCCTCCTGCACCCTTGAGGTGGCGCCGGGCATGCAGATCAAGACCCAGGTGACCTCTCCCGTGGCCAAGAAGGCCCAGGAGGGCATGCTCGAGTTCCTCCTGATCAATCACCCGCTGGACTGCCCGGTCTGCGACAAGGGCGGCGAGTGCCCCCTGCAGAACCAGTCGCTGTCCCACGGTTATGGCGAGTCCCGCTATCTCGGGGCGAAGCGTACATTCCCGAAGCCGATCAACATCTCGGCCCAGGTGCTGCTCGACCGTGAGCGCTGCGTGCTCTGCGCGCGCTGCACCCGGTTCTCGGCCCAGATCGCCGGCGACCCGTTCATCGCGCTCGTCGAGCGCGGCGCGCTGCAGCAGGTCGGCATCTATGAGACCGAGCCCTTCGAGAGCTACTTCTCGGGCAACACGATCCAGATCTGCCCGGTCGGGGCACTGACCTCGGCCGCCTATCGGTTCCGGGCCCGCCCGTTCGACCTCGTGTCCACTCCGACCGCCTGCGAACATTGCGCATCGGGCTGTGAGCTCCGCGCCGATCACCGGCGGGGTGCCGTCATGCGACGCCTGGCGGGGAACGATCCCGAGGTCAATGAGGAGTGGAACTGCGACAAGGGCCGCTTCGCGTTCGTGTCCGGACGCGGTGCGGACCGGGTCACCCGCCCACTCGTCCGTGACGGTGACGTGCTCCGCCCGGCATCGTGGCCCGAAGCCATTGACGTCGCGGTCCGCGGTCTGCGCGCGGCCGCCGAACCCCGCGAGCTGGCGAATGACGAGTTTGCCGATCTGCCCGAGATCAGTCCGTACGCGGTGTTGCCCGGTGGTCGGCTGACGATGGAGGACGCCTACGGGTACGCGAAGTTCGCCCGCACCGTCCTCGGCACCAACAACATCGACCACCGCTCCCGCCCGCACACGCTGGAGGAGGCGGGATTCCTCGCCCATGCCGTGGCCGGCACCGGTCTCGGCACCACCTATGCCGATCTGGAGAACGCCAGCAGCGTCCTGCTTGTCGGCCTGGAGCCCGAGGACGAGTCGCCGATCGTGTTCCTGCGCCTCCGCAAGGGCATGCGCAAGAAGGGCCTCAAGGTCTTCACGGTCGGTTCCCAGCTGTCCTATGGATCGAGCAAGCTCCAGGCCACCCTCGTCCCGGCGACGCCGGGCGACGAGGCCTCGGTGCTCCTCGATCTCCCGCGGGAGGTCGAGCTCGACGAGCGCTCGGTCGTCCTGGTGGGGGAGCGGGCCGGCCTGGCCCATGGTGCCCTGACGGCCGCGCTCGAGCTGGTCCACCGGACCGGCGCAAAGCTGGCCTGGGTCCCCCGGCGCGCGGGTGAGCGCGGTGCGGTTGACGCCGGCACGCTGCCGAATCTGCTGCCCGGAGGCCGACTGGTCACCGAGCCCACCGCTCGCGTGGATGTCCAGGCCGCCTGGGGTGTCGAGAACCTGCCGGCCGAGCCCGGTCTGGATGCGGACGCGGTCTTTGCTGCTGCCGCCGAAGGACGGGTCCGGGCGCTGGTCGTCGGTGGCATCGAGCCGGCCGACTTCCGGCATCCCGATGCCGTCATCCGCGGTCTGGAGGCGGCCGAGTTCGTCATCAGCCTCGAGACGCGCATGAGCGAGGTCACCGAGCGGGCCGATGTGGTGTTCCCGGTGTCGCTGATCGAGGAGCGTTCCGGCACCTTCCTCAACTGGGAAGGCCGCGAACGGCCCGTGACTCAGTATTTGGGCTCCCAGCACGTGATGTCCGATCTGCGGGTGCTGGCAGCCCTCGCGGACGCGATGGGATCACCGCTGGGCATCCGGACCTCCGCGGAGGCCAAGGCCGAACTCGCGGAGATCGGCGCCTGGGACGGCGCTCGCGCGGAGATGCCCGCGGAGGATCCCGCGGTCGTCGCCGGCCCCGGCCCCGGTCAGGCGATCCTCGCCACGTGGCGTGAGCTCATCGATGATTCACGCGGCTCCGACGGTGAGGAAGCGCTCCTCGCCACCGCCCGCACGCCCGTGGTCCGGATGAATCCCGCGATGGCAGCCGGCCTGCCCGACGGCACCCTGATCCGGGTCTCGACCGACGGCGGTGAGATCGTTCTCCCGCTGGCCGTGACCGAGGACATGATCGATCGCGTCGTCTGGGTTCCTGCCGCGGCACGAGGCGCACGGGTGAGCACCCAACTGGGTGCCGTGCCCGGTGACGTCGTGAACGTGGCTCTGGCGGACCCCGCCGAGTCCAGCCCCACCGAGTCCGAAGGAGCATGACGTTGTTCGGCACTGACCCCTGGTGGATCATCCTGATCAAGGCAGCCGGGATTCTCGTCTACCTGCTGCTCTTCACGCTGTTCAACATCGTGTTCGAGCGCAAGGTCGTGGCCAAGATGCAGCACCGCGTGGGCCCGATCATGAACGGCCCGTGGGGCACGCTCCAGTCGCTCGCCGATGGCGTGAAGCTCATGGTCAAGGAGGACTTCCGACCGAAGAACGCCGAGAAGTTCGTCTACAACCTCGCTCCCTATCTGGTCGCCATCCCGGCCTTCTCAATCCTGGCGTTGATCCCGCTCGGTGGTGAGGTCTCCATGTTCGGGGTGACGACCCGACTGCAACTCACCGACATGCCGGTGGCGGTTCTGATGCTGCTGGCGCTGGCCTCGGTCGGCATCTATGGCATCGTCCTCGCGGGCTGGTCGTCCGGTTCGACCTATTCACTGCTCGGCGGCCTGCGCTCCAGCGCCCAGATGATTTCCTATGAGATCGCCATGGGTCTGAGCTTCGTGTCGGTGTTCATGTACGCCGGCTCCATGTACACCTCCGAGATCGTCGAGGCACAGCAGCAGCCGCTCAACTTCCTGGGCGTGGAGATCCCGATTCCGGGCTGGTACGCCCTGCTGCTCATCCCGGCCTTCATCGTCTACGTGATCTCGATGGTCGGCGAAACCAACCGCGCCCCGTTCGACCTTCCCGAGGCCGAATCCGAGCTGGTCGGTGGCTTCCACACCGAATATTCGGGCTTCCGGTTCGCGATGTTCTTCCTCGCCGAATACATCAACATGGTCAACGTTTCGGCGATCGCGACGACGCTCTTCCTGGGCGGCTATCACGCTCCGTGGCCTCTGCAGGGGACCGTGGTCGACCAGGGTTATTGGGGCCTGCTGTGGTTCACCCTCAAGGTGATCCTGTTCATCTTCATGTTCGTGTGGCTGCGCGGCACGCTGCCCCGCTTCCGCTATGACCAGTTCATGGGCTTCGGCTGGAAGATCCTGATCCCCGTCGCACTGGGGTGGATCCTCGCGGTGGCCACCATCCGCAACATCGTCACCCATGGCTTCGGCGTGATCCCGTTGGTCAGCGTCGTGCTGTTCATCATTGCCCTGGTGGCCTACCTCTACGTCATTGACCGATCGGCACTGGACGAACAGCTCCAGAACGAGCCCGACCCGGCTGACGATGACGGGGAATTCGACCCGTTCGCCGGTGGCTATCCAGTGCCACCGAAACCCGGTCAACGCCTCCCCGAGTTCGCCGAGGTGGTCGAGGGCGAAACCGTCCAGGACCCCGTCGACGCCGGGACCATGACCCAATCCGACAAGGGAGCTGATTCCTGATGGGCTTCTTCGACCCTGTTGCAGGGTTCGGAGTGACATTCCGGACCATGTTCCGCAAGACCTTCACCCAGGACTATCCGCTCAAGCCCAAGGTGACCGCCCCCCGGTTTCACGGTCGGCATCAGCTGAATCGCTGGCCCGACGGGCTGGAGAAGTGCGTCGGCTGCGAGCTGTGTGCGTGGGCGTGCCCCGCGGACGCGATCTATGTCGAGGGCGCGAGCAACGTTGACGGTGACAACTATTCGCCGGGCGAGCGCTATGGGCGCGTCTATCAGATCAACTATCTGCGGTGCATCCTCTGCGGACTGTGCATCGAGGCGTGCCCCACTCGGGCGCTCACGATGACCAACGAGTTCGAGCTGGCCGAGTTCACGCGCGAAAAGATGATCTATGAAAAACAGGATCTGCTCGCGCCCCTGCTGCCCGGCATGGAGGAGCCGCCCCACCCGCGGCGCCTCGGGGACAACGAGAAGGCCTATTTCCTCGGACTGCCGGAAACCGGGAAGCCGGACGATCGCAGCCCCAAGACGGGAGAGACCCGATGATTGTGATGGCCACCGCGGCGGCGGTCGCGTTCTGGCTGCTGGCACCTGTGATGGTGCTGGCCGCGCTCGGCATGGTGCTGTCGCGCAAGCCGGTCCACTCCGCGCTCTGTCTGGCGACCGTGATGGTGTCACTGGCAGTGCAATATGCGGCCCAGGATGCGCCCTTCCTCTTCGCTGTGCAGATCATCGTCTATACGGGAGCAGTCCTCATGCTGTTCCTGTTCGTGCTGATGATGATCGGCGTCGACTCCTCCGACTCGCTGGTGGAGACCCTCAAGGGCCAGCGCTGGGCGGCGCTCTTCGCCGCTCTCGGCGTGCTGGTGCTCCTCATCCTCGCCGTGGGCAACTCGGTGGTGGACGGACAGGTGGTCGGTCTCGGCCCCAACAACCCGAACGTCGCTGACGGCAACGTCCGCGGTCTCGCCCAGCTGATCTTCTCCGACTATGTCCTCGTGTTCGAGGCCACGTCGGCGCTCCTCATCACCGCCGCACTCGGCGCGATGGTCATGGCCCACCGCGAGCGCATCGGCGGCAAGATCACCCAGCGCAAGCTGGTCACCGAACGCATGCGTCGGTACGCGGAGACGGGCGAGCACCCCGGCCCCCTGCCGACACCGGGTGTCTATGCCCACCACAACGCGGTAGACATTCCCGCCCTGCTGCCCGATGGCAGCGTGGCCGAGGAATCCGTGCCTGCGCCCATGCGGGCCCGGGGCACGGTCGTCGATGGGCCGCGGCTGGCCGAGGCCACCCGCCGGACCGTCACGGCCCTCGGTGGAGACGCGGATTCGGTCAACGGCCGGCCCGCCGGCCGGGGGCTGGAGCCAGGACGCACCGACGTGCAGCCCGACCGGAAGGATGATGAGGCGTGAACCCCGACAACTATCTGATCCTGTCGGCGATCCTGTTCACGATCGGCACGGTGGGCTTCATGGTGCGGCGCAACGCACTCGTGGCCTTCATGTCGGTCGAGCTCATGCTCAACGCCTGCAACCTCGCCCTGGTCACGTTCTCCCGAGTCCACGGCAACCTGCATGGTCAGGTCGCATCCTTCTTCGTGATGGTCGTCGCGGCCGCCGAAGTCGTGGTCGGCCTCGCGATCATCGTCGCCATCTTCCGGACCCGACGCTCGGCCTCGGTCGACGACGCCAACCTGCTGAAGTTCTGAGGGGATAGCGGTGAACCTTCTCGAAACCACCACCTCGATCGCTCCGGTGGGGATGTTCAATCTTGCCTGGACCATGATCGCCGTGCCGCTCGTGTCGGCGGCGATCCTGCTCCTGCTCGGCCGGACCAGCGACAAGTGGGGCCACTACCTCGGCACCGCCGCCTCGCTGTGGTCCTTCGCCATCGGCGCCTGCCTCATGGGCCACATGCTGCTCAACCCGGAGCAGCGCTCGGTCCAGGCGCAGCTCTATGAATGGATCGGCGTCGGGCCCTGGGATGTCCAGGTCGGACTCCTGGTCGATCAGCTCTCGATCCTGTTCGTCCTGCTGATCACCGGTGTGGGCTCGCTGATCCACATCTATTCGATCGGCTACATGGCCAACGACGAGAACCGTCGCCGGTTCTTCGCCTATCTCAACCTGTTCATCGCGGCCATGCTGCTGCTGGTGCTGGCCGACAACTACCTGGTGCTGTTCATCGGCTGGGAGGGCGTCGGTCTCGCGTCCTATCTGCTGATCGGCTTCTGGCAGCACAAGCCATCGGCCGCCGCCGCAGCCAAGAAGGCCTTCGTCGTCAACCGTGTGGGTGACATCGGCATGGCGCTCGCCATGGCGACCCTCTTCGCGACGTTCGGCAGCGTCGCCTTCGCCGACATCAACGCCGCGGCCGCCGACCTGGCAGGTGCCGAGGGAACGCTGTTCGGCTCCGGTGCGACGACCGCGACGATGATCGGTCTCTTCCTGCTGCTGGCCGCCTGCGGCAAGTCCGCCCAGGTCCCGCTGCAGTCCTGGTTGCTGGACGCGATGGAGGGCCCGACCCCGGTGTCGGCGCTCATCCACGCCGCGACCATGGTCACCGCCGGTGTCTATCTGGTCACGCGCTCCCACGCCATCTATGCGCAGACCTCGATCGCCTCGACTGCGGTGGTCGTGGTCGGCACGGTGACGCTTCTGGCCGGTGCCTGGATCGGTACCTCCAAGGACGACATCAAGAAGGCCCTGGCGGGTTCGACCATGTCGCAGATCGGCTACATGTTGATGGCGGCGGGCATCGGCCCGGCGGCGTACGCCTTCGCGATCTTCCACCTCATCACCCACGGCTTCTTCAAGGCCAACATGTTCCTCGGTGCCGGTTCGGTCATGCATGGCATGAACGACGACGTGAACATGCGGAACTACGGCGGCCTCTCGAAGTTCATGAGGATCACCTATCTGACCTTCGCGATGGGCTATCTCGCCATCATCGGCATCCCGGGCTTCTCCGGAGCGTTCTCCAAGGACCACATCATCACGGTGGCCTTCGAGCACAGCCCGCTGGTCGGCGTGCTGGCGATCCTCGGTGCGCTGGTGACCGCCTACTACATGACCCGCATGATGATGATGACCTTCTGGGGCAAGGCCCGGTGGGTCGAGCCCCGGGAAGCCAACCCGAACGGCTTCGTGGAGCGTCACCCGCACGAGTCCCCACTGGTGATGACGATCCCGCTGATCGTCCTGGCCGTCTTCTCCGTCATCGCCGGTTTCCTCATGAACGGCTGGATCGTCGGCTGGATGGATCCGGCTGTCGGCGGACACCACGTCGCGCACGAGCCCACTTCGTGGTGGGAGGGCTTCGTGTCCCCGATCGGTCTCGTGACCCTGGCCGCAGTGGCCATCGGTGTGTTCCTCGGCTGGTGGGTGTTCCGCAAGGACATCCCGACCTATACGCCGTCGGGCAACGCGCTCGAGAATGCCGCCCGCAACGATCTGTATGGCGATGCGATCAACGATGTGCTCGTGGTGCGTCCCGTGATGGGCACCGCGAACGCCATCGCCACCACGATCGACGACAAGGGCGTGGACGGTCTCGTGAACGGCACGGCCGCCACCATCGGTGGCCTGTCCACCCAGATCCGCCGTCTCCAGACGGGTTATGTCCGCTCGTACGCGCTCACGATGGTGGCTGGTGCCGCTCTCGTCGGGGTCGTCCTGATCCTCGGCCAGCTGGCCTGAGCAAGGAGTCGAAGAAATGAGTTTCCCCTGGCTCACCCTGCTGGGCGTCCTGCCCATGCTCGGCGCCGCTGTGTTGATGATGGTGAAGGGCGAACGGGCCAAGCCGATTGGTCTGGCGTTCTCCGGGGCCACCCTGGTCCTGGGCGTGGTCATCGCGATCCTGTACGCCGGTGGCACCGACTTCACCGAGAGACTGCCCTGGATCCGGACCTTCGGTGCCTGGTGGTCGCTCGGCCCGCTGGATGGCATCAGCGTCACCATGGTGCTGTTGACCGTGATCCTGACGCCGTTCGTCCTGCTGGCGTCCTGGGACACGGTCGATGCCGACGACCGCTGGAACGCGCACGTGTTCTTCGCGCTCGTGCTCGCGCTCGAGTCGCTGTCGATCTTCGTGTTCCTCGCGACCGACGTGCTGCTGTTCTATCTCTTCTTCGAGGCGACCCTCATCCCGATGTACTTCCTGCTGGGCGGTTTCGGCCAGGCCCGGCGGGGATACGCCGCGATCAAGTTCCTGCTGTTCGGTCTGGCCGGCGGGTTGGTCATGCTCGCTGCCGTCATCGGGCTCTACGTGGTGTCGATCCGGGAGCTGGGTTATCCGAGCTATCTGCTCTCCGACCTCGCTGCCCTCAACCTCGACGGTTCGCTGGCCCGCTGGCTGTTCGTCGGGTTCTTCTTCGCCTTCGCGCTGAAGGCGCCGATGGTGCCCTTCCACACGTGGCTGCCGGACGCGGCTGAAGAGGGTACGCCGGGCGGCTCGACCCTGATGGTCGGCATCCTCGACAAGATCGGCACCTTCGGCATGATCCGGTTCTGCCTGGAGTTGTTCCCGGAGGCGAGCAGGTGGGCCGCACCCGTGATTGTGGTGTTGGCGCTGATCTCGGTCATCTATGGCGCGCTCGCAGCGATCGGGCAGAAGGACATCATGCGCCTGATCGCCTTCACCTCGATCAGCCACTTCGGCTTCATCGTGCTCGGCATCTTCGCCTTCACGACCGTGTCTATGACCGGTGCGACGTTCTATATGTTCAACCACGCGTTCTCGACCGCGGTGCTGTTCCTCGTCGCCGGCTTCATGGTCCAGCGGCGCGGGTCGCAGCAGATCGCTGCCTTCGGTGGTGTGCAGAAGGTCGCGCCGGTGCTCGCCGGTGTGTTCCTGATGGGCGGCCTGTCGTCCCTGGCGCTGCCGGGCTTCTCGAGCTTCGTGTCGGAGTTCATGGTGATCGCGGGCTCGTACGCGAGGAACCCGCTCGTCGCCGGTCTCTCGACCATCGCGATGGTCTTGTCCGCGCTCTACATCCTGCTCACCTATCAGCGGACCATGACCGGACCGGTGACCCCGGCTGTGGCGAAGACGTTCTCCGCCGACCACTCGAACGACCTCAACGGGCGGGAGAAACTGGCGATCGTGCCGTTGCTCCTCATCATCCTGGCCTTCGGTGTGTTCCCGAAGCCGATGCTTGATGTCATCGAACCGGCGGTCCAGACCACCCTGCAGCAGGTCGGCCTGTCCGACCCGGCCGCGCCGCTCGCGAAGGGATCCAACTGATGTTCACATTTGAAACGCCGGGCATCCCTGCGGAGGGCTATCTGCAGATGGCGCCGCTGATCACAGTGTTCCTCGGCGCATGCTTCTCCGTGGGCATCGAGACCTTTTCCAAGCGGGGTCGACGCGCCCGCTATCAGGTGCCGTTCACGGCGGTCGTGCTTTTGATCGCCCTCGTGTTCACGGTGATCAACTGGGGGAACGGTCTGCTGGGCATCGGTGGCGTGGCCGCGATCGCGGTTGACGGTCCGACCTATTTCATGTGGACCATGCTGCTCCTGCTGGCGCTGATGAGCCTGCTCATCTTTGCTGAGCGTCGCCTCGGTGGCGGCACCACCGCGTTCACCCCGCAGGCGGCTTCCGTGCCGGGTACGCCGGCCGAGGAGGAGGCCATCAAGGCGCGTCTGGAGCAGACCGAGATCTATCCGCTGTTCCTGTTCGCCCTGACCGGCATGCTCCTGTTCCCGGCGGCCAACGACCTGATCACCATGTTCGTGGCCCTGGAAGTGTTGTCCCTGCCGCTCTATCTGATGTCGGGCATGGCCCGGCGTCGCCGACTGCTCTCACAGGAAGCCGCGCTGAAGTATTTCCTGCTCGGCTCGCTGTCGTCCGCGTTCTTCCTGTTCGGTGCGGCGCTGCTCTATGGCTATTCCGGATCGCTGATGTTCCGGGAGATCTCCATTGCGGCGGTCAACCACGCCGGCACGGATGGCCTGCTGTTCGGCGGCATGGCGCTCCTCGGGATCGGCCTGCTGTTCAAGGTCGGTGCGGTTCCGTTCCACTCGTGGACCCCGGACGTCTATCAGGGCGCGCCGACTCCGGTGACGGCCTTCATGGCCGCCTGCACCAAGATCGCGGCGGTCGGTGCGCTGCTGCGGGTGTTCTATGTCGGTCTCGGCGCACGCCTCTGGGACTGGCAGCCGCTGTTCGCGGTCATCGCGCTCCTGACCATGATCATCGGCACGATCTTCGCCATCACGCAGACCGACATCAAGCGTCTGCTGGCGTACTCCTCGATCGCGCACGCGGGCTTCATCCTGGTCGCCATCGTCGGTGCCGCCCAGGCGGAGACGGGAACCGGCCCCGGACAGCTGACCTCGGTCGGTGCGGTGTTGTTCTATCTCGCGGCCTATGGCATGGCCACGGTTGGCGCGTTCGCCATTGTCACGATGGTGCGCAATGATGGCGGCGAAGTGAATTCGATTGCGGCCTGGGCGGGGCTGGGGCGCAAGTCGCCGGGCCTGGCGGCAGCGTTCGCGCTCTTCCTCCTGTCGTTCGCGGGCATCCCGCTCACCTCCGGCTTCATCGGCAAGTGGGCAGTGTTCGCGGCGGCGTGGAACGGGGGCTACGGCTGGCTGGTCGTGGTCGCGGTGATCGTGTCGCTGGTGGCGGCGTACATCTATCTCCGCGTCATCATGACGATGTTCTTCACCGCCCCCGTGGACGACACTCGGGTAGTCACACCGAGCTGGATGACCAGCGCGGTGGTGATCGTCGGGTGCGCGGTGACGGTGATTCTGGGTATTCTGCCCGGGCCGCTGCTCGATGTCGCGACCATGGCAGGTGAGTTCCTGCGCTGAGTCGCGGGGAGCACGGCGGGATGATTTCCTGCGCTGAGTCGCAGGTTCGGGGGATCGGAAGCGGTCCCCCGAGACTGCATGACGAGGAGGATGCGTGCTGGCAGGCAGCGAGGCTGTGACCGAGGACCGGTTTGCCGAAGAGATGAAGCAACGGCTGGCCGTCATCGAGGAACGGCTACTGGAACGTGCCGGCGGACAGACGGAGCTGGTGACCCGGGCAGCCCAGCACATCATCAATGCCGGCGGCAAGCGCTTCCGTCCGCTGCTGGTGCTGGCAGCCTCCCACTTCGGCGGGGACGTGGACGAGGAGGACCTCATCCGCGCCGCGCTGGTGGTCGAGCTGACCCATGTGGCGAGCCTCTATCACGACGACGTCATGGATGACGCGGACATGCGCCGTGGCGCCCCGTCGGCCAACCGTCAGTGGCAGAACTCCGTCGCGATCCTGGTGGGCGATTTCCTCTTCGCCCGCGCTTCCACCACCGTCGCCGAACTGGGCGTGGACTATGTCCTCCTCCAGGCCGAGACGTTCGCCCGCCTCGTCCAGGGTCAGATTGCCGAGACGATCGGCCCGGCCGAGGGCGTGGATCCGCTCGAGCACTACCTCCACGTGGTGGCCGACAAGACCGGCTCGCTGATCGCGACGTCGGCACTGTTCGGTGGCATGGTGTCCGGAGCCTCGGACGACGTGTTGGAATCCCTGCGCGCCTACGGCGAGGAGATCGGCATCGTCTTTCAACTCTCCGACGACATCATCGATATCACCTCGGATGTGACCGGGAAGACCCCGGGCACTGACCTGCGGGAAGGCGTACCCACGCTGCCGACCCTGCTGGCACTCCGGTCGGGGGACCCTGCGGACGCGCGTCTGCACGAGTTGATCGGATCTGATCTGACCGATGATGCCGCGCTGGCGGAGACCCTCACGCTCCTGCGGGCGCACAAGGCGATCGACGAGGCGCGGGCGGTGGTGGCCGAGCGCGCCGAGAACGCGCGCCGAATGCTCGATCCCCTGCCGGACGGTCCCGCCAAGGAGACCCTGGCTGCGCTGTGTGATCAGGTGATCAACCGGTCGGTGTGACGCCGAACTGCACGCGCCAGTCCTGGGCGGTTGCAGAGACCCCGGGTGGTGACGCACTGCCTGCCTCCACGGGAATCGCACCCTCGGCCAGCACGAGCGCGACGCCCCGGCGACTCGCCGGCGTACCCGCAACGGAGTCGATCCGATCCACCACCGCAAAGACCTGGTCCCCGCGCTCCACGCGCAGGGTGGGACAGAAGTCCACCCGCCGCAGCGACCGCACGAGGACGAGGTCGGGGAGGACGACCCAGCCGGGATACCGGTTGCCCTCGTCGGTGACGACGGTCACCCGTTCTGCGATCATGATCCGCTGTTCGCGACGGTCGCGCCCTCGGGGACCCTGACGGGCAGGCGGGCACGCATGGCGGGGTACGCATGCACACTGAACCCCACCCGCTCATAGAGGCCTCGCCCGGCAGCCGTGGCCATCAACTCTCCGCGGCCGACCCCGGTCGCGCCGGCCCAGCGCATGACCTCGGCGAGCGCCGCCGTCGCGTACCCCCGCCCCCGATGCTCGGGCAGCGTGCAGACGTTGTTCACGTGGACGTCCCCGCCGGACGGATTGCCCGGGGACGGGATCGTGTCGCGGCGGAAACCCACCGCGCAGGACACGACGACACCGTCGAGGTCGACGACGGCGAAGCAGTACGCGGGATCGTCCATCCGCCGCGCGAACCACTCCCGGGCGGACTCGTGCCAGCCGTCATCCGCGGTGGCGCCACCCATGTCGTCGAACATTTCCGCGCGCAGGTCGGCCAACGCCTCCGCATCGGCGGCCGTGGCGCGACGAACAATCCGAGACCCCATCCCGTCAGTTTAGGTCGGGTCCCCGACGCCCGCCGGTGCACCGCCGATTACCCACCTAGACTCGACCCGTGGAGATCAACGAGCTGAGTGCCCTGGACCTGTCGGCAGCGATCCGGACGGGGCAGATCGGCGTACGGGAAGCGACGCACGACGCCCTGACCCGCGCCCACGCCGACCGACTCGGTGCCTTCACCCACCTCTGTGACGACCGCGCACTCGCGCAGGCCGACGAGCTGCAGACCCGGCTCCGGGAGAAGGGTTTCGAGCCCGGCCCCCTGTTCGGGGTGCCGTGCCCGATCAAGGACCTCACTCAGGTCGATGGTCTCCCGCTGGAGGGTGGATCGGTCGTCCTGCGCGGCAACGTGGCGACGAGCGACGACGGCGTGGTGATCCGACTCCGCGACGCGGGGACCGTGATGATCGGCAAGACGGCGACGCCCGAGTTCGGGCTGCCGTGTTACACGGAGCCGGAGGGTCGTACGCCGGCCTCGACCCCCTTCGATCCCCGCCGGGGCGCGGGTGGCTCCTCGGGGGGTGCCGCCGCTGCCGTCGCATCGCGGGTGGTCCCGATCGCCCACGGCTCCGACGGCGGTGGATCGATCCGCATCCCGGCTGCCGCGTGTGGCCTGGTCGGGCTCAAGGCCAGCCGCGGCCGGGTCTCGAAGGGGCCACTCGCGGTCGACGGCCCGGGTCTCACCTCGGACGGAGTCCTGACCCGGACCGTCCGCGACACGGCCGCCGCCCTCGACGTGCTGGCCCCCGGCTGGCCCGGCGACCCCTATCCCGCACCGCCGAACCCGGAGGGCACCTATCTCGCCGCCGCGGATCAGCGCGTGCAGCGCCTCCGGATCGGGGTGCTGACCGAACCGGTCATCGCGGACGATGCCGAGGTCCACCCCGGCGCGCTCGCCGCGGTCGAGAAGGCCATCGCGATCCTCAGCGACCTGGGCCACGAGATCACCGAAGCCCCGCGCCCGTTCGCCGCCGGTGCTTGGGACGCCTTCGCGGCGATCTGGGCGGTCGGGTCACTCGGGGCGCCGGTCCCGGAGGGCACCGAGGATCAGTTGCGGCCCTTGACCAAGTGGCTGCGGGAGCGGGGGCGTACCTTCTCCGGCGAACAACACGCCCAAGCCCTCCTCGCCGCCCAGCAGGTCACCCGCCAGACCGCCGAGCTCTGGGACCCGTTCGACATCATCCTCACACCGACCCTCGCGCAGCCGCCCGCACTGCACGGATCGCTGCGCAACGACGACGATCCGGCCGAGGACTTCGCGGCCCAGACCCGGTTCACGCCGTGGACGTCGGTCTACAACCTCACCGGCCGGCCGGCGATCTCGCTGCCGGTGCACTCGGAGCTCGTCGACGGTGTCGAGCTGCCGTTCGGCGCGATGCTCGGCGCCCGCATGCACGAGGAAGCGCTGCTGATCGCCATCGCGGCGAAGGTGGAGGAAGGGTACGCGTGACGACCACCATCGCGGGCCCCGGCCCGGTCGCTGCCCTCACCGGGATCGCACGCCACGGGTTCCTGGACACGGTCGGGGACGCGTGGCGTACCCACGGCGACATCTTCCGCCTCCGCCTCGGCGTGGGGGAACTGGTGATTGCCGTGCACCCGGACGCGGTGCGTGAGGTGAACCTCACCAACCGGCGATCGTTCGACAAACGCAAGAGCTATGACGGGGTCCGGCGCTATCTCACCGGGGACGGGCTCATCGCGAGCACGGGGGACCTGTGGCGGCGGCAGCGGAAGCTGATGGCGCCGTTCTTCACCCCGCGGGGAGTGCTGGCGTACGCCGGCATCATCCTTGCCGACGCCCTCCGGGTCGAGGACCGCTGGGCGTCACTCGCCGCGACGGGCGAGACGATCGACATGGGTGAGGAGATGATGGAGCTCACCGCCGCCATCATCGTTCGCGCGTTGTTCGGCACAGCCGCCGACGACGAGATCGTGCGGCTCAAGGGCTGCGTGGAGACGATGATCCGCTTCACGACCCGGCGGATGGGCCCGCACCTGCCGGATTGGGTGCCGACGCGGTCGGGGCGGGAGTACGCGCGGGCGCGCGATGAGGTGCACGCCTATATCCGCCGGATCATCGCCGAACGCCGCTCGCTGGCGGATCCGCCCACCGGGGACCTGCTCGCCAAACTGATGACTGCGCGCGGGGAGGACGGTGAGCCGATGGCGGAGTCGCTGTTGCGGGATGAATCGATCACGATGTTCTTCGCCGGGCACGAGACCACGGCTCGGACGATGGCCGCGACGTGGGCGGCGCTCGCCGCGAACCCCGAGGTGGAGGAACGGCTCGGCGCGGAGCTGGCCGGGGTGCTGGGCGACCGGGAACCGACCGTCGAGGACCTGCGGAACCTCCCCTATGCGCTGCAGGTGGTGAAGGAAGTGCTGCGGCTCTATCCTGCGGCGCCGTTCTATGTGCGCGACGCGGTCGAGGCGACGGAGGTCCTGGGCGTGGGGATCGAGGCGGGTACGCCGGTCATGCTCGCGCCCTATTTCACCCACCGGCATCCGGACTTCTGGGCTGATCCGGAGCGGTTCGATCCCGACCGGTTCACCCCGGAGGCGGAGGCGGAGCGGCACCCGCAGGCGTACCATCCCTTCGCCACCGGTGAGCGAGTCTGCATCGGCAACCACTTCTCGCTGCTGGAATCACATCTGCTGCTGGTCGTGCTGGCCCGCAGGTTCCGACCGCGCTTGGTCGGAGCGTCCCCGCGCTGGGTGATGGAGGGTGTGCTCGCGCCGGAGGGCGGCCTGCCGATGCGGATCGCGGCGCGTTAGCCGCTCAGTGCCCTCCGACTCAGTGCACCTTCGACTCAGTGCACCTTCGACTCAGTGCACCTCGACGCCCGGTTCTGCCCCGCGCACCTTGCGCGCCAGCAGGTCGGCGCCCATGACGAGCGCGAAACCGCTGACACCGAGGAGCACGGGCAGCCAGAACGTCGAGAGGGTCGGCAGCGCGAGTTCGGTCCCACCGAGGCCGGAGGGCCAGGGCCACAGCAGGCGCACCGAGCCGATCATGAGCCCGATCATGGAGGCGAGGACGAGGTCGTGGTAACGGGCGAGCAGCCAGTTGAGGCCCGACGCGGCCAGGGCGAGGCCGGTGGCGCAGCCGACCACGAAGATGCCGAGGATCAGGAAGTCACGGGTGGCGACGGCGGCGAGGACATGGACGTACATGCCCATCAGGACCAGCAGGAACGACCCGCTGATGCCGGGCAGGATCATGGCGCAGATCGCGACCGCGCCCGCGAAGAAGTAGACCCAGAGTGCCGGGGGCTCGCTGGCTGCACCGGTGCTCGCCGGTGACAGGCCGAGCAGGAAGAACGTGGCGACGGCCGCCATACCGACGAGCGCGAACGTCAGCGGTGTCGTCGAATAGAGCTGGCGCCAGCACAGGATCACCGCGGCGATGATGAGGCCGAAGAACAGACCGGCAAGCGCCACGGGATGGTTGGTGAGCGCGTACTCCAACGGCCCCGCCAGCAGGAACACCATGGTCAGGATGCCGAGGCCGAGACCGCCGAGCCAGAGGGCGGGGATGCGGCGTACGCCGTGCTTCGCGCCGGACAGGTCACCGCGCAGCATGCGCGTCGCGGTCTTGGAGATGTGGTGCAACGACGAGATCAGATGCCGGTAGATGCCCAGAACGAGGGCGGCGGTGCCGCCGGACACGCCGGGCACCAAGTCGACCGCGCCCAGGACGAAGCCGCGCGCTACCTGGGGAACGGCGGCGCGGACGGTGTTCTCCGGGAGCTCTGACCGGTCGTCGGTGGTCTCATTGCTTGGAATCGCTGTCGCAGTCACGAGAAAAGTGTTACGGGGTGGTCAGTCGATTCGCCAGCGGGCGTTCCGGTGGGCCGAAAACGTGGGACCGGCGTGGACCATGGTCTGACCTGGGGCAGACCCAGGGTCGGACTATGAACCGATGCCGGTTGTTCAGGCCCCCGTGGGACCACGAGACCCCCCAGTTCGGACAGTGGGGCTCCTTTTTCGTGTCCCTCGAGCCCGGGGACCGCACGCTAGGGTGTGGCGCGTGACTCGCGCATTGATCCCCGGGGAAACCGTGTGGCAGCGCTATCGCAAATACGACGGCCGGCCGCACTGGCAGTTCGAGACCATCTTCCTCGGCGAGGACGAGTTCGGCCGCTGGGTCGGTGGACGCCCCGGTGGGATCTGTCGGCGACCCGGGTTCAGCTTCGCCGCCGACGCCCACTGGGTGACGCTGCTGCCCGCGGACTGGTATGTCGCGACCTTCAACGAGCCCTCCAGCAGCCTTCTGAGCGAGATCTACATCGATCTGGCCTCGCCGCCGGAATGGGACGGTTACGAGTCGCGGGCCATCGACCTGGACCTGGATGTGGTCCGCCGGGTGTCCGGCGAGACGTTCATCGCTGACGAGGACGAGTTCGCCGCGCATCGGGTCGAGATGGGTTATCCGGATGAGTTGGTGGAGAGAGTACGCCGCACTGCCGATGACCTGCTCGCCGCTGTGAGTTCCGGCCGGGAGCCGTTCGGCTCGGTGGGTGCGGCCTGATTGGAGCGGATCAAGGGCTGGTCGGCGGGTTCCTGAGCCAACTCGCGCAGGGCCAGGTCGAGTGCGCGGATCCCGTTGATGGGCACGGTCCGGCCTTCTGCGGTGAGCGTGCCGGTGACGCCGCCACTGGTCCCGGAGGCAGGCATCCCGGTGACCGGGGGTGCGTCCGGAGTGAACCGGAGTTCGGCAGCCACCGGGCCGTCATCGTCGACGATCAACCAGCCCCGCCGGGACAGGAGATTGGCGACGACCGGATGGGGCTGCCCGGTGATGCGTACCCGCCCCGTCACCCGGTCCCCGGTCAGCACGAACCCGAACGAGGCGGGATCGAACTGGAGTTGGTCGCTGTCGAACACCGCGCCGAGTGTGCCGGTGAGGACGATTTCCTCCGGAGTGGCCGCGTGCACGGTCCCGGCCCGGTCGACCAGCCACACCATGTCGGCAACCCGGAGTGCCAGCTCCACCTCGTGCGTGGACAGGATGACGATCTTGTCCTGATCGGCGGCGATACGGCCGACGAGACCGGTGAGCGCCACCCGGCCGGGCGCGTCGAGGAAAGCGCTGGGCTCGTCCATGAGCAGCAGCGACGTCTCCTGCGCGAGGGCCCGCGCCGTCATGACCCGTTGTCGTTCACCATCGGACAGCTCGGACAGGTCGCGGTCGGCCAGGGACGTCGCGTCCACGTCGTCGAGAGCCCGGTCGACGATGTCCCAGTCGGCAGGGCTGAGCCGCCCGGTGAACCCTGTGTGCGGATGACGGCCGAGCGCGACCAGCTCCCGGGCGGTCAGCATGCCCGGAGCGACACGTTCGGTCAGCACGACCGCCTGCCGGCGCGCGCGTTCGTCGGCGGGCATGCGAGCCAGATCGGCACCGTCGAGAGTGATGTGTCCCGCCAGGAGTGGCTGGAGGCCGGCGATGCTGCGCAACAGGGTTGATTTGCCGGCACCGTTGGGGCCGATCAGGGCTGTCAGTTCACCGGGCCGGGCCATCAGGGTCACGTCCTGCAGGACGCTGTGGGAGCGCCGGCCCTGGCGATAGCCGACGGACAGTGCGTGCAATTCGAGGGTCATGCCGCCACCCCCTGGAGAACCTTGGAGCGCAGCAGCATCACGACCACGATCGGTGCACCGAGCAGGGACGTGATCACGTTGATGGGCACCACCTGTCCGGGCAGCATCGACACCACCGAGCAGCCGAGGGCCGCACAGCAGCCGGTCAGCGCCGTCGCGGGCATGAGGACGCGGTGGTCGGAGGTGCCGATGAGGCGCCGGGCTGCGTGTGGCGCCGCGATGCCGATGAACCCGATCGGACCGCAGAACGCGGTGACGGTCCCGGTGAGCAGGGATGCGTTGACGAGCACCAGCGTGCGCAGGCGACTGACCCGGACACCGACCGACTTGGCGTACGCCTCTCCCAACAGCAGCGAATTGAGTGGCTTGACCGCCAGCCCGGCGATGGCGAGCCCAGCGATCACGCACCCGCCGAGGATCCACAGATCCGCGCCGGACGTGCCCGAGAAGCTTCCCATCCCCCAGACGATGAATTCCTGGGCGCGTTGGGGATCGGTCCACGCGAGCAGGAGGGACACGAGTGCCGTGATGGCACTGCCGACCATGACGCCGATGATCAACAGGGTCACCGGGAGTTTCACCACCCGGAAGAGCGCCAGGACCAGCAGCAGCACGGCGGCCGAGCCCGCCGCAGCAGCCGCGACGGTGCCGAAGCGTTCGAACACCCCGAGTCCGGCCACGAAGCCGGTTCCGATGAGCGCGCCGGTGCCCATCAGGGAGAGTGCCACGCCGAGACTGGCGCCGGACGCGACACCCAGGGAGAACGGGTCGGCCAGCGGGTTGCGGAACAGTGTCTGCAACTGGAGGCCGGCAACGCTGAGTGCTGCACCCGCTGCGGCCGCCGTCACCATCCGGGGGATGCGGATCTGCTGGATCAGGACCTCGGCCGTGGTGTTCTCGACGGGCAGACCGAACAGGACCCGGACCGCGTCCGTCACCGGGATGGCGAACGACCCGGTGATCAGGGCGAGGACGGCCAGGACGACGATCCCCGCGGACAGGCTGCTCAGGACAGCGGCGCGGGGCACTCAATCGACCTTGGCATAGAAGATCAGCTCATGTTCCGGCACCAGGTCGGGGTGGAGGATCTTGACGAGGTCGGCGAGGACAAGGTCGGGCCGGGCGGTGCCGCGCTCCCAATAGTCGTTCCCGCCCTCGGGCGTGATCCGGGCCGTGGTGTTCCACACCTTGTCGGCCTGGAAGGCGGCGAACTCCGCATAGCGGGGGTCGGCCGCGGTGATGTCGTCTTTCGTACGCATCGTGTTGATGCTCATCAGCCAGACCTCGGCGTCACGGCCCCGGCCGAGGACCTCTTCGAAGCTGAGCTGCTGGCTGACGGTCCCGGGGAGGTCGGACCAGGCGTACGTGCCGCCGGCGTCGGTCAGGAAGACCGCACCATAGGCCTCGCCGGCCGGCATGGACCAGGTGCCCTGGAACATCTGGCCCGGGAGCACCGTGACGGTCTCGACGTCCTTCGCCCGGTCGGCCAGCGCCGTGTAGTCGCGTTCCACCTGGTCGAAGACCTCCGCAGCCTTCGCTTCGTCACCGGTCAGCGCGGCCATCATCTTGATCCACTCGGCTCTGCCGAGGGGGGTCTCCTCGAGCCATTCGGCGTTCGCAATGACCGGGATCCCGGTCTGTCTGATCGCTGCGTGGCTGGGGTCGTCATAGCCGCTGGTGACCAGGACGTCCGGGGCGCCGGCGATCACGGACTCGGTGTTGACCGTGCCGTTGGGGGCGAAGACCGCGACGTCGCCGTCCTTGACCCGCTGACGGATCTCCTCGTTGGAGACATAGCTGCCGTTGGCCACCCCGGTCACCACCGACGTCCGCTCCAGCTCGGCGAGCATCGCGAGCTGGGTGGTGGATTCCGAATAGAGCCCCGCGACCGGCGTCTCGATCACCTGGGCCCGGGCAAGATCGCCCGTCAGTTCGGGAGTGGGAGTGCCGCAGCGGTGGAGCACGTACTTCTCCGCCGGCAGTCCCGGCGAGGGCTGTTTCACCTCGATCACCTGATAGGTGTCGTGATAGGTGACGGCGACGTTCTTGGCGTGCCGAAATTCTGTCTTCACGGGGTAGTAGTCCGTGGACTCGTAGAAGTCGGTGACGCAGTCCCGTGGTGCATGCGTGGCCGTGGGGGTGGTGGTGGGTGCACACGCGGTCAGGGCCAACGCGGCAACGGAGACGGCCGCGGCCCGGAGCAGCCAACTCATCGCCCCAGTCCTCGGGACTCGAACGGGTTCGTGGTGATGGCCGATGCGCGACACGACGCAGGCTGACATGGCTGCCTCTCCCGGGAAATCCGCCCGTGACGAAGTGATCGCAGCAATGTCAGTGTCTGACTCACCAGCCGGTGGCTGATTCACAGTGGCGGGACCGTGCCGGATTCACGCCGGCTTCCTGGGGCACTGCTGCATGGATGAGCGGAGGTTAACACGGGAGCTGAAAGGTTCCCGGGGTCTTCCAGGGTCAGCCGATCAGCACGAAGATCGCTGCGCCGATGCCGACGAGGAGAAATGCGAGGGTGGTCAGCAGATTCACGGTCCCGTCGTGGAGGGGCTGTTCCGCGGCGAGCTGCTGATTCGCCAACCGATAATGGCGCGTGGAGACCACCCCGATGGCGCCGGCCATGACGCAGGCTGCTGCTGCGATGACGACGCCCGCTGTCGAGTGGTGGTGGCCGACGAATCTGGCGACGACGAGGCCGGCGGTCAGCAGGGCCAGCGCCGTCCGCTGCCACGCCAAACGGGTCCGTTCGGGTTGAAGCCCGGCATCCCAGACGTCCATGGATCAGATGAAAAGGGTCAGGCCGAGCACGGCGACGACGACCAGGAGCACGGTGAACAGCGGGAGTGCTGTGGAGGATGTGAGCGGGCGATTGAGTCGCATCGCCCGCTCCTGCATCATCCACCGCACGAAGGCAATGATTCCCGCCAGGACCCCGCCACCCACCAGGAGAAGCGACGCGATCGTGACACGAGGGTGGGACAGGCCGGCGTACCCGGCCAACGCGCCCATCGCCATTCCCGCCGCCACGAAACCCAGCCCGGTGCGAATCCAGGCGAGGAACGTCCGCTCGTTGGCCAGAGTGAACCGGGCGTCCGGCTCTTCGCCTACGCCGTAGACCCAGCGCGGCCAGCGCCGATCGTGGCTGGCCTTGCTGGGGTCCGGCGCGGAAGCCACTGTCAGTCGGCCTCGATCACCGCGGTGGTGAGCTCAGCAACGGTGCTGGCTGGCAACTGCTTGGTGGCGATGGCGACAGTGGTGTCACCGTCCTCCTGAGCGCAGATGGTGTCGCCCTGGGTGCTGCAGGTCGCGTCACCGATCGTCGTCGGGTTCACGCCGCCCAGGTCCGCGATCATGTCGCGAGCGTTCGTGTCCTGCGCGATCCGGATCTCGACCACGGCGCCGAGGTCGGCGGAGCGGTAGAGACCGACGCGTACGCCGTCGTCCGTCCGCTGGCTGACGCGGTTGAAGCCCTCAACGTTGTCCGGCAGCTCGGGGGCGGCCGCCGGCGTCGGAGTCGGAGTGGGAGTCGCGGTCGCGTCCGGCGTAGCGGTGCCGGTCGGGGTCGCCGTGGGGGTGGCTGTGCCATCGGGCGTGGCGTCGGGCGTCGGGGTCGCTGCGGCGTCAGCAGTGGCGTCCGCAGTGGCAGGGGGAGCCACCGGCTCCTCCGCGGTGGGTTCCTGAGTTCCGCAGGCGGACACGGTGATCAGGGCTGCGGCGGCAACGCCGAGGAAGATGCGTTTCATGGGATGCAGGGTACGCTCAGGAATCCCCGGAAGCCCGGATGACGCGGTAGCGCACGAAGATCGGCGCCAGAATCGTTGCCAAGAGGACACCAACGATCACGAGTACGCCGCCGCCGATCGTCGCAGGGGTCGCACCCCAGGCCGAGCCCGCGGCACCGTGCAGGACATCCGCCACGCGTGGCCCGCCGACCACGACGACAGTGAAGACGCCCTGGAGGCGGCCGCGTACCTCATCACTCGCCGCCTCCTGAAGCATCGTCGAGCGGAAGGCTGCGGAGCTCATGTCGGCCGCACCGGCCACGACGAGGAAGAAGATCGCGAGCGGAAGCCACGGCAGCAACCGACCGCCGGCCGGCAACAGAGCGAGGCCGAAGCCCGTGATCGCCGCACCCCAGAAGAGGATCGCGACGACGACGGCGAGACCTTGACGTTCGACACGGGAGACCCAGCCGGAAAAGACCCCGCCGAGCACGGCTCCCGCCGGGATGGCCGCGAACAGCAGCGCGAAGGCCAGGCCGCCACCGGGCGGGCCGCCGAATGAGACGGACGCGATCTCCGGGAACAGCGCCCGGGGCATGCCGAACCCCATCGCGATCAGATCGACGACGAAGGACATGAGGAGGACCTTGTGTCCGGCCAGATACTTGAATCCGTCGATCACCGAGCGAAGGCCGGGGGAGCCCATGTCGTGGAGGCTGGGCAGAGCCGGGAGTTTGATCACTGCCCACATCGTGAAGAACAGCAGGACCGTGTCGATCAGATAGAGCAGGGCATAGCCCGTGATCGGGATCAGCGCGCCACCCACCAGCGGACCCGCGATCGCGCCGAACATCATCACCGTCATGTTCAGCGCGTTCGCGGCCGGCAGTTGCTCGGTCGGGAGGATGCGCGGCAGGACGGCGGCCCGGGTCGGCTGGTTGATGCCGAAACAGGCCTGTTGCAGCGCGAAAACGAACAGGATCGCCCAGACGTTGTCGAATCCAGTCGCCGCGATCGCGAGGAACATCGCCGACGTCAGGATGATGCCCAGGGTGGACACCACCAGGATCTTGCGCCGGTCGAAGGTATCGGCGAGGGCGCCGCCCCAGAGGCCGAAGATGATGAGGGGTACGAGGCCGAAGAGGCCGGTCAGGCCCACATAGGCGGAGTCTCGGGTGATCTCGTAGATCTGCGCTGGGACCGCGACGACGGTGAGTTGGGCGCCGATGACCGTGACGATATTCGCGGTCCAGAGCCTGCGGTAATGCGGATTCTGGAGCGGACGAGTGTCAGCGAACAGCGACCGGAGATTGGGCACCGATCGATGCTAAACGTTCGGGCGGACCTGGCCGACTCCCACGGTCTGCTGCGGAACGCAAACAGTCTGCTGCGGAACGCAAGGGGAGTGAGATTAGGCTCGCGCAATGATCACTGGACCCGGAAATCTCGATTGGAAACCTGCCCTCGATCACCCGGAGTTGGTTGCGCCGCCGACCGCTGATGCGCTCGTGCGACTCGGGCAGACGAGCGACAGCCGTGCCCTGGTGGCACAGATTGATCCGACCCTCGCGGACACCGCTGAGTTCTGCGTGGCGCATGGAGTGGGCATGGCCGAGTCGGCCAACTGCGTCGTGGTCGAGGGACGCCGCGGCGACGTCACCACGATGGCGGCCATCATGATCCTCGCGACCGATCGTGCGGACGTGAACAAGACCGTGCGGAAGCACCTTGATGTCAGGCGCATGTCGTTCGCTTCCATGGAGACCGCCACCAGCTTGACGGGGATGGAATATGGCGGGATCACGCCCCTCGGGCTTCCCGCGGACTGGCCGATCCTGGTGGACAGCCGGGTCGTCGAGGCGGGCATCGTCGTCATCGGTTCCGGCGTCCGGGCCAGCAAGCTCGCCATCGACGGGGCTGTGCTCGCGACGCTGCCGAATGCCGAGGTGTTGGATCTCGCGTTGCCGACGGAGT
>LSQX01391198.1_pt2 | contig 52806 bp, 36 predicted proteins | sample 654561 | NCBI WGS metagenome assembly LSQX01 (sample SAMN04489861, study PRJNA283612) | anaerobic digester metagenome | isolation source: 4 biogas reactors fed with cattle manure at either 37C or 55C with and... | place: Denmark: Kongens Lyngby | collected 2014 | reverse complement strand
CCCGATAGCTTATAAACCTTTGTATATGGTTGCCGCGCTTTTTATCGTATTCTATGTCTCTATTTATCGGTATACACTCCGATTCACCGCTTAAAGGATCGTTTAGAAAGATTGTATACTGCTTGTTTTTTGTAAGCCCGCAGCGGATATGTAAAGTAAGGTAGGACGCCGTTTCATCTCCTTTACTCTCTGCCCGAACACAGAGAAGAAAACCGTACCGCAGGTATTTAGGTCTTCCTGCCTCGTACAGATATCCGTTTACCGCCTTTTGATACACAAGAGTTTTGTTCTCTTTAACCTTGATAAGCTTTTTCGCAAAGCGCCGGAAAAGCAAAGAGGTTATAAACAGCCAAAACAAATTCATTATCGCGAACAAAGCCGCGGCTGCTGTAAAAAATTTGAGTATATGTTTTATGCTTATATCATTGATAAACACTTTTAGGCCTGTCAGAATATCTCCCAACCCGTTTAAGCCCCAAAGCTCTTTAGCCGCGTCCATCTGATTTTTTATGGCATCATAATTTTCTTTGACCAATTTTTCGGCTTTCTCATTATATTCCGTGTTGTTAGGATCACTGGGCAGATAATTTACATTTTCATCGATATAAATCTGCATGAAAGAAATGGCGTGTGAATAATCGTTTATTAAAAGACCGTATTTATAGTCGCCCGTAAACCGAGGCCAGATATATAAGATTATATTGAGACCAGTGTCGCCGATAAGCTTACCGTTTTTGTCAGTTTCCATTCCATAAGGCTCTCCCACCATAAGAAACCCTTCATAAGATAAATATGGGACTTTATCTATCAGATAATTGTATTCACCGATTTTTTTTGTATACATAACATCAAAGGGCGACTCTTTCTTATCAACCTTGCTGCAATAACCGTAAAACGGAAGTCCTTTGCTGATGAACCAAAATAAATTTATACCCGCAAATACAACTAAAATTGTCAATGCGAGCACCGTCAGTTTTTTAGAAGCCTTCATGTTTTTAAGTTTTTTCATTAGGCATTTTCCTCAGGTACTCAGATTTTTTGTATATCGTATCATTAAATAAATATTCCTCTGTAAATTAAATATTCCATGTATCCTTTTATTAAATTAAGCATTACATACCCAAAATTCTACAAGAGTATTAAAACATATAAAGGAATCGGCATATTGAAGTATAACTTTAAAATATACACAAACCATAGTTAAATTATCCAAATATAACAATTATTGTGTCAAATAAATTGTATGTCATAGATCATTAATTGTCAAGAATAAATCGAGACATTATAATAAGCAAAAATTAAATTTAGTTTTAATATTAAAAGAATGTAAATATAGCCCATTATATAAAAAAATGGGCAGAAACCGTATGATTAAACATACAAGCTTCCGCCCATTTTAATTATAGTTACTGATACTCAGCGGCTCTTCTTTTTTTCTTGATAACTGAGTAGATGATAAGGGTGATAACGATTATGACCGCTAAGGCAAGACCGATATAAACGCCGTAGTTATTGCTGCCTTCAATTTTAAGCTCGCTCCAAAGATTTGTCATAAGCGTTTGTGTTTCAGTGTCAAGTTTTGTAAACATCTGTGTTTTATAGTCATCTATATTAGGCGGATAAAGAATTTCATTGCCTTTTAGCTCATAGTCGTCAGAAGATAAAACTGTTTTGTTAGGGGAGGCATAGCAAATAAAGTTTGCGTTAGCAACGGCAATATCTGTTTGAAGCATAAAGTTTATATAAAGCTCTGCCGCCTCTTTGTTTTTTGCGCCCTTTGGTATACACATAGAGTCAACAAAAAAGTTTGTGCCCTCTTTAGGGTAAACGAAAGCAAGGTCCGGGTTTACCTCAACCATTGAAAGGTAGTCGCCCGCATAGTAGGGGGCTATTGCGTAATCTCCGCCCTCCATTTTATTAAAGATTTCGTCCATTACATATGAGCTGACAAGCGGTTTTTGAGTTTTCAGAAGCTCTGCCGCTGCTTCCCAATCACTTTTATTGTTTGAGTTTACATCTTGCCCAAGTATAAATTGAGGGATAGCAAAAGCGTCACGCGGGTTATCAAACATTAGGATTTTGCCTGAATATTTTTCATTCCACATATCGTTCCAGCTCGTAAGCTTTTCTTCAACAATTTTTGTATTATAAATAAGCCCCGTCATACCTACTGTATAGGGTACGGAATATTTATTCTCTTTATCAAAGAAAAGGTCTTTATACTCATCTAAAATATACGAGTAATTCGGAATATTCGTAAAATCAAGCGGCAAAAGCATATCCTCATGAATAAGTCTGTCTATCATATAGTCAGACGGAATAATTACATCATAATTAGCACCTCCGCCAACGAGCTTATTATACATATTTTCGTTGCTTACAAAATTTGTGTAGTTTACGGTTATACCGTACTTCTCCTTAAACTTAGCATTTACATCAATAGAACCGTCCGTACCATCTGAAATATACTCTCCCCAGTTAAACACATTGATTGTTGTGCCTTTAAGGTGAGAATAGTCTTTCGTTTCAGGTGCGGCGCTTACCGGTAAAATGACGGCTGAAGCTAAAACAACTAAAACGAAAACAAGGCAAATAAGTTTTTTCATAATAAAAACCCCTTTCATATTGAGCTATATTTGTTTAATGCTTTTCTTCTTTTCTCCTCGCACTTGCGAAATATTAACAAGAATGAGAAGCAGAAGAACAGCAATAAATATTAAAGATGAGAGTGCGTACATATCGGGCGTAACTCTTTTTTTGGTCATAGAGAAAATTCTAATCGGCAATGTTTGAGAGGTGGGACCGCTTACAAAATAGCTTATTATAAAGTCATCAAGCGAAAGCGTAAACGACATAATAAGCCCCGTTACAATACCGGGCATAATAGACGGCAGCACAACCTTAAAAAATGATTGCAGCGGCGTACAGCCCAAGTCCTGAGCCGCTTCAGAAAGATGTATGTCTGTTTGCCGCAGTTTTGGAAGAACGGACAGTATAACATATGGTAAATTAAAGGTTATATGTGCTATTAAAAGTGTGGAAAAACCTAAAATCCCTGTTTTGTCTATAAGTCTGCCAACGAACACAAAAAGCAGCATCATAGAAATACCTGTAACAATTTCGGGGTTCATCATAGGTATATTTGTAACAGAAAGAACAGAGGATTTAAACCATTTAAGCTTATAGCTATATATGCCGACGGCGGCGCCGGTGCCCAAAACCGTAGCAAAAAGGGAGGAGGAAACAGCAAGAATAATTGTATTTTTGAGAGCTTCAAGCGTTGCACTGTCATAAAGCAGCTCTTTATACCAACGCAAAGAAAAGCCCGCAAATACGGATGTGCTGTGCGAGCTGTTAAAGCTGAACAACAAAAGTATAAAAATAGGGGTATATAGGAAAAGAAATATTAAAAGTGAATAAATTTTGCCTAAAGCTCTGCTTTTACTCAATTTTGCGCCTCCTTTACAAAGAGCTAAATAATAACTTCACCGCTGTCATCCGAGAATTTTTTCATGACAGCAAGGCTTATAAATATTAAAATCATTAATACAAAAGAAAGAGCGGCGCCTAAATGGTAGTTATATGCCGTTTGAAACTGCATTTCAATGACATCTCCAATAAGCGTGGCAGATGTGCCGCCAAGCTTTTGAGATATATAAAATGTGCTGACAGACGGTACAAAAACCATTGTGATACCGGATACAATACCGGGAATACTAAGGGGAAGTATGACGCTCTTAAATACAGTAAGCTTATTTCCCCCAAGGTCCTCTGCCGCTTCTACAAGAGAGTAATCCAGCTTTGTCATAACAGAGTAAAGCGGCAAAATCATATAAGGCAAAAAGTTATATACCATACCGAGAACTACAGCCCCGCGTGTATTTATTAAATGAAGCGGCGCTAAGCCTAATACCTTTGTAACGAACATATTGATAATACCATTATCCTCTAAAATTGACATCCAAGAATAAGTGCGTATTAAAAAGTTCATCCACATAGGCAGCATAATAAGCATAACGAGAGTGCGCTGAATGGACGGGCGCGCAGTCGCTATAATATACGCTATTGGATAAGCCGTAATAAGACTGATTACGGTGGCGATAAGACCGAGCCACACAGAAAGCATAATTGTACTTGCGTAGTTTGGTATAGAAAGAATGTTATCTAAAGTAAAAGAGCCGGAACTATTAGTAAATGTATAATAGAAAACCATAACGAGGGGAGCCGCAATAAAAATTGCCGCCCAAGCTACATACGGCGCAGATACAAGCTTTGCACCAAGGGAGTTTTTATTATTCATTTAGCTCACCCCTTTTATTATTCGTTTTCTAAAACTATAGAAGCGTCAGACATATCCTCAAATTCTTCACTAAAAGAGCTGTAATCTCCGTAAAGTCCGGAATAGTCAGACTTTTTCATAATATGAATAGCATCAGGCTCTATATGAAGACCTATTACAGAGCCGGGCGCCCTGTAATCAGTCGTCTGAATCATCCACTTAAAGCCTTTAATTTCAACGATTATTTCATAATGTACGCCCTTAAATGTAGTAGAGGTAACCTTTCCTGAAATCATTGATTTTTCAACATCGACAACATCAACATCCTCGGGTCTTACAACGACATCAACACTTTCATCTACACCAAAGCCTTTGTCGAGGCACTTAAATTTATGACCTGCCATTTCAACACGGAAATCCGCAAGCATAATACCCTCAATAATATTACTTTCGCCTATAAAATCAGCTACAAAAGCGTTTTTAGGCTCGTTATAAATATCTGTAGGCGTTCCTATTTGCTGAATTTTACCGCTGTCCATAACAACAATAGTATCAGACATAGAAAGCGCTTCCTCTTGGTCGTGCGTTACATATATAAATGTTATGCCAAGCCTTTTTTGTATATTTTTAAGCTCTACTTGCATATCCTTGCGAAGCTTTAGGTCAAGCGCGCCTAAAGGCTCATCTAAAAGCAGTACGCTGGGGTCGACAGCAAGAGCCCGTGCAATTGCAACTCGTTGCTGCTGACCGCCCGAAAGAGAGCTTATATCACGCTTGTTAAAGCCTTTTAGATTAACGAGTTCAAGCATTTCAAGAACTTTATCTCTAATTTGTTTTTCAGGATATTTTCTAATTCTTAATCCGAAAGCAATATTTTCAAAAACATTAAGATTAGGGAAAAGCGCATATCTCTGAAAAATAGTATTTACCTGTCTTTTATGAGGCGGCACACCGTTTATTTTTTTGTCCTCGAAAAAAATTTCACCCGAATCCGGCTCAAGAAACCCTGCAATCAAACGGAGAGTAGTAGTTTTTCCACAGCCGGACGGGCCTAATAATGTTATAAATTCCTTATCGTGGATATATAGGCTTACATTGTCTAATACTAACTCCTCATCGAAAGATTTAGACACATCTTTTAATTCAATAATAAACTTTGACAATTATGCAGCCCCTCTCTATGAGTTGTATTTTTAAACAGTGAATATAATATAGAAAAAAACAAATGAAATGTCAATACATTAATATAATAATCTTTATTTTCTTTGTTATTACAAATAGTGTAGTAATAAAAAACACAATGGCAAGCAAACGGCTTGCCATTGTACTTTGAATAAATGTTATTTTACCATACCCGCAACTTCGTCTGCAAAGTTATCTTCTCTTTTTTGAAGCCCTTCGCCCTTAGCAAACCGTGTAAAGGAAAGAAGCTCAATCTTACCGCCAATTTCTTTCGCTGTGTTTTCAATGTATTTTGATACAGAGATTTTATCATCTTTAACAAAAGCTTGCTCAAGAAGGCATATTTCTTTAAATAGCTTTGCGATTTTACCTTTTACAATACCCTCAATAACCTTTTCAGGTTTTGAAGACATAGCGGGGTCGTCTTTAATTTGAGCTAAGAAGATTTCTTTTTCACGCGCTACAACATCATCGGGAATATCCTTTATAGCGACATATTGAGGCATCATAGCAGCTATTTGCATAGCTATGTCTTTACCCATAACCTTAAACTGCTCATTATCCGCTTTATCGGTATCGAAAAGAACCATAACGCCGACTGTTCCGCCGCCGTGAATATATGATGAAACGGCGCCCTCAATTCTTTCGAAACGACGAATTTTAATGTTCTCACCGATTGAAAGGATTTTATCCTGCAAATTTTCAAGAACAGTTCTGTTAGTTCCGGAAAGCGTAAGAGCCAAAAGAGCGTCTACATCAACAGGAGCATTTTCGGAAACTGTTTTAGCAACTGCTACGCCAAAAGCCTTGAACTCCTCATTTTTTGCGACAAAGTCTGTCTCCGAGTTTATCTCAACAAGAACAGATACTTTACTGTTCTCGTCACTGTATTCCATAACAGCGCCTTCGGCAGCTATCCTGCTTGCCTTTTTTGTTGCGGCGGCAAGACCTTTTTCACGCAGGAAGTCTATTGCCTTTTCCATATCACCATCGGACTCGACAAGTGCTTTCTTGCAGTCCATCATTCCTACACCCGTTCTCTCGCGAAGCGCTTGAACATCTTTTGCTGTAAAAGCCATAATATATTAATCCTTTCTTTTGTTGTAATTTATTCAGCTTGTTCCGTCGTCTCTTTTTCAGTATGCTCAACTATATCATCTACATCGTCACTTTTTAATTCTGTGGCGGCAGGTGAGGAAAGAATTTGTTCGCCCTGTTTACCGGCTAAAACTGCGTCTGCCATAGCGCCTGCAATTAGCCTTACCGCACGAATAGCGTCATCGTTTCCGGGAATGACATAGTCTATTTCATCAGGGTCACAGTTTGTGTCAACTATTGCGACAATCGGAATACCAAGTTTTTTAGCTTCAAGAACCGCAATTCTTTCTTTACGCGGGTCAACTATAAACATAGCGGCAGGCTTTTTTCTAAGCTCTGTTATACCGCCCATAAATTTCTGGAGTCTATCTCTTTCAAGATTGAGCTTTATAACCTCTTTTTTAGGAAGCAGCTCAAAAGTGCCGTCTTCTTCCATGGCTTTTAATTGAGCAAGCCTTTTAATTCTGCGTTGGATTGTGTTAAAGTTTGTAAGCATACCGCCGAGCCAACGAGCATTAACATAAGACATACCACATCTTTGCGCCTCTTCTTTAATGGATTCTTGCGCTTGCTTTTTTGTGCCGACAAAAAGAACTTCGCCGCCGTCCATAGCTACCTGATTGACGAAGGCATAAGCCTCCTCAAGTTTTTTAACGGTTTTTTGTAAATCTATAATATAAATACCGTTACGCTCTGTAAAAATATACTGAGCCATTTTTGGGTTCCATCTTCTTGTTTGATGACCGAAATGGACACCCGCTTCAAGCAACTGCTTCATTGATACTACTGACATAAAATATCCTCCTTTTGTTAAACCGCCGCACAGTCTCAACTTTAACGCACCACATTATAATGCACCGATGCGTGAAATCTCCCATGCGTGAGTTTTACCTGCACATATTACAGGCTTTGGAATTATATCACTCTTAACAATAAAACGCAAGGCTTTCTATCATTTTTACCCAAATTTTAAATAAAAACATTTTTACGGTACATAGATTTTAGCTTTTGCATAAGATGTTTTAGTTAAATCAGCACTGCCGCATATGGGTGGCGTAAAATGCCCTTGAACAGCCCATTTGCAAAGCAGTGCATAAAAGGTGAGTAAATAATACGCCTTATATAGATTTAACGAGTGAGAGAAGAATATCGCTAAATGCCTCGTTGGCAGAAGCTAAGCTCTCACGGTATTCGGATGACGCTGTATCGTCGGCGTTGTCCGATATCTTTCGTATGGAAAGGTAAGGCACAGCCATAGCGGCGCATACAGCGGCGGCGGCGGCGCTTTCCATATCAAAGGCGCTTATACTAAATGTTTTTTTATAGTATTCACGCTTGACTTCATCGGTAAGGAAAAAATCACCCGTTCCAAGTTTGCCGGTTTTTATGCCTTTAATATTCTTTTGTGCGTGCTGTAAAAGCGACTTGTCAGCATTATACATATATTGCCTGCCTTTTACTTTTTCACCGGGCCGATAGCCTATTGGCGTTAAGTCAAAATCACATTCTACATAGCTTTCCCCCGCAACAATATCACCCTTTTTAAAAGACGATACGGCACCTGAATAGCCTATACTGATTACACCGTCAAAGCTTTTCTTCGCAAGCGCTAATGTAGCGGCGTATGCGCTGTTTACCTTGCCCATATATGTACAAAGTATAAAAGCTTCATTACCGTTTACACCAAACGAAGCGCATGGTAAACCGTAAAAATCTCCCTTTGTTAATCCCTTTTTTTCAAGCTCGTTTACGAGCGGGAGAAATTCATCGTAATCCGCTATTAAAAATAAGTATTTCATTTTACCTCCTTGTTTTCTGCCGGCAGATGTTCACTAATAATTTTAAAAGCCTCACTTATCGTTTCGAGAGGGGATTGATTTTTCAGTTTTTTTACTGATATATAAGGTTTTGACCCTGCTGATACGAGTATCCTGCCGCGCATCATTTTACCCAAAGCCGAAACGATGCTCATATTTATTTCATGCTGATACAGTAATATATTATATCCTTTTTGTCCAATCTCAAATATGCCAAGCGCACAAGCGGTATTTCTAAGGAGTGCAATTTGTATCAAACCGTTGACACTTTCGGGCGGCTCGCCGTATCGGTCAATAAGTTCGTCTGTAACATCTAAAGCGCCCTCTTCGTTTTCTATATCTGCTATTCTTCTGTATATAGCGATACGCTGTGCAAGGCTTTCTATATATTCTTCCGGAATATGCGCGTCAATTTGCAAATCCACAAGGCATTCCTTGTTAACGGGCTTTGCTATTTCGCCCTTTTCCTCACTTATCGCCTCTGTAAGAAGCCTCATATACATATCATATCCCACAGACTCTAAATGACCGCTCTGCTGTGCGCCTAAAAGGTTTCCCGCGCCTCTTATCTCCATATCACGCATAGCAATCTTAAAGCCGGAGCCAAATTCAGTATATTCTCTTATAGCCTGAAGTCTTTTTGATGCCGTTTCGTTTAGCTCTTTGTCCCTTTGAAATGTAAAGTAAGCAAAAGCGCGCCTTGAGCTGCGCCCTACGCGCCCCCTTATCTGGTGAAGCTGCGAAAGTCCCATTTTATCGGCATTTTCAATAATCAATGTATTAACATTCGGAACATCAACGCCCGTTTCAATTATAGTTGTACAAACGAGTATATCGGTGTCACCCTCTAAAAGAGAGCGCCATATAGAGCTTAATTCCTCCTCGCCCATTTTACCATGACCGACGGCAACATTCGCCTCAGGTATATCTTCTTTAATTCTTGCAGCTACTCTGTCTATATTTTCAACGCGATTATGAAGATAATAAACTTGTCCGCCGCGCCGTAATTCTCTTTTTATCGCCTCATGGACAATTCCTCTATCGTACTCAAGAACATATGTCTGAACAGGGAAACGGTCACTTGGAGCCTCCTCAATAACAGACATATCTCGAATTCCCGACATGGCCATATTAAGCGTTCTTGGGATAGGGGTAGCGGTAAGCGTCAAACAATCGACAGTCGGAAAAAGCTCTTTTAAACGCTCTTTTTGTGAAACGCCAAAACGCTGCTCCTCGTCTATAACAAGAAGCCCCAAATCCTTAAATTTGACATCTTTTGAAATCAGGCGGTGCGTCCCCACAAGCAAATCAATTTTACCGAGCCTTAGATTTTTTAGTATCACGCTTTGTTCACGCGCCGTTCTAAAGCGAGAAATCATTTCAACATTAACGGGAAATCCGTCAAAGCGTTTTAATATAGTTCCAAAATGCTGAAGCGCTAAAATAGTAGTGGGAACGAGAATTGCACACTGTTTTCCGTCTGCAATACACTTAAAAGCGGCACGCAGCGCAACCTCAGTTTTGCCAAAACCGACATCGCCGCATAAAAGTCTGTCCATCGGATAGCTTTGCTGCATATCGTGTTTAATCTCGTCTATACTTCTGTATTGGTCGTCCGTTTCTTCATAAGTAAAGCGGCGTTCAAAATCATTTTGCATATCTATATCAGGCGAGAAGGAAAAGCCCTCTGTTTTTAATCTTTTTGAATAAAGCTCAATAAGCTCTTTTGCTATATCTTTTACAGAGCTTTTAACGCGCGCTTTAGTTTTTTCCCAATCCTTGCTGCCTATTCTATTGAGTTTTAACGGCTTTTCCTCATTTACTTGTCCAATATATTTTGAAACAAGGTCAAGCTGCGTGATAGGCACATAAAGAACATCATTTTTATCATAATTTATTTTTATATAATCTTTTATAAGCCCGCCGACATTCATTTTTGAAATACCGTCAAAAATCCCTATGCCATATGTCGCATGAACGACATAGTCGCCGCGTTTCAGTTGTTCAAGGCTTTCGATAGCGTCCGCCGCCTTAAAAGCGGGGCGTTTTTTACTCTTTTTTTGTATGCCGGACTTTGTAAAGGATATTAAAAGAAGCTTTTCGTTAGGATAAGATATTCCGGAATTAAGTATACCGGGAAGCACCGTTATTTTATGCTTTAATAGTTCAAGCGGAGGCACTGCAAAATAGACGGCAGGTATACCCTCATCACTTAATGTTTCAGCAAGATTTTTAGCGGCAACAGGCGCTCCTGCTGTTACAACTACGGTAAATCCAGACTTTAACGCGGGGCGAATATCATCTAAAAGCACGCTCAAAGCACCGTTCCACGGCGGCTCTGTTACAACGGTAAAGGAAATTAAATCTGCAACGGGAGTGTCAAAGCTGCCGCGCGGGAAATTGTCTAAATATATTGCTTTTCGTTCTTCATATGCTCTTAAAAGGTCGTTGAATGTAAGCGAATAACGGTCAAGCCCCTTAGTGAGCGTGCCGTCATGGAACATGGCTTTTATATCTTCATTGATAAGCTTTTCTTCACGAATAAACTTGCTTTTAAGGGCAGAGGATTCAAAAACTGCTAAAAAGCAATCCTTAGTATAATCAAAAAGTGTCGCTTGATTTTCATATGCTAAAGGCAAGTATTTATCAAGGCAGGGGGGAGAAGCTTTGCCGTCTGCCATATCGGCGTCTCTTAGTATACTTTCGCGGGCTTTTGCGGAGTATTTGCCTTTAATTGAAGACGAAAAGGAGCGTAAAACTTCTGCTAAATGCTCGTCACTGTCAAATAAAACCTCGCTTGCGGGAATAAGGCAAGCTTTATCGCGCCTATCGGTACGCCTTTGCGTTAAAATATCAAACTCACTGATTGTATCAATTTCATCGCCCCAAAGCTCAATCCTTAAAGGGTTATTTTCATTTGGCGGAAAAATATCCAAAATACCGCCGCGAAGCGAAAATTGCCCCTTTCCCTCAACCATATCTGCTCGTGTATAGCCTGCTGTAATAAGCTTTTCCATAAAAACAGAGGTGTTGATATTCTCACCTATTTTTATGTTTATTGTTTTAAGCACCAGCACTTCTTTTGGTAAAGTGAGTTGTAAAGCGGCGCTCGGCGTACAAAAAATATAGTCGTATTCTCCCGATGCTATACGGTGCAAGGCAGCAATTCTTAAATGCTCATATTCTTTTGATTGGCGCTGCAATGAGTTAAAACAAAAATCTTTAGCGGGGTAAAATACAGCCCGATTGTCGTTGCCGGAAAATGTATTTATGTCTTCCGCTGCCGTAATCGCAAAAGCCTCGTCAGGCACAAGAACAAGCGCCTTACGGCGCGTATCGGCGCAAAGCGAAAAAACAATATGTGACTTTGCCGTAGGCGGCAACCCTAAAACACCAAGCGGAGCCTTTTTAGATTTTAAGCCGGCAAGGAGGTTTTGGTATTCAGGGCAGTCTTTTAATGCTCTGACAAAACAGGACATATTTCCTCCGTCAGTTATACAGCGCCATCGCTTTTTCAATGTCACTGTTTAATATAAAAGGGAGAGCCTCTATGGCTTTTTCAATTGACTCTCTCATTAAGGGGATTTCATTTTTATTAAAGTTTGACAGTACATAATCAGCCAAATCATAATCAGGATGAGGCTTTTGACCTATTCCTAATTTTATTCTTGGAAATTCGTTAACACCAAGGTGCGAAATAATGCTTTTAATTCCGTTGTGTCCGCCGTCAGAGCCGGAGCGTCTAACACGAACGGCGCCTACAGGCAAAGAAGCATCGTCAAAGACAACAATAATTTTTGATGGCGGGATTTTATAAAAATCCACACATTCACGAACGGCTTTTCCGCTTTCATTCATAAATGTCTGCGGTTTTATTACAATAACACGCTTGTTTGCTACTGTAGTATCGCCAATTAGGGATTTGAATTTTAACTTTTTAACATTAAAATTATATTTATCTTTTAAAGCTTCTACGAATAAAAATCCCGTATTATGGCGCGTCAATTCATACTTTAAGCCCGGATTTCCTAAACCAACTATAAGAAATTCGGGTGAAGATGAAGTGTCGCAGTATTTTTTTAGTTTATTAAACATAGCAGTCCTTTTATTTATACGGGTCTTTTTCTATAACCCAATTTTCTTTTACAGTTTGTTTTTCACGCGCGATAGCAAGGGCATTTTCCGGTACGCTTGCGGTAATCGTGGAGCCTGCGGCAATATATGCATTTTTCCCTACCGTTACGGGCGCAATAAGATTGGAATTACAGCCGATAAATGCACCGTCATTAATTGTAGTGCGGTATTTGTATTTTCCCGTATAGTTTACTGTAACACTCCCACAGCCGAAATTAACTTTTTTACCAACATCGGTATCACCGACATAAAGCAAATGCGAAAGCTTGGAGCCGCTGTCTACTAATGAATTTTTTATTTCAACAAAATTGCCGATACGCACATTATCTTTTATGTTGCAGTCCGGTCTTATATGAGAAAAAGGACCGATTGAAACGGCGTTTCCGATAGCCGAGTCTTTAGCAACGGTATTTGAAAGTGTAGAATTATCCGATATTTCACAGTTTTCTATTACGGTATTAGGTCCAATAGTGCAAAAGCTGCCTATCGCAACATTCTCTTTAATAATAGTGTTTGGCAGAATTACTGTATCTTTACCGATTTTCGTACCGCAGGAGATTATAACACCGTCAACACAAGGAATATCTACGCCTTTTAGCATATGCTTTTCAAGTTCTTTTTTTCTTGCTATTTCATTGAGTTTGTTAAGCTGCACTTTATCGCCTGCAGTGAAAAGCGTTTCTTTGCACTTTGTTGAAAAAAGCCCCGACTTTTTAAAAGTACGGTTAAATGTATCAAGCATATGTGGAATATCCTGCTTTTCGTCTGTTTCATTAAGGCATTGTAAAAGAGCGTCAACACTGAACCAATATGCTTTCTCGCTGATTATTTCAACCTCTTTATTATCTAAGCAGTTCTCAATTGCCGAAATAACCGTAACATCATTTTTTGAGGCAATATGAGCGTTTAACGAGCTTTTAATAGTATCACAGTCAATAAAAGGAGTATATGCGCTTAAAACTAAGACATTTTGACCTTTATAAGCGCTTAAAAAATCAAATGTGCCTATAAAAGAACGATAAAAATTCTGATGCTCATTTTCGGATATAACCTTAAACCTTTCTTTTAAGCATGCATTTAATTCGATGGAATTTGAGTTTGATACTATACAAATATCGGTGATAGAGCTATCACATAAAGCATCTGTCACCCAAAAAATCATCGGCTTAAAAAGTACTTTTGAAAAGTGTTTTGGAATAGAGGAGACCATTTTTATATTGTCATCATTGGCAAAAATAATCGCACAATTATTTGTCATAGCATCACCTTTGCATTTTATAGAGAAAATTATATCATATTGATTTCGAATATTCAATTAAAAAAACAATAAAACATTGATTTATTAGCCGTTGTAATATATAATAAAGTGTGAATAAAGCGTAACTCTTGTTTAATGTAATAAATAAACGGTGAAAATATGAAACGACAGCAAAAGACATACTTATATTTTATACTTGTATTGATGTTGATTATATTCAGTATCTTTGACTTTGCCTTTTTCTCAAATTATTTAATGAAATACTTTGAAGGCGAAACGGTTGGTAACGGTATCATTGATTTATCGAGCCGTGATATTGATGGCGGGGATTTTTCGTATTTAACGGGTAATTGGGAGTTTTTCTGGCAAAAGCATATTGTGACGGATAATGATGCCGAAGCTTTGCCGGACCTTATTATTAATGTTCCGTCGTCGTGGACTGATTATACAATAGGCAACACTAATATTAAAAGCGGAGGTTATGCAAGTTATAAAACAAAGCTTAAAGGCATAAATGCGAAAGAGCCTTTTATAGTAGGGGTGCCTAATCTGCCCGCTGCATACAGAGTTTTTGTTGACGGGCAAATGATATATACAAGTGGCAATATTACAAAGGATATTGGGGAAACGAAAGCTTCACCAAGCTTTCAAGCTATTCCCTTTACAATAAACGAAACGACAAGTAAAAATGACGAATTAGAACTTATAATTGAAGTGGCGTGCCAGTTTTCAAACGGGATTACAATGGCTCCTGTACTCGTAAATTATGACTATTATATTAACTATACAATGTTTCTAATCGGATTAAGATATACGCTTGTGGGAATTATTTTACTTACGGGTGTTTTCGCTTTTTTAATGGCTTTAAAAAGCAAAGGCGGCGGAAGGTATTCAATTTGGCTTTCGTTACTTTCTTTATTTTTAATTATACGAATTATGGTATCAAATGAAGGCTATTTAGCATCATATCTTCTCTTTTTCAGTATGTCTTACGAATTGACGCGCTTTCTCGTTTTTGCATTAACTTTTATAATTAAACTGATATTATTTATATATACAACAAAGTCACTTCAGCTAAAGCTGCCTCAAAATATAATACTTCTTTTCGGTTTATTTTTCCTTGTTTATGCCTCCGTGCCTATTTTATTCACGCAGAACATATTTAATCCTTTACCATTTTTGCTGTACCAAATGTCAACATTTATTTTTGACGCGTATATACTGTATCATCTTTGTAAATGCATTGCATATAAAACACAAAACGCCCGTCTGTACACAGTTGGATATATTTCAATTATTACGGGAATTTACATTGATATTTTACACGCAAGCGGTTTTATAACTGTGCGGATTTCTTGGATAATGCCCGTATCATTTATAGTGTTTATCGCTATGGCGGCATATATTCAAGTGCTGTCTATTATAGACAATTATAATGAATCGAAAAAGACTGCCGAGCTTTCAAAGGAGTTAGCTGAAACGAATATGTCTCTCATGTTAAGTCAAATTCAGCCGCACTTTCTTTATAATGCGTTAAATACAATTAAATATTTAACCAAAAAAGACCCTAAAACCGCTGAATCTGTTATTGTTAATTTTTCAAATTATCTCCGCACGAATATGGACTCTTTATCACAAAGAAAACCTGTGCCGTTTAAGGATGAATTAAATCATATTAAAAATTATGTGGCAATTGAACTTTTACGGTTTGAGGACAGGTTAAATATAGTGTATGATTTAAAGAGTACAAACTTTGTTTTGCCTGCGCTTACTATTCAACCACTCGTTGAAAATGCGATAAAGCACGGTATAAATCAAAAGGTTGACGGCGGAACTGTAACCATATCGACGAATGAGGATAAAAAGAATTTTTATGTCCGCATTACTGATGATGGGGTTGGTTATGATTTGAGTACGCTGCCGGATAACAGCCGCTCACATATAGGGCTTATAAACATAACTACAAGACTAAAAACGATGCTTAACGCGCAAGTAAACATTGAAAGCAAATTAGGTTACGGAACAACAGTATTAATCACTATTCCAAAAAACGATAAAACTATTTTAATGGAGGAGAGCTAAATGAAAATAATGGCGGTAGATGATGAAAGGCTCGCTTTAAACGAATTTGAGGACATATGTATGCAAATAAGCGACATTGACACTGTTGATACTTTTTCTAATCCGCTTGACGCAATAGAGCATGCTGCCACAAAGGAAGTTGATGTGGCGTTTCTTGATATTGAAATGCCTATGGTTAAGGGAATTGAACTTGCAGAGCGAATAAAGAAAGTGTCTCCCAACACTAAAATCGTCTTTGTGACGGGCTATGCACAATATGCACTTGATGCTTTTGATATCGGAGCTGTTGACTATGTGTTAAAGCCTTATGATACAGATATGATAAGGCGTGCGCTCCAGAAAGCGTCATATATAAAAGATAAGGAGATTGTATCGAAAATAACGGTACAAACCTTTGGGTTTTTTGATGTGTTCGTCAACAATAAGCCAATAGCCTTTTCGAGTGCAAAGTCAAAAGAGTTTTTAGCGCTGCTCGTTGACCGTAAAGGCGGCGTAGTCAGCACAGAGCAGGCAATTGCCGTCTTGTGGAGTGACAGAGAATATACGGATGCCGTTCAATCACTTTTCCGAAAAGTGCTAAAGTCATTAAGGGTGGCGCTTGAGGAGGCGGATGCCGAGGAAATCTTTATGGATAACCGCAATCAACGCTCTGTGGATATTTCTAAGTTCTCTTGTGATTACTATGATTTGTTAAAAAATAAAGCGGCGGCGCAAAAAGGCTATTTCGGAAAGTATATGACGCAATATGAATGGGCGAAAGAAACAGAAAACAGACTGAATGAAATAATGGAAATAGAAAATGAGTAACTTAACGACAGATAAATCAAGCAGGGCGCCGTCAGCGTATCCCGACCATATTATGCTGAGTATTTCAAAAGACCCGACCACAACGGCAACCGTAACTTGGCGAACGGATGTTACGGTACAAAAGGGTTATATTGAATACAAAATGGCGGGCTGTGAAAAGACGGAAAAGGCTGAAGCTATTAGCAAATACATCAAATCAGACATAGACGAAAGTTATGTTCATTTTGCCGCTCCAAAGGAGCTTTTACCGGATACGAAGTATTTTTATACAGTCGGAAATGACGAGTATAGAAGTGATGAACATTCATTTAAAACGGCGCCTTTAAGTCTTTCGAAATTTAAGTTTCTTGTAATAACAGATTGGCAAAACGCAAACCCGCCGGAAAATCCTGATTACGAGCCTGTGAGAAGGCTTTTGCTTGACGCACTTAAAAAACACCCCGACAGCCGTTTTATTCTATCTGTTGGTGACAATACGAATGACGGGCAAAATGAGGTACAGTGGAACGGCGCGTTTTACGGGCTTTCAGGTATTGTTGAAAGTATACCTTTAATGATGGCGACGGGTAACCACGACAATAGAGGACACTTAACATACTACCCCGTTCCAACGGGCAAATTCTATATTAACCATGCCGATTTATTTGATGAAAAATTTGAGTATTCATATCCTAAAAACGGACCCGAAGGGTATAAAACAGAAAACTTTTCCTTTGACTATGGTAATGCTCATTTTGCGATAATAGGAATTAACGCGCAACACATAACGGGCGAGTGGCTTTATAATGACTTAAAAAACAGTGATAAAACATGGAAAATAGGGGCGTATCACTTTCCTATATTCCCGGTTATGCCTGAAGGGGTAACGGACGATTCATATCCCGCATTAAAAAAAGGAATTGAACAGGGCAGACTTGATATTCTTTTTGAGGGGCATGAGCATTCATTTGCGCGCACTTTCCCGATAAAGGATGAACAAATTTATGACAGGCCGTCACAGGGAACGGTACACTACACAGCGGGAAATGCCGGCGAAAATATATACTGCTCAAATTGCCAAAAGATTTGGCACAGCGCCTTTTATCCCCAAGAGGAGCCAATAGGGCTTTACTGCGTTGTGGAAATAGACGGTAAGAATATGAAGGTCACCGCCTGCACGACGGACGGCAGAATAGCAGACGAGTTAATAATTGATAAAGAGAACGATATAATAAAGCCTTACGCCTTGGCGCCCATTTATAAACAAACGAAAATGGCGTATAAAGGCAGAATGCTTGAGCTTGAGGCAAGGGATATGTATTGTCAAAGAAAAGACGGGATATGGTTTGCCGCCTTTCCTGTTTTAGCTCAAGGCATAGGCGGGCGTGTTATAAAAACAGAAACTGCTGCCGATGTCACACTTTATAAAACACGCGCCGTTTTTACCCTTGACAGCGACATTGCGAAAACAGATAAAGGCGATATAAAGCTGTCTGCTCCTGTTTTTTCTCATAGGGGTCAGCTTTATGTTGCCGTATCAGACGCGGCAAAAATATTTGATATGGAATGGAGCTATTCCGAAAGAAACAATTTTTTTAACTTCAATTGTCAAACAGAAGAAAAACCGCTAATATAATTAAAAGTACATATAAAAACAGGCCGTGCGGCAAAGGACTGCACAGCCTGTTTTTCCAAAAAATCAGATATCAAATTTTATAACTTGATTAAGCTCTGCGGATTTAAATATAGCTTCAATCAACTTCATAGAACGGCGAAGCTGGTCGTGTGTAACTATTTGTTTTTCGCCGTTTTTGATAACATCATAAATATTGTCGTAGTAATCTTCCCAATTAACTTTAATCTTTTTGAGCGGATACTTCTTTATTGTTTCTTTTGTACGCGGAGCCATCGTTTTTGTAAGCCCCGTCCCCGCTTTTATCGGAACTGCGTCTATTTTATCCCAGTTGCGGATTTTAATAATCTTACCTTTTAAATCCCAATTTTCAATAACAGCCGTTCCATTTTCTCCTGCCATATACCAACGAGGAGCTTCAATGAAATTATTTGTAAAAACTTCAACTAAAATCTCAAGGTCATCCTCAAATTTTAATATAGCTCTAAAACCATCGTCAACCTCATAATTTGTAATGTTCGTAAGAGAGGCATATACAGTAAGCAGCTTTTTTCCTTCGGTCAGCATAAGGACTTGGTCAAGTAAATGAACTCCCCAGTCAAGAACCATACCGCCGCCATGTTCCTTTTCGCCGCGCCAATCACCGGGAATTCCTCTTGAGCCGTAAACTCTTGAGTCGATAGCAAAGACTTTGCCAAGCTCATTTTTATCATAAAGATTTTTTATAGTGGCAAAATCATCGTCCCAACGCCTGTTTTGGTGGACTGTGAAAAGTTTGCCCGTTTCATTAGAAGCCGCAATCATTTCTTCAAGGTCATCGCTTGAAAGTGTAACGGGTTTTTCCGATATAACATTTTTGCCCGCATGCATAGCTTTTATTGCTATATCTTTATGCGACTCGTTATAGGTTGCAATGGTGATAAGCTCTGCCTTTTCGTCGGCAAGAACTTCCTCTAAAGAATTATAAGTGTTGATTTTCCTCTCTTTTGCAAGGTCAATACGCTCTTTTTTTATGTCATAAATACCGAGCAGGTTAAAGTTCTCCATTTTTGAAATACGGTCTGCGTGATATCCGCCCATACCGCCATAGCCGACTACTACGGCATTAACTTTTTCTTTCATAACAAAACCTCAATCTTCTATTGTTCTATCATATCCACCACATATCGGCGGTATCTTCAGTAATAAGGCACTCTTTAAGCAGTTTTACCGCTTTAGAAAGTCCCTCGTTTTGGCTCATAAGCGAGTCCTCATGCTCAATAGAAACAACATAGTCATAACCCACAAGGCGCAGGTTACTGATAACATCTTTCCAGTAAAGAGCATCATTTCCATAACCGACAGAGCGGAAAATCCAAGAGCGGTTTATTTCATCCGCATAAGATTTTACATCAAGCACTCCGTTTACAGCAGTATTATACTTATCAATCTTCGTGTCTTTTGCGTGGAAGTGGAATATAGCGTCGCCTAAAGCGCGAATAACGGGAATAGGCTCCATTCCTTGCCATATAAGGTGCGATAAATCAAGGTTAGCACCAATTTCAGGACCTACAGCTTCTCGAAGCTTCAACAAACTTTCTGTGTTGTATACGCTAAAACCGGGGTGCAGTTCAAGCGCGATTTTTTCTACGCCGTGCGCTTTCGCGAACCGAACCAAGTCTTTCCAATAGGGAATAAGAACATCGTTCCATTGATAGTCAAGTATCTCTGTAAAATCATTTGGCCAAGGGCAAGTAACCCAATTCGGATATTTCGCCGTGTCACAGTCGCCGGGGCAGCCGGAGAATGTGTTAATTTGATTTATACCAAGCTTTTCGGCAAGTAAAATTGTATCTCTTATGCCGTCGTCAAACTCTTTTGCTATGGCTTTGTTAGGGTGAACAGGGTTGCCGTGGCAGCTAAGCGCGCTTATTTGCATATTATACTTTTTAATAAGCGCCTTAAACTCTTCAAGCGCCTTGTCATCATTAAGCAGCACTTTAGGCTCGGCGTGAGCGTTGCCGGGGTATCCTGCCGTACCGATTTCCACAGCCTCAATACCGAGTGAAGTGAAATACTTTAACGCTTCCTCCAGCGAAAGATTGCTTAAAAGGGTCGTAAAAACTCCTAATTTCATAATAAACCTCCTATGCGTTTGCTTTTAGCCAATTCATACTTCTTGTTATATCGGACAAACCGTCGGGCGAGGGGTTATCATTTTCAAGAATGAGCCACTCAAGCCCTATTTCTTTTGTGGCTTTAACGATTGCATTTAGGTCGTTTTGACCTTCGCCTAAAGCCTTAGGTGAACCGTCAATACCGTCTTTAATATGAATAAGCACAATATCTCTCTTATTCTCTGTTAAAAACTTATAATTGTCAACCCCCGCATGGAAACTCCAATAAGTATCTACTTGTAATTTCGTTAAAGATTTTATGATATCAATCGGAAGCTCGTTGTTGTCAAGCGGGTAAAATTCGTCACTATGATTGTGATAGTACATCGTGATACCGTAATCCTTTGCGGCTTTTGTAGCATTACCGAGTGTTTCTCCTATATGAATACACTCCTCTTTGGTAGAGTGCGCCGCGCCCCCGACGCCCATATACTTAAAACCTAAGGTTTTGCCGAACTTGAGTGTCTTTTCAAGATTTTCCGGCTCGTAGTTTTTAAGTCCTATATGTGTGCCAATAGGCGTAAGCTCTAATTCATCAAGTCTTGCTTTTAGCGTTTCGGCAGACAAATCAAAATATCCCGCAAACTCAACGCCGTCAAAGCCAATCTGTTTTACTTTGGCAAGGATTTCAAGCAAATCGCCGCCGTTTTTAATATGCTCCCGTAAGGTGTAAAGCTGGACTGCAAACTTCATACTACTTAGCTCCTTTATATAGTAATTTGTTCATATAATCGACCGTAAATTTAACGCCCCAGTCACCAAGCGCGCCTTTCCAAGTGCCTGAATGCGGCTCAATGCTTAAAGTGCGCTCATACCCGACTTTATATAAAACGGACATAAATGCGCCCCAGTTAATATCGTCAAGACCTGCGGGCGGGTCGTCAATATGACCGCTTTCTGCTGTGTTTAGGGTACCCTTAATATGAACATGATAAAACCTTTTTCCCCATTTTGCAGTTTCGTCTATGTATTTGCCGCTGCCTGAATTTATACAGTGAGACGGGTCATATTTTATGCCAAGCTCTTTAAGATAGCCGAGTATCAGCTCCCAAGATTGCGGCTCTCTTATAAAATTGTTCCAATCGCAATTATATATTGCAATATTAACATTCTTTTCTTTGCCGTATGCTATTAGTTTTTCAAGAAAAGCGATTGCGAAAGTGCAGTTTTCATAAAGCGAAAACCCGTCAACATAATTCACGCCCGTAACGAACACATTACAGCCAAGCTCGCAGCAAGCATCTATAAGCAGTTGACTGTTGTAAAGCTCATCTTCAATAATATTACCGTTATCATCAATTTTAGAGGAGCCCCATCTGCCAATAGAGCCGATAGCTACGCCATACTTTTTTGTGCGCTCTATAAGAGCGGGAAGAATTTCTTTCTTAAATTCCTCACAGTCGTTGCCGATGTTGTAGCAAATTTCAATAAATTCAAGACCTAAGTCTTTTGCCTGCTTAAAACCATTTTCGTCATAGTCACAAATAATGCCAAGTTTCATTGTCATACCGCTCAATCCTTTCAATTACTGCCGTTAATCTTCAAAATAAACAGGCTTGCCTGTTTTGGCAGATGTATAAATAGCCTCAAGAATTCTTGTTACGGTTAGTGCTTGATAAGGTGTAACGCAAGGCTCTATGTCTTCAAGTATGGAATTAATCCACCTGCGTGCTTCAACATCTGCGGGAGAGCCGCCGCCTTTACCCTCAAAAAATGCAACGCCGCCGTCTTTAAGGTTAGGAGTTTCAATAACCTGACGGCTGTTTTTAATGTAGTTTACACGAACGCCGTTTAGCGTATCAGCGCCGCCTTTATCACCGCAAATTATGAATTTTGCTTCAGGAGTATCAGCAATATTTAACGCCCAACTCGTTTGAAGACTAATAACAGCGCCATTTTCCATAACTATATAGCCAAACGCAGAATCCTCAACCGTAAACTCCTTAGGGTCCCAGTCGCCCCAAGCGTTTGCGGAATTTTTTTGATTGCCAAGCTTTTTAAATGTGTTGCCAACGACCATTTTCGGCTCATAGTTATTCATCATCCAAAGCGTAAGGTCTAAAGCGTGCGTGCCAATATCAATAAGAGGACCGCCGCCTTGCTCATATTCATTGAGGAAAACTCCCCAAGTTGGTACGGCTCTGCGCCGAATAGCATAAGAGTTGGCATAATAAATGTCGCCAAGCTCACCGTTTTCACAAACAGCTTTTACATAGAGGTTTTCGGGTGCTTGCCTGTTTTGGTAACCGATTGTAAGCTTTTTGCCCGTTTTAATAGCCGTATCGTACATTAATTTTGCATCGGCATATGTTTTTGCCATAGGCTTTTCGCACATTACATGCTTGCCGCTGTTTAGTGCGTCAACCGTTATAAAGCTATGCGAGCGGTTCGGTGTGCATACATGCACAAGGTCAATACTTTTGTCAGAAATAAGGTCTTTGTAATCTTTATAAGCTTTAGCATCCTCTGTACCGAAATCTTTGGCGGCTTTAACTGCCTTTTCTTCAATAATATCACAGAATGCAACCATTTCAATTTCAGGGATTTTTTTAAGGGCAGGCATATGCTTCCCATTTGCTATGCCGCCACAGCCTATAATACCAACTTTAAGTTTCTTGCTCATGTAACAGCCTCCGTAAATTAAATTTTTAAAACCACTGTATCTTGATTGATACGAACACATACTACCATTATATTGTATTTTTCATCAATTTCAAGTCTTATCTTAATATTCTGTTACAAATTTATAAGATAATTTTTATTGATATTACACAAAAATAAAAAAAATAAGGGAGGCAGAACATAAATCCGTCTCCCGTATATTAAGTTAATCAACTATTTCTCCGTTTTCTATATGAATGATACGCTGACATCGTGCGGCAATTTTTTCATTATGCGTTACGATAATGACCGTTGTCCCCATTTCGTTAATTTTCTGAAAATAATCCATTATTGAAGAGCCTATCGCTGTATCAAGCGCCCCCGTCGGTTCGTCTGCCAAAAGGGTATCGGGAGAGTTCACCAGCGCCCGTGCGATTGCGACACGCTGCGCCTGACCGCCCGAAAGTTCCGATACACTCCTTTTCTCAAGGTTCTCTAAACCGACGGTTTTGAGCGAATGCCATATTTTAGCACGAAAATCCTTTGATTTAACATTCGAGAAGACGAGCGGAACTTTAACATTTTCATAAATCGTTCTGTTCTCAATCAGTCCGTAGTCTTGCAAAACATATCCGAAACACTTGTTTCTTAGTGCGGCAAGTTTTCTGTCTCCAAATTTCGCAACATCTTCACCCTGTAAGATGTATTTGCCGTCAGTCGGGGAGTCGAGGCAGCCTATAATGTTCAAAAGTGTAGTTTTTCCTGCACCAGAGGTACCGCATATCGCACACATTTCACCAAACTTAATTTTCAAGCTTACATTTTTCAAGGCGTGTACCTCATTGGGTTTGTTTTGGTTATACACCTTACCAAGATTTATAAATTCAATAATATTGTCCATTACTGCCACCCGCTTCTAAAAAATGATATTGGTTCGGTCTTTTTAATTTTAAGATATATCGGATATGATGTAAAAAGAACCAGTAAAAGTGCTAACACGGTCACATTCGTCGTCATAACGGGCGATATGAAAATGCTTTTTCCAAAACTTGTTTTGCCAATAAATAAAGATATCAACGCCGAAAAGACACCTGAAATCAATACGATTAATAGGTTTCTAAATATTAAGATTTTAAAACAATTTCGCCATGCCATACCGCAAATGTAATAGATACCAAGTTTACATTCATTTTGCTGAAGAATTAAAAAATTGTTAATACCAATGCCCGTAAATCCGACAAAAAAGATAAGCACAGCAAATACTAAAAAGAAACTGCAAATTTCCCTGTTTTCCTCTTTTTCTTTTAAAACCATGGAGGCCACCGATAAAGAACCTCCGTATTTTTCAAGAATTTCCTGATACTCTTTAGTTGATACTCCGCTTGGAACATTGACAAAACCGCATCGGTTAGCAGTATATTCCGCTTCTGTGCCACTGTTTGAAACGATGGGAGAAAAGACGATAACAGTATTTTCGGCAGAAGTGTACAGCGCCTTCAAAGTTAAAGAGGTTCCGGCAACCGAAAATTTCGGAATTTGTGCTTTTGCGTCAAGAATGCCAACAATATTTAAACGAAAAGCGGTGCCGGACTGCATAAGCAATATAGTGTCGTTTGTTTTAAGTCTATTTTTTATAGCTAAATCATATGTGATAACACATTCGTTAAAAGAAGAAATATTCGGAAGACGCCCCTTATGCAAAGCTAAATACAGGTTTCTAAGCTTATCGCAATGGAAGTAGTCACATCGAACAAAACTGCCGCTGCTGTCCTTTGCGGTAAAATACAGCGGTGAAACAGGGGCGTATTTTAAGCCGAGTTCTTCACTTATCACATCTGACACATTTTTTCCGTCAATTACGGGCTTATCAAAACCGCTGAAAAAGTAAAGGTCACCAAGTGTGCCGGATTTCTCAGTGGTTTTCACAAACACATTTGTTGCAGCAAGAGCGCCAAAGGAAATACAAACAACAGTAATGAAAATTACAAGCTGTATGATGACGGATACAGTACGAATATAATCCTCGCATAGCAAATCATATGCTTCTTTCAGCCATCTCATTTTCTGTTAACACTCCTTTCCAAACGCATAATGACAACAGAAGCGGGAAAAGCAATTAAAAGGAGTGTCATTAAAATAACATAAGCATTTATCGGATAGTAAAGATTAAAGCCTTTTAAAAGCGGTGAAAACAGGCTGTAGAGCAAACAGGACAAAATGAAAAAGACACCTGTAAGCAGGACTACAAAGGTCAGAATGTCAAAAAACACATAATACCTTGAAGCTCCGCAGACATGATACACCTCGTATTCTTTTTTTCTCTTTTGGGACAGGTAAAGAAAAATAGAGTAAACATTTATAAACGAAAGACACAGTAATAGAAATGCGGTAAAAAGCTGCGTTGCTTCTATGCTTTTTTTCTGGGGGACGAAAGGTGCTATAACATCGGTAAAGTGTATGTATCCGTCGATAAAGGATAGAAAGTCTTCATGTTCATCTTCATTTAAAGCCTGTTTTAAGGTGATGATAACTGTTTCTGTATTAAGGGATAAATTCTCGTATGCCTCTTTAGAGATAAAAGCGTATATTGGAAACATCGTGTCTATAAACGGTGTAATACTGTGGAAACCGTAAGCAATGACATTGAAGACGCTCGTGCCTATGGTGAGATAATCACGAATAAAGCCGTCTTTTGTAATGACGGCTTCATTTCCAAAGGAGAAACGGATAGTTCCAAGGGTAGCTGTGGTAAGCAGTTTTTCGCTGTGCAGTTCACAGGCGACATTAATTTCAAGCGGTGTTTCTTTTCCGCCAATATATTGGAGTGTTTGTGATTTTCCGGCAACTATAAGCGAGTAAAGACAATTGTTGTCGTTTAATTTTTTGCGTAGTGAAAGGGTTTGTTCAATATTCGCCGTTTCGGTATAAAAATACCAGATACGAGCCTGAATATTATTTTCTTGGCTATCCTTTGCAACCTGATAGCCATAGGAAACCAGAAATAGCGAGCATATTATGGAAACGGTCATAACGACCGCAATAAGCGCTGTATTTACTTTTCGTTCGAAAACAATTTTTACCACGGATTGAAGCGTGAATATAAAATGTTTCATAACAATTCCTTTAAATATAAAATCAATAAATATCAATAATTTCTTGATACTGAGCAGCGGTTTCCATATATTTTTCAAGTGAATTTGTGATTATATAGCCGCCGTCAATTATTTTTTTGGCTGTCTCTTTTGCCCACTGCCGGTTTTTGTCGTTCGCCGTTTTTGAAAAGTCACGAAGGAGTCCCGAAAGAGTAAAAAATGATAATGAATCGGTAATATCGTTATCAATAAACGCTTCAAACGCAGTTTTGAATTTCTCGCTGTTTCCAGAAATTAAAATAAGATTTAGAAAAGCAGGGTATTCAAAGTTATAGCATGAAACAAAATTCTCCTCGGTACCGTATTTACTCTCGTCAAGAAGAATTTCAAGATATTTAAGATGCTTATTATTAATTTTGTCACTGCCCTCGGATTTTTGTGCGGCAAAGGTAAGAGTGTCACATAAATAGCACAGAGTATTATAATTCTTAGTAAGCAAATATTCTGCTTCAAAGATTTTTATCACAGCGGTATATTTTTCTGCATTAGATAGCCGTTCGGTTAAGATTCTGGAAGTTACACCGTAAAAGAAAGCCCCTAAAATTAAACAAGTTATAACGGAGATAATAATTATTCTTTTTTTCATAATAACCTCACATTATGTATCATAAATAGCAATAATTGCAAACAAACAATAACATTAAAGATATAATATACCAAAATAATACAAACGTCAATATAAGTTTAATAATAAATATCTGATATCTATTATGGATAAAGCTTATATAATAGCAATTAAAAGAGAAATACAATATAGTTAAAAGCTGGATATTACAGTTTTGATATGACTTGTTAAGTGTGTTTTCAAAATAGATTTGAATATATTTCCGATTATTTTTCTTACTTTCGGTAACACTATACAAAAATCCGAAAGGAAATATTAAGTGTGAATTCTGCAAATAAACGCCTAATACAAAAACTTGAAAACGAATTGCATGAAATACGCAAATCATATAAAGCTGAAATTCAAAAATGTGACAGTGATTTCTCACTTTGGCTTTGTGATAATTATTATTTGCTTGAAAGGAATTGTCGTGCAGCCGTAAAAAGCACAAAGAACTCTTTGCATTTGCCAAGCGATAAAAACGGGCTTCCTCGTTGCTATAACACGATATTTGATATATTAAAAGACGGAGTAATACCGGATAAAGAGTTCTTTATAAATGAGTTAGACGAGCCTTTGTTATATGCAAGCGAGCTGTTTTTTCTTAAAACGGCTGTGCGAGCGGCGCTTATTACCTATTGTGAAATAGCTTGCAAAAAGAAAGACGCCGTTCTTTTAAGCAACGCCATAAAATCATTTACAAAGCTTGAGGATATTGATTTCGGAGAAATAATTGAAATTTGCAGTTGCGTAGAGAAAACCCTTTCTTCTGAAAAGTGCGGCATATATCCTAAAATGGAGGAAAAGACAAGGCGGCTGTACAGAGAGGCTGTTTATAGGCAGTCCAAAAAGATGGGAATTGGCGAAAACGAATTAGCTAAAAAGGTAGTAGAGCAGGCAGATGAAAAGGGCTGCCATGTCGGAGAGTTTTTAACGCTTAGTAAAAACAGAAGCATGCGAGGAAAAGTCTTCCTCACACTTGAAGCTCTCCTGCCGCTTATAGCCTCTTTAATACTTGGTATATATCTAAAGAATATAGCATTTGCTGTTTTAGCGTATTTACCTTCTTGGGAAATCATTAAATGTTTTACAGACTATTTCTCGCAGCTCAAAATCCCCGTATCATATTTACCGCGAATGGAGGACAGACCCTCCGTAACGCCTAAAAATAAAACATTAATTGCCGTTTCAATGCTTTTGCCGTCGGCTCATAAAGCGACAAGTATAAGAAAAAGCCTTGAACAGCTAAAAAAGACTAACGGTGTACAAAATGTTAAGATATGCGCCCTTTGCGACCTTAGAAGCTCTGATATGCCGACAAGACCTGAAGATGAAGCGGACATTTCAGCAACACTTAGGGTAATCGAAGCATTAAACAATAAATATGGCGGTGGATTTATATTAGCTGTAAGAAAAAGAAGATATTCCAAAACGCAAAACGAATACACGGGAAACGAGCGTAAAAGGGGAGCGATTGAAGAAATTATAAAGGCTGTTAAGGGTGTCAGCACCGATTTTCTGTGTCTTAAAGGAGATATAGGCGATATAAAGTCATTTAAGTATATTTGCGCCCTTGACTCTGACACGCGGCTGCCTATGGACGCGGTGTCACAACTGACGGCAATAGCGGCTCACCCGCTTAATAAAGCAAAGGTAAATGAAAAAACAAAAACAGTGGAAAGCGGATATGGCATATTCGCGCCGTATATAGGTACATCACTTCTTTATTCAGAGCCAACTTTATTCTCGAAAACAGTCGGCGGCGTTTCAGGAATGAGTGTTTATGATTTGAGCGCCGCCGAAAGGTATCAGGATTTATTTTCGCGGGGAACATTTTGCGGTAAAGGATTAATTGATATTGACGCCGCCTTTATATTGCTTGACGGGGCGTTTAAAAAGCAGCATATTTTAAGCCACGATATTCTTGAGGGCGAGCTTTTAAGAACGGCATATGTATCTGATGTTGAATTTACGGATGCCGCCGTATCGAACCCAAAAGCATATTTTGACAGGCAGCACCGCTGGATAAGGGGTGACTGGCAAAACATTATTTACCTAAAAAACAATGTCAAAGGCAGCAAGGACGGCAGATATATTAATTATGATTATCTGTCAAAGTTCAAACTGTTCGATAATTTAAGGCGCAGCATTACTCCTGTTTTTTCGGCTTTACTCCTAATACTCTCACCGCTTTTCAATAAAGAAGCGGCATGGTTTATGGTTGCTATTGCCGTTTTGTCTGTCGTTATGAGAGGTATTTTCGGGGCTTTGAGAGCAGTTTTTAAGAATGGCTCGCCAATGTTTTCAAGGCGGTTTTATTCCGATACATTTCCCGTTGCAAAAGCTGATTTAGCTTTGTCATCGTTATGGCTATTGCTTTTAATTCAAAATGCATACACTTGTTTTACAGCTATTATTACGGCTTTAGTAAGGCTTATTAGTAAAAAAAATCTGCTTCAATGGACAGTTGCGTCAGAGAGTGAAAAGTCTTCAAAAAAAGCCTCTTATCTAAAAGTGTTTTTACCGTCTTTAACGGCCGGTACTTTAATGGCTGTAACGGGCAATCCGCTCGTTATGGCGTTCGGTGTTTTTTATATTATTTCACCGTTTATTTCAAAAAGCTTAGGTAAGGAAAAGTCCTTTGAAAAAGAAACAATAAGCTCTCGCTCAAGAGAGATGCTTATTTCACACGCGGCGGCGATGTGGAAATATTTCAGTATGCTTTGCGGTCCAAGTGATAATTATCTGCCTCCCGACAATCTTCAAGAGGCGCCTGTTTTTAGAACGGCGCACAGAACATCACCGACAAATATCGGGCTTATGCTCGTTTCTTGTCTTGCCGCACGCGATTTAGGGTTTATTGATACGGCAGAGCTTGCAAAAAAGGTTGACAATACGCTTACAACGGTTGAAAAGCTTGATAAATATAAGGGAAATCTATTGAATTGGTACGATACACAAACACTAAGACCGCTTTACCCTCGGTACGCCTCAACTGTAGACTGCGGAAACTTTCTTTGCTGTCTTGTGACGCTTAGGCAGGGACTTCTCTCCTATGTACCGCAATACCCTCCGCTAAAGGATTTAGTAAGCAGGATTACAACGCTCATAAGCAATACTGATATTGGAACTTTCTTCAACGAAAAAAGAAAACTTTTTGCAATAGGAGTAGATATTGAAACGGGATTGCGCAGTGAAAGCTATTATGATTTATTTATGAGCGAAGCGCGTATGACGGCATATTATGCGATAAGCGCAAGGCTCGTAACGAAAAAGCTTTGGGGTAATTTATCAAGAATGCTTTCATCGGACGGAAATTATACGGGTCCGCTTTCTTGGACGGGAACGATGTTTGAATATTTTATGCCGTATTTGTTTATTCCATCGTATAGAGGAACTCTCGGCTATGAGGCACTAAGGTATTGCTCGCGCTGTCAGCGCCGCGCGGTTAAAAAGAGAGATATACCGTTCGGTATGTCGGAAAGCTGCTTTTATGCATTTGACAACAAGCTTGATTATCAGTATAAAGCACATGGCGCTGAAAAACTTGCACTAAAAAAAGGAATGTCAGCAGATACGGTAATTTCGCCGTATTCCACATTTCTTTTATTACCCTTTCAACCGGAAACGGCAATAAAAAACCTAAAAAAGCTTGAAAAATATGATACAGTCGGCAGATTTGGCTTTTTTGAGGCACTCGACTTTACACCTGAAAGAACAGAGGGGCAAGACTGCTCTGTAGTAAAGACTTTTATGGCACACCATATAGGAATGAGCCTTCTTAGTATCCTAAATCTTTTGAGGGACAACATTTTACAAAAGCGTTTTATGCAAGATGAGGAAATGTCTGCCGGCGAATTTTTGCTCCACGAAAAAATACAACCGGGCGCGGCAGTGTTTAAGGATGTTTATAAAAAGGAGATACCGCAAAGAAGCTTGAGAGTTACTAACGGCGTTTATAATGCTGATAACATTACTCCGCTGATGCCGGCAGTGAGAGCATATTCTAACTCACAATGGTCGCTTTTTATTTCAGATTGCGGCTCCGGCTTTTCAATGTATAACGGGCTTTGTGTAAATAAGAAAAGCAGTGACCTGTTAAGACGACCTGACGGCGTTATTGCAAATTTTACAACGGAAAAAACTAATATTCCTTTTGTGCGTTGTGCCGACTATCAATCTAAAGCGGCATTTTCAGCCGAGTTTTCTGGCAACAATATTAAATTTATTTCAAAGCTTGGTTTTATTGAATGTAATCAAAGCGTGTCAGTATTTTCAAGAACGAGCGGAGAACAAAGGATATTTACGATAAAAAATAATTCAAGGAATACTGTAAACGGCACGCTGAAAATATTTTTTGAGCCGTCTTTATCACGCGAAGCAGACGAAAAAGCGCATCCCGCATTTTCAAAAATATTTATTGAAAGCTACTATGACAAGGACAATCAAATAGCTGTCTTTTGCCGCAAAAATAGGGTTAACGGCGAAAGTGTTTGGCTTTCAGCAGGTTTTATTACCCCGATTGAATATGAAACATTTTTCAATCGTGAAAAAGTTTTAGATAGACCTAATGGAGTCTTTTCACTTGCCGATATCAATAAAAAAATGCAAAAAGATGAAGGAAACAGCGTTGATAAGTGCTGCTATTTTGAAATACCAGTGAAAGCAGACGCAAAACAGCAATTCTCTGCCACGATGTTTATAATAGGCGGCTCTAACAGAACAGAGGTTACAGAGCTTGCACTTAAAGCGCGAAGGCTGAAAGCGGAAAGAGGCGATAAATTTGCATCATGCCTATTTAGCCAAAGCAGTCTTAGCGGAATTATTTCAAACTCAGTACTGCCTTTTATTTTTTACGGCAAGGAGAATTCCCGCGAGCGTTTGAATGCCGTTATGAAAAGCAGTTATAGGGTAGATGAGCTTTGGAAAACGGGAATATCAGGAGACAATCCGATTATATATGCGAAAGTAACGAAAGATGACGATGTTTCAAAACTCAAACCGTATATTCACTTGTGCGAGAAATTACGAAAATATTCAATTTTGGTAGATGTGGCAATAGCGTACGATGAGGGCAGTGAATACGGTTCGCCTATGCAAGAAAAGCTGCGGCTTCTATTAATTGAATGCAAGGTTAGAAATGAAGCGGGCGGACTTTTGCATTTACTTCCTCTTGCCACATTGTCAGAAGAAACAGATGTAATGCTAAAGGCCTCTTCGTGTTATGTAGTTTCTCTGTCGGCACAGCAGCTAAAATTGCCGTCAAGGATGTACAAACCCGCAAAAATCCATGCTGTTACACCGAAAAGCAATGATAATGATGATTTTGATGAAAAAGGCAATTATAAAATTAATTCAAATCCACAGCTTCCATGGTGCCACACGCTTTGCAATATATCTTTCGGTACGCTTCTTTCAGATAAAGCCTTAGGTTACACTTATGCTATTAATTCATCTGAAAACCGATTAACTCCGTGGTTTAATGACACAAGAACGGACAATAGAGGAGAAATACTTTTTGCAAAATATAACGGTAAAATATTTGACCTTGCGAAAAACGCTTCTGTCACATTCGGAAAGGATTTTGCATCATATGAGGGTTATATCGGAGAGTTGTCGTATATTATGAAAGTTATGGTGCGCGAAAAGGGTATGCGAAAAACGATAACGGTGAGACTTAAAAATCAATCAAAGTCTGAGATTAGTATTTGTCTTTTATATTATTGTGAGCCGGTTTCTTCGTATACGGGAAACAATAAACCGGTAATAAACGGTGATTGTCTAATAGTTTCGAACAGTTTAACAAATAAATATTCGGGCTTTACGGCTCTTTCAATAGAGGGCGGAGCTGATATTTATACGACTAATAAGACCGATGTATTGACTGGAAACTTTTCTAATTCACTTTCAATATCAGAAGGGGTTTGTGCCGCCGTAGGGAAGACGATAAGTATAAAGCCCGAGGAAGAAAGTGACGCCGTATTTGTTTTTGCGTTCGGTAAAACTGTGGACAGCGCGGTAAAAATCAGTAACCATATACAAGACAAAAAGGCTTTTGAGGATAATAAAATAATAATAAACACTCCGGATAGCAGCTTGAACGCTTTTTTTAACTCACTTCTGAAACATCAGATAATAGCGTCAAGGCTTTATTCGAGAACGGGCTTTTATCAGTCAGGCGGCGCGTTCGGATATAGGGACCAGCTTCAAGATGTATGCGCTCTTATTCTTACAGACCCGCTTTTTTGTAAAAGACAAATTATCCGCTGCTGTGCGGTGCAGTTTACTGAGGGTGATGTGCTTCACTGGTGGCATCCCCTTGGCAGAGAGGGATTTAGGGGAGTTCGCACAACCTGTTCAGACGATTATCTTTGGCTGCCCTATGCTGTAAATGAATATGTAACAAAAACAGGGGATTACGATTTCTTGAATTTAAGAATACCATTTATAGTAGGGGAAAGTTTAGCTTTAGGTGAAAGCGACAGGTATTCTTTATATTCGTTCGGAAATGAAAAGGCAACGGTATATGAGCATTGTAAACGCTCAATTTTTCGCTGTTTAGATGATAACGATGTTATAAACCCTAAAGGTGAAAGGGGACTGCTTCTCATAAGAGGCGGCGACTGGAACGACGGCTTTAATAGTATAGGGAACTCAAAAAAGGGAGAGAGTGTTTGGCTCTCACAATTTGCATTAATGATTATGAGGTCGTTTTCTGCACTTGCCGAAAGAATGAGCGACTTCGAATTCAAGGAGAGCCTTTTACTCAATTCTCATAGGCTGTCGGAGGCTATAAATAATCATGGATACAATGGCAAGTGGTATTTAAGGGCGTTCTTAAAAGACGGCACACCGTTAGGGGACGAGGGGTTAGAAAGCTGTGAAATAGATAGTATTAGTCAATCATTCGCCGTTTTCTCGGATTTAGCTGATAAAGAAAGAAGAAACAGCGCGCTTATAAACGCCGTAACACGGCTCGTAGACTATGAAAATAAAATAGTAAAGCTTTTTAATCCGGCATTCGGTAAATATGAAAGTGATATAGGATACACTTCTGCTTATTCAAGAGGAGTAAGAGAAAACGGCGGGCAATATTCACACGCCGCAGTATGGCTTTCATTAGCTTTACTGAAAGAAGGTTTTTTTAATGAGGGTTACGATATATTAAGAATAATAAACCCATATGATAAATATAAAACCGGTTTGGGTGACATTTATAAAACAGAGCCTTATGCGTTATGCGGTGATGTTTACGGCGATACGGCGCCCGGCAGGGGAGGCTGGAGCCTTTATACCGGTGCGGCGGCGTGGTATTACAGAACTGTTTACGAGGAGCTTTTCGGAATAAAACAAACAGCCAAAAAGCTTATTATAAAACCTTCTTTTCCAGATTACTGGAATGACTGCTCGTTAGTGCTTTATATTGACGGCAGCGAGATAAATATAAAATATAAACGAGCAGAGGAGTACAGACTGAAAGTTGACGGTGTACCCGCAGAATTTATTCTTCTTGACGGCAATAACCATGATGTGTTTGTAGAATTTAACAAATAACTATGGAAATTATTAGCCCAATGTGCTATTATACGAAAGTATAACAATAAAGGATGGCAAAAAAATGGAATATAACTTATCGAAACATCAAATTGCCGACGGTGTCACTGCCGTAAAAGTACACGCAAAGGGTTTTAAGACGGCATGCATTTCTTTCTCTTTTGCAACAAATCTTTCCGAGAGAAACGGCGAAAATGCACTTGCGACAAAACTTCTTTTGCGCTCGTCAAAGGAGTACTCTGATTTTACGCAGATTGCTCGCCAATTAGCAAAGCTTTACGGTGCAGAGCTTTCATCTGCTGTTATGAAAATTGCAGAGCAGCAAGTAGTAAAGATTACTATAAATTTTATTGGGGACCGATTTGCTCTTGACGATGAAAGCGTTGCAGAGCAGTGTTTGAGCTTACTCGTAAACCTTATTTTTAAACCTAATATAAAAAGCGGCGCGTTTGATTTAACGGAATTGGAAAGTGAAAAACGCCTGTTATTAGAGCAGATAGAAAGCGAAAAGAATGATAAAGCGACTTATGCAAGAATGAAACTTGAGCAGTTAATGCACAAAGACGAGTTGTATTCGCTTAATAAATTCGGAGATGAAAAGGCTATCAAGGAAATCTCTCCGGATATTGCCGCCAGAGTATATGCCGATTATTTAAGCAGAGCGGTAATAAGAATAAACCTTGTAGGTGAAATGGATTTTGATGGAGCAATTTCACTGCTGAAAGAACATTTTTCCTCAATAGAAAGAAATCCTGAAAAAATAGACACACTTTTCATACCCGCTGCCGAAGCTGAAAAATATGAAAGCGAAACAGATGAGGTAAAGCAGGGCAAGTTAGTAATAGGATTTCGCGCGGGCATGAAAAATAGTGATGATAATTACTATGCCGCAAGAGTTATGGCAGACTTGTTCGGCGGCGGCACATATTCAAAGCTTTTTAAAGTTGTCAGAGAAAAAATGAGCCTCTGTTACTATTGCTCTGCACTCTTTGTTAACCAAAAGGGTATTATTTTAGTCCAAAGCGGAATAGAAACCGAAAATGAGGAAAAGGCAAAAACTGCAATACTTGCCCAGCTTGAGGATATAAAAAACGGAAACTTTACAGATGAGGACTTGAACTCGTCTATTGATTATTTAACAGATAGGTATAATTCAATAGGTGATACACCGAATGACCTTGATTATTGGTTCTCACAGCAAATCGTAACAGGAAAGCTTAAAACTCCGGAGGAGTATTCTGAAAATATCCGCAAGGTAACTCGTGATGATGTAATAAAAGCGGCAAAAAGGGTCACGCTTGACTCTGTATTTATGCTAAAAGGTGTAAAAGAGCAGGAGGAAAGTACAAATGCGTAATATTGTTACAAACGAAAAGCTTGCTGAAAGCTACACATATATAAAACATCCGTCGGGACTTTCAATCTATATTTACCCGAAAGAGGGTTACAAAACCTCATACGCTGTTTTCGGTACGAAATACGGCTCGATTGACACATGTTTTAAAAGAAGCGACAAGGATGAATACAATAAAATACCGGAAGGAACCGCTCATTTTCTTGAGCATAAGCTTTTTGAAAGCGAAGATTTAGATGCATTTGACCTTTTCGCCAAAACGGGCGCACAAGCCAATGCTTATACTACATTTGACAGAACATGTTATCTGTTTTCATGCTCCGGCAACTTTAATGAAAACCTTGATATTCTTCTAAACTTTGTGTTGTCTCCATATTTTACGGCGGAAACGGTACAAAAAGAGCAGGGCATCATAGGGCAGGAAATCAATATGTGCAAGGATATGCCGGGAAGACAAAGCTTTTTTAACTTTTTGCGCGCTATGTACAAAAATCATCCCGTTAATATTGATATTGCGGGAACAGTTAATTCTATTGCAAAAATAACTGCCGATACGCTTTTTACTTGTTATGACACTTTTTATAACCTCAATAATATGGCTCTTGCCGTAGCCGGGAATGTTGATGAAAAAACGGTAATTGAGATAGCGGACAAAGCACTAAAAACAGCGCAGGATATTACTATTGACAGAGTATTTGACGATGAGCCTGAAACAGTTGTATCACAATATATTGAAGAAAAGATGTCCGTTTCCATTCCCTTATTTGACTTTGGCTTTAAGGAGATTATGGAAACGCCTGAGCGAAGCTTAAAAGAAGTTATTGTAAAAAGAATTATTCTTGAAGTATTGGCAAGTAAAACCTCTCCTCTCTACAAAGAACTGCTCGAAGAGGGGCTTATTAACGATGAGTTTGAAGCAGAATATTTCACAGGCACAGGCTATGGTATGACTATTTTTTCAGGTGAATCAAATGAGCCTAAAAAAGTGACAGAGAAGATTAAAGAAGCAATAAAGAAATTAAAAGAAAGTAAAATCACAGAAGAGGACTTTGAAAGAGCAAGGAAAAGACTGTACGGTGAAGCCGTTATGTCGTTTAATAACATAAGCGGCATAGCAAATGGTCTTTTGGTATCGCATTTTAAAGGAGACGATTTGTTTTCAGAGTTTAACATTCTTGCGGGACTTATGCTTGAGGATATAAATAATGCCTTAAAAGATACATTTAATGAGAATGCACAATGTCTTTCGGTAGTTATTCCGAAATAAAAGGGAGGTAAGTTTATGGAGTTTTTAGCAGATTACGCACGGGTAACATTTGCTGGAATTGATAAAATATTCGAAATACCCGCAGTTGCATTTCAGTTTACGCTGCCTTTCGCAGGCGGAACAGAAGTGTCTATCAGATGGTACGGTATTATAATAGCTTTTGGATATACGCTTGCGGCATTATTCGGCGGCAGAATAGCTTATACTTGGAAAATGAGCCTTAGCGTTATGGTTGATGTTTTAATTTACGGAACATTTGGCGGCATAATAGGCGCAAGGCTGTTTTATGTGATATTTCAATGGGATTATTATGCGGCACATCCTGCGGAAATATTTCAGCTTTGGGAGGGCGGACTTGCCATATACGGCGGTATAATAGGCGGGTTTATAGCAGCATATATAACTTGTAAGGTTGAGAAATTAAGCTTTATAAAGCTGCTTGATATTGCGGGTATGAGCCTTTTAATAGGGCAGGGTATAGGCAGATGGGGAAACTTTACTAATCAAGAGGCATTCGGCACGAATACAACTCTGCCGTGGGGTATGTCAAGTAATAAAGTGGTTGATTACATAGTAAGAAACCAAGCCTTTTTTGAGGAGCATAATATAAAAATGGACCCCGCAATACCTGTTCACCCCACTTTTTTATATGAATCTTTGTGGTGTGCGCTCGGATTTGTAATTCTTTATATTATGTTGAAAAAATATAGAAAGTTTGACGGTCAGCTTTTTTTAGGCTATGGGATATGGTACGCAATAGGAAGAAGTGTTATAGAAGGACTTAGGACAGATAGTCTTTATATTGGTTCTGTGAGAATTTCACAGCTTATATCCATATTGGTTATAGCGGCATTTGCGGCGGCTCTTGTGTGGTTTTCTGTAAAATATGCGAAAGAGCAAAAAAAGAGCGTATTAATTACCGGCAAAGAATAAAAAAGGGTCAGAAGCGCTAAGTATAATTTAAAAAGAGTTTTTAGCTCAATAATAAGGCAAATAAATATCGGCTAAATTCTTTGGTAAAACAGTAGTTTCTTACCTTGACAAGGGGTAAGGTTTATACTATAATGACAATATATGTAAAGTCAGTAATACTGTACAGAATATCAGTATATTGTTGATTTTATATTTTGAAGGGAAGCGTTTATATGTCATCTTATAAGAAGAGTCTAAGTGGTGTTTTAGCAATACTTTTACTGTTTACAATTACGGTGGCCTCTCCTTTGATAGCATTTGCATCAGGCGAGAGCGCGGAGTTTACATACCGGACAATTAAAAACAATTCCGCAATTGAAATAACAGGGTACAAAGGTAACGAAAAAACTGTAAGTATTCCAAGAGCCATTGGCAACATTGATGTTGTATCAATAGGAGACGGGGCTTTTGAAGGTAAAACCTCAATCGAAACAGTTAACTTTACAAACAATATTATAACAATCGGTAAAGGTGCGTTTAAAGGCTGCACATCTTTAACGACGCTCAAGAAGATGACTGAAGTAGCTGTTATGGGTGAATCTGCCTTTGAAAACTGTACATCCCTTAAAGAATTTGCATTTCCCTTAAACTTGACTGAAGTGGCAAATAGAGTGCTTTATGGCTGTACTTCGCTGTCCTCCATTGAAGTACATCGTAATGTTGAAAAAATCGGCAGAGAACCATTTGATAAAACAAAGTGGTACGACGACCAGGCAGACGGTGTTCTTATGGCAGGTAAAATAGCCTTTTCATATAAAGGGGACATAACAGATATTGAAATCCCGATTGACATTGAAAAAGTTGAAAGCTACGCTTTCCTTGGCTGTAAAACACTTAAATCTGTTAAATTGTCAAATGATGTTGAAGATATAGGCTTTTACGCTTTCCAAAACTGTACATCATTAGAGTCAATTACTTTTGGTGATAGCTCCGCGCTTATTTACGCCGGTGCGTTTATGGGCTGTACATCACTTAAAGAGGCAAACTGCGGCGATACTATGGCGTTAATCGGATATCAAGCTTTTTCCGGCTGTACTTCTCTTGAAGTTTTTACGGCAGGCGAAGTGCTTACAGAGATAGACGATTATGCTTTTTACGGCACAAAGATAAAGACGCTTGACCTTGGTAAAAATGTAAGCAAAATAGGCACATATGCTTTCTTTAACTGCAAATCACTTGAAAGCTTTACGGTTGACGAGCATAACAAGGATTACAAAGCAATTGACGGTGTGCTTTTCTCGAAGAATGAAAAAAGGCTCGTGTCTTTCCCCGCGGCAAAAAAGGGAACATATGAAATACCGAAGAAAGTTGAAACAATTGCCGACAGTGCTTTCAGAGATGCTTTGATAACAGGCGTTACATTCGCCGCTGACTCGAATGCAAAAACTTTAGGCGCCAACGCCTTTGTTAACTCGTCCATAGAAAGCGTCGTTCTTCCCGACAAATTAACAACGATAAGTAATTCTGCTTTTAAGAATTGCAAAGCATTAAAATCAATAACATTTCCGGAGTCTCTTACGACAATTGCTTCATATGCCTTTTACGGAGATACAGGTCTTACCGAAATAATTGTACCGAATAAGGTTACGGATATTAATACATACGCTTTTGCAAACTGCTCTAACCTTTCAAAAGTTTCTTTAGGTGACAGTGTTATAAGAGTACGCTCATATGCATTCTTAGACTGCAAAGCTCTTTCAAATGTAAAGTTCGGCTCATCTATTGAAAGTATAAGCGACTATGCTTTTAATAATTGTGACAAGCTTACAAAAATAGACCTTCCCGCCTCACTTGATGATATAAGCGCTAAAGCATTTGACGGCTGCCTTGCTCTTTCAAGCGTTACCGTTGCAAACGGCGGAAAATACTTTGCTGACGGTAAAGCGTTATACAGAGAAGAACCGGTAAACACGCTCGTATTTTTTGCCGACAAATCTGAAACGGCTTACACTGTTAAAAAAGATACTGTTGCCATTAAAGACAATGCGTTTTTAGGATGCACTAAACTATCATCTATTTATGTTTCAGACTCCGTTACAGAAATAGGGGAAAACGCTCTTACTGATACTGCTTGGTATAAAGCAAAAAGCGGCGATATATATTTAGGCAGAGTTATATATAAAGCCAATAAAAATGCCTCGTCTATTAAAGTTAACGCAGGTACAACTGCAATAGCAGACGGCGCTTTCAAAGATGCAGAGGTAAAAAGTGTTGACCTTCCCGCATCATTAAGGAATATAGGCAAAGAAGCGTTTGCAAACACAAGGATATCTGAACTCGTTATTCCTTCAGGCGTAACCGTTATCGGAAATAAGTGCTTTATGAATGCTAATTTACTGACCAAAATAACATTACCCGCTTCGCTCAAGGAGCTTGGCAAAGGCGCGTTCTATGGTTGCTCTGCCTTGCTTTCTGCTGCTCTTCCGGCAAACCTTGTTTCAGTTGAGGCAGATACTTTTTACGGCTGTGTATCACTTTCAAAGGTATCACTTGGCACAAGAATAGTGTCTATTGGTGCGTATGCTTTTTCGGGGTGCGGTGCAATTACAGAATTTGCAATACCAAAGTCATTAAAAACAATAGGTCAATATGCTTTTGTAGGCTGCTCGTCACTTGAAAAATTCACTTGTGACAAGGCAAATGAAACATTTACCGAATTTGACGGAGTGCTTTTCCTTAAAGAGGCTGAAGAAAATTCCTTTAAAACCCTTGTCCAGTACCCCACAGGTAAAAAGAATGCGTATCTACTCCCTAAAATGGTTGAAACTATAGGAGCAAGGGCATTTTATGACTGTGACGGTCTTACTCAAATTAGTTTTAATGACGGTCTTAAAACAATTGAAGACGAAGCTTTCTTTGACTGTGATTTGATTACAGAAATTGTATTGCCGGAAAGTGTAAGAAAAATTAAGTCCCTTGCTTTCGCTTCTTGTAATGAGCTTCGTTCATTTACAGTAAACAGCAACTTGACGGCGTATGAGCGAAATGCTTTTGACGGATGCTGGTATACAGATTATAATTCTGTTAAAATAGTACTTGATGAGAAATCCATTTCAACACTTCTGATAATTATTGTTTTACTTGCGGCTATTGGTGTTGCGGGAGTTCTTGTGTACCGCAAAAAGATAAGAGAAAGCGATGCCGCAGCAAAAGCTGCACTTGCCGCACGAAATGCTGAAGCAGAAGCGGAAGATAAAAGCGAAAAATAAACATCATTGACAAATTTACAGTATCCCAAAGCAAAACAAGAGTTTTGTTTTGGGATATTTATTAAAAGAAAAGCTGTATTAATAAAAGGGAGTATGGTTTTATGTTTAATGCCGAAAAGGTTTGCAAAGATATTGTAAAATGGACGAAAGATTGGTTCAATATAAACGGTAATGGTTGTAATGCTGTTATTGGAATATCAGGCGGAAAGGATAGCACGATTGTTGCGGCTCTTTGTGCAAAGGCTCTTGGGGCAGACAGGGTCATAGGTGTGCTAATGCCAAATGGTCTTCAAGAAGATATCAATGTTTCAGAAGCTGTATGTGATTTTTTAGGCATAAAAAGCTATACAATAAATATTAAAAATACTTTTAACAGTGCTATGGACGAGCTGAAAGCCGCTTTGCCGTCCGTTTCACAGCAAACAATAATCAATATTCAACCGCGGCTGAGAATGTCTGTTTTATATGCCGTTTCACAATCTCTTAACGGGAGAGTTGCAAGCACGAGCAATTTATCTGAGGAGTTTGTCGGATATACAACGCGTTATGGGGATTTAGCCGGTGACTTCGCTACAATATCAAGCCTTACTGCAAGTGAAGTTAAGGAAATAGGCAAAGTCTTGGGATTACCTTTAGAATTTATTGAAAAGGTGCCGATAGACGGGCTTTCTGATAAGACGGATGAAGAAAGCCTTGGATTTTCATACGATGTGCTTGATAAGTTTATACGCACGGGAATTTGTGAAGACGAGGAAATAAAAGGGAAAATTTTACGGCTAAACAAGCTTAATGAATTTAAGCTGAAACTCGTTGAATTCTTTCAATACGAACAATGAAAAGATGAGCCGCAAGTTTCTTTGACTTGCGGTTCATCTATTTAATCACTTATAGGAGTTTAGAATAAGCCGGATATTATTCCGTCATTATCAATATCTATTCTTTCTGCCGCAGGAATTTTCGGAAGTCCCGGCATCGTCATAACATCTCCTGTCAGTACGACTATAAATCCCGCGCCGGCGCTAATCTTTATTTTCCTTACAGTTATATTAAAATCAGACGGCGCGCCAAGCTTTGTTGGGTCATCAGAAAAACTGTACTGTGTTTTAGCAATACAAATCGGTAAATCAGAAAAATTCAAGCTTTCAAGCGTTTCTATTTCCTTTTCTGCTTCAGCTGTATAATTTACACAAGAGGCGCCGTAAACCTTTGCAGCAACACTCTCAATTTTAGACTTAATGCTTTCGTTAATGTCATAAGAAAAGCTGAAATTATCGGCAACGCTTTCTTCACAAAGCCTTACAACTTCTAAAGCAAGCTCACGACCGCCTAAAGAGCCGTTTGCCCACACAGTTGTAAGTATCGCGTTCGTGTCATTTTCGTTACAAATGCTTTGTAAAAGCTCTATTTCGCGGTCCGTATCAGTAGGAAATCTGTTAACAGCGACAACGCAGGGAAGATTATAAACAGTTTTAATATTTTTAATATGCCTTAAAAGGTTCGGTACGCCTTTTTGCAGCGCGTCAAGATTTTCTTCCTCTAACTCTGTTTTATGTGCGCCTCCGTGGAGTTTTAACGCGCGTATTGTCGCTACAACAACAACACAAGACGGTATGAGTTCTGCCGTGCGGCACTTTATATCAAAGAACTTCTCGGCTCCAAGGTCAGCACCAAATCCTGCCTCAGTAATTGTATAATCAGAAAGCTTTAGCGCCGTTTTCGTTGCAATAACAGAGTTGCAACCGTGTGCTATATTTGCGAAAGGTCCGCCGTGAACTAAAGCGGGCGTTCCTTCAAGCGTTTGAACTAAATTCGGTTTTAGAGCATCCTTTAGTAAAGAGGCGACGGCTCCGACTGCTTTTAACTCTCCCGCAGTTACGGGTATTCCCTTAGCGCTGTAACCTACAACTATTTTGGCAATACGCTTTTTCAAATCACTAATAGAGGATGAAAGACATAAAATTGCCATAATTTCAGAGGCGACGGTTATATCAAATCCATCCTCACGCGGTACGCCGTGAACTTTGCCGCCAAGACCGCAAACAATGGAGCGAAGCTGCCTGTCATTCATATCAACACATCGTTTCCATGTAATGCGCCTGACATCAATATCAAGGTCATTTCCCTGCTGTATATGATTATCAAGCAGTGCCGCAATCAAATTGTTTGCCGCGGAAATAGCATGAAAATCGCCCGTGAAATGCAGATTTATATCTTCCATAGGTATAACTTGCGCGTATCCGCCGCCCGCAGCGCCGCCTTTTATACCGAAAACGGGACCTAAAGACGGCTCTCTTAAAGCTGCCATGCTCGACTTTCCAATGCTTTTTAACGCATCCGTAAGTCCTATTGTAACGGTAGTTTTACCCTCGCCCGCAGCGGTGGGGGTAATAGCTGTTACTAAAACGAGCTTACCGTATTTTTTCGTTTCATCATTCATAATTGAAAGAGGCAGCTTTGCCTTGTATTTACCATAATACTCAAGCTCGTCTTCTAAAATGCCAACTTGAGCCGCAACTTTGCTTATATGGTTTATTTGTGCGCTTTGAGCAATTTCAATATCTGTTTTCATATTATCCTCCAAATTATTTGAAGTATTTTACTGCTGAAATAAACATACCCATATCATACTTGCCTTCAACATTTTTGTAAAGGTTCTTTCCTGTTCTTTCACTATGCCCCATTTTTCCGAAAACTCTGCCGTCAGGAGAGGTGATACCCTCAATAGCGGCTTTAGAGCCGTTAGGATTAAAGAGTATATTATTCGTTGCATTACCGTCAAAGTCAACATATTGAGTAGCTATTTGACCGTTAGCAGAAAGCTTTGAAAGTAAAGCATCGTCACAAATAAAGCGTCCCTCACCATGGGAAATCGGCATTGAATATATGTCGCCGACAGTTGTATCAGAAAGCCACGGGGACATATTTGATACTATTTTTGTACGAACAATTCTTGACTGATGTCTGCCTATTTTATTATAGGTCAAAGATGGGGAAGAGGCGGCAGCGTCCCTAATTTCACCGAAAGGAACGAGCCCAAGTTTTATTAAAGCGTGAAAACCGTTGCATATGCCGCCAATAAGCCCGTCTCTCTCCGTTAAAAGCTTATTTACCTCTGATTTTATTACTTCATTTCTGAAAAATGAGGCTATAAGCTTTCCGGAGCCGTCAGGCTCGTCGCCGCCTGAAAACCCACCGGGAATAAAGATTATTTGTGAGCTTTCTATTTCTTTTGCAAAGCTTTCAATACTTTCTGTTATATCAGAGGCGGAAAGGTTTTTGATTATAAAAGTTACAGGCTTTGCGCCGGCGTCAGTCAGTATTTTCACCGTGTCATATTCACAATTTGTACCGGGAAAAACGGGTATTAGCACCTTAGGCTTTGCAGTTTTTATAGCGGGCGAGGAATTTATGACCTTGTCGCTTGAAAGGTTTTTAACGGGAGTACCGTCGTCTTTTATAAAAGTGGGGAAAACAGGTTCAAGCTTATTTTCATATAAGCCTAAAAGTAAGTTAAGCGGTAAAGTATCGTCAAGATAAGATATGTTACATCTATCAGTCGTTCTGCCTAAAGGCTTTCCAATACTTATATCCTTTGTAAGCTCAAGAATAAAAGAGCCGTAATTATAAGAAAACAATTCATTTAAGGTAACTGAATTATCAAACGAAAATCCAATGTTATTACCAAAGCACATTTTCATAATACCTTCAGCAATTCCACCATAAACGGGTGTGTAAACGGCAGAAACGGCTTTTTCGGAAATTAAGGTGTGAACTGTACTGAATATATCTAAAAGAGACTTCGTATTCGGCAGTCCGTTTTCATCATACTCCGGTTTTAACAGGCAAACTTTTCTGTTAGATTTCTTGAATTCAGGAGAAATGATATTGTTTGCCTTTTCTGTCGTTACAGCAAAAGACACGAGTGTTGGCGGAACATCTAAATCTTCAAAGCTGCCGCTCATAGAGTCTTTGCCGCCAATAGAAGCAATACCCAAGTTCATTTGTGCCTTAAAAGCACCGAGCAAAGCGGATAAAGGCTTGCCCCAACGAAAGGCATCTTTGCCGAGCCTTTCAAAATACTCTTGAAATGTGAGATACACTTCGTTAAATGAGGCACCGGAGGCAATAAGCTTTGAAACGGACTCAATAACGGCAAGATATGCTCCGCGATACGGGCTTTTTTCCATTATAAACGGGTTATATCCATAAGCCATAACAGAGCAGGTGTCTGTATGCCCCTTTTCAACAGAAACGGTGTGTACCATAGCTTGTGCAGGCGTTAGCTGATGTTTGCCGCCAAAGGGCATTAAAACGGTATTAGCGCCGATAGTGGAGTCAAAACGCTCTGAAAGCCCGCGTTTTGAGCAAACATTTAAGTCGCTTGCCAAATCGTTAAAGAGTGAAATAAAGTCGCCTTTTACGCTCTTTTTATAATCATTATTTTTCTCTACAGTAACATCAATATGCTTTCCGGCGCCGTTGGAGTTCAGAAAATCACGGTGAATATTAACGATAGATTTTCCGTTCCAGTTCATAATAAGCCGAGGCTCGTCTTTAATGGCAGCTACAACGGTAGCTTCAAGGTTTTCAGATGCGGCAAGCTCTAAAAAGCGTTTGACATCAGTTCTTTCCACGACTACAGCCATTCTTTCCTGAGACTCGCTTATAGCAAGCTCTGTACCGTCAAGTCCCTCATACTTTTTCTTTACGGCGTTAAGGTCAATTTCCATGCCGTCGGAAAGCTCACCGATAGCAACGGACACGCCGCCCGCGCCAAAGTCGTTGCATCGTTTAATTAATAAACTTGCCTCTTCATTTCTGAAAAGCCTTTGCAGCTTGCGCTCTTCCGGCGCGTTTCCTTTTTGAACTTCTGCGCCGCATGTTTCAAGCGATGAAAGGTCGTGCGACTTTGAGGAGCCTGTTGCTCCTCCGCAGCCATCCCTGCCCGTTTTTCCGCCAATAAGAATTACAACATCACCCTCAACAGGAGTTTCCCGCCTAACATTTTTTGCGGGTGCGGCGCCTAATACAGCGCCTAATTCCATTCTTTTTGCTACAAAGCCTTCGTGATAAATTTCGTCTACAAGCCCTGTGGTAACTCCTATTTGATTACCATAGGAGCTATATCCCGCGGCAGCCGTTTTAACAATTTTTCTTTGCGGCAGTTTGCCTTTTAATGTTTCACTAATAGGCGTCAGCGGGTTTCCCGCTCCGGTTATACGCATAGCGGCATAAACATATGCCCTGCCTGAAAGCGGGTCGCGTATAGCGCCGCCAATACATGTTGCAGCTCCGCCGAAAGGCTCAATTTCTGTTGGGTGATTGTGTGTTTCATTCTTAAACAGTAAAAGCCAATCCTCTAAAACACCGTCAATATCGACTTTAATTTTAACGGTACACGCATTTACTTCAAAAGACTCATCTAAAAGAGGCAGCTTGCCCTCCTTTTTAAAATACCGGGTGCATATAGTGGCAATATCCATAAGGTTAATAGGCGATGTTCTTTTTGTGTATTGTCTTATTTTTAGGTATTCCTCATATGTTTTTTGTATTTCGTCATCACAAAACTCAACATTGTCAATAGTAGTCAAAAAAGTAGTGTGTCTGCAATGGTCAGACCAGTATGTATCAATCATTCTGATTTCAGTTATAGTGGGGTCGCGTTTTTCTTCTATAAAATAGTTCTGACAGAATTTTAAGTCATCAAAATCCATAGCAAGTGAATAATCGTCTAAAAAGTCTTTTAGTTCGCCGTTATTTTTTGTAATAAAGCCGTTTAGTGTTACAACATCTTTAGGCGTGATGTAATCCACTTTTAATGTTTCCGGCTTTGTAAGCGGAGTTTCACGGCTTTCAATGGGGTTTATTAAATATTTTTTAATGGAGTTATATTCCGCTTCGTTAATATCACCGCTTAAAATATAAACTTTTGCGGTTTTGACAAGAGGGCGTTCTTGTTGTGAAATCACTTGAATACACTCTGCCGCTGAACTTGCACGCTGGTCAAACTGCCCCGGTAAATACTCAACGGCAAAAACTCTGTCTTCTTTCAAAAAAGATAACTCGTCATAAACATTATCAACCTGCGGCTCTGAAAAAACATTTTTTTTAGCATCTTCGAGCAATTCTAAATCAATATTCTCTACATCATACCTATTAATGACTCTTAAATCTTTAAGGCTTATTATAGAAAGCAAATTATTGAACTCCTCTAAAAGCTGTTTTGCCTCGTTATTAAAACCTTGTCTTTTTTCAACATAAACTCTGTAAACCATTAGAATTTTCCCTCCAATGCTTTTTTACCTATATCGGTACGATAATATTTATTTGCAAAATCAACTTTATCGCTATCGCAATAAGCCGTTTCTATCGCTTCTTTTAATGTTTGAGCTACTGCGGTTACGCCTAAAACTCTGCCGCCGGAGGTAATTAACTTGCCGTTTTCTAAGCGCGCACCCGCAATAAACATATTTTTATTGTCAGTATCTTCTGAAAAGGTGATTTCCTTGCCTTTTTCAAAATCTTGCGGATAACCTTTTGATGCCAAAATTACACAACACGATGAGTTATCAGAAAATGAAATATCAACACTTTGAAGGTTTCCTTCATTTACTGCTCTCATAATCGTAAGTAAATCTGTTTTTAACAAAGGTAAAACCGCTTGCGCCTCAGGGTCGCCGAAACGGCAGTTGTACTCAATAACACGAGGACCGTTTTCTGTGAGCATAAGTCCAAAGTAAAGGCAGCCCTTAAACGGTCGCCCCTCTTTTTTCATAGCTTCCATAGTAGGTATAAAAATTTCACTTTCGCACTGTGCGGCAATTTCCTTTGTATAAAAAGGGTTAGGAGCAATAGCGCCCATACCGCCTGTATTAAGCCCTTTGTCGCCGTCAAGTGCCCGCTTATGGTCCATAGAGGACACCATGGGAACTATTGTTTTACTGTCCGTAAATGCTAAAACGGATATTTCAGGACCCGTTAAGAATTCCTCAATAACGATGTACTCACCGCTTTTGCCAAAGCACTGCTCGTCCATAATAAGGCATATAGCTTCTCTTGCTTCGTCAAGTGTATTTGCAATTATAACGCCTTTGCCCGCGGCAAGACCGTCAGCCTTTATAACGCATGGCAGAGGGGCAGTTTCTACATATTTTAATGCTTCGTGCGACTTTGAAAACACCTCATGTGCGGCTGTCGGGATGTTGTATTTTTTCATAAGCTCTTTCGCAAAGACTTTACTTCCCTCAATAGCCGCCGCCTTTTTATCGGGACCGAAACAGGGTATAGAAAGCTCGCTCAGTCTGTCAACAACACCGAGAACGAGCGGGTCGTCAGGCGACACAACAGCAAAATCAATTTTATTCTTTTTGGAAAAGTTTACGATACCCTCAATGTCCGTAGCCGCAATAGGCACACATTCTGCTTGTGATGCTATGCCGCCATTTCCGGGCAGTGCGTATATATGAGTTACTAACGGATTTTCAATAAGCTTTTTAATTATGGCATGTTCTCTGCCGCCGCCTCCGACTACAAGTATGTTCATTATAATACCTCAAATTCTTTTAATGATGAAAGAGCCTCATTTTTGTGAATGCCATAGCTATATTGTAATTGTTACAAGTGTTTATGACATCGTCATCTCTAATAGAGCCGCCCGGCTGCGCTATGTAAGAAACACCGCTTTTTGCTGCCCTCTCAATATTATCTCCAAATGGGAAAAAAGCGTCTGACGCGAGAGAAATACCGGAAATTTTTGAAAGATAATCGTCCTTTTCCTCTTTTGACAGTTCCTCCGGTTTATTCTTAAAATATTGCTGCCAGACATTATCACTTAATAAATCACTTTTTTCGCCTGTGATATATAAGTCAATAACATTATCTCTCTCTGCCCTTGCAATAGTATGAAGAAAGGGGAGGGATAACACCTTTTCATGGCGGCGCAAATTCCATATATCCGCCTTAGTACCGGAAAGCCTTGTACAGTGAATTCTTGACTGCTGACCTGCGCCAACACCGATAGCCTGTCCGTCATACGCAAAGCAAACAGAGTTCGATTGTGTGTATTTTAGTGTTATGAGTGCAATCAATAGGTCGCGAACCGCATTTTGAGGAATAGTTTTATTTTTTGTTACAATATGTGAAAGGAGTGTACTGTCAATCTTAAAATTATTTCTGCCCTGCTCAAATGTAATACCAAAAACTTGTTTTCGCTCTATTTCCTTTGGTAAATAGTCTTTATCAATTTTAATAATGTTATATGCACCTTTTCTTTTAGATTGCAGTATTTCAAGAGCTTTTGGAGTGTAATCGGGGGCGATAATACCGTCTGAAACCTCTCTTTTAATGATACTTGCCGTTATGTCGTCACAAGTATCACTAAGCGCTATAAAGTCGCCAAAAGACGACATTCTGTCAGTACCCCTTGCCCTTGCGTATGCTAACGCAAGAGGAGAGCTGTCAATTCCGTCAATATCATCAACAAAGCACATAGCTTTAAGCTCTTTAGACATAGGGGCGCCAATAGCGGCACTCGTAGGGCTTACATGCTTAAAAGAAGCGGCAGCAGGCTCTTTTAGGGCGGCTTTGATTTCGCTTACTAATTGCCAACTGTTAAAAGCGTCAAGAAAGTTTATAAAGCCCGGTCTGCCGCCTAAAACTTCAATAGGCAGTTTATCGCCGTTTTCCATAAATATGCGGGCAGGAATTTGGTTTGGATTGCACCCGTATTTTAACTCAAATTCATTCATACCGTTCTCCTTTTATTTAATATTTATTTATAAGTCTTGTTTGTTCCTTACCTTTTTCAGTATCAAAATAACGGGTGTATAAAGAGATTTTGTTATCCTCATTAAGCGCTTCCCAAAGCGTTTTAGTAAATTCATCAATATTATCGGGAACGCTTATTTTAATCGGCTCGCCTGTAAAAGACGGTAAGGGGTCGCCGTCTTTAACATATGTGTGGATAAAATGACCGATACCGTTCGCGGGAGCATATGAAAAAGTAAACCTATCGCATACAGTGCCTTTTTCGTCACCGCTTTTTAATATACTTAGCTTATATGTAAAGTCGCACTTGCTTTCGTTGTAGATAATACCGCTTATACGAGGCGTAAAGTTAGGAGCGTCATGCTCAAAAGTTTGCGTGTTGAGTGCATCCTCAAAAGTTTTGCCGTCTTTTAGAAAGGAGTAAACAGCGTCAGTTTGAGTGCCGTTAGTAACTATAAGATTATCATTTATTTTTCTTAACGGGTAATAAATAATAAGTGACGGGTCAATAACTTTTGTGTTGTCAATCGGCTCAATTTTTAAGAAATCTTTAGTTTCAATTATCGTTCTGTTTCGGCTGTTGCCGCTTCTGCCCATTATAAAATACGCTGTAACGGCATATCTGCCGTTTTTACTTTTACCGAGCATAATTCCTCTACCCGGATAAGAGTTGCCGCTTAAAACTTTTGCAATATTAGTGTTAGTCATAGTAATTTTCTCCTAACATTTGTTTACATACTTTTTCAGCAGAAAGGGGAAGTATTATCCACTCTGCCTCTCTCATTACCTTTGTTTGAAGTTCTTCCGGTGTGTAGTCTTTGTCTATTTCAACGGCTTTTTGCATTATTATTTCACCGCCGTCAGGGATTTCATTTACAAAGTGGACGGTAGCGCCCGTTATTTTTGCGCCGTGCGCCAAAGCCGCTTTATGCACATTTAATCCATAAAAACCCTCGCCGCAAAAAGAGGGGATAAGAGAGGGGTGTACATTTATTATCCTGTTTTTATATATATCTGTAAATTCTTTTGATAAAATCCGCATAAAGCCCGCAAGAATAATAAGCTCAATACTTTCGGACTCTAAAATGGCTGTTAACTGCTTTTCAAAATCCTTTTGCGCCTTGTTTTTACTTAACACAATCTCGGTTTTAATGCCGTTTTCCTTTGCTCGTGTTAGAGCGTACGCGTCGTTTTTATTTGAGACGACAAGCACGATTTCGCCGCTTTTCAATATGCCGTCTTTTTCGGCATTAATAAGAGCGCCTAAGTTAGTGCCGCCGCCGGAAACAAGAACGGCAATTCTTACTTTTCGCATATCAATACCCCATTGTCGGACTTTACTATTTCACCGAGTATATAAGCTTCTTCACCGTTTTCCTTTAGGATAGATATAGCTTCGTCAGCATCATTTCTACTTACGGTAACCGCCATTCCGACGCCCATATTAAATGTGTTGAACATATCCCTTTCAGGGATGTTTCCCGTTTTTTGAATAAGACTGAATATCGAGTGTATTTTTATGTCCGACTTATTAATTTTAACGCCAAAGCCTTTTGGAATGCTTCGCGGCAGGTTTTCATAAAATCCTCCGCCCGTAATATGTGAAACGGCTTTTACGGTAATTTTATCAAAAAGAGTAAGTAGTGGTTTTACATAAATCTTTGTAGGCGAAAGCAGTGCCTCGCCTAAAGTGGTATTAAGGCTTGGGACAGGGGAGGAAAGGTCGCAGCTTTCAATATCAAATACCTTGCGGACAAGGGAAAAGCCGTTTGAATGCACGCCGCTTGAGGGCAAAGCTATTACGACATCACCCGCTATAACCTTTGTGTTGTCAATAACTTTTTCCTTTTCAACTATTCCAACAGCAAAGCCCGCAAGGTCATACTCACCCTCACCGTAAAAGCCGGGCATTTCCGCCGTTTCGCCGCCAATTAACGCACATTCTGACTGTACACAGCCGTCTGCTATACCTGAAACGATTTCTGCCGCTTTTTCGGGTATGTTTTTCCCGACTGCTAAATAATCAAGGAAAAAAAGCGGTTTTGCGCCGCAGCATATAATATCGTTTACACACATAGCGACGCAGTCAATTCCAATAGTATCATGTTTATTAAGCAAAAAGGCAAGCTTTAATTTAGTGCCGACACCGTCCGTGCCGCTTACTAAAACCGGCTCTTTATAAGAGGAGAACTCACGAAGCGAAAACATACCGCCAAAACCGCCAATGCCCGACATAACCCCGGATGTTGCAGTTTTCATAATATGGCTTTTCATAAGCTCGACCGCTTTATATCCCGCTGTTATGTCAACACCTGCATTTTTGTAACTTTCACTGCTGCTTTTCATCTTTATACCTCTCACTCAGTTTTTTCTGATATCGTCCCTTCATTCTTTTAACATATTCATCATCGGGAACTTCTGTCGGATATTCTCCCGTAAAGCATCCTAAACAGAAAGATTCACAGGTTGTGTTAGCCGGTATCATATGAACATGCTCAATGCTCAAAAACCCAAGGCTGTCAACGCCTATCATTTTCGAAATTTCCTCTTTCGTATGCTTTGTGGCTATCAGCGTATCACGAGAGCCTATTGTCGTTCCGTAATAACAGGAATGAATAAATGGCGGTGAGGTGACGCGCATATGAACCTCTACGGCTCCCGCCTCACGCAATAACTTTACAATTCTGCCGCTCGTAGTGCCGCGCACAATGGAGTCATCAATAAGCACAACTCTTTTTCCCTTAACTGTTTCAGATATGGGATTAAGCTTAATTTTAACCTTATCCTCCCTTGACTTTTGATTAGGTGAAATAAAGGTGCGTCCAACATATTTGTTTTTTATAAATCCAAGTCCGTAAGGAATTCCGGATTGCCTTGAGTAACCAATAGCGGCATCAATACC
>LSQX01152802.1_pt1 | contig 52826 bp, 45 predicted proteins | sample 654561 | NCBI WGS metagenome assembly LSQX01 (sample SAMN04489861, study PRJNA283612) | anaerobic digester metagenome | isolation source: 4 biogas reactors fed with cattle manure at either 37C or 55C with and... | place: Denmark: Kongens Lyngby | collected 2014 | reverse complement strand
ACATCCGTTGCCGAAAGCGTCCCAGAAATCCGGCGTCATTGCACCTTCGACCATTTTTGTAAGCGTCCTGTCGTTCCAGTAGACGTAAGCTTCGCGGAAATGATCGCGCTGCTCATCGCTTATGTAGATGGAGTTGGTGCTCTGGAAGGCCTTCCTGAAGTCTTCGTCGGAGCTGTCGACAACACCGGGTATCCAGTCGCAGTTCCACTCAACATATGGACTTAGCGACTGAGCGTCCGGACCGGGAGTGCCTACAAAAATATCATCGTCAAACACATTTGCCTTTTTCGTCGAGCACCAGGCATAGAGCGCGCCCGCGCGCTTTAAGACAGGAAACTCGTTGTCATGCTCGCGGCAGTAGTCGGTATAGATTTTTGTGCGTTCACTGTTTATAGTCATATATTTGCCGCCGGTAAAGACGTCTTTCTTTTCGCGTATGCGGCGTATACGGTCGGATACGGGAGCAAACTGAAACATACTTATTCCCCTTTATTAAGATTTCATCTAATACATAGATAATAGCACAGATTCACCCTAACCGCCAGCGTTCTGCTGCATGATATGCTATGTATTTTTCCGACAGCTAGCTTGTTATCTTCTCTTTTTTTATATATACTGAACTGCAGATACATTATTAAGGAGAAAACCATGGATAAACAGCTGACAGGCAAGACCTATGATATTCAGGGCTTTTCTGTACAGGACGGCCCCGGCATCCGCACGACGGNNAGATGTGTATAAGAGAAAGGCTCTCCGGCATCGCCTGAGGCGGCCCGGACGAGGCGATGTTCGGCACGGCGTTCGCGCACCTGGCGCGGCGCTTTGGCGGTTTATGAGCGCGCGCGGCATCGTGTTCGACATGCAGCGCTATTCGCTCAGCGACGGCCCCGGCATCCGCACGACGGTGTTTTTAAAGGGCTGCCCTCTCAGATGCCCGTGGTGCCACAGCCCGGAATCTCAGGGGTTTGCCACGGAGCTCAACTGGATGTCGGTGCGCTGCCTCGGCGCGGACGCCTGCGGCAAATGCCTTGCCGTATGTCTTCACGGTGCCGTAACGCGCGGCCCCGAGCGTGAAAACCCTGCCGGCGGCACAATAACTTACCCGGACATTGACAAGACAAAATGCGATGAGTGCGGAGCTTGCGCGGACGCCTGCAAAGCGAATGCTCTATATATGTGCGGCGAGGATCAAACCGCGGACGCGGTGATGCGGCGCATTCTGCGCGATCAGCCGTTCTTTGAGGAATCGGGCGGCGGCGTGACGATTTCGGGCGGAGAGTGCCTGTGCCAGCCGGAATTTACGCTTGAGCTTTTAATGCGCTGCAAGGAGCGGGGCATACATACGGCCGTCGACACGACCGGATTTGTTCCGTGGGAGATCATCGAAAAGGTCCTGCCGTATACGGATGTCTTTCTGTATGATCTAAAGTGTATGGACAGCGCTCTGCACAAGCAGGTCATCGGCGTTCCAAACGAGCTTATACTGGAGAACGCGCGCAGAATAGCCGGTTCCGGCGGGCGCTTATGGCTGCGCATTCCGGTTATTCCGATGTTCAACGACTCAAAGGCGCATTTTGACGAATACGCGGCGTTCATAGCCGGTATAAAGGACGCAGTCGATATAGTCCAGCTGTTGCCGTATCATAAAATGGGCGTTTCAAAGCACGACAGACTCCTTAAAAACGAGAAAATTTTCGTTGCCGAACCGCCGACAGATGAACTGATGCAGTCTCTAAAAGAGCAGCTCGAGGAATACGGCCTCAAGGTCCGGGTGCACTAAACAGTCCCCGCGCGTATTCCGCGTCATGAAGAAGGGTGATGTAACTTGGTTACCGCATTTGAGACGTTCCCGCACCTGTTATCCCCGCTTAAGATAGGAAACGTAATATTCCGCAGCCGGATGTTCGCCTCACCGGTCAACTCGGCCGAAATTATTTACGACGGTCAGCCTTCGCTTGAGGCTGTCGCGTATTTTGAAAGGAAGGCTATGGGCGGCGCGGCGGCTGTCACTTACGGAGAAGTGGATGTAGACCCCGAGGATTATCGGGAAGGGAGATACCCGCGCGAAATCACACGAATGAGCAATTATAATTACGCGCGTCTTGCAAGTGCCGTGAGACGTCAGGGTGCCGCCGCCGTTCTGGAGCTGTGCTTTTCGGGTATTCATGCCCGTATGTATACGGGAGGGGGAAAGCCCGCGTGGGGGCCGGTCGACGCGGTTTCCCCGTTCGGGGGAAAAGTCGCGGCAATGCCCGAAGAGAAAATCCTCCGGATTATAGATGAGTTCGGGAACGCGGCGTTTGCCGCGAAAAAAGCCGGGTTTGATATGGTATGCCTGCATGGCGCTCACGGATTCGGGCTTCAGCAGTTTATGTCGCCGACTATGAACAGCAGAACCGACAGATGGGGAGGCAGCCCGGAAAACCGCTGCCGCTTCGCCGTCATGGCGATCGATAAAATAAAGGAGCGATGCGGTCGGGATTTCCCGGTCGAAATTCGCATCAGCGGCAGCGAGATCGTAAAAGACGGATACGGCATTGACGAAGGCTGCCGTATAGCCGAGCAGCTCGACGGGCACGCGGATATAATCCACGTTTCGGTCGGAGCGATAAACAGATTCGGAGCCGAAACATTCTCACGCACTCATGTGAGCATGTTTTATCCTCACGGCGTAAACGTCGATTACGCGGCACAGGTTAAAAAGCATGTGAAAAAGTCGCTCATCGGCACGGTCGGAGGCCTGAGCGACCCGTATCAGATGGAAAAGATCCTCGCTTCGGGAAAGGCCGATATAATATATATGGGCCGCGAGCTTGTCTGCGACCCCGATTTTCCCAATAAAGTCCGGCGGGGCTGTGTCGATGATATACGCAGATGTATGCGCTGCTTAAACTGCTTTGCCGAAGGAGTAAACCGCGGCGACCTTGTCTGCGCCATTAATCCTCAAATAGGCCGCGAACGCGAGGTATACAGAGCCCTTCCCGTACCCGAAAAACAGCGCGTACTCGTTATCGGCGGCGGTATAGCCGGAATGCAGGCCGCGCTGACCGCGAGCGAAAACGGTCACGACGTGGTTTTGTGTGAAAAGAGCGGCGAGCTCGGCGGAAAAATCCTTTGCGAATCCGAAGTGCCGTTTAAGCGGGGTTTACATGACTACATATTGCTGCAGCGGGTACTTTTAGCCAAAGCCGGCATTGACCTGCAGCTGAACACGGAGGTCACACCGGAATACGCCCGGAAGGAGCGCCCCGACGTAATAATTGCGGCAGTCGGTTCAGAGCCGATGATTCCAAACATTCCCGGGATAAATATGCGCAATGTGTATCAGGCGATTGATGTATTTAAAAATCCGTCGCTCGCGAAAGGAAGCGTCGTCATTCTCGGAGCGGGCTTCGTCGGCACGGAGCTGGCTATTTATCTTAAAGATTTCGGAATCGATGCGCAGATAGTCGAGATGCTCGCAGACATAAACGACGGAGGCAACAGCACGCATAAGAACGCCGTTTTTGACATGATAACGCAGAAAAATATCCGGATCCACTTTAATACCGAAGCGGTCGAGATAACCGAAGAAGGAGTAAAATGCCATGCCCCCGACGGCGAGGTGTTTTTTAAGACCGACACAGTGATTTACGCGGCCGGCATGAGACCGCACCATGATGAGGCTCTTAAATTCAGCCGCTGTTCAAAGGACTTTCACATGATAGGCGAATGCCGGAGGGCCGCGAATATCCTTTTTGCGACAAGCACCGCTTACGCGGCCTCAAGGCTGATAGGGAGATTTTGATACCGCTTAAGCGGAATTTGCGCACAAATGCAATAGGGCGCGCTGCAAAACGGAAGTTTAACAGCCGCCCTATTCTTCTTGTATTATAAACGGATTTCCCGCGCATCGGCTTTTATCGCCGTGTGCCGGGCAGTCTTTACTCAGCCGAACATTAATCCGCTCATGCGGTTAATCTCGCGCGTAACGGTCTCATACACTCCTTTGAACGATGTGCCCGGGCCGCCGGCGGTACAGCTTGGAATGAAGTAGAGCTTTCCGCAGTCACGGCAGGTCTGCTCCACAAAAGAGGCTATCATCTCTTCATTCCAATTGGGAACGTCAACTACGCCGTTATTGATGCCGCCCATAAAGGATATCTTCCCGCCGTACTTTTTGATAAGCTCCGGCACGTTGTTGGTGTTAAGGCAGCCCTGCCATACGTCTATTCCCATATCGATCATAAAGGGCACCAGCGTCGCCGCGTATGAATCGCTGTGGTGTATTATGAGTTCCACGCCGTGGGACTTGTAATATCCGTATATGCGTTTGTAGGCCGGCAGGAGGAATTCCTCGAACATTTCAGGAGACAGGAAGGTTGAACGCTGGCTGCCCCAGTCATCGTGATGGATTATTGCGTCAGGTTTAATATACTTGCACAAAACAGCCGCGTATTTTAATTCCCATTCGGTTATGTATTCTATAAGCTCTTTTATGCATTCCGGCTCAAGATAGAAGTTTATCATGCAGTCGTCCATTCCCATAAGATAATGAAGCTGCTCGAAAACGCCAGGTGCCACCGTAGGCGTTACAAACTGTTCGGTGCGGTCTATCTTTTCGGTTTGTTCTATAAACGGCGCCCACGCTTCCTCGGGGTAATCGACGTTCGGTGCTTTCACGACCTCGCGCCACTTAGTTATATCCTTGAGGACCTTATGTGCGTCGTCATGTACGGGAAATGGGCCCGGGGTATTCTCCTGAAAGCGTATTGTCACGCCCCAGGCGTTGACCCATTCGCTGCCGATGCCCCGGGATTTCATGTTGTCTTTCATGAAAGGGTTTCCCATTGAGAAAGCCAGCGCCTCGAACTGGTTGACGAATCTGTCAGGATTGCCGCCCCGGATTGTCTCCAGCATGTTTTGCCTTTTCGTTAGCATAACAAAGCTCCTTATCAATTATTTCACAGAGTGCCGCTTGCCGCGGCCGGGGTAAGACGGCCGCAAATCATTTCCGCTGCCGGTACACCGGTATCCGCCGCGATCGTCCGGCGGCCGCTCTCCGGTACTGCCGGGATGCGGCAGTTAAATCCGATTTCCTATATAATAACCCTGCCGTTCCCTTCAGGTCAAGTTAAAATCGGTTCGGAAGACGCCGCCGACAGTACATGTATTTACAGGAGCCATCTTGTTTTAGTCAGATATGTATGTTAAGATATACTGTACCTGATTGTATGCCTGCGCTGTGTCCCGGCAAGCCGGCGCGGTGTACTGCCTGACTCTTTACGGAGGGTTATTTATGACTGAAAATGAAACCAAAAAGGGCGCGAATGGCGCTTTAAACCTCGCGGGGATGACATTTGAGTCCGCGCGGGAGATGTCGGCCGACACGATAAGGTCAATACCCGCTAAGCTGACCGAATACCGCTGCCCCGTATGCGGAAAGGTCTTTGCTGATTTTTGTGATCTCGTCAGCCATTATGACCTCGATCATCCCGATACCGTGGTTCCCGAGATCGTATCGCTGCACATAAACGGCAGGGACTGCGAGGTTCTCATCGAACCTCACTGGACGCTGCAGCGCGCGCTGCAGTTCCGGCTCGGACTCACGGGCGCCAAGCACATGTGCGACCGCGGAGCCTGCGGCTCGTGTACGGTGATAATGGATGGCAGGGCCGTATTGTCCTGCACCACCCTTGCCATAGAGTGCGAGGGCAAAAGGATTCAGACGATAGAAGGCATAGCGGCCGATCCGAAATGGAAGCCGCTGATAGACGCGTACTGCAGGTGGGACGCCATGCAGTGCGGTTACTGCACTCCCGGTTTTCTGGTTACTGCCAAAGCCCTTCTGGATAGAAACCCGGATCCTACAGAAGAGGAAATTCGCGAGGCACTGGCGGGGAATATCTGCATCTGCGGAACTTACCCGCGTCACTCTACTGCAATTATGGAAGCAGCGCTGAAAATGGCGCAGGGAGGCTGAGAAAATGGCTGATTTAGCCGGTGTTAACGGTCAAAGAGAAGATTTCAGGGTTGTTGGGAAACGAAACCTCCCGGGCAAACTGTCATATGCCATGGCTACAGGTATTGCCAAATACGGTATCGACTATGTAGTTCCAAACATGCTCCATGCCAAATTTCTGCGCAGTCCTTATGCGCATGCTAGGGTAGTCAGTGTTGATACTACAAGGGCCAGGGCTATTCCGGGTGTTGTGGATATACTTACCTGGGAGGATGAGGATCTTAAAAAGCTCGGCAGCGGCGGCTTTGGGCCTCCGAGGCCGTATCTTGACAATGTAGCGCATTATGAAGGCCAGGAAGTAGCTGTCATTGTTGTTGCAGAAAGCGAGGATATCTGCGAAGAAGCGCTGCGGCAGCTTGATATTGAATGGGAAATACTGCCGCATGTTGTCGATATACTTGAGGGAAGAAAACCGGATGCACCCGTTATCCGGACACCTGACCAGGAAGTTCCCGCTATGTTTGCCATGGGCGGCGGAGACAATCCCCCAAAAAGAGGGAATGTTTCCTTTTCCAATGTTGTTCAGGGGGATATCGAAGCCGGATTCAAAGAAGCTGATCAGATTCTTGAATACAGTCTGACTTTGCCGGCTTTCGCGTCTTTTATACCCAATCCCTCGGGATCTGTGGCCTGGTGGTTTGACGACCCGTATCACGGAGAAGGGAAAAGCCTGCATATTGAAGGCGCGGTCCAGAGAAGGGAATCCATAGCCGCCATGTACGGCCTGCCTCCTGAAAAGACAGTTCAGGAAGGCCTGTTCCAGGGCGGCAAGTACTGTGACTGGGGAATGCGTAAATCACAGGAGATTACACCCCTGCTTGCCAAACGGACCGGAAGGCCTGTCAGATGTGTCAACACACGCGAAGATACATGGGACTTCGCCATGAAAGAGCGCTACATGCATATAAAGGTCGGTTTCAAAAACAACGGCCTGATAACGGCAATTGACGATTTTTCCATAGCCGACGGCGGTGTGCCGGGAAGCTCTGTCTTTGGAACATCCGGCGACCAGAGTTACGGCCCTTACTTTACAACGAAATGCCTGAACATCAGGCAGAGGATGGAGATTGTCGACAGCAACCGCGGGATGATGTACGTCAGTGGCCAGCACTGCCCGTTTAACTGGGATTCCCTTACCATGGCCATTTATCTCATTGCGGAAAAGCTGGGGAAGGACCCCATTGACATTGCCAGGTTAAACCTGCACGGGCCTACTTCCCAGACCGACCCTGAGCCTGTACCCAGTTTCGAGGCTTGTGTTGAGGCCGGGAAAAAACTGATGAACTGGAACTGGCATCCTGCCGGCACAAGAAAACTTCCTGATGGGAGAATGCACGGAGTCAGTTTCAGGTACCAGATGTGCCCGCGGCATGCCGTTTCCGGGTATAATTGCAAGCTGGAGTTCCGCAACGGGGTAGTGCACATGCCGACACAGGGGCCTGTTTTCGGTGTGTATGCAGTTGAGTGCAACGCCATGGTGGTTGCGGAGGAACTGGGTCTGAATTACGAGGATATCAGCATTGACTTTGATTACAGGGAACAGTTTACTCCTGTCGGTGGGGGAGCGGACGGCACCACGGCTTCCGCCTGGGCAATGAAAGAATGTGCCAATATCCTGAAGCAGCGTATATTGGAAGCCGTTATTGAGGAAGCGGAAAACCCGCCGCCGCCAAGTATGTTCAGCTTCGGACCGCAGGAGCCCAGCCCGTTTAAAGGAATGAAACCGGAAGATTTGGATATTGTGGACGGTAAAGTAATTGCCAAATCCGATCCCGGCAAAGCCGTTCCCCTTGCCAGAGCAACGCAGAAACATATAGTTGCGACTTATTCCGGCAGACCTCCGGCACCGGCCTGGAGCCGGGGGATGGGAAGAGAACTGGACGTCATGAACGTTGCTTTCTGTGAAGTGGCTGTGGACACTGAAACAGGGGAGGTTGAAATACTCAAGTTTGGTGTAGTTGCAGACCCCGGCAAGGTAATAAGACCTATTTCACTGGAAAGCCAGATTGATCAAGTAATGTACTTCAGCCAGGGATGCCAGTTGTTGGAGGAGTATGTATATGATAAAAGAACAGGCGTGAAGCTGAGTGCCAACATGTTCGACCACAGGAAGCCGACTATGCTGGACGTGGCACCGGTAGAGCGCGAGTTTCTTGAAACCCGTGCCGGAAACGCGGCATACGGAGCGAGTGGAATCAGTCATTCACTGGCCAACACTCATCTTGTCATAATTGCAATTCACAACGCAATCGGGGTTTGGGTGGATCCGCCGGCAACACCGGAAAAGGTTCTCAAAGCGTTGGGAAAGGCATAGGAGGGGAAAAATGAAACCGTTTAATCATATGAATGCAAAATCTCTGGAGGAAGCCGTATCCGCCCTTGGCAGCGGTAATAGCAATGTTATCGCCGGCGGCACCGATCTTCTCGGTACGCTAAAAGACAACATCCTTCCTGATTATCCATTGACGGTGATTAATATCAAGTCAATTCCCGGTCTTGATTACATTAAGGAAGAGGACGGCATGTTGAAAATAGGGGCGCTTGCCCGCCTCGCCGACATTGCCGAAAACCCGCGTATTAAAGAGAAGTACACGGCACTGGCCCAGGCCGCCAAGCGGACTGCCACACCGAATGTGCGCCAGATGGGGACTATCGGCGGCAACATAGCCCAGCTCCCTCGCTGCTGGTATTTCCGCAAGCCGGAAAACCGTTTCTACTGTCTCCGCAAGGGCGGTGAGGAGTGTTTTGCCATATTGGGTGAAAACCGCTACCATTCCATCTTTGGCGGTATGAGAGTCGGCCCGACACCCTGTACGCTGGAATGCCCGGCGGGAACTGACATTCCGGAATACATGGCTCAGCTGCGGAACGGCAACTGGGATGAAGCTGCCCGGATCATCATGCAGGTTAACCCGATGCCGGCCATAACGGGGCGTGTCTGCGCTCATTTTTGCCAGCAAAGCTGCAACCGCAACCAGACAGATGAAACTGTTCTCATCAGCGGAGTTGAGCGCGCTCTGGGCGATTATATTATGGAAAACAGCGACAGGTTTTATCAGCCGCCCGAGAAGGAAACGGGGAAAACAGTAGCTATTGTCGGCGCAGGGCCCTCGGGGCTGGCCGCTGCATATTACTTGCGCAAAGCGGGAAACAAGGTTACTGTTTATGACAGCAAAGAAGAAGCGGGCGGAATGCTTATGTATGCCATTCCGGCCTACCGGCTTCCCAAGGATATTGTGCGGAAATTCATCAAATGCCTGGAAAATATGAGTATTGAATTTATACTGAACACAAAGATTGGCGAAGCAATAAAGCCGGAAGAGCTGGAGGAAAAGTATGACAGTGTATGCTTCGCTACCGGCACCTGGAAACGGCCTGTGATCGGCATTGCCGGGGAGGAGCTGACTGTGTTTGGGCTTGACTTTCTTGTCGAAGTCAATAAATGGATGGAAGGCAAGGTTGGATCAGAGGTATTTGTCGCCGGTGGCGGTAATGTAGCCATGGACGTGGCAATTACGGCAAAACGGCTCGGTGCCAAAAAAGTAACTCTGGCCTGCCTTGAACCAAGAGACAGGATGCCGGCAAGTTCGGAAGAAGTTGCCAGAGCTGAGGAAGAAGGAGTTGTCATTCTGAATTCCTGGGGCCTTTCCAGAGTTATCGAGGAGAACGGTGTCGTTAAGGGAATGGAATTGAAGCGCTGTGTAAGCCCCTGGGATGAAGAAGGCCGGTTCAACCCGCAATACGACGAGTGCGAAAAAATGGTTGTCGATGCTGAAAACATTCTCATGGCTATCGGCCAGAATGCGGACCTGTCTTTCCTTGGCGAAAAATACCAGATGCAGTTGAATCAGCGCGGGCTGATTGACGTTTCCGAGGAAACACTAATGACTTCGCGGGAAGGCGTTTTTGCAGCGGGTGATGTCACAACCGGCCCCGGCACTGTCATTGGCGCCATTGCCACAGGACGAAGGGTCGCCAAGGGGATAAACTCCTATCTGGGCGTGGAATGCACCTCTTGTGTGAATAATGACAGTGCCTGCTATATCAGCAACGACCCTGAGGGCATTCTCAAGCAGGAGGCACTGCAGCTCAGGGAGCTGGATGCTGAAAAGCGGCGCCTGGACCTGGAGGACTCATTTACTCCGACTGCAGAGGAAGCTCTGGAGGAAGCACGGCGCTGCCTGAACTGCGGCTGCTATGCTGTCCATCCTTCCGATATCGCACCTGCTCTAATTGCCTTGAACGGCAGAATTGTCACCGACAGGCGGATAATAAACGCGGAAGATTTCTTTACGGTGAAAACACCGGGCAACACAGCTCTTAATGACAATGAGATTATCACTGAAATTCAGATTCCTATGCCACCGGAAGGAAGCAGGAGTACCTTTATTAAAATGGCCATCAGAAAATCCATAGACTTCCCCATTGTCAACTGTGCTGTTCTGGTAGGAGGCGAAAGCTCCCGTATCTGCCTGAATGCCGTTGCTCCGAAACCCTACCGGGCCGTTAAGGCGGAAAAGGCAATTGAAGGCAAAGAAATTACCGAAGAAACCGCCGAAGCTGCCGGTGCTGCCGCCGTGGAAGACGTACAACCGTTTGCTGACAGCAGGTATAAGGTCCAGATAGCCAAAACTTTAGTTAAACGGGCACTTCTGGCTGTCAGGTAAAGCAACCTGAACAATAAATTCCCCGGGCTGCAAGTAAACAGCTCGGGGAATTATATTTCTTAACTGAAAAACAGATTTTTGTTTCCCTTGTCCGTACCCGGCGAATGTTGTATGATAAAAAAAAAGATTTATCTAGCAGCCGGAGGTGGTGAACCGTATGCAGGACAAAATCAGGATAGGTATAGTAGGTTACGGCAACCTGGGCAGGGGTGTTGAGCTGGCAGTACACAGGAATCCTGATATGAAACTGGCGGCTGTTTTTACCAGAAGAGATCCCAAACAACTGTCACTGATAAATAAAACGGTGAAAGTTCTGCCCATCGGACAAGCCGGTAAAATGACGTCCGAGATAGATGTAATGATTTTATGCGGCGGTTCGGTAGGGGATCTGCCGCAGTACGGTCCCTGGTTCGCCGCCAGGTTTAATACCGTTGACAGTTATGATAATCATGCAAACATTCCCGAATACTATGACCGGATGAACAGGGCTGCCGCAAAAAACGGCAAAACGAGCATTATCAGTATTGGCTGGGATCCGGGCCTGTTTTCCTTCTTCCGGATGCTTTCGGAGGCTGTTCTGCCACAGGGGAAGAGTCATACATTTTGGGGGCGCGGTGTCAGCCAAGGGCATTCTGCCGCCATTCGCAGGATTCCCGGAGTCAAAAACGGCATCCAGTATACCATTCCCAATAAGGAGGCTATCGAGCAAGCCCGCAGCGGAGAAGATTCTGAAATGAAAACGGAAGATAAGCATGTGCGGGAGTGTTATGTGGTGGCTGAAGAGGGGGCGGACAAAGAAAGCATTGCCAGGCAGATCAAGACAATGCCGCATTATTTTGCCGGGTATAAAACGCATGTCACTTTTATTACAGAGGAAGAATTAAAACGGGAACACTCCGGTATGCCCCACGGCGGGTTTGTTATTTGCAGCGGCAGAACCGGAGAGAAGGAAGAAAACAGGCAGCTTATAGAATTCACGCTTAAGCTTGACAGCAACCCGGAATTTACGGCAAGTGTCTTGACGGCTTATGCGAGAGCGGCATATCGCCTCAACCGGACAAAGTGCTTTGGGGCGAGAACCATATTGGATGTTCCCCCTGCCTTAATATCATTAAGTCCGCCGGAAGAACTGCGCAGCAAACTGCTGTAGCTTTCTTTTTCGGACGTTCTGTTTTAGAATAAATATGCACTTGAGATGCTGCACGGGAGGTAGGCTATGTGTAGCGGAAGAAAAGCTTGCTTAATATTTCTCGGTATATTTTTCTTGATTATCCTTGCAATCTGTACCGGCTGCGGCCGGAAGCCAAGTCCCCAAGACAACGGCAACACAGGCAATGACAACAACAACTCCGGCAGTGAAGAAGAAATTTCTTACATTGAGCAGGAGATCAACTCCTGGATTGAAAACTCAAAAGAGATTTTTTTGGGCCAGAGCCGCGAAATTGATGGCAAACAGTATATTTTAGTCACCTACGGCAAAAAGGAAAGCAACGGCTATACTATAGATATAGTAAATACAGAAGTCCTGGAAGATCATGTGGCCGTTTATGTGGAATTTGCCCGGCCGGCAGAGGGTGAAGTTGTGGAAAGTGTCGAAAATTATCCGTATGACCTGGAGACCATTGAAGCGACAGGTCTTCCGGTCAGATTTTATGCCGGCGGTGATGAGGATAGAAATCCCCTGCTTTTAGGCTGTGATTATCTCCTGCCTGTCAAGGCTTCGTCCGCAGGGATAAAAATTTTTAACCCCGGCCCGCAGGAAGAAGTGGGGCGGCTGTTTACCATAGAGGGTGTTGCCAATGTTTTTGAAGGCAACTTCCAATATTCCCTTGCCGATAGCAGCGGCAAAGTACTGGCTGCAGGCTACTATGTTGCGGCAATGGGGGATTGGCAATATTTTTCAATAGAGTTGGAAATAGAGGAAAATTTTCAGCTTTCTCCTCCCCTCAGGCTGGAATTGTTTACTGAAAGCCCCCGGGACGGCAGCAGAGAGAATATAATAAAAATGGCTTTGCAGTTTAATAATTAGTATAAGCATATTTACTTTCCTGTTGTTGTGAAAATAGGATAATATGTTTTCCTCGCTTGTTGTTTTATGTCACTGTTGCGGCAGTACAGGGTTTTTGATAGAATGTTAGTATTGATTGGAAAACAGGAGGTAATTGCATGACCCGCCAGGAAACAATATACGATATGCTTATTGTCGGGGGCGGGCCGGCAGGATTATCTGCGGCTATATACGCTTCCCGTGCAAGAATGTCTGTTCTAGTAATTGAAGCCATGCTTTCAGGAGGTCAGATTGCAACAACAGAAAGACTTGAGAATTATCCGGGATTCCCCGAAGGGATAGGCGGTGCTGAATTTGGACAATTGCTGGAAGCCCAGGCACGCAGATTTGGCACAGAGATGGTTCTGGCAACGGTTACCGGGGTTTCTTCAGAGGGAGAAATAAAAACGGTGCAAACTTCGAATGGAACTTACCGGGGGCGCACACTTCTGATAGCCTCGGGGACCCGGCCCCGTGCCTTGGGTGTTCCGGGAGAGGAAGAATTCAAAGGCAGAGGTGTTTCTTACTGCGCCACATGTGACGGCTTTTTCTATCAGGATCAGGAAGTTGCAGTTGTCGGGGGAGGCGATTCCGCCCTGCAAGAAGCGATGTTCCTGACGAAATTTGCTTCCAAGGTATACATTATTCATCGCCGCGACCAGCTGCGGGCCATTAACATATTACGGGAACGGGCAAAGGCAAACCCTAAAATAGAATTTCTGCTTGACTCCCAGGTCAGGACAATAAACGGCACAGACAGCGTTGAAAGTGTGACTGTGTACAATAAGAAGCTGGACAAAACCCGGGAAGTAAAAGTCAGCGGCATTTTTCTCTACGTCGGACTGATTCCCAACACGGATTTTCTCGATAGCAGCATAAAGGTAGATGAATACGGCTATATCATTACCAATGAAGCAATGGAAACATCTGTTGCCGGAGTGTATGCCGCCGGTGATATCCGTCAAAAGAGTTTGCGCCAGGTGGTTACAGCCGTGGCAGACGGTGCTATTGCTGCTGTTTCGGCAAACAACTATCTTTATGGATAAAAAAAGGAGGTAATAAAATGAGCACATATGTAGTGGAAGTCAATGATGCGGATTTTGAAACTGAAGTTTCGCAGGCAGAATTGCCCGTTATTGTTGATTTTTGGGCATCATGGTGCGGCCCTTGCCGCATGATGGCTCCTGTTTTCGAGGAGTTGGCCGGTGAGTTGTCCGGTCAGGTAAAGTTTGTCAAAGTGGATGTCGACAAAAACAGGAGTTCGGCAAAAAAGTATAATGTGATGAGCATACCGACGTTGTTATTCTTCAAAAACGGGGAAACGGTTGACACACAGGTAGGTTTCATCGCCAAAGAGCAGTTAAGAAAAAAAATAACAGACGCTTTCGGTATCTAGGATGAAAAGAGGGCTGCAGAAAAAGTTGCAGCCCTTTTTCTGTCAGGGGGCGGTTTTTGTTGCGGGAAACACAAGCACTGCGCACTTTTGGGGTATATACTTCTCCTCCCGGTATTAAACTAAAGAAAAACAGGGAGGACAGACATGAGAACCATTTGGAAAGGTGCCGTCAGCTTTGGGCTGGTCAGCATCCCTGTCAAACTTTTTCCGGCTACGGAACACAAAGATGTAAAATTTCGCTATTTGCACCGGTCCTGTCAGGCACCGCTGCAGTACAAAAAAATATGTGTTGCCTGTGGAAAAGAAGTACCGCAGGAAGAAATTGTACGGGGCTATGAATATGAGAAAGGCCGTTTTGTGATTATCAATGAAGAAGACCTGGAAAGAGTGCCTGATGAACAGACAAAAACAATTGACATCATGGATTTTGTGGCTTTACAGGAAATAGATCCGGTTTATTTTGACAAAAGCTATTACCTGGCCCCGGCTGAGGCAGGAGAAAAGGCCTATGCTCTGCTGCGTCTGGCCATGGAGGAAACGGGAAAAATTGCCGTGGCCAAGATAATTATCCGAACTAAGGAATCCCTTGCAGTAATCAGGGGGTACCGGAACTTGCTGGTTCTGGAGACTATTTTTTATCCCGATGAAATCAGAAACCCCAATCAGCTGCCGGGTTTTGAAAGGGAAGTAAAAGTAAACGATAAAGAAATGAAAATGGCTTGTGAACTGATTGAAAACCTGGCGACTGACTTCAACCCGCAAAAGTATGAAGATACCTACCGCAAGCAGCTGCTGGAAATGATTCAGGCTAAAATTGCCGGAGAACAAATTGCCGTGCCGGAGATGCCGCAGCAGGGGAAAGTTGTTGATTTAATGGATGCCTTGAAAGCGTCAGTGGAAATGGCCAAAAAGACTGCTGACAAAAGTGAGAAAAAGAGCAAGAGAAAACGGAAAAAGGCTGCCGGTGAATGAGCATGCTTTTTAAACGTCTGCTGCCTATGGAACCTGTAAAGGCGGATGCCGTTCCCGCAGGTCAAGGTTATCTTTACCAGGTTAAATGGGATGGAGTGCGGATTATAGCCCATGTGGGCGACGGCCGGGTAATGTTGCATAACCGGAAATTAAAGGACAGAACACAGCATTACCCTGAACTTGCAAGCCTTTTGCAGCTGGTCCGAGGCAGTGCCGTTTTGGATGGTGAGCTTGTGGCCTTTAAAAACGGCAAGCCTAATTTTCCGCTGGTACTGGAGAGGGATTTAATCAACCCGGAGCGTTTCGGCGGCCGTGGGAAACTGTCCGGGAAGATACCTGTTTTTTACCTTGTTTTTGATTTGCTATGGCTCAACGGGCAGGACCTGACATCCTTTCCCCTGAAAAAAAGGCAGGAACTGCTGCATGATTGTCTGGATGAAAGTGATATTGTTAGGCAAGTGGAGAATTTCGCAGACGGAGAGGCGCTGTATACGGCAGTTGCTGAAAAAGAGTTGGAGGGCATTGTGGCAAAAAAAGAAAACAGCCTTTACAAAAGCGGCAAAAAAAGCCGGGACTGGTTAAAAATAAAAATCCGCCGGCGGCAGCTTGTTGTCATTGGGGGATATACTGTAAAAAACGGCCGTCCCAGTGCGCTGCTTGTGGGAGCTTTCCGCCAGGGGAAGCCTGTTTATCTGGGAAGTGTGGCTTCCGGCCTGTCTGAAAGGGATTTTTCTCTTTTAATACCTTATCTGCAGAAGAACAAGGTTTCCGAGCCGCCCTTTGCCGGAGCTGCTTTTGGCAGGGACAGAATCTGGGCAAAACCTTCTTTAACCGCTCTTGTTGAGTTTGCTGAATGGACAGAGGATTTGCGCATGCGCCAACCCGTGTTTATCGGTTTTACCAAAGACAAGCCTGATGAGTGTGTCCTCTCGTAAACTAAAGGGAAGTGAAGTTTTGCCTGTTTTGCAAATAAATAATAGGCAGGTAAATCTTAGCAATCTGGATAAAGTGTTCTGGCCGGAGACGGGCCTGACAAAGCATGACCTTTTGCAGTTTTACATAGACATTTCTCCTTATCTGCTGCCGTACCTTAGGGACAGGCCCTGCAGCTTTCAGCGCCTGCCTGACGGGATTGACGGAAAACAGTTTTATCAGAAAAATGTACCTTCCTTTGCTCCCTCCTGGATTCAAACCTTCCCTGTTTCCAGAGGAAAGAAAATAATAAACTACATTCTGGTTAATAACCTGGAAACACTTGTCTATTTGGTGAATCTGGCATGTATGGTATTTCATCCCTGGCATTCCCGTATTCACAGCCTAAATTTTCCCGACTGGGGAGTAATTGACCTGGATCCCCAGCCGGGAGTACCATTTTCCGCCGTTTTGGAAACTGCGGCCTTTGTTAAAGAAATACTGGATGAGCAGGGTTTAAACGGTTATCCCAAAACATCGGGAGCTACAGGTCTGCAGATATTTTTGCCGCTTAAGCCCCGCTATACTTATGAGCAGGTAAAGGGGATGTTTGAATATCTTTGCCTGCAGGTCCATCGCAGGGCGCCGCGCCTGACAACCATGGAAAGAACGGTTAAAAAACGCGGTCTTGCAGTATATCTTGATTATCTTCAGAATTTGCAGGGTCAGACAATCAATGCGCCTTATACCGTTCGCCCGGTACAGCAGGCGCAAGTTTCCACCCCTGTAACATGGGAGGAAGTGCTTTCACAGAGCTTTACCCCGCAAAGTTTTACAATGCTAAATATCAGGCAGCGCCTTAATGAAAAGGGTGATATTTTTTTGCCGGTAATCAAAGAGGGGCAGCTCATGCCCCGGTTACTGCATAAAGCAGCAAAGAAAAAAGGCCAGGATTAGAAGCCTGGCCTTGGAAACGGACATCCGTTTCCTCAGCAGCCGTCGCCTTTATTGCGGTTAACTTTGTTTTTCCTCTTTTTGTTGAAATCGGCAAGGTTTTCATCGGCAAATTCCACGCTGTCTGTTAAATTATTTCTATTATTGTTTTTATTGTTCAAGTTTACGTTTTTACCTGTACTTTTCTTTTTTGAATTCTTGTTTTTGGAAGCCACTATGCCGATCAACTCCTTTTCCTTTTTGGCTGCACAAATAGTTTTTGCAGCTAAAGCCCGTTTATACTGGAACAAACAAGCAGATAGGATGCAGCAAAAGCGGACTAAATCATACTAAATGCCGGAAGTATAGATTTTGCAAAAATATTGTAAAAAAAGCGCAGGGCAGAGCATAATAATAACAATAGTCAAGAAAGGACAAATTTGCCTGACAATCGACTGCCAGCAGGTTTGCTATAGGGGTATATGCTGGTTATACTATAATTAGTCAGGAAAGGTCAGTTTGGAGTGGTGCCTATGAGTAGTTTAGCCAACAGGATTGAAGCATATATTAAGAGGTTGCTTGCGGCAAGCCCCAACTCCACACTGGTTCTTCAAAGGAAGGAGCTTGCCGAGCGGTTTCGATGTGTGCCCTCCCAGATTAATTACGTGCTTTCAACCCGCTTTACGACTGAACTTGGATATCTGGTGGAAAGCAGGAGGGGCGGCGGTGGTTTTATCAGAATCAGGCGCCTGGACTTAAACCGCGATAAAGTGGTGCAGATAATGGAAATGTTAAGTGAGTTGAACAGCGAAGTTAATAAAGATGAGGCCCTTGATTTTGTCACCCGTTTAATGGAATCCCGGCTGATTACGCGGCGGGAAAACAGGCTGATGAAAGCTGTCTTAAATTCCGAGTTTTTCGATGATCAGGCTAACCATGCGGAAATGCTGGTTTGTATGCTAAAGGTCTTGCTTGAAGATTCTTAAACAGGAGGTGTTTGCATTGCTTTGTCAGGAATGTCAAAAAAGGCCGGCTACGGTACATTTAACAAAAATAATCAATAATGAAAAACAGGTTTGGCACCTGTGCGAGCAGTGCGCCCGGGAAAAGGAGGAATTTAATTTTGATTATCCGCCCTTTTCCCTGCAGAGCCTGCTTTCCGGCTTGTTAAATATGGAAACCCAGACGGAAGCCCAGCCTGTGGATTACCCAACAACAAAGATACAGTGTGACAACTGCAGCCTGACATATACCCAGTTCAGGCAGATTGGCCGTTTTGGCTGCAGCAACTGTTACACCGCTTTCAGTGACTACCTGTTTCCGCTGCTGCGGCGCCTTCACGGGTCAGCCCGGCATGTGGGCAAAATCCCGAAAAGAGCAGACAGCACAGTTCAACTGCGCCGTAATCTAGAGAATTTACGGAGAAAATTACAGCAGCTGGTTGAAAGAGAGGAATTTGAAAAAGCGGCACAGGTCCGTGATGAAATACGCCGGTTGGAAAAAGAAGTACAGAATGGTGGTGAAGATTATGAGGCAAAGAATTAAAGCCGGGGTTGTCAGCAAGTGGCTGGAAAACACGGGACCTGACAGCGAAGTCGTTCTCAGCAGTCGTATCCGCCTTGCCCGCAATTTAAGGAACATTCCCTTTCCTTACCTGGCTTCCGACAGCCAAACCGCCGAGGTTGCAAAGCAGGTTCGCGGGCTGTTGCAGGAAAAACCGGATGTGTTTGCTGATATTCATTATTATGCCGTCAGTGAACTGACTCCCCTCGAAAGACAGGCATTGCTTGAAAGGCACCTGATTAGCCCGGCTTTGCTCAAAGAAGACCATAACTCTGCCGTCTTGTTGAGGGAAGATGAATCTTTAAGCATTATGATAAATGAAGAAGACCACCTGCGCTTTCAATGCCTGCTTCCCGGTCTGCAGCTTGAGAGTGCCTGGAAGATGGCTGACCATTATGATAATTTGTTTGAAGAAGCGCTTGATTATGCCTTTGATGAACAGTTGGGCTACCTGACTGTCTGTCCGACAAACGTAGGTACGGGGCTGCGGGCTTCAGTAATGGTACATCTGCCTGCCTTGAACCTTACGAAGCGCCTGAACAGGGTCCTGTCGGCCATTGCCCAGGTTGGCCTGGCGGTCCGGGGCATGTACGGAGAAGGCTCGGAGATAACCGGTAATCTTGTGCAAATATCAAACCAGATTACCCTTGGGCAGAGCGACGAAGATATTATTAAAAACCTTTTTGGCGTAACAAAACAAATCGTTGAACAAGAGCTTCAGGCCCGGCAAATACTTTTAAACGAAAGCCGGGATCAGATTGCCGACCGTGTTAACCGCTCTTTCGGCATCCTCAAGCATGCCCATCTGATGTCCTCGCAGGAAGGCATGCAACTTCTTTCCGATGTCCGCCTGGGGATTGACCTTGGACTTATTGAGGACAAGAAGGGGCTGGCTTTAAAAGAACTTTTGGTTTTGCAGCGGCCTGCCAATTTACAGCTGCTTACCGGCAAAACTTTGGATGTTTTTGAGAGAGACAGGGAAAGAGCAAAACTGATGAGGCAATACCTGGCCTAGTGCTTTAAAATATTTAAGGAGGTGCAATTAATGTATATGTTTGGACGTTTTACACAGAGAGTGCAAAAAGTATTTCTTCTTGCCCAGGAGGAAGCAAAAAGCTTTAACCATAATGTTATAGGTACGGAGCATATTCTGTTGGGATTGGTGCGTGAAGGAGGAGGCATTGCCGCCAAGGTACTGATTTCCATGGGTGTGGATTTGAACAGAATCCGGATGGAAATAGAGAAATTAATTGGCAGGGGCAATGCACAGCTTGTTTCACAAAGTATAAGTTATACACCACGGGTAAAAAAGGTGATTGAACTGGCCATTGAAGAAGGACAAAATCTCGGCCATAATTACGTGGGCACGGAACACTTGCTGCTTGGGCTGATCAGAGAGGGCGAAGGAATAGCGGCACAGGTCCTTAACAATCTGGGTGTTGACCTGGCTAAAGCGCGTAAGGCCGTCCTCGACATGCTCGGCAGTGTCCAGGGACCGCTGCCTGAAAGTAAAGGACAGGCGGGAACGGCAACGCCGACAGTAGACCAGTTTGGCCGTGATCTGACGAAGATGGCAAAGGAAGGCAAACTTGATCCGGTTATCGGCAGGGAAGCTGAAATCGAGCGCATTATCCAGATTTTGTCCCGCCGGACAAAAAACAACCCTTGCCTGATAGGTGACCCGGGAGTTGGAAAAACTGCCATTGTTGAAGGCCTTGCGCAGCGAATCAATGAAGGGAATGTCCCGGAAAACCTGAAAGGCAAGCGGGTAGTGGCACTTGAACTGGCCGGAGTAGTGGCAGGGACAAAATACCGGGGAGAGTTTGAAGAACGTTTGAGAAACATAATGGAAGAACTGCGCAATGCAGGCAATGTCATTGTTTTTATCGATGAAATGCACACCATAATCGGTGCCGGAGCCGCTGAAGGGGCAATTGATGCTTCCAATATTTTAAAACCTGCCCTGGCAAGGGGTGAACTGCAAGCCATAGGTGCTACCACCCTGGACGAATACCGCAAGCATATTGAGCGGGATCCGGCCCTGGAGCGCCGCTTCCAGCCTATAATGGTAGGTGAACCCACCAAGGAAGAATCCCTGGAGATTTTAAAGGGCTTGCGGGACCGCTATGAAGCCCACCACAGAGTTAAAATTACCGATGCGGCTTTAAAAGCTGCCGTCAATCTCAGTGCCCGTTATATTAACGACCGCTTTTTGCCGGATAAAGCTATTGACCTGATTGATGAGGCTGCTTCCCGTGTCCGGATGAAAGCATATACTGCGCCGCCCGACCTGAAAGAAATGGAAGAACGCCTGGAGACACTGCGCCAGGAAAAAGAGTCGGCGGTTCGCAGCCAGGAATTTGAGCAGGCAGCAAAGCTGCGGGATAAAGAACAGCAGTTGAAGGAGGAGCTTGAAAACCTCAAGAGAGACTGGGAGCAGCGCAAGTTGAAGGATACCCAGTCAGTTACGGAAGAAGATATAGCACAAATTGTTTCCGCCTGGACAGGAATTCCTGTCACTCAGCTGGCCCAGGAGGAAACGGAACGCCTCCTGAACATGGAGCAAATTCTGCATAAGCGGGTTGTCGGACAGTCTGAAGCGGTTAAGGCCGTATCACGGGCAATCCGCCGTTCCAGGGCAGGGCTGAAGGACCCCAAGCGCCCGATTGGCTCCTTCATCTTTCTGGGACCAACCGGAGTTGGTAAAACCGAGTTGGCCAGAGCGCTGGCGGAAAGTCTTTTTGGCGATGAGGATGCCTTAATCCGTCTGGACATGTCAGAGTATATGGAGAAACACACCACATCGCGCCTGATTGGATCGCCTCCCGGTTATGTGGGTTATGATGAAGGCGGTCAGCTGACTGAACAAGTGCGGCGCAAGCCTTATTCGGTTATTCTGTTTGATGAAATTGAAAAGGCTCACCCGGAAGTGTTCAACGTGCTGCTGCAGGTGCTGGAAGACGGCAGGCTGACGGACGGCAAAGGCCGGACGGTTGATTTCCGCAACACAGTCATTATCATGACTTCAAATGTGGGTGCCGGCAGGTTAAAGCAGACTTCCCTGGGCTTCCGGCCCGGTAACAGTGAGAAAGACTATGAAGACATGAAAGATACAATTCTTGGCGAACTGAAGTATACCTTCCGTCCTGAATTTCTCAACCGCATCGATGAAATTATAGTCTTCCACGCTCTGGAAGAAGAACATCTTTCAGAGATTGTCAATCTGATGCTGGCAGAAGTGCAGGGCCGCCTGGCAGAGTACGGTATCGGAATTAAAGTTACCGAAAAGGCCAAAAAACTGCTGGCTGCTGAAGGCTTTGACCCGACATACGGCGCCCGTCCCCTGCGGCGTGTTATCCAGCAAAAAGTAGAGGATGAAATTTCGGAACAAATGCTAAGAGGAGAATTTACTGTAAATGACACCATAATCGTGGATGCAAAAAATAAGAAGCTTGTTTTCAGCAAGGAAAGCAAAGATAATAGCGGCAGTGATGACGGCAAAGACAAGACAGAGGCCGCAGAATAATCACAGAAAAGGTGCTGCAAAAGCGTTACAGGATGCTTTGCAGCACCTTCTTTTTATTTTGGGACGACAACTAAAACCAAAAGGGTTTGCTGCCGTTAATAAGCAGGAAATCTCTCTAAGGCAAAGAAAACAACAGCTGCCGGATTGTTTTACAGTAAAAAGGATTTTTTTAGGCTCTGTAGAAATAAAACTGTTGTAAAATAATTGTGCTATACTTGTATATAGGGGCACATATACATTATTAATGAAACCTGTAGTGCCCGCACAAAAGGAGCATTCTGTGGGAAAGTAATTGCTCAGTTATCACCTGAGAGCCGGCTGCTGTTGTTGTAACGGTTGGAAACTATATTGAAAGGAGGAGTTTAATTTGAGCAATATCAAATATGATGTGTTTTCCGATGTTCCTCAATATGTCCCCTGTCAAGCGGGTTGCCCTGTGCACACCGATGTCCAGGAATATGTGAGGCAGATCTCGCTTGGTAATTATGACAAAGCAGTGGAAGCCATTGTTGCTCCGAACCCGCTGGCATCTGTCTGTGGTATGATTTGTGCCCACCCGTGTGAAGATGAATGCCGGCGCAAAGATGTAGATGAAGCAATTGCTATCCGTGCTCTCAAGCGTTTTGCCCTGGAAAACGGCAAATGGCCGGAAGTCAAGAAAGCTGCCGTGACTCGCCCGGAAAAAGTGGCCATAGTAGGCGGAGGTCCTGCCGGGCTCGCGGCTGCCAGGTATCTGGCGGAAATGGGGTTTGCCGTAACCGTCTTTGAAAGGGAAGCGGAGGCCGGAGGTGCCATAGCCAATTATATCCCGCAGTACCGGCTGCCTATGGAAGTGCTGCGCAGAGACATTTCCCGCATTGCTGCCCTGGGGGTGGAAATCAGGACCGGGCTTGAATTGGGCAAAAATATATCCGTTGCTGAACTGGCCAATGAATACCAGGCAATTATTCTTGCCTTGGGACTGCCTGCCAGCCGGACTTTATCCGTTCCCGGCGCCGACGCCAGGGATGTAATGCTTGCCTTGCCGTTTTTAAGATCCGCCAAATACGAAAACTTTAAATTTGAACCGGGCAGGCATGTACTGGTAATTGGCGGCGGCAATGTGGCCATGGACGTTGCCCGTTCAGCTCTGCGCTGCGGGGCGGAAAGCGTTAAGCTGGCCTGTCTTGAATGCAGCAGCGAGATGCCCGCTTCCCCCTGGGAGAGGGAAGAAGCCCTTGAAGAGGGAGTAATAATGAACCCGGCCTGGGGGCCCAAGCGGATACTGGTAGATGATGCCGGCAGGATTACCGGCATGGAGCTCCAGGAAGTCGTAAGCGTTTTCGACGAGCAGAAGCGCTTTAACCCAAAGTACGGCCAGGAGACAAAGGTTATTGAATGCAATGTGGTAATTCTGGCTATCGGCCAGACAAATGATGATTTGTCATATTTAACCCGGGACGGCATTGAGCTGACGGAGCGCGGCACTTTAAAATTTGACAGGCGCACCTTGCAGACAAGCAGGCCCGGTGTGTTTGCCGCCGGCGAAATTGTCACCGGCCCCGGGCTTGCCGTTGATGCCATGGCTAACGGGCAAAAGGTTGCTTTGGCCGTCAGGCATTACCTGGATAATATACCCTTTGATGCGGAACTGGCGGACCGTTATACGGTTTTAAAACAGTTGAATCCGGACACCGCTGAAAAGGTTAAGCGGCTGGATCGCAAGGCAGTGCCCTTGCTTGACGCCAAAAGGCGGGTGCAGGACAATGAAACTGTGGAAATCGGTTACGATGAACGGACTGCCCTTTGTGAAAGCCGCCGCTGCATGGATTGTGCCGCCGGTGCGGAATGCATGGATGAACTTTGCGCTGTCTGCCTGACCTGCCTGCGCATCTGCCCTTACGGGGTACCCCATATCGATGAAAACGGGATTTTTACCATTCGCAACGAAGAATGCCAGGCTTGCGGACTGTGCGTCGGCATCTGTCCCGCCACTGCCATCCGTTTCCGCAACCATTATGCCCAGCATGCCCTTGACCGGCTGGAAGAGGCCGTTGCCTTGGCCGGCCAGGGCGGAGAGCCAGTGACGGTAGTTTTCTGCTGCAGTTACGGTGCCTTCGCGGAGCGGGCATTCCTTGATTATGTCAATCAGAAGAAACCGCAGAATCTGGCAATTGTCCGTGTGCCGTGCGTAGCCAAGGTTGAAATTGCCAATATCCTCAAGGCCTTTGACTGTGGAGCGGAGGCTGTCCTTGTCGCCGGCTGCGAGGAAGAAGAAGAATGCACTTACTTTGATGTTGCCAAGTGGGCAGCAAAACGTGCAGTCAGAGCCGGGGAGATTCTGGCGGAAATCGGCCTGGAGAAAGAGCGGGTAAAATATGTAAGCCTGACACCTGATGAAGTTCGGAATTTTGCTGCTGCAGCCGACAGTTTTCTTACTGAAGTGGCGGCCGCACTGGCCGGCCAAGGAGGTGAAGAGTAAATGATAGTTGGGGAACGCAAACCTTTGGCGGAGATTTTGAAAGCCATTGAACCATACAAAAAAGTGTTAATCTTGGGTTGCGGTGAATGTGTGACAGTATGTATGGCCGGCGGGGATAAGGAAGCACGGGAAACTGCCCTGGCGCTGTCCATTGCCCGCCGGAAAGCAGGCAACCCTTTGGAAGTGAAAAGCCATACTGTGGAGCGCCAGTGTGAGTTTGAATACCTGGAATCCGCCCGTCAAATGGTTGAGGAGGCCGATGTGGTTGTTTCCCTGGCCTGCGGCGTCGGTGTCCAGACCATGAATATGCATTATGAAGATAAACAGACTCTTCCCGGTCTTAACACTACCTTCATGGGTATGCCTGTAGAGTCCGGTGTCTGGATGGAGAACTGCCTGGGCTGCGGTTCCTGCGTACTGGAAGAAACCATGGGAATCTGCCCTATTGCCCGTTGTTCCAAGAGCATGCTGAACGGACCCTGCGGTGGCTCGCAGGATGGAAAATGCGAAGTCAGCAAGGATATAGACTGTGCCTGGCACTTAATTGTGGAACGGATGATGAAATTTAACAAGCTTGAGCAGCTGCAGGAAGTCAAGCCGCCGAAAGACTGGACACCGTCTCACCACGGCGGGCCGCGCAAAATGATCAGGGAGGATGTGAAGCTGTAATGACAAAAAGCAATCTGCAAAAAGTGTTGGAAAGCGGAATTTTTGCGGTTACAGGCGAACTTGGCCCTCCAAAAAGCGCGGAACGGGAAAAAGTTGAGCATCATGCCAAAATCCTCAAGGGTTATGTGGATGCCGTCAACCTGACGGATAACCAGACGGCCATTGTGCGGGCTTCCAGTATTGCCTGCGGCAAAATTATTCTGGATTTGGGAGTGGAGCCAAATATACAGATAACCTGCCGCGACCGCAACCGGATTGGCATCCAGTCCGATGTCCTAGGTGCCGTAGCCCTGGGAATTAAGAACATTCTTTGCATCCAGGGCGACCATGCAAGTTTCGGCAATGAACCGCAGGCCAAAAATGTTAATGACCTGGATTCAATAAATTTAATCAGTACCTTGAAAAAAATGAGGGACGAACAGGAACTTTTGGGCGGCGACAAGTTGGAAGCACCCATCGATATTTTTATCGGTGCGGTGGCCAACCCCTTTGCCGACCCCTTTGAGTACCGTGCCTACCGCCTGGCCAAAAAAGTAGCTGCCGGGGCCGATTTTATACAGACCCAGGCAATTTACGATATGGAGCGGTTTGAACGCTGGATGGAAAAGGTCCGGGAACTGGGCCTGCATAAGAAGGTACCCATTCTTGCCGGCATTATTCCCCTGAAATCAGTGGGAGCCGCCCGCTACATGCAAAAGAATGTTGCCGGTATGATTGTTCCCGACCATATTATTGACCGCCTTAAGGCAGCCGAGGATAAAAAGGCTGAAGGTGTGAATATCGCCGTGGAAATGATCAAACACCTGCAGACCATTGAAGGCGTTGCCGGTGTTCATATTATGGCTGTAGCCTGGGAAGAGATTGTCCCGGAAATTGTCAAGCGGGCAGGGCTTTATCCGCGCCCCAAGTTTGACTGAAATAGTTACTGCAAAAATTAAGATAACCCGGTCAAGCGGCCGGGTTATCTTAATTTGTTAAGATCGCATTAAGGAAAAGGAAAATTTCAATGCACGGGGAATAGAATAAGGGGAAAACTTGTTTATACGGAGGTTTTTGTGGAGAAGCAATTTGTTGCCAAACTGCAAATCGGCGACACCGTTCACAGTGAATTTGTGGTGACTGAAAAGACACTGCTTGCCTTTAGCCAGCCCAACCGGGCCGGCGAGCAATACCTGCGGCTGCAATTGGCAGATATCACGGGGAGCATCCGGGCCGTAGCCTGGGAGCGCGGCCCGGAAATGGCGGAGCTGTTTTCCACCGGTGACGTAATCCGTGTACGGGGAGATGTGGTAAATTATAACGGTCCCCAGTTAACTGTTTATGATATTGAACGGGTGGCTGAACATGAAATAAAAAAACACTATTTTATAAAAACATCCAAGCGCAGTATAGAGGAGATGCTGGAAGAGCTGCAGTGGACGTGTAATCAGGTGACGGAACCGCATTTGCGGCGCCTGCTGGAAGCATTTTTCAAGGATAAAGAGTTTCTTGCGTCTTATGCCGGCGCACCGGCTGCCCGTTCCGTTCACCACAATTACCTGGGTGGGTTGTTGGAACATTCACTGGAAGTAGCAGCACTCTGCCGTCATTTTGCCGGCTTTTATCCGGATTTGGACCTGTCTCTTTTGCTTTGCGGCGCTTTGCTGCACGATATAGGAAAAATTGAAGAGTATGAGATAAAAGGCCTGGCTATTGAACAGACAACACGGGGAAAGCTCATCGGGCATATAATGATAGGCCAGGTTATGGTGGCGGAGAAAGTAAAAAGTATCGGCAGTTTCCCGGAAAACTTGTATATTGAGCTTGCCCATATGCTTCTTTCCCATCATGGCCAGAAAGAATGGGGTTCCCCAGAAATACCAAGAACTTTTAATGCTTATGCGCTTTTTCATGCTGATTTAGTTTCGGCAAGACTTAACCAGTTTGCCCAGGCAGCAGAAAAAGGCGTGAACGCAGAGGGCTGGACACAATGGAACACGCTCTTGGGCAGGGATATTTTTATAGGGACGGCCGAGTAGAGGTGGTGATGAGGTATGAAAGACAATGTAATATCATTTGAAAGAGATGCCGCTTTTTATCTGAAAAAGGGAGTGTCTCATTACCGGCATAACAGGATGGACAGGGCCCTTTTCTATTTCCGGAAAGCTGTTAATGCGGAACCGTTTAATGCCTTTAATCATTATAATCTGGCTTGCATGCTAAGCAAAACAGGCAGGCTGCAAGAAGCCAACAGGGTATTTCTGCATATTTTGGAAAAGTTAAATCCGCAAATGACTGAATGCTATTTTCTTTTGGCTATTAATTACGGGTTGCTTGGGAACCTGAGCAAGTCCCGTTTATATCTGAGGAAATATTTGCAGGCGGACCCAGAAGGGGATTTGGCCGCAGAGGCGGCGGAACTGCTTGCCGTATTGAGTGAAAACAGCGATGACAGTTCTCCCGTATATACAGAAAGGGATTTTTGCCTGGAAAAGAATCTTTTTGCCATGGCCAGGAAGGATTTGCTTGCTTTGTTGCAGGGCAGCCAAGAATTGCGCCAGATCCTGTGCCGCTGGCTTTACGACGGCCCCGACGGGTTCAAGGAAGAAATAATCCTTCTTTACAGAGAACTGGGCGGAGAAGCGGCTAAAAGGGTACTGCTTGATTTTATTAAAAACCCCTGGATAAAAGAACGTTTTCGCCACCTTGCTATCCTGGTTTTGCGAAAACTCGGAGTCAGCGGCAGTGTAAGCATTTTCAGCTCCGGTAAATTAAGAGAAGCAAAACTTTCGCAGTTCTCAAAGATCAGGCCGGAATGGCGCCGGGAATGGCAGCAGGTAATAGACTGCGTAGTACACAATATGCGCAGAAGCAATTGCTATGAACAGGGCTTTTTTGATGATGTGCAGGCAATTTGGCGTGATTATATCAATAATGTATATCCGGATACACCCCGCATCGTCAAGGTGGAGACATGGGCTGCCGCCCTCGAGTACTGTTTGGCAAGATTTCATTATTTAAACTTGACACAGAAAAAACTTGCCGCAGAATACGGAGTCTCATGTGCCAGTATTTCAAGGAATTTCCGGGCAATGAACAAGGTTCTGCAACTGGATGAGAAAGCTTACCGCAATATGCTGTCATATATAAAAGGCGACTGAAAAAGCGGCACACTGTCTTTTTGCCGGGCATATAATAAAAATAACCCTCCTGTATACATATTATGTTTACAGGAGGGTTATTTTTGGAAATACAGGAAATAAAGCAAATCGCTGCCTTTCTGCCCTGTTATGAAAAGGGCAGGGGGCAGGGGATAAAAATATACTACCGCAACGGAGAAACCGGTTTTCTGCATTTGGCAATGAGGACTTTTTTGGCAAAAACAGCGGGCCTGTTTGCCGTCAGCCTGCGAGAATCAAGGAAGCGCTACGGTTTGCTGCTTGACCGGAAAAACCTTGTTCCACTTGTTCTGACGCCTTATTTGCTGTATGTGCCGCTTAAAGCCAGAATACCTGCTGTTCCGGGCGATCCGGCTTACGGCTATTTTCGCCTGCGCTCAATCATTGAGATAAATAGAGAACCGCAGCCCTGCACCCTGTTGCTTGAAGGCGGTCATAACCTGACAATCAACCAGTCTTACCGCGGCACCCGCCGTCACCTGCAGGCGGCGCGGAAATTGGAAGATCTGCTGGTTAGTGAGCTTTTGCAAATCATGGATACCTGCTCCGGCGGTACGAACAGCAATTTACAATTCTGCCCTGCCTACAAAAAATGCCATATCCCTTCCCATTAAGAAAAAAGCATAATTTTATGGATTTGTGAAAAGACTGATAAAGGATTCAACAGTAAATAGGAGCAGGAACAAGACATGGGCAATATGACTACGCTCACCTACAGTTTGCAGCATATTTTATTATTGAAATTGTTAGCCCTGTTCCCCTTTGACAAAAGACGGACAATTCACAACTTCCTTTTTTTGGCCCTGGCAAAAGTACCGGCCATTTACCGTGTGGGTGTCAGCTATGATTTTTATAAGGGTGCTCTGGGTGTTCACAGCTTTCAAATACAGGGTTATCTCAACGATTTATGGAAAGGGGAGCTGCTGCTCCCCGGTTCCCTTTCGCTAAGCCGGGGCGGCCTTGATTTGTATTACCGGACGGCCCCCCTGCTGCGCTACGAATATTTTCCGGAGCACTGTGTGAAAACGGCTTTACAGTATAAAAACAATCTGTGGCGAGTTAATCATGAGGTTATATTCCATCCCCTGTACCGCAACTGCAAGAGGGGAAGAAAGATAGTGTTGCCAATTTTTTAAGTATTGCAGGCGCTTTTGGCGCCTTTTTGCTTGCAGGGCAAAAAAGGAAAAATGTTGGCAGGTGGCGAACTATTACCGGCAGGCCGCAGGGGAAACGGCCATCAGTTGTGAAAGGATTGACAGTGTGGAAAAGGTATTGCAGGGCGGCACAATAGTTGATCCCAGTCAGCGGTTGCACGGCCGTTATGACCTTTTAATCAGAGACGGTCTGGTCGCGGAGATTGCTGAAAAGATATCGGCCAGGGGCAGGAAGCCGGTAGATGTAAGCGGTCTCGTTTTGACCCCCGGATTAATTGATTTGCATACCCACCTGCGGGAGCCGGGGGAAGAACATAAAGAGACCGTGCTTACTGCGTGTGCCGCAGCGGTAGCCGGCGGTTACACCGCTGTAACGGCCATGCCCAATACTAATCCTGTTACCGATGATGCCGGCAAAGTCAGGCATATAAAACGGCTTGCCGCCAAAGCAGGCCTGGCACGTGTTTTTCCTGTGGGTGCAGTTACCAAAGGACTGCAGGGCAGGGAACTGAGTGGCATTGCCGCCATGGTAAGCGAAGGAGCTTGCGCCGTTACCGATGACGGCCGGGGCGTCCAGGACAGCGGCTTGTTGCGGCAGGCGCTGCAGGTCTGTGCCCGCTGTGACATTCCCCTGCTGGAACATTGTGAGGATGAGACGCTTGCCGGGTGCGGGCAGGTGCATGAAGGGGAAATTGCGGAAAAACTTGGTCTGCCGGGCATTCCGGCCAGCTCGGAAACTGTAATGGTTGCCCGTGATGCCCTTTTGTCCGCCGAAACGGGAGCCCATGTCCATTTTATGCATGTTTCGTCCGCTTCATCGGTAGAGATAATCCGCCTGGCAAAAAAGTATCAACTCAATGTCACGGCGGAAGCAACACCCCACCATTTGCTGCTTTCGGAAGCGGCTGCAGACGGCTACAATACGGCAGCAAAAATGAAGCCGCCTTTGCGTTCTGAGGCGGACCGGCAGGCTTTGGTGCAGGCTTTGGCGGAAAATATAATTGACGTTGTTGCGACGGATCATGCCCCCCACGCAGAGGTTGAAAAGGAACAGGATTTCACGGCAGCCCCTTTTGGGGTAGTGGGCTTGGAGACAGCTTTTCCCCTGCTTTATACCTATCTGGTCAGACCGGGCATAATCACCCTTGACCGGCTGGTTGCTAAAATGTCCTGCCGCCCGGCGGAAATTTTGAAACTCCCCTATGGCACGCTTGCGCCCGGAAGTCCTGCCGATATCGCGGCTTTTAACTTGCAGGAGGAAAGAACAATTGACAGCAACTTCTTCTGTTCCAAGGGGAAAAACACGCCTTTTCACGGTTGGAAAGTTTACGGGTTCCCCGTTATGACTATCGTCGGCGGAAGGGTTGTAATGCGTGACGGTGTGATAAATTACGGTGAAGGATTGGAACAATGAGAAAACAGGCTATGGAAATTGTACAGCAGGAAAAAGTAGGCAAGGATATTTACCGCCTGACGCTGGCAGGCGGCCTTGCGGCTGTTCCCGGGCAGTTTGTCCAGGTTGGTGTTTCGTCGACAGCAGACCCTTTGCTTAAAAGGCCCTTCAGTATACACTATTGCAACGGCAGTAGACTTGTGCTTCTTTATCAGGTAACAGGCAGGGGCACAAATTTGCTTGCGGCAAAGAAAGAAGGCGAAATTCTGGAAGTGACCGGCCCGCTGGGGCGAGGGTTTCCTCTTCCTGAAGAAGGGCGGGCCGTTGTGGTTGCCGGCGGCATGGGTGCAGCTCCCCTTTATTATTTGCTCCATGCTTTAAAGTCGGCCGGCAGGGATGTTACTTTTCTCTACGGGGCAAGAACTGCTGCGGCACTGGTTTTGCAGGAACAATACCGTTCGCTTGTCCGGCATTATGCGGCGGCAACGGATGACGGCAGCTTCGGTCGGCAAGGTCCGGTAACTGAACTGCTGCAGGAAGAATTAAGCCGGCGTCCGGGTGTAGTTTTTGCCTGCGGTCCTGAACCGATGCTGCGGGGGGCTGCAGCCATAGCTGCCGGCTTCAACTCCCGCTGTTTTGTTTCCCTGGAGGCGCGGATGGCCTGCGGAGTCGGAGCCTGCCTGGGTTGTGTAATCCCCGGCGCCGACGGCCGTTACCGGCGCGTCTGTGCTGACGGACCGGTTTTTGCAGCGGAGGAGGTTTTCCCCGCATGACTGTAGATTTGTCTGTTAAAATCGGCAAATTAATATTGAAAAACCCGGTTATGCCCGCTTCAGGTTGTTTCGGCTATGGTGAAGAGTATGCCCGTTTTTTTAACCTGTCACGGCTGGGTGCCATTGTCGTTAAAGGGACAACCATGAGGCCGCGGCCGGGAAATAAGCCGCCGCGGATAGCGGAAACTCCGGCCGGAATTTTAAACGCCATTGGGCTGCAGAATCCGGGAGCGGAAGAAGCCCGCCTCAGAATCGGGCAGCTTGCCGGATACGGGATTCCCGTTATCGTTAATGTAGCCGGCAACAGTAAAGAAGAATACCTGCAGGTAATACAAACACTGGAGAAGGAAGAGGCGGCATCGGCCTATGAAATTAATGTTTCCTGCCCTAATATTAAGGCGGGCGGGCTGTCTTTTGGCACGGATCCCGGAGTTATTTATGAGCTGGTTTCCCTTTTGCGGGCGGCAACAAAAAAGACGCTGATCGTTAAACTGTCTCCCAATGTGACAGACATTACACCCCTGGCCAGGGCGGCGGAGGATGCCGGCGCCGACGCCCTTTCCCTGATCAATACCCTGGTGGGTACGGCAATAGATATTCAAAAGCGCCGGCCGCTTCTGGGCAACGTGACCGGTGGATTATCCGGGCCGGCCGTCAAACCGGTTGCCCTGCACTTTGTCTGGCAGGTGAGCGACGCCGTAAAACTGCCGGTTATCGGCATGGGCGGCATCAGCAGTGCGGAAGATGCCGTGGAATTTTTGCTGGCAGGGGCCTCGGCAGTGGCCATCGGCACTGCGAATTTTGTCAATCCCCTTGTCTGCCCTGAAGTAATTGACGGTATTGCAGCTTATCTGCAGGAGAATAATTTCAACTCTGTCGGTGAGATTATCGGCTTGGCGAAGAAGGGAAAGGCGGGATAGCAACATAATGCGGGAAAGAATTATAGTGGCACTGGATGTGGAAAATGAGCATGAGGCCCTGGCATTGGCGGATCAACTGCGGGATTATGCGGGAGCTTTCAAAGTGGGCCTGCAGCTTTACGGCCGGGCAGGGCCGCAAATAGTCAGGTCGTTGACGGAGGATGGCCATAAAGTTTTTCTTGATTTAAAGTTTCATGATATTCCCAATACCGTAGGACGGGCTGCCGAAGCGGCGGTGGATACGGGTGCCTTTATGATTAATTTCCATGCTGCCGGCGGCCGCCGGATGCTGGAGGCAGCTGTTAAGGCTGCAGGCAATAGGGCTAAATTGTTAAACCGACCTGCTCCCCTGCTGATAGGTGTTACTGTGCTTACATCCCTTTCCGGGGAAGAACTTTTGGAAACCGGACTCAGCCGCACTGTGGAGGAGCAGGTTGCCGCGCTGGCTTGCCTGTGTCAGGAAGCCGGCCTGGACGGTGTGGTGGCTTCAGCCCGGGAGATACCTGTAATCAGGAAAGCCTGCGGCCGGAATTTTCTTGTTGTTACGCCGGGAATCCGGCCCGTCTGGGCGGCGGACAATGATCAGCGGCGGGTTGTGACTCCAAAGGAGGCGCTTAAGCTGGGTGCAGACTACCTGGTAGTCGGACGCCCCATAACGGCGGCTCCATCGCCTCGGGAAGCAGCCGCAAGGCTGCTTGCGGAGCTCGCCGGTGAAATATAAGGAGGTTGGCAGTTTTTGCAGGATATTATAAAGATACTGGAAGAAACAGGCGTATTAATGCAGGGTCATTTTCTTTTGTCCTCCGGGCGGCACAGCAACCGTTACCTGCAGTGTGCCCGTGTTTTTCAGCATCCCCGTTATGCCGGGGAAATTTGCCGCCGGCTGGCGGAAAAATTTGCGGAGACAAAGCCTGATATATGCATTGGGCCTGCCTTGGGCGGAGTTATAATCGCCTATGAAACGGCCCGGGCACTGGGGGCCCGGGCATTGTTTGCCGAGCGGGATCAAGACGGTGTGATGACGCTGCGGCGCGGGTTTTCAATAACCCCGGGAGAGAAGGTACTGATTCTTGAGGATGTGGTTACAACGGGAGGATCTGTCTGGGAAGTTATGGAAGTTGTTCGCAGTCACAAGGGTGAGATTTGCGGTATTGGCTGCCTTGTCGATCGCAGCGGTGGCAAGGCCGATTTCGGGGTTCCATTCCGGGCCCTGCTGCAGCTTGATATCGCTTCCTATGATCCGGCAGATTGCCCGCTCTGTAAGAAAGGCGTTCCGGCTGTCAAACCCGGCAGCCGCAAGTAGCCCGCCTGTAAGATTGTAGTTATAAGATAGCGACTTTTGGCATGCAGATTTAGTCTGCATGTTTTTTTGTTGCCTGTTTCGTCAAGAAAGAAATTATTTTCCCAAGAATATAAAAAACAGTAAAAATAATTTGTCTTTCAAAAAAGGTTTTTTTTTATCCCTGTCGAAATTATGTTAAGCACGTGTAACAATCTTGTTAGCTTTTGTAAACAAGTGCAGCTCTGCCAACAGGAGTGAATAACAGCATGATTGAGATCAGGCACGTTAACATGGTGTATCCCAATGGCGTCAGAGCCCTTAATGATATTAACCTGAATATCGACAGAAATGAATTTGTTTTTGTGGTTGGTGCCAGTGGAGCGGGAAAATCGACATTAATACGCCTGTTGGGTTTGGAATTTCCACCTACGGCCGGAAAGATTAAGGTACTTGGCAAAGAATTGACACGCCTGCGCCGCCGGGAGATTCCGGCCTACAGGAGAAGTATCGGAGTTGTTTTTCAGGATTTCCGTCTGCTTGAAAACCGCTGTGTTTATGACAATGTGGCTTTTGCAATGCAGGTTGTGGGCGCACGGCCGCGGGACATCCGCCGGCGGGTGCCGGAAGCATTGGAAGCAGTTGGCCTGCTTGACAAGGCACGCATGAAACCGCAGGAACTCTCAGGAGGTGAACAGCAGCGGGTATGCTTGGCCAGGGCAATTGTTAACAACCCTTCCCTGATTATTGCCGATGAACCGACGGGCAACCTTGACCCCAAAACGTCTATGGAAATAATTGAGCATTTAAAAGCCATCAATATCCGCGGTACAACGGTTATTATGGCTACCCATGACAGGGAAATTGTAAATGCCCTGAAAAAAAGGGTGATTGCTCTGGAGAACGGTAGGATCATCCGGGACGAGCAGAGGGGAGAATACAGCTAAATGCTCATTAGAAACATTTTGCACTACATCAAAGAAGCATTTCTCAGCATTGGACGAAACGGTTGGATGAGCTTTGCATCCGTCTCTGTGGTTGCAGTTTCCCTATTTATCCTTGGTACTTTTTATCTGGTCAACCTCAATGCCGAGCACATTACTGCGGAATTGGAAAGCCAGGTGGAAATAATCGCCGAGGTGGCCGAAGATCTTACCGCTGAGGAAATCGAACAATTGCGCGTCACAGTTATTCAACTGCCGGAAGTGGAAGAAGTCCGTTTTGTTTCCAAAAGCGAAGCCCTGCAGCGGCTGAAGGAACGAATGGGTGAGGAATGGGTGGAAGGTTACGAGGATGAAGAACGCAACCCGCTGCCCCATTCCTTTGAAATCAGAACAATTGTACCGCAGGATGTTCCTGTAGTTGCAGGCAAGCTTGAGAAAATACCGGGAATTGCCGATGTTGAATATGGCGCCGGTGTTGTAGAAAAGCTTTTCCGCGTCGGCAGCGTGGTCAGGTGGATAGGCCTGACATTTATGGTGGGGCTTGCAGTTACGGCAATGTTTTTAATCGCCAATACCATCAAGTTAACCGTCAATGCCCGCTCCAAGGAAATTATGATTATGAAGTGGGTGGGGGCTACAGAGTGGTTTATCCGCTGGCCCTTTGTCATTGAAGGTATTATTCTCGGTCTGATAGGTGCTCTGATACCCTCACTGCTCCTTTATTACCTGTACGGGGAAGCGGTGAACTGGTCACAGACAAACATTAATTTTTTGCCGTTGCTACCTTCCTATTTGGTTATAGGCGAACTGATAAAGCTGCTTTTGCTGTTGGGTACAATTATCGGTGCTTTAGGCAGCGCATTATCCGTACGAAGATTTCTCAAAGTTTGAGGAGGAGAATTAATGCCCGGAAGCAAGAAATCCTTTATTCTGCTGCTTGTCGCAATTATGTTGTGTGTTTTTGTCCTGCCTGCCTTTGCCGGCAGCAGTATCAGTGAAACACAACAAGAGTTGAAAGATGTGCAAAAGGATATTCAGAGCCGCAAGGAGGAACTAAGTCAGAACAAGAAAGAGCAGACGAGACTGTTAAGGGAAATAGATACCCTTAAAAAAGAAATTGCTTTGCTTGAGGGAGAAATTAGTTCCCTTAACAAAAAGATTTCGACAACTGAAGATAAAATTGCCGAGACTGAGGCCAAGCTGCAGGCAGCGGAAGAAAAGGTGGCACAGCTTGAAGAGCTTCTGGCTGTGCGGTTGCGGGTTATACATAAACACGGAAATGTCAGTTTCCTGGAAGTTTTGTTAAGCAGCACATCCTTTATTGATTTTCTTACCCGTTATAATGATTTGCAGCAACTGATAGACAAGGATAAGACACTCCTCGAAGAATGCCAGCAGGAAAGAGACAACATTATTGCGTTAAAGGAGACCCTGGAGGAACAGCGGCAGGAGCTTCTGGCGCTGCGCCGCGAAAACCTGAATAAAAAACAGGAAGTGGAGAAAAAAAGAACCGAACGGCAGAACTTGGTGGCCGTACTGCAGGCGGATTATGAGGAGACAAACAGGCAAATAGAAAAACTGGAAGAAGAAGCTAAAAAGCTGACGGAATTAATCAAGAGGATGCAAGCCGCCCAGAGCGGTACGGCATCCCGGGGTACCGGAACGCTGATTTGGCCTGTCGAGGATTACGGCAGGGGATGGATTACTTCCCATTACGGGTACAGGACGGATCCTATCAGCGGCAGAAAGGGAGCTTTCCACGGCGGCCTGGACATCGGCATTCCTCACAGCCGCTGGCCCAAATCCCGCAGCTATACCGGCAACCCGGTGAGGATACTGGCTGCCGATTCCGGTACGGCTTATACATATCCCATGAACGGCGGTTATGGAAATTTGGTTATTATTGATCATCACAACGGTATTTCCACAGTTTATGCTCACTGTGACTCCTTCCTGGTTAAAAGTGGACAAGCTGTCGTTCAGGGGCAGGCGATAGCCATTGTCGGCAGTACAGGTTATTCAACGGGACCGCACCTGCACTTTGAAGTGCGTGTTAACGGAGAAAGGGTCAACCCCCTGGGATATCTCCGTTAGGAAAACAAAATCAGCCCGGCACGGACAACTCAAAGTAGCCCTGCCGGGCTTTTTTAGTGCAGAAAACCCGGGAATAAAAAAGGAATTGGATGAAACAAATGCCGGGTAGATAATTTGGGATGAAGGGTTTATAATGTTAGTGTTAAAGCGGAAAACATTAGCCTGAAAGTTGGTGTGACGGTGAATAGAAAAACAGTCTTCTTTTTGGTTCTCCTCCTGCTTGCCAGCAACTTAATTACCTTTTGGGTAACAGGCAATTATTATTGCACGGCTGAACAGGAGGATGAACAGCTTCCCGAACCTGCTGCCGTCGAACCGGAAATACCTGAAGATCTTAAACCTTTCCTGGAAGTCCTTGAAATTTTGAGTGAACGTTATATTGATAAGGTTTCCCGGGAGGATTTAATCAACGAAGCTATCAATGGCATGGTGGGCTCCCTTAATGATCCGCAGACCAGTTTTTTTGAAGCCTCCGACTGGGAAGAAATGATGATTAAAATCGAAGGTTCTTTTTCAGGGATCGGTGTTAATATCATCTCAGTTGACAACTATATAACCGTTGTTTCGCCGATTAAGAATACTCCCGGCGAGCGGGCGGGTTTTTTACCCGGCGACCGGATTATTGCCGTGGACGGAGTCAATATTGTCGGCAAAACCACTACAGAAGCAGTGAGCCTGATGCGCGGTCCGGAAGGGACCCCGGTTACCCTGACTGTGGAAAGGAACGGGCTCCCGGAGCCCTTGACGATAACGCTAGTCAGGGAAAATATTGAAATGCCAAGTGTTTTCCCGGAAATGGACGAACAGGGGATAGGCTATATTCAAATAACAAGTTTTTCCGAAAATACCGGCAATAATTTTCGCGAGGCGCTTTTGGAGCTCGAGGCGCAAAACATGCGCGGGCTGATTCTTGACCTGCGGGACAACCCCGGCGGCTTGCTGAATGAAGCCATCATAGTCGGTCAGGAAATTATCCCGCCCGGAATTATCACCCGCACGGTGGACGGCGAGGGCAATGTGCTCAAAACTTACCTCTCATACGGAACGGAAAAGGAATACCCCATAGTTGTTCTGGTAAACGGTTTCAGCGCTTCCGCTGCCGAGATCATTTCCGGTGCGCTGCAGGATACCGGGGCCGGTGTCCTGGTGGGCACAAAAACCTACGGCAAGGCTACGGTACAACATCTGGAAAGGATAGCCGGCAACAGGGGGCTGAGTTATACAGTGGCAAAATACCAGACTCCCAAAGGACGCGACATCCATGGCAACGGCCTGGAACCCGATTATCATGTGGAACTTCCTACAGACATTTATTTTGTCAGGTATCAGTTGTTTAATGACCTGTCGGCCGGAGATGAGGGCGCCACAGTGTTGATACTGCAAAAGAAGCTAAAAGCAATGAAGTATGATGTAGAGGAAACAGCCATATTTGACAGACAAACGGAAAAAGCGCTTCGCACCTTTCAGGAATCATACGGACTGCCTGTAACAGGACAGCTGGATCAGGCAACCAGAACCGTGCTTTCCCGGGTTATGGAAGATGTCGCCGATGATCTGGATAAACAACTGCAAAAGGCAAGGACTGTTATCCTTGAAATGCTAAATTAGGGGCAAGGCTTATGGAGATAAAAAGTATTATTGTCATATTTGCGAAAGTGTTCTTCAGCTTCCCTGTTAATATAGCTTATTGGCTGGTTTTGGTTCTTATCGGTATTCAGTATTACCGTCTCATCAATAATGAGGCAAAGCTCCTAGGCCGTCCGCGCAATTCCGTCTGGGAACAGCTGTTTTCTTCCGCTCTTTACGGGATTGCAGGCGGCTTCTTTGCCGCTGTGCTGCTGTTTATCTCCGGGATTTCTCTTTTCGAAATCGGCATTCAGTATGTCTGGCCGCTGGCTTTGCTTTTACTTTTTATTCATCCCCGTTTCCTATGTTTTGCATATGCCGGCGGCATTGTCGGCGCGGCAGCTGCTTTGGTGCAGCTGCTGGGCCGCAGCTGGCCTTTGCTCAGGGCGGGAATTTTTTCCAGGCTTTTTAATCTTTACATTCCGGGCCTTTTGGCGCTGATTGGAATTTTGCACCTTACGGAAAGCTTGCTGATAGCTCTAAGCGGTCATTTATATCCCAGTCCCGTTTATTTGGAGACAGAACATGGGATTGTAGGAGCCTTTTCCCTGCAAAAGTTCTGGATCCTCCCCCTGGTGGGCATGGTTGCGGAGGTTGTCAGCGTGGCTGAAGCGGCGGGCGGTGCGGCTATGCCGGAATGGTGGCCGCTCTTTACCGGCCGTTTGACTGCAGAACCCGGGTTCACTTTGCTTTATTATCTGCTGCCCGTGGTTGCCGGATTGGGCTATGGCGATATCTGCATCTCCTCTACTCCCCGGCAGAAGGCAAAAAGATCCGCCCTTTCCCTGGCCGGGTACAGTCTGCTGCTTTTGGCCCTGGCTTTTACTGCCGAACACTGGTCTCCGGCCGCATTCCTTGCTGCCCTGTTTGCTCCTTTTGGACATGAATTTCTGATTAAAGCCGGAAATAAAAGGGAGTTTGCCGGCACTCCCCTTTATGTTCCCCCGGCTGTCGGGGTTAAAGTCATGGACTTGTTTGCCGATTCTGCCGCCGGAGCAGCCGGCATGCGCCCGGGGGATGTGATTGTTAATCTAAACGGCTGCCCTGTAAGCGATTTGCATTCTTTCCGCGAGCAGCTTCGTACTGCATGGCTGCCCCTGCAGCTGCTTGTTCAACGGGACGGGCGGGAGAAGCTGATAGTTATCGATTCAACTTTGGATTTGGGGATTATACCCATGCCGGACAGAAATATGTCCAGGTTTATGAAAATCAGACAGCAGCCTGAAATAATTCGCATTCTGAAAAAGAAACTGCAAGGGCTGCGGCGGCGATAAAGCGACTTTTTAGGGTATACTGTGGTAAGAGAACTATAACTACAGGAGGGCAGGAAATGGAGCAGTCGGAACTGGAAACGGTAAATCTTATAAGGCAAATTAGCCTGTGGCAGGAGGAAAGGGCCCGGCAGTTGCAGCAGCAGCTGCAGCAAGCCGCAAGCGCACTGCTGACTGCCGGGCAGCTTGTGGCAGAAGAGATGAAATATTTCCACGAACTCCGGAAGGCCGGGGATTTACGGCTACTAAAGGAGGCAGTTTCCCAAATTCCGCCGGCAGAAGAGGATATCCCGCCCGAGCCCCGAAGAGAGCCGCCCCAGCTGCAGTAGCCGTTCAACAGCAATAGCAAAAGTAAAAACCTGCCTGGCAGAAAAGCAGGTTTTACTTGTTCACTTTCCTGCTTGCGAGTATAATTGTTAATACAAACATACGTTCCGGAGAAGTGTATACTACTGCTTTAAGCAGGCTGCAGTATGGTATAATAATTATGTTTACCTAATCGACAGCGGGGAGAAATTTTTATGGGTGTATTTAAGTTGAAAAGCAGTTACCGGCCGCAAGGGGACCAGCCCCGGGCCATCGAACAGCTGGCGGAAGGGATAAACCGGGGCCTGAAGCATCAGACCCTTCTGGGCGTTACCGGTTCCGGCAAAACATTTACCATGGCCAATGTTATAGAAAGGGTAGGGAGGCCTACCCTTGTTATTGCTCATAATAAAACGCTGGCAGCCCAGCTGTGCAGTGAATTCCGGGAATTTTTCCCGGATAATGCCGTGGAGTACTTTGTCAGCTATTATGATTATTACCAGCCGGAAGCCTATATTCCTCATACAGACACCTATATAGAAAAAGACGCTTCCATTAACGATGAAATTGAGAAACTGCGGCATTCGGCTACCAGCGCCCTGTTTGAACGGCGTGATGTTATTATTGTTGCAAGCGTCTCGGCAATTTATGGCTTGGGCTCACCCGATAAATACCGGGACCAGGTTGTTTCCCTGCGCACCGGTATGGAAAAAACAAGGGAAGAGGTTATCAGGCAGCTGGTTGCTATTCAGTATGAGCGCAATGATATAAATCTGGAAAGAAGCCGTTTCCGGGTACGCGGAGATGTGCTGGAAATATATCCGGCTTATTATACCGAAAGGGCAGTAAGGGTAGAATTTTTCGGCGATGAAATAGAGCGGATCCGGGAATTTGATACTTTAACCGGCGATGTTTTATGCGAAAGGGAGCATGTGGCGATTTTTCCTGCTTCCCATTTTGTGACTCCCCAGGATATTCTGGAGGAAGCCATTGTTGATATTCGCCTGGAACTGGAAGAAAGACTGGCTGTTTTGCGCAAGGAAAACAAACTTTTAGAAGCGCAGCGTCTGGAGCAAAGAACAAAATTTGACCTGGAAATGATGAGTGAACTGGGCTACTGCAGCGGCATTGAAAACTATTCCCGGCATCTGGACAGGCGTCCGCCCGGCTCTCGCCCTTATACTTTGCTTGATTATTTTCCGCGGGATTATCTTTTGCTGATAGATGAATCTCACCGGACGCTGCCGCAGATCCGGGGCATGTACGCTGGGGACCGCTCCCGGAAGGAAATACTTGTGGATTACGGTTTTCGTCTTCCTTCCGCCCTGGACAACAGGCCGCTGACATTTGCAGAGTTTGAGAATCTGGTTTCCCAGGTTGTCTATGTTTCCGCTACACCGGGGCCTTATGAACTGGAGCATTCGGAGCAGGTAGTGGAACAGATAATCCGTCCTACCGGCTTGGTCGATCCGGAAGTGATTGTCCGCCCGGTAAAAGGACAGATAGATGATTTATATGGTGAAATCCGTGAGCGTGTGGCTAAAAGGGAGCGGGTGCTGGTTACAACCCTTACCAAGCGGATGGCAGAAGATCTCACTGATTATTTAAGGGAACTGGGTTTGAAAGTCAGATACCTGCATTCGGAGATAAATACCCTGGAACGGATGGAAATTATCCGCGATCTGCGGCTGGGTGTCTTTGATGTGCTGGTTGGTATCAATTTGCTGCGGGAGGGGCTTGACCTGCCGGAAGTATCGCTGGTGGCCATTCTTGATGCCGATAAGGAAGGCTTCCTGCGGGAGGAAAGGTCCCTTATCCAAACCATCGGCCGGGCGGCAAGAAATATAAACGGTAAGGTTATTATGTATGCCGACACCGTTACCGAGTCGATGCGTCGGGCCATTTCCGAGACTGAGCGGCGGCGCAGGCTGCAGATGGAATATAATAAAAAGTATAATATAACACCGGCTACCGTCCGGAAAGCCGTGCGTGAAGTTATCGAGGCAACACGGCCTGTTAGCAAAGAACTGCCCGTTTACCTGGACAGGGAGAAGCTCAAGTCCCTTGGCGCCGGCCAGTTTAAAAAGGTGCTTGAGAATCTGGAAAAGGATATGAAGGAGGCCGCCCGCAACCTGGAGTTTGAACGGGCGGCAGAACTGCGCGATATTCTTTTTGAACTCCGCAGGAGCAGAGGGGAAAGGAAAGCCAATGGCACAGGAAAAAATCATAATCCGCGGCGCGCGCGTGCATAATCTGAAAAACATTAATGTGGAAATCCCCCGCAACCGCCTGGTGGTGGTGACGGGAGTTTCCGGTTCCGGAAAATCATCACTGGCCTTTGATACTATTTATGCAGAAGGGCAGAGGCGTTATGTGGAATCCTTGTCGGCTTACGCCCGCCAGTTTTTAGGTCAGATGGACAAGCCGGATGTGGATTATATCGAAGGTTTGTCGCCTGCAATTTCAATCGATCAGAAAACTATTTCCCGCAATCCCCGCTCAACGGTGGGAACGATTACGGAAATCTACGATTATCTGCGGCTGCTTTATGCCCGCGTCGGCCGTCCTCACTGCCCCCATTGCGGAATCAGCATAGCTCAGCAGACGGTTGAGCAGATGGTGGACAGGATTATGGAACTGCCGCCCCGGACAAAAATTCAGGTCCTGGCTCCCCTTGTCCGCGGCCGGAAAGGGGAACACAGCAAACTGTTGGCATCGGTCAGGGCGGACGGCTTTGTCCGTGTGCGGGTGGACGGGGAAATCCGTGAGTTGGAAGAAGATATTCAGATGGAAAAGAATAAAAAGCACCATCTGGAGATTGTTGTGGACAGGCTGATTATCAAGGACGGCCTGGAGACACGCCTCGCCGATTCACTGGAAACTGCTTTAAAATATGGCGACGGCCTGGTTATCATTGATGTTATCGATGGAGAGGAGTTGCTCTTTTCCGCCAAATTTGCCTGCCCGGAGTGCGGTTTTTCCTTTGAGGAGCTCTCACCCCGCATGTTTTCTTTCAACAGTCCCTACGGCGCCTGTCCAAGCTGTAGCGGGCTGGGTTTCCGGTCGGAGTTTGACCCGGATTTGATTGTGCCGGACAAGCGCCTTAGCCTGAGGGAAGGGGCTATCGCTCCCCTGGCATCGGGAAAAAGCGGTTATTACCGGCAGGTGCTGCTGGCGGTTGCCGAGTATGCAAGCATCGATCCCGATAAACCTTTTGAGGAACTGACGGAAGAAGAGCGGCAGATACTGCTTTGGGGCCTGCCTGACCGGATTCCTTTTCATTACGAGGATCCCCGGGGGAGGTTCCGCCGTTATAGTTTGGTATATAAGGGTTTAATTCCTATTCTAAAAAAACGTTATCAGGAAACGGTTTCTGATTTTATTCGTGAAGATTTGGAAGAATATATGTCCCAGTATCCTTGCCCGGAATGCGGTGGGAACCGTCTGAAGCCGGCCAGCCTTGCGGTTACGGTAGGGGGGCTGAATATCGCCCAGTTAACTGCCCTGACAGTGGAAAAAGCGCAGGAGTTTTTGAAAGAACTGGCACTTACGGAAAAGGAAAAGCAAATTGCCCGTCTTATTCTTAAAGAGATTGACAACCGTCTGGGATTTTTAAGGAATGTAGGTTTGGAGTATTTGACACTGGACAGGGCTTCAGGCACCCTTTCGGGCGGCGAAGCCCAGCGCATCCGCCTGGCAACGCAAATCGGGTCCAGTTTAACAGGTGTTCTTTATATACTCGACGAACCCAGTATAGGACTGCACCAGCGGGATAACAAGCGGTTGATTGCAACGCTGAAAAAACTGCGTGACCTTGGGAATACGGTGATTGTCGTTGAGCATGACCAGGAGACGATAGAAGAGGCCGATTACATTCTCGACATCGGCCCCGGCGCAGGTGTCCACGGCGGGGAAGTGGTGGCTGCGGGAACAATTGAGGAAATAAAAAGGGTGCCGGAATCAATTACCGGCCAGTACCTGTCGGGGCGCAAAAATATTCCCCTGCCGGCAACCCGCCGGAAGGGGAACGGCAACTGGCTGGAACTTCGGGGTGCCCGCGCCCATAACTTGAAGAACCTGAATGTCCGTTTCCCGCTGGGAGTGTTTATTTGCGTGACCGGGGTTTCCGGTTCGGGAAAAAGCACCCTGGTAAATGAAATACTGTATCGCCGCCTGGCCATGGAACTGCATCGCAGCCGCCAAAAACCCCTGGAACACGATGAACTTTTAGGACTTAAACACCTGGACAAGGTGGTTGATGTGGACCAGTCGCCCATAGGACGGACGCCCCGCTCAAACCCTGCCACCTACACCGGTGTCTTTGACTTAATCCGGGAGTTGTTTTCAAGAATTCCTGAAAGCCGAGCCCGCGGCTACAAACCGGGACGTTTTAGTTTTAATGTCCGGGGCGGACGCTGTGAAGCCTGCCGGGGGGACGGGATACTGCGGATAGAGATGCATTTTCTGCCCGATGTTTACGTGCCCTGTGAAGTTTGCCACGGCAAGCGCTATAACAGGGAGACACTGGAGATACGCTATAAAGGCAAAAATATTGCCGATGTGCTGGCTATGACAGTGGCGGAAGCCCTGGAATTTTTCTCAGCTATTGAGCGCATAAAACGGAAATTGCAGGTACTTTATGATGTGGGATTGGGTTATATCCGGCTGGGGCAGCCGGCCACCACCCTTTCCGGCGGTGAAGCCCAACGGGTTAAACTGGCAACGGAACTGTCCCGCAGAAGCAACGGCAGGACGCTTTACATCCTGGATGAGCCGACCACAGGGCTGCACAGCGATGATATAAAAAAACTCCTGCAGGTCCTGGACCGCCTGGTTGACAACGGCGATACCGTTTTGGTAATAGAACATAACCTGGATGTGATTAAAAGGGCGGACTATATAATTGATCTGGGTCCGGAGGGAGGAGATGCCGGTGGCGAAGTGGTTGCCGTGGGTACACCGGAAGAGATTAGCCGCGTGGAAGCTTCCTATACCGGCCGTTTCCTGAGAAAAGTACTGTCCGGTCCCCGGGAGTGAGGATGTCATGACTGAGGGCAAAAAGCAAAACTTACAGCAAAAACTAAAAAACCTACCCAAAAGGCCCGGTGTTTACCTGCTAAAGGATAAAGGCGGCAACATCCTTTATATTGGCAAGGCAGTGGACTTGCGACAGCGGGTCCGTTCTTATTTTCAGGAGGGCGCTGCCGTATCGCCAAAAGTTAAGGTCCTGGCGGAAAAAGTTTCCGACCTGGATTACACTGTCACAGATAATGAGGTAGAAGCCCTGATTCTGGAAAGCAACCTGATCAAGGAGCACAGTCCCCGTTACAATATTGACCTCAGGGACGACAAGCATTACCCTTACCTGCGGGTGACGGTACAGGAGCGGTTTCCCAGGATACATGTGGCCAGGCGTGTGCAGAACGACGGTGCCCGTTATTTCGGCCCCTATCCCAATGCGGGAGCGGTCAGGGAGATAATCCGCCTCATCCACCGTCTCTTTATGCTGCGCATGTGCCGCGGGGCCATCAATTCGGATAAGTCCAAACGTCCCTGCTTAAATTATCAAATCAAGCGTTGCCTGGCTCCCTGCGCGGGGCTTGTCAGCGCCGAAGAATACCGCCGCGTAGTTGATGAAGTGCTGCTTTTCCTGGAAGGCAGGCAGGAAAAACTGCTGCAAAAACTGGCAGCCAGAATGGAAGAAGCAGCCGCAAACCTTGAGTTTGAAAAGGCCGCCCGTTTGCGGGACCAGTACCAGGCGGTGCAGGCAATTATCGAAAAGCAAAAAATAGTGGCTACGACTGGGGGAGATCGTGATATTGTTGCCCTGGCGGCAGGGGAGGATGTGGGCTGCGTGCAACTGTTTACCGTCCGCAACGGCAGGCTGACAGGGCGTGAGCATTTTATACTGACAAACCCGACGGGCGAAAGTTCAACTGAACTATTAAAAGCTTTTTTGCGCCGTTATTATCTTTTATCCGCAGACATCCCCCCGGAAATATTGCTTTCCGAAGAAATTGACGAAAAGGAACTGCTGTCAGCCTGGCTGAAGCGGCGGGCCGGCAGAAAAGTCAGGCTGCATGTTCCCAAGCGCGGGGAAAAAAAGGAACTGGTGCGCCTTGCCCTGGAAAACGCGCAAATATTCCTGGAGCAGGAAGTCAGGGAAAAAGAAGCCCGCGATCCTGCTGTGGCGCTTGAGGCACTGGCGGCGGAACTACACCTGGTCTCTCCCCCTTTACGGATGGAAGGATATGATATATCCCATTTTCAGGGTGAGGGGACAGTGGCTGCCATGGTTGTTTTTGAAAAAGGCCTTCCCAAGCCGAAAGACTACCGCCGTTTCCTGGTACGCGGCCTTGAGCGTCCTGATGATTACGCGGCTATAAGAGAAGTTGTAGGCCGCCGCTTTGCCCGCTTAAAAAAGGCCACGGAGCAGGAAGGGACGGAAAACAGCGAAGATCCCTTCTCGCTGGTTCCCGATCTGATTCTTATTGACGGCGGCCGGGGGCAGCTGAATGCCGCCCTGCAGTCGCTGCAGGAAAACGGGTATGATGCTGCGGTAATGGCTGTAGCCCTGGCGGAAGAAGAGGAGTTAATATACCGGCCGGGGGCAAGCGAACCTTTGCGCCTGCCCCGTTCCTCTCCGGCTCTGCAGCTCCTGCAGCGCATACGTGATGAGGCGCACCGCTTTGCCCTTACAAGCCAGCGCAGGCAGCGCACCAGACCGTCACGGGGGTCAGTCTTGCTTGATGTTCCGGGTATCGGCGCCAAACGCAGAAAAGCGCTACTTAGGGCGTTCGGCAGTATTGAAGCCATGCGCCGGGCTTCTGTAGACGAATTGGCGGCGGTGGAGACTATGAACAGGCAGGCAGCCATTAATTTGTATAATTATTTGCAGGAAAACGGCAGCTCAAAACAAGAGACATGAACTGGAAAAACAAGGATTTTCGTGGTATGATAGTAAAACCGGAAAGAGGTGTCCCAATGAACATTAAGCTGCTGGCTTTAGATCTTGACGACACCCTGCTTGATGAAAACTCCCGGATTTCAGATGTAAACCGTGCTGCAATCCAAAGGGCAGCCAAAGAAGGAATACTTGTTACTTTGGCCACTGGCAGGATGTTTTGCTCGGCACTGCCCTATGCCCGGCAGCTTCAGATAGACCTGCCGCTGATTACTTACCACGGCGCCTTAATTCGCACGGCGGACAGCAGGGAGACATTGCTTCATATTCCGGTCCCCCTGGACCTGGCCAGGGAAGCGGCGGCCATTGCGGAGGAAAAGGGGCTGCACATTAACGTCTATATTAACGACCGGTTGTATGTAGCCGAGGAGAACGAGTTTTCCCGCTACTATCAGAGCATTGCCGGTGTTGATGTTGAGACGGTCGGCAGAATCAGCACTTTTTTGAGGGAATCTCCGACAAAAATTACTATCATTAATCGTGAGGGAACATTGCTAAAACTGCGTGATTCTCTTCTGCAAAGATTTGGCAGCAGTTTGGCAATCAATCTTTCCAAGCCGGATTTCCTGGAGATTACCGACAGAAGCGCTACGAAAGGCCGGGCTTTGCAGTTTCTTGCAGAAATGCACCGTATACCGCGGGAACAGGTAGCGGCAATAGGTGACAGCTACAATGACCTGGACATGCTGCAATATGCCGGTATCGGTGTGGCTGTAGCCAATGCCCGCCAGGAAATAAAAGAAGCGGCTTCAATTGTTACGGAAAGCAATCTGAATAACGGTGTTGCCGTTTTTATAAATGACTACCTGGCAAAGCATAAGGAGGAAACATGTGAATGAAAATGGAGGAAATTCGGCAGAGGGCAAGGGAGAAACTGCAGGGATTCTGCCGCGTGTGCCGGCGGTGCGACGGCAGGGCTTGTGCCGGGGAAGTACCGGGCATGGGCGGTATTTTGTCGGGGCGGGCTTTTCAGAACAATGTGAGCGCCCTGGACATGTATTACGTCAATCTAAGAACTATTCATCAGGTGGAAAAGCCGGATACGTCCATCAAACTCTTTGGGCGCTCTTTTCAGACGCCTGTTTTTGTTGCCCCGCTCACCGGAGCTTCTTATAACATGGGAGGCGCCCTTTCCGAGGCTGAACTGGCCTCCTGCCTGGTTAAAGGGGCTCAGCTTGCCGGGTCCTGTGCCTTTACAGGGGACGGTGCTGAAGCAGATATATATGCAGCGGGACTTGCCGCCCTGAAAAAACATGGCGGCGGCGCGGCCATCATTAAACCGCGCAGCATGGAAAAAATCAAGGAATTTATCCGCCTGGCGGAGGAAAACGGCGCCTATGCCGTCGGTATTGACATCGACGGAGCCGGACTGGTAACCATGGCCTTGAAGGGACAGCCGGTAGGGCCGAAAAGCTATTACCAGCTGCGTGAACTGATCGGGATGACTTCACTTCCTTTTATCCTGAAGGGTATTATGACGGTGCAGGAGGCCGAGATGGCTGTTGAGATGGGTGTCGCTGCCGTTGTCGTTTCCAACCACGGCGGACGCGTCCTTGACTGTACTCCCGGCGTAGCCGAAGTGCTGCCGGAGATAGTGGAACGGGTTAAGGGTGAAATAACCGTTATAGCCGACGGAGGCATCCGCAGCGGCATCGATGTTTTAAAAATGCTGGCCTTGGGCGCCGACGCGGTGCTTATAGGCCGTCCGGCAATCTGGGGAGCCTTTGGCGGGGGCAGCATGGGAGTTAGGAAAATTATAGAGACCATGACCGAGCAGCTTTGCCACGGTATGCTGATGACAGGCTGTGTTAATTTGAAGGCCGTTGATCATCATGTTATTTATTAACTTGAACTCAGGAGGGGAAAATAAAAATATTACATTTTAATGCTGCCTGCGGTTTTGACGGCAGGGGGTGTTGCTTTTAGATGCAGGTATATGCCGACTATCATACTCACACGACATACAGCCACGGCAGAGGCAGTATTGAGGAAAATGTAGAGGCTGCGCTAAAGCGCGGTTTGGAAGCGGTCGGGATTGCAGATCACGGTCCGGGGCATTTTTTTATCGGAGTGCGCGGTCTTCCCGCCCTGCGGAAGATGCAAAGGGAGATTGTGCGGCTGCGGAAGAAGTACCTGCAGATAAAAATACTTTTTGGCATCGAGGCCAATATCATTGATACTGACGGGACCATAGACGTACCGCTCCAAATCCTGCCGGAACTGGATATCCTGCTTGTCGGCTTTCACAAACTGGTTAAGCCCCGCAATGCGAAGGCCCTGCTTTTGGGGGCCGGAAATATGATGGCCGGCGGTTGCGGCCTGCGGCCGAAACTGCTGCGGGCATTGAATACCAGGGCAATTTGCCTGGCTGTGCAGCGTTATCCCGTTTATGCCATTACGCACCCCGGACAGCAGGTTGATATTGACACTGCGGAGCTGGCCGCCGTTTGTGCGCGCCGTGGCACATTGTTTGAAATAAACAGTTCCTACGGCAAAGAGCTGGACGGTTTTATCAAAACAGCCCTGCCTGCCGGGGTTAATTTTGTTGTCAACAGTGATGCCCACACACCGGAGAGAGTCGGCGACTTTCAGGAAGCCTGCAGGCTGATAGAAAGGCTGCAGGTGCCACCGGAAAGGGTTGTCAATTTACGGCCTAACCGGCTGTAAAGCAGGAGATTGAATGCCGAGGGAGAAGCTTCTCTATTGCAGCCTTTGCGATGGGAGGGGTGAATCAGATGGAAGGTATCCGCTTCGTAATTATTACCGGACTGTCCGGTGCCGGCAAAAGCCAGGCGGTTCACAGCTTTGAGGATCTGGGGTATTTTTGCATTGATAACCTGCCACCGATGCTGATCTCCAAATTTGCCGAACTGGCGGCACAGTCAGAGGGCAAAGTCAGCAGGATTGCCCTTGTTTCCGATATCCGGGGCGGTGCCTTTTTCTCCAGTCTTATGGAAGCGCTGGAACAACTGGAGAGAGCCGGGTTTGATTATGAAATACTCTTTTTAGAGGCCGATGATGAAGTCTTAATTCGCCGCTTTAAAGAAACAAGACGCCGCCATCCACTGGCTTCCATGGGCAGTATTGTTGAGGGCATAAAAGAAGAAAGAAAACTGCTGGCAAAAATCAGGGCCCGTGCCGACAAACTGATAGATACTTCATCTCTTACTCCCAAGCAGCTGAAGGAGGAGATCACCACCCTTTATGCACCGGGCAGCAGTCAGGAGAATATACTAATAACACTGGTAGCCTTTGGGTTCAAATACGGTATTCCCCTTGATGCCGACCTTGTTTTTGATGTGCGTTTTTTGCCCAATCCCCACTATATTGAGCACCTGCGCCCCTTGACAGGCAATGAGGAAGAAGTGAAAAACTACGTCTGGAAAAGCAGTATTACCTACAAGTTTTTTCAAAAACTTTGTGACCTCGTTACTTTTCTTATTCCTCTTTATATTAAAGAAGGGAAACCGCAGCTGGTTGTTGCCATTGGCTGTACCGGCGGCAGACACCGCTCCGTGTCCATTGTCAATGAGCTGGAAAAGAAACTCAAAGGCAAGAATTACCAGGTTATCAAAGAGTACAGAGATATATTTAAAACATAAAACGGGGAGATACGAGCGTGATGCGAAAAATAGAATCTCTTTCCCTGAACCAGGCAAAAAAGCAGCCTTATCTGCGGAAAATGCGCCAAAAAGACCCCTGGTACCCGGAAGAAAAGGACAGCATTGAAGCCGGTCCGGTTCTGGCTGCTTTGGGAGGCGGGACAGGGCTTTCCACTCTTTTAAGGGGTTTAAAAAAATATACTGCCAATATTTCCGCCATCGTTAATGTGGCTGATGACGGAGGCAGTTCGGGCCGTTTGCGTGAGAATCTAAATATGCTTCCTCCCGGAGATATCCGCAACTGCCTGGTTGCCCTAGCCAATACGGAGCCGCTGCTGGAAAAAGTTTTTCAGCACCGGTTTACAACAGGAGACGGACTGCAAGGTCACAGTCTTGGCAACCTGTTTCTGGCTGCCCTGACAGAAGAATTCGGTTTTGAGGAAGCTATTTTAGCCGCCAGCCGCGTTCTGGCTGTCAGGGGACAGGTACTGCCGGTGACTTTGAATAAATTAACATTGGTTGCCAAAATGTCTGACGGGCGCATTATACGCGGGGAGAGCAGCATCTCCAAGGCGGGCGGCAAAATTGACCGCCTGTATCTGGAGCCCGGGACCTCTTCTGTGTATCCTGCAGCCAGGGAAGCCATTTTAAATGCTCAACTGGTTGTTGTAGGCCCGGGCAGCCTTTTTACCAGTTTGCTTCCCAACCTTCTTGTCCCCGGTGTGATAGAAGCCTTTGAAAATACAGCCGCCCACAGGGTTTACATTTGCAATGTCATGACACAGCCGGGAGAAACTGACGGGTACACGGCGGCAGACCACCTTGAGGCTATCTACGACCATACCGGAGTGGAAATTTTTGATACCGTTCTGATTAATGACAATCTTGATATTCCCGGCAGTCTGCTGGATAAATACGCTCAGGAAGGAGCTGTCCCGGTAGAGCCCGATTTGCACCGGATAAACAGGACTTCTGTCAGAGTAGTAACCGGAGACTTCATTTCACCTAACGCCGTTGTCCGGCATGACCCCGATAAACTTGCCGTCGCGGTGCTGGAACAAGTCCTGTAAGATTTAAAGATCAGTGGAACTTTGGTTAAGCGAGGTGTAAAGCTTTTGACTTATGCACTGCAGGTTAAGAATGAACTGGCGCGACTTAAACAGGGTAGGAAATGCTGTCAGATGGCGGAACTTACCGCTTTTCTGCGTTTCAGCGGCAGTATCAATATCTCCGGTAAAAATATTTCCTTAAACGTAATCACAGCCAACCCGGCGGTTGCCAGGCGCATTTTCAAGCTTTTTAAGCGGTTATTTGGCCTTAACTCCGAACTTATTGTGCGCCGTAAATCGAGGCTTCAAAAAAATAATGTTTATTTAATCCGTATTGCTCGCACGGGACGGATTTTTAACGTCCTGGGGCAGCTTGGGCTCCTGAAGGACGGAGTACTGTGCCGGGAACTGCCGGAAGCGGTGCACAGAAAAAAATGCTGCCGCCGCGCTTATCTCCGCGGGGCTTTCCTGGCTGCCGGCTCCATATCCAACCCGGAGAGTTCCTATCATCTTGAGATTTACACCGATTACCAGCAGCATGCCGATGATCTTGCCGCCGTTGCCGCTACCTTCGGGCTGCAGGCAAAGGTAAAAAGCCGGAAAAACAAATATCTGGTTTATATCAAAGACAGTGAGCAGATTGTTGAGTTTCTCAATATCAGCGGTGCTCATTCCGCTTTGTTGGGGTTCGAAAACATTCGCATTTTAAAAGATATTCGCAATCATATCAACCGCCTTGTTAATTTTGAGACGGCAAATGTGGGCAAAACCGTTAAAGCTTCTGTCCGCCAGATTCAGGCAATCCGCCGGATTGAAGAACAATGCGGTCTGGATTCCCTTGACCCTGCACTGCGTGATATTGCCCGCCTGCGCCTGCAGAATCCGGAAGCAAGCCTTGCCGAGCTGGGAGAGATGCTGCAGCCGCCGCTGGGCAAGTCAGGCGTTAACCACCGCCTGAGGAAAATTGAAAGAATCAGTAAAGGCCTGGCTGAAAATAATAAATAACGCGCAGCGCTCCAGACTGCAGACAAAGTCGCTGAAATGAAAACCTTGGACACTCCTTGGTTTGGATTTATTTTTCCGACTGTGACAGATAACCCTCAATAAACGCTTCAAAATTGGGCATATCTGTTTTAGGTTTTGTGC
>LSQX01169381.1_pt1 | contig 52865 bp, 49 predicted proteins | sample 654561 | NCBI WGS metagenome assembly LSQX01 (sample SAMN04489861, study PRJNA283612) | anaerobic digester metagenome | isolation source: 4 biogas reactors fed with cattle manure at either 37C or 55C with and... | place: Denmark: Kongens Lyngby | collected 2014 | reverse complement strand
GTTCTATTGTTTTCTTCTGACTTGGCCTTTTCTCTCAACGCTTGCCATTGTCCCTTTTCAAAAAGTGGCCAGGATTCCGAAACAAACTCCCGCTTAAGACCCGGAGCGATATTGCGTCCGATTAATGCCGCTTCGATGACAATGGTACCGGAACCGCAAAGGGGGTCAATAAAATAACGATGTGGTTGCCAGCGGGACAAATAGACCAGCGCAGCAGCCAAGGTTTCCTTGATGGGCGCTGCAGAAGCGTACTGGCGGTAACCTCTTTTATGAAGGCCGGAGCCGGAGGTGTCGACAGAGAGAACGACCTCATCTTTTAAAATCTGAATGTGAATGGGAAACAAAGCCCCACTCTCTTCAAACCAATCGATGCCGTAGTGCTCTTTCATTCTTTCCACCACCGCTTTTTTGACAATACTCTGCCCGTCGGATTTAGAAAATAATTTCGACTTCACCGATGTGATTTTTGTCGCCGGGAAACGGGCATCCTTTGGCAACAACTCTTCCCAAGGTATCTGTTTAGTGCCTTGAAATAGTTCTTCAAAGGTTGTAGCCCGGAAGCTGCCCATTTTCAACAGCACTCTGTCGGCGCAACGCAACCACAAATTGGAGCGTACGATGCCCTCCACGTCCGTCCGGTAATAGACGCGTCCGTTTTCTACTTTTATAATGTCATAACCTAAGCGAGATACCTCTGCTTTGACTAGGGATTCCAAACCAAAAGCTGTCGTTGCTATTAAGGTGATCTTTCTATCCATGGTTGAAATACTCTATTGTTCCGTCTCTTCCAAAGACGGTCATTCCGGCGTAGTTTCTATCTTGATAGTATTGTATTTGTCTTCCAAATTTCTTTTTTTGTGCGACGATGTTGACAATAAAACCCTTTTCTCTGAGGGTATCCGCAAAGGGAATCACTTCATTTAAAACGTGATCCTTCGGGTTGTAAAACACCACCAACCGTTGCTGATCGTCGAAACCCTCTTTTTGTTCTTCCATTAAAATCTGAACAATTCTTTCAAAGCCAATGGAAAAACCCACCGCCGGTTCCGATTTTTTTGAGTATTTACCGATCATATCGTCGTAACGTCCGCCCCCGGCAATGGAATAGCCGTACGGGCCATAAGCCACTTCGAATATAGGACCGGTGTAGTAACCCATACCGCGAATCAGTGTGAAATCAAAGGTAATGTGATAAGCACCTTGAGATAAATCCGCAATCACATCTAGGATGTCCTTTAATTCTTCTACGGCGTTGGGCTTTAGGTCTGCTAAACTTTCTAACGTCACTGCTCCCACTTCTTGAACAAAGGTCTTTACAAGTTCCGGTTCGTACCCCTTTTCGCTCAGTTCTGAAACGACGCCATCTTGACCGATTTTGTCTAATTTATCTAAGGAAATACAGATGGACTCGATATCTTCTTCTTTAAAGCCCTTGGATACAATGAAAGCGGACAACAATTTTCGGTCGTTAATCTTGATCACAAAATCTTTAAAGCCAACCGCTTCCAATGCTTTTGCTGTGGTTTCGATGAGCTCTATTTCCGCATGGTGGGTTTCATCTCCGATAATGTCGATATCCATTTGTTTAAAACTGCGAAAGCGTCCCCTTTGGGGACGTTCCGCTCTATACACATCGCCGATTTGTATGGCTTTAAAAGGGCTCTCCAACAAATGGGCTTGGTTGGAGTAAAACCGGCTGAGCGGTAGGGTTAAGTCAAAGCGTAAACCCATATCGCACAAATCCTCAACCGTGGAATTTTCCGTCGGTTTGAATTTTTCTCCTCTTTTTAAAATTGTAAACAACATTTTCACATTATCACCACCTTGACTGGCCAAGAGCAAGTCCAGGTTTTCGATTGCCGGGGTTTCTATATGGTAAAAACCGTGTTGTTTGTAGATCTCTAAAACGGTGTTTTCAATGCGATCCCGCAATTGCATTTCGTCCGGTGTAATATCTCGCGCACCTCTAACAGGATTGGAACTAATCATTGATCCCCCTCTAGGCGCACTTGACGATAGGTTTTTTTACCTTTTTTAACCAAGAGTGCACCGTCAACAAAGTCGCTGGCCTTAATTTCGTATTTGATATCGGTAATTTTTTCGTCTTCAATTTGGATACCGCCCTGCTGCACCAAACGGCGCGCTTCGCTACGGCTCTGAACCAGTTCAATCAATTCCAAAAAGGCTAAAACCGGCAAACCTTCGCCTAAATCTTCAGCTTTAATGGTAACACCGGGTATTTCCGCATCTGCGCCACCTTCAAACAAGGCTTTCGCACTGGCTTCCGCTTTTTCCGCTTCTTCTTTTCCGTGAATCATCGCGGTGACCTCGAAGGCCAGAATTTCTTTAGCACGATTGATTTCTGCCCCTTCCAAAGCACCCAAACGGTTGACTTCCTCCATGGGTAAGAAGGTCAATAAAGCCAAGCATTTTTGAACATCGGCATCGTCCACATTTCGCCAGTATTGATAGAACTCGTAGGGAGATGTTTTGTCCGGATCTAACCAAAGGGCTCCCTTTGCGGTTTTACCCATCTTAGTACCTTCGCTGGTGGTTAAGAGGGAAAAGGTCATGCCGTAGGCGCTGTCACCGTCTTTTCGACGAATTAAATCGGCTCCGGCAATGATATTGGACCATTGGTCGTTGCCGCCAAATTGCATTTTACAGCCATATTTATGATAGAGTACATAGAAGTCGTAGGCTTGTAACAACATATAGTTGAATTCTAAAAAAGTAAGCCCTTTTTCCATTCTGTTTTTATAGCAATCCGCTGTCAACATCCGGTTAACGCTGAAGTGCTTGCCAATATCTCTAAGAAAATCGATATAGTTGAGATCCAACAACCAATTGGCATTGTCTTCCATAATGGCTTTGCCGTCTTCAAAAGTCAGGAATTTTTCAAAGATTTTTTTAAATTTTTCTCCATTTTCTGCTATGCGCTCTCTGGTCATAACTTGGCGCATGTCCGTACGACCGGAGGGGTCGCCAATCATGGTGGTACCGCCACCGATCAGTGCAATGGGACGGTGACCGTGGCGTTGCATATGTGCCATGACCATAATCTGTATAAAATGTCCGATATGCAAGCTGTCCGCCGTCGGATCAAAACCGATATAAAAGGTGACCGACTCTTCACCGAGAAGCTTGATAATCTCTTCCTCGTGGGTAAATTGTTCGACAAAACCTCTTTCCTTAAGCACATCATATACGTTTTTCATTGAACACCTCTTTGTATCTATTAAAATCTTTGTTTAGGATTGATTGATATCCAGTAAACTAACCTTAATCTTAACATAAATCAATAATTCAATGCAAATAGGACCAGCTCTGATCACCAGAAAAGCCAACCTGATTTAAATGCTGTCACAGCGCTTTGTAACCTTGTTAAACAGGGGTTTGAATATTTTGATTTTCTTTAACGCAAATCTCATTTTCTGTTGTTGCGACTGGTCCGTAGGCATGCTTTTTTAGAATCTGAAAAACAGAAAGTATGGAGGGGAAACCCTTGCACGAAAATCCTATCATTGGCTAAGATGGACGACAAATTGTTCTCATTTGTTCTTAGGAGGTCTTTTCTTTGCATTGGGTGCTGCTAAAGCAATTCCTTTTCCTTGATTGCCTAACAAAACACTTTAAAACCTCCCTTTACTTTGATATACTATTAAAGCTGTGGAAATTACCACAACTTAAGGAGATCAAATGCTTATCTATATTATTATTATAGTCGGCGGTATTCTCATAGACCAGTTAACGAAATATGCAGCGATCTTGTACTTGGAACCTATTTCGCAAATGCCGTTAATTCCGAATGTATTCCATCTAACGTATATTGAAAATGCCGGTGCTGCTTTTGGGATGATGTCCGGTTGGCAGTACTTTTTAATTGTCTTTTCTTTTTTAACCGTCGGCGCTTTGTGCTATGTTTTTTTTCATACACCGAGGGAACGTCGTTTTATAGCGGTGCGCCTATCTTTATGCTTTATCATCAGCGGTGCTGTAGGCAATTTGATCGATCGTTTGCGTTTTAAATATGTTGTAGATTTTTTGGACTTTCGGTTAATCGGATTTCCCATCTTCAACGTAGCGGACATTTTCGTTGTGCTGGGTGGTTTATTGTTGGCTTACGTTTTAATCAAAAAACCGATTTTAATTGACGTCCTGATCATAGCCATGCAAAAGCCGAAAAAGAAAAAAACATCCTCATCCTATGTCAAAACCGGTCGGCTGGAAGGGCTAAAGAAACAACGATCACGGCCCATAAAAAAAAGACGCCCGGACCAAAAGAGAAATGCTGAAAGACACAAACGTCCTCGAAAAGAACCGCAGGTTTACACCACCATCGAGGATGTGACCAAAAGAGGCCGGATAACCTTCACACCGACACCGCCATCCGATACAAAAAAGAAATCATCAAAAAAATAAGGGAGTCTCACCTCCCGTAGATCATAAAGCCCGTTCAACCATTGTTGAACGGGCTTTGTCTATTGGTCGGATCCCAACACTTTAATCATGTCCAGTTCCGTACTTTTAATATGATCCGATGCCGCCTTAAAGGCTTTCGCTGCGTCTCTTTGCACAATGCCTTCGATGATTCTTCTATGTTCGCCTATTAAGGGACATTTATCGTCGACATTCTGAACATATTCCATGCGAATGCGTTTGGTTTGTTCTCGGATGGAGTTAATTTGTGCGATCAGCTTTTTATTTCCGGAGGCATTGTATAGGACTTCATGAAAGGCTATGTCGTAGTCGATGATACCCGCTTCATCGTTTGCGATGGCGGCTTCTTCAAAAAAGCTGTTGTTCATTTCCATTCTTCTGATATCTTCATCGGTAGCGTTGCGGACAGCCAGCTCTGCGGCTAAGCCCTCCAACACTCTTCTTATTTCCATAAAGTCCACCAAATCTTGTAAGGACATGGGCGTCACAAAGGCACCCCGCCTAGGCAACATTCTCGCTAAACCTTCTAGTTCCAGTTTTCGGATGGCTTCACGCACTGGCGTACGGGATACGCCTAATTCTTCCGCCAATTGTAATTCCGTTAAACGCTCTCCCGGAGCTAAACGACCCTCCACAATCGCGTTTCTCAGCGTTTCAAACACAGATTCCCGTAGGGATTGGTTATTGTTTTGAATCAATTCAAGTTTGTCACGTATTTTTAATGAACCATTTTTTTCTATCATTTTTCCACCAATGTTTGAGTCACAAAAACAAAACTGTCTTTACTGCTAAAAAGTTCTGCGGTTTTTAAAGCAGCCCTTCGATCTGTAAAATAACCAACCATGGTCGGGCCGGATCCGGACATCGTCGCCATCGCCGCACCGTTATCCATCATGCGATTTTTAATGGTTTCTATTTCAGGGTAATGGGAAAAGACGATTGTTTCAAAGGAGTTGCCGACGTATTGAGACATCTTCCGAAAGGAATGCTCCTGTCGTAGGCACTGCACCAAGTTATCTATTGAAGGGTGATGCTCCACTTGCATGAGATCCCATTGTCTAAACGCCCATTGGGTTTCGATATCTATATCCGGTTTTACTACGAGGACACTGCAATGGGGAAAATTGGGCAAGATGGTCAGCTCTTCGCCGATGCCTTGAACCAGAGCAGTCGCATTGCAAACACAATAGGGTACATCTGCGCCGATTTGCACGCCTAAAGCCCTTAAGTCTTCATCGCTGAGGCCTAACCCCCACAAACGGTTTAAACCGCGTAAAACAGCAGCAGCATCGCTGGACCCACCACCCAGACCTGCTCTTTCAGGAATGCGTTTTTTGATGTAAATATCGACAGGCCGTTCAATGTGAAAGGTCTTCCGCATGAGGGATAAGGCCTGTAGGATCGTGTTATGTCTAGGCAAGGGGTTGCCCGTCGTGATCAATCTTCCCTTTGTCCTTACCTCTTGGATATACAAAATATCGGCTAAATCGATGCAATGGTTGACCATTTTCATCTCATGGTAGCCATCTTCTCGAAGATGGACCACGTCTAAAGCCAGATTTACTTTTGCGTACGCTTTTTCCTCTACTTGTGCCATCAGTGCCTCGCATTCTTAAAGAAAAAATCAATGCCTGTTTTCAGCAGCATTCTCACTTTATCAATTTTTGATTGTTGCTTACCGCGCATTCCAAATGCTTTTTTATTATAGCATAGTAACCCCACGGCGATGTATCTAAAATGAAGTTCTTAAGGAGCATTGCACATTGTGGTATAATATTTTTTGAATAGGAGCACACATCATGAAGATAAAAACTTATCGAAGCTTTATTTTTGATTTTGACGGAACTCTAGTCGATTCCATGGGTTTATGGAATGCCATCGATCACATGTATCTGGGGCGTTATGGTATTCCCTGTCCGGAAGGCTTGTCCAATAAAATATCTGGAAAGACCTTTCAAGAAACCGCACAATTTTTTAAAGATTTTTTTGATCTCCCGGATCCGATCGATACCATTATGTCCGATTGGCATCAAATGGCCTACGACCTGTATATGGAAGATGTTCCCTTTAAGCCGGGTGTACCTGAGCTGATAGAAACGCTACGCAGCTTGGGTTGTTCCATCGCGATTGCTACTTCCAATACGAGGGAGCTGACCACTGCCTACTTAAGGCGCCACCGAGCGGAGCATTGGTTTGACGCCATGAGCTTTTCGGGAGAATTGCAAAAAGGCAAACCGGATCCTACCGTTTTTCTTCACGCTGCAAAACTGGTGCAAACGCCTCCGGAAAACTGCATGGGTTTCGAGGACACCCACGAGGGCATTCGCGGTTTAATCGATGCCGGCATGACAGCCGTTGCAGTCGAAGACGAACATCAAGTCTCTCAACGTCAAAAAATATTAAACTTGGCCGATTATTATATAGACGATTATTATCAAATACTGGAGGAGGTCCGCTATGAGTATTCACTTTGATAACGATTGGGAAGATACCCTACAGCCTCAGTTTTCAGAACCTTACTATTTAGAATTGCGAAAGTTTTTGAAAAAAGAATACCGTCATCTTCAAATATACCCCGATATGTACGATATCTTTAACGCTTTTCATTATACGTCTTACAGCGACACCAAGGTGTGCATTATCGGACAAGACCCATACCACGGACCCGGTCAAGCCCACGGTTTGTGTTTCTCCGTTAAACCCGAAGTAAAGGTTCCACCGTCTTTGCAAAATATTTATAAGGAGCTGAAAAGCGATTTGGGCTGCACCATTCCCAATCACGGTTATTTAAAAAAATGGACAGAACAGGGTGTTTTGCTACTCAATGCCGTTTTAACTGTTCGTGCCGGTCAAGCGGCGTCCCACCGAGGTAAGGGCTGGGAGCAGTTTACAGATTATGTCATTCGCCAACTCAACGAACGAGAGAAACCCGTCGTGTTCATGCTATGGGGTAATTTCGCCATCTCCAAATCTGACATGATTACCAACTCCCAACATCACATCATCAAATCTCCTCACCCCAGTCCCTTATCTGCCAATCGCGGTTTTTTTGGCAGTCGTCCCTTTTCTAAGGCCAACGCCTTCTTAACAGAAAACGGGTTCAGCCCGGTGGACTGGCAAATAGAGGCACTCTAATGGATTTAAATTTACTCATTTGGATTCAAAAGTACGCCCAAACTTCTTTAGGCAATGTGTTTTTCTCCCACATCACCCGTTTGGGGGATTATGGCCTTTTGTGGATTTTGCTGACCATCGTCTTTTTAATCCTTCCCAGTAAGCGTCATATCGGAATCAGCACGACCTTATCACTGTTGTGTTCGACCTTGATCGTCAATGTTATTTTAAAACCTTTGGTGCAGAGAACAAGACCATTTGACCTATACTCTCTTCAGTTATTGATCCCAACGCCGACGGATCCTTCCTTTCCTTCGGGGCATACGGCGGCCGCATTTGCCTTTGCAACGGCTTTCGCTTTAAGTTCTGAGGATGTAGCTGCAAAAATAACATTGTTTGCCTTTGCGACGACCATTGCCCTTTCCCGTTTGTATTTATTTGTCCATTACCCCACCGACGTTCTCGGTGGCATCTTGATCGGGGTTGTATCCGGTTTTATAGCTTCCTTTTTAATCGAAGGATACGACAACAAAAGAGCGGGACAATAGCTCGGTCACTCGCCCTCATCGTTCATTCAATTTAAGACCGTCATTAATGTGGGTTAAAGTATGATTTTATATAATAGTAATCGATTACTATTTATCAAATTATCATTTCAAGAATGGAGGACATGATGAAAGGTTATACGATAAAGGAAATAAAAATTGGGGATAACGCAAGTTTCACAAAGACCGTTACGGAAACGGACGTGTACAATTTTGCCGGTGTATGCGGAGATTTTAACCCCGCCCACATGGACGAAGTACAAGCGGCCCAAACACCCTTTAAAACCAGAATTGCCCACGGTATGTTGGGAGCTTCTTTCATTTCGACGGTTTTGGGTGTGCATTTACCCGGACCGGGCACCATTTATTTAGGTCAAGAATTAAAATTTACGAAGCCGGTATATTTTGGCGACACCGTTACCGCCACCTGCACCGTCTCGGAAATCAATGAAGAAAAAAACATTCTGATCTTGGATACAACGGTAACCAACCAAGACGGAGATGTCGTCATTAAGGGGAAAGCAACGGTTATGCCACCGCGCTAAACAAAACTGCAATAAAAAAAACCGGTTTAAACCGGTTTTTTTTATTATAAACATCTGTATGATTTTATTTATCGTGATCTTTCAACCATTTTCCGATGAAAGGTGCCACTTCCCTTTGGGAGCGACCGCTGACAAATAAGCCGATATGTCCTGTGGGATAACATTTAGTTGTCGTATCCAAGGAACTGACATAGTCCTCTAAGGGTTTAGAGGCCGCATTGGGTACTTGGTGGTCTCTTTCCGCATAAACGTTGAGAAGCGGCATATTGATGTTTTTCAAATCTACCTTTTCGCCACCTATTTCCATTTCACCTTTGATCAGTTTGTTCTCTTTGTACATACCATTGATAAACTCTTTAAAGGCTCTTCCAGCTTGATTGGGACTATCAAAAATCCATTTTTCCATGGTTAGGAAATTATCCATGCTGCTTTCGCTGTCCAAGTCATCGATCAAGTCAAGGTATTTGTTGATAACTAGAGAAATTGGTTTTAATGTTAAGAAGCCGGTGTTTAGAAAATCTCCCGGCAAGTTGCCGTAGGCTTCTACCATTTTATCCGCATTCAAGTATTTACCCCATTTGAATAGCAATCCGTCATCGGTCGAGAAATCTACCGGGGTTACCATCGTAATCAGGTTTTTAACTTTTTTAGGATTTAAGGCTGCGTACATCACAGAGAACGTACCACCTTGGCAAACACCTAAAAGGTTAATTTTATCTGTCTTGTGCTCTTTGCAAATAAAGTCAACACAATTGTCGATATACCCTTGAATATAGTCTTCTAAACCGAGATAACGGTCGTCCGGTGTTGGGTATCCCCACTCGATCAGGTATAAATCGGCACCTTCATCCAGTAGGTTTTTGATAAAGCTTTTGTCTTCTTGCAAGTCCATCATAGCCGGTGTGTTGACTAGAGCATAGACGATGAGTGTCGGTACTTTGTTGGCACCTCTTTTAACTCTTTTTGTATAGTGATACAGTGTCAGTTTATCTTCTTGATAAACGATTTCTCTTTCAGTTCTATTCGAACCGTCACCCTTAATATTGACCATGGTTTCCAAGCTTTTCAGCATTTTTTTCTGGGCTTCCATGCCTTCTTCAAATGACTTTTTTATATCTAAAAATTGATTCATTCTAATCTCCTTTTATCCATTCGAATTCCAATTATGCCTTTTTTGCTGGTTTCGCTTGCCCTGCTTCTAAGCTTTCTACTTTTTTCTTCAGTGTTTTCACTTCTTTCTTCAAAAGATAGATCGTTTTATAAACACTGTCGATCTTTGCATCGGTTACAATCGGCGTGGTTTCCAATTGTTTTTCTAACAATTTGTCACTTTCGATTTTGTAATCCATAAAGGCATCGGATAATTTTGCCAATAAAGCCGCATATTCGTCGGTATAGAAGTATTTTTCCAATTCTCCTTCTAATTGACCGCTCCAGTAATCATAAAATTCTTGGAAAGATTTCGGCTGCTCGCCTTTTTTAACCAGTTCGATGTATGCATTGACCGCATCGTCAGATTGGGTACTTGCAATGTTGGTAACGGCAAAAGATGCTTCGGAGAACACCATGATCAGATCGATCATTTTATCTACCGCTTTATTTTGCTGTTCAATCAGCTCGCGATTGCTACCCATCACCGGTGATTTGATAAGCTCTCCGACAGTTTTGTCGTAATTTTCTTTCCATATTTTAATGAAATCATTAAATTTAGCAGGATCTTTGATAGCCCCTTGGGCCAGCGCATTGATCATATCATCCATCGAATTTTTCCACGGTTCGGCAAATCTTCCAAAGGTTTCCATGATAACCTGGATCAACTCATGGGGCGTTTGCACAAACGTTCTGAGTTCCGGTGGCATAATCGGCAATAGATTTTCTTTTAAGATTTTATCGTATTGCTCTTTCAGCTCTTTTGATAATTTTTCCGTTTGCTCTGCACCGGGATCGATATAATATGTTTTGATGTCATCCCAAAATTTATGCATCGCTAAATAAAATTGTTTGGAATTCATCATTTTTTCATAAAGTTCCAAGTTTTGTTTCGGCATCATATCGGCAAACTCCAACGGGTTGTAGGCGTCTGTCAATTCTTGCCATGCTTTTAAGGGCTCAAAATTCTCTGTAAAAGGCATTGCCGTTTTAGACATTTCCATCATTTGATTCCAATTATTCATCATTTGATTCCAATTGGTCATCAATTGTTGTTGCATTTGCATCCAATTGTTCATAGCGGACATGTCGGGAAACACGTTTTGACTTCCCTTCGCATCCTCGGTCGACGGCATCATTTTTTGCCAACTATCCATCATCGTTTTTTGAGCATTCAGCATGTTCATCCAAATATTTTCTTGATTCATCATGACCTCCTTATAAAAGGTACTCATTAAAGGTACTCATTTCTATAGATTTTTCAAGCTGAAACTATACTGTCTCTTCTTTAGAAAAATTTATCCTTTGAGTCACTTTTATTTCTTTCTTCTTGTCTTGAATTTAAGTAAATTTACGAAGTATACTATTATTATAGGACAGCTTTCGGATAAGTTCAACAAGTATTAATTTTCTTCTTTTTGCTATTTTTAGATTTTTGTAGGTATTTTAATAATTTTTTTGCTGTTTGATGCGTTAATTTTTTATTAAACGATAACAAAAACTTCACAATACTACCATTCCATGGTAGCATTGTGAAGTTTTACCAATTTCTGTTGTGTTTTTATTGTATTTTATGGTTAGAAACATTCTAATTTACAATTCGTTTCAATGCCTATTTTTGAGCACAACTATTATAAATAAGCCCTCCATTTTCTCTTCTTAGCTCAGCCTTAATTAAGAATCATTAAGGATTGAGTCCTAATTCGTGATGATTTGCTTGATGTATCGGATAACCATATCCGCAAAGCGGTCAATGTTTTTGATGTAGACGAAATCCTTACCGTAGATCATTTTTTCGGCTTTCAGGTCCTTCTCTCTGCCTGTAAAGACACCTAACACCATCACACCTTGTTGCCTTGCCCGACGCACTTCCATGGCCGTATCGACAATGGCTTCCCTTCCTCTGTAAACAGGAATATCGGTTTGAAGTTTTGCCTTTCCGACCTTGATATCGTTGGGGCGACCGTCGGATAATATAATCAGCACCTTGTTGTCCTCTTCTCGTTTGATGAGCTGCGAGACGATGGTGCGTATGGCTAAGCCGTCCCGGTTGTTGCCGGTACAATGGTATTCAAAAATATTGCTGTTCTCGCTGATACTGTCGTGGTAATCCCTGAAACGTTTGATGACGGTATAATCTAAGAAAGAGCTGAATCCGTTAACCCGATTGGGTATGCCCGCCAAGGTCAGAGCTTGGCTGAGTACGTAGGCCTGTGCAGCCACTTTCGGTTGATTGCGCCGTTGGGACCCGCTGGAGTCGATCAGGATATCGACAACGAAATGTCCTTTGTCGTTATCGATGGATTGAACAAACAACTTATTGTTGTTACTCCGACCCACCCGCCACAGGCGATTGGCAACCAACTGACCACTTCTGGATGAAATCTGATCGGAGGCCTCTTCTTGTACCATGGTGCGAATGAGGGAATCTCTGAGTTTGTTGATATTGCGCTGATGGACCCTTTTGTTGATGTTGTAAGCAATTTCGTTTTTAATTTTATTGCGTTTAATGTATTCCTGTTGGAAGCCGTTGTCGTTCTTCGAGCGCATGACACCGTCGGTCATGTGAATGCGACAGGTTTCGTGGGCATTGCGACAGAGTTTTTGCTGCATTCGCCGCACTTCCTCGATGGGCAAATAGGAATTGCCATAATAGAAAGAAACCTTTTCGTATATCTTTTCCAGGTCTTCTTCTTGAATTCTCAAAACCCGATTGTCGCTGATGGCTCCTGCCGTATTATCCAAACCTTCGTGGGCCAACATACCGTTGGATATGGCCTCCAATAATTCTTCCACCTGCTCGTCGGTTAAACTGTCTTCTTCGTCTTCATAATATTCCTCAAGCATCCAATCGTTGAAGTCACTTTGGTTGAAGTCTTGTCCCTCATAACGGGCCTCCCTCTCCCCTTCTTCGTTGATTTGATACAATGGGAAATAGCGCAGGTATAAATCTTGGATGGCTTTTAGAAGTGTTTCCGTATCCTCGATGTTCTCCAGTTCTTCTAAATCTCTGATCAGGTTTTGTGTTCTATGATCCATGCGAACGCTTTTGCCAATCCGCTTTAAAACGATTCCGTGTTTAACGTCCTCTAAAAGATCGCCGGTGTGCATCTTATAAAAATTCGATACAATTGCCTCATAGGCTTTTTCTCGGATATCCACAACCCCCGGACGCTGGCGGATGACTTTTTCTTCTATCATGATATCCGTAGACAATTGCAATAGCGTCAACAAAACATCCTTATCGAACCCCGCTTGCACTCGGGTTTTGATAAATTTTTTTACCTTGTTCCAATCGATATACAAACGCCTGGCACCGGCCGTCACCGCATGATATAGAGCAACATCTTTGGATATAAAACTCTTTTCGCCGATATCCATGTGGTCATCGTAACGACCGGACACCGTCCACATTAAGTTGGCAACCCTATTGTCAAAATCCGGATCTTCATATACCCATTTTACATTTTGATCTGCCATGGCGCTACATCCTAAAAAATATCTTCAGATGTCCAGCTTTCGCGTATCCGGGTGCGTATGACGTCCTCTACGATTTCTTTTTCATAAATATCAAAAGTTTTTCCCGTAACACCCATGTTCACGGCTAAGACAGGCTTTAAGCCTCTTCGAATCGTGCGTAAACTCCCCATAATACCTCTTAAATCTACCGATTTAGTGGATATTTCCGAGTTCATCGCTTTTTCTTGAAGATCTAAAAAGATTCCGGCAAATTGTTCCAACATCTGAGGCTTGGCATCGGCGAATTCTCCCTGTAGGATAACCATGATGGTTTCTTGATCGATTTTAGGTATATCGATGGTCATAAAACGGGAGACCAAAGCTTCGTTGAGTTCCTTCGTTCCGGCATATTCGTAGTTCATGGTGCCGATAAACCGTGTGGCGGGGTTGAGGGTAATCTTTTCATAACCCGGCACATCGATAATTTTCCGGTAATCCAAAGCGGAGTGCAAGACCACCAAGGCATCGTTTTTAGCCATGTTGATTTCGTCAAAAACACCAAACCCGCCATTAACGGCGCACTCGTAAACGGATCCTCTGCGCAAGCGCACTTCGTTATCGATAAAGGTATCGGTTCCGATTAAGCTGGTGCTGTCGGTATTAACGTGAAAAGACGTATTCCATTGTGGACGTTTAAAAAAATGGCAAATATTGTCAGCCAAAACGTTTTTGCCCGTGGCCTTGGGTCCGACCAAAAGTATATTTTCGCCTTCTAAAATGGCGCAAATGGCCATTTCCCAAATATCCTTTCCATAAAACAACGTGGTTGTTCCGGGAATTCTGTCTTCCAAATTTTTCTCAATAGGATGTTTTTTAATGAAACTTTCGACATCATCCAACAATGCAGATGATACACCCTGTGTCTCTAGTTTTTTTCTCATGACCATCTTTTTCCTCTTTCTAATCACTGGTGATGATTCTTTTAATATAAGTGGAGACAATGTGTGCAAAATGGACAGGGTTTTTGGTGTAGACAAAATCCTTTCCGTAAATACGCTGCTCTGTCTCTAAGTCTGCTTCTTTACCTGTAAACACGCCCAGTACGTAAACCCCTGCTTTTCTGGCTTTTCTGACTTCCGTGGCGGTATCGGCCACACCGTGATACCCGGAGTATAAACCGTGGCGCCTTTGCTTTGGCCCGATTTTTGAAACGATTTGCGCATCGTTGGGGATGCCGTCGGAGAGCACAACCAATAGCTTATTGTCTTCTTTCCTTTTCATCAAACTGTCAACCGCAGCCTTAATGGCCAGACCATCGCGGTTGCTGCCTTCGCATTGATATTCGAAGATGTGTTCGGTTTCTTTAATGGGGTCGTCAAAATCTCTGTATTGTGTAAAGACCGTAACCTGTAACATATTGTTAAAAGAAGCCACTCTGGTGGGCAACCCCGCCGATACTAAAGCAGCTGCCAAGATGTACGCTTGGGTGGAAACCATTGCTTCCCGATATTGTTGGGAAGCGGAGCCATCCAACAATAAATAAATAACAAAGTCGCCTTCCCATTCTTTTTGTTTGCGGACAAACATTTTTCTGGGTTCCGTTCTACCCACACGCCAAGCTTTTCTGGCATTAAAAATACCGACATCCGCCGGGACCAAGTCCTCTTGTTTGGCTCGAATCAAATTGCGCAAAATCACATCTCTTGTTCTGTGAATTGTTTCGCGGTAAACCGTTTCTTTTGCCAAAAAAGCCTCAAGGTTTTTCTCTTTTTGTTTTGTCGCATACTGGATGCGCTTTTCTGCATCTGTACCACTTCTCAAAACACCTTTGGTCACATGCATCAGGTAACCCCTGTGAATGCCGCGACATAAAGCGCGTTCCCTCGCCAAAATCACATCGTCGGGCAATGCACTTTTTCCTTTAAAAAAAGATATTTGTTCCTTGACGTTGGCAAATCGATCGACATGAATTTCGCCACTTGCAGCGACATCGACAGTGCTTTCCTGTTGCTCTTCGAGTTCTTCTGCAAGGTCCTTTTCACCGTGGCGTTTGTAAAACCTCTCCAATGTTTTTTCGATGGACACTTCGCTTTGTCGCGACGGTGCCGGCCCCTTCGGTGGACCATAGCAATCTAAATAAAGCGATTCCACAAGAGCGAGCAAGTCTTTCGTCGTCTCTGCTTCCGCAGCGGATAGTATTTTTTTTACGGTATCCGACGGTGTGGGGTCTAATCCGGCCATGGTTTTAAACAATTGCTTTTCCAAGGGCCAGGCGTTGTAATCATCGGATAAGTGCTCATATAAATCTTGAGCTGCCATGATTTGAAGATCTATGACACCCGGCCTCTCGTCTGTGAGTTTTTTTCCGATATAAGGATAAACCATCAGGCCCAATAATTCCGTCATTTTTGTTACATGGTAGCCCGCATTTCTCTTTTCAAGAATAAACTGCTCCAGCAATGGCCAATCCAGATAGATTCTTCTACCACCGGCGATCAGCCCTGCGTACAGAGCCACATGGTCGGTGATGTATTTTTTTTCTTCTTCTTCGAGTTCTTCCTGAAAATCACCACAAACCGTCCACATGAGATGTGTGGAACGTTGCTCTCGCAGATAGCTTTCGTCTTCTTCGTAGTAGGACATGGTTTACCCCCCTTCCAATTAATTATGTGAATTTTAATGTATAGTATACCACAATTGTCATCCTTCAATCATTTAAAGATTGAGCGCTTACTTGAAGCTTGGTCGATGCTTAAAGGCCACCAATCCCCCATCTTCTTTTTTAATTGGAAATAAAAAGGATACCCCGAAGGGTATCCTTCAAACTGATTCGTATTTTGAATGAGTTTATAAACCGAAGGCTTTGTGAATGGCCACCATCGCTTCTTTTGCGCGTTCTTTATCGATCAGGCAAGAGATTTTAATTTCCGATGTACTGATGGTCTGAATGTTGATACCCAACTTAAACAATGTTTCGAAGAACTTGGACGCGACTTCCGCATTGGCGACGATGCCGGTTCCCACAACGGAGAGTTTAGCCACGCCTTGATCGTATTCTACTTTTTGTGCACCGACTTCAAAGGCAAATTTTTGTGTTAAATCCACTGCCTCCTGTAACTCGTCCACATTCACTGTAAAGGAAATATCATTAACGGATGTGCGATTGACATTTTGTACGATCATATCCACATGAATATCGCCCTTGGCTAAGGTCGAAAATAGTTTAAAGGCGATTCCCGGTTGGTCCGGTACTTCGAACACAGATATTTTTGCTATGTTTTCATCAAGGGCAATACCCCTTACCAATACTTTTTCCATGATTACATCCTCCTTAATGATCGTCCCCTCGGTTTCATTGTATGAGTTGCGAACCACCAAGGGCATTCTGTATTTTTCCGCCATTTCCACTGCACGCGGATGGAGTACACCGGCACCTAAGCTCGCCAGTTCCAGTACTTCTTGATAGGATATCGACGACAGCTTGGTCGCTTCGTCGACAATTCTGGGGTCTGCGGTGTAAACACCGTTGACATCGGTATAAATTTCGCATTGTCTGGCTTTCAGTGCCACCGCCAACGCAACCGCCGATGTGTCGGAGCCGCCGCGTCCCAAGGTGGTGATGTCATAATTTTTGGCAATACCTTGAAAGCCCGCCGCAATGACAATTTTTCCGTCTGCCAATTCCTGTTGGATGCGCCCGGTATCGATACCGGCTATGGTCGCTCTTTTATGCACATCGGATGTGCGGATACCGCATTGCGCACCGGTTAAGGATACAACGTCATGGCCCATGGCTCCAATGGCCATCGCCAATAACGAAATGGATACCTGCTCGCCGGTGGCCAACAAGACGTCCATTTCCCGGCTGGGCGGGTTTTCGTTGATGGCTTTAGCTAAGGCGATGAGTTCGTCCGTGGTATCGCCCATAGCCGATACCACCACGACGATGTCATCTCCACTTTTTTTTCTGTTGACGATGCGTTCAGCGACGCGTTTAATGCGATCGATGGATTTAACCGAACTACCGCCATATTTTTGTACAATTAAACTTTTCATTCTGATTTCTTTTAAACCTTTAGCATTCTGGGATCATTCATAAATTCTTGCATAGAAATAGTTTTCGGTAATACTCTCTATTTCTTTTGCTAAAGCATTCATACTTGCTGCATCTACCGGTCTGGTCCATGCAAAAAAATGACCGTCGGAGATGACCAATTCTTTTCTTCCTGCAATCGTATCTATTTTACCGACTGCTCTTTCCAGCATTTCGTTGTCATCGACATTCACGCGGATGTAATAAGAGCCCGTAAATCCGCCGTTGCCCATTTTTTCGATGCGATTTTTAAAACGGGTCGGTTTCGGACTGATTTCCTCTTTCATGGCGTTGATGATGTACAGCACATCGCCGACTACGGCGTTGGCGGTTGCATCCTTACCGGCGCCCTTTCCGTAAAACTGCAATTCTCCGATAATATCCCCGGTGATGGATATGATATTAAACTCGGAATGAACGTGACTCATAATAGAAGTCTGTTTGAATAATACCGGCTCGACGGTGCCGTAAAAATCGTGATCATCCAAATAAGAATGACCCAAATACTTGATATTGTAGCCGTTGTCTTGAGCCATTTCGATATCCACAGCTCGCACGGATCTCAGAGAACGTTTTGCGATGTCCTCGTCTTTAACAATACCACCATAAGCCAGTGAAGATAAAATAGCCAATTTTCTAGAAACATCAAAACCGTCGACATCGGCGGTCGGATCTGCTTCCGCAAAACCGATGGCCTGAGCATCTTTCAACGCTTCATCGAAATCTGCACCTTCCGAAGTCATTTGAGACAAAATGTAATTGGTCGTTCCATTTAATATCCCTTTGATCTCGTTGACACGGTTAATTCTCGTCTCTTCTTTTAAAGTTTCTATGAGGGGTATCCCGCCGCCAACAGAAGCTTCGTAGCGCAGATAAACGTTGTTTTCAATGGCAATCTCCGTGAGTTCTTTGAAATACTCGGATATGACCGCTTTATTGGCCGTCACCACATGTTTGCCTTTTTGCAATGCTGCTTTAATTTGTTCGTACTCGAAATCCATTCCACCCATTAAGGAGATGACTATCTTAATTTCTGGGTCATTTAAAATCACATCGACATCGGTGACAATTTCCGAATCGGGATCTTTAACCTGTTTTGTAGGATCCCTATCTAAAATTTTAGTAATCACCGATTTTTCATCTATGTTTTTTTGAAATTGACCTTTGTTCAAGTTGATCAGCTCGTAAACGCCGGTGCCAATAGTTCCAAAGCCTAGAAGTCCTAATTTCAACTTTTCACCTCTTTTTGTTTTTGTAGAAAAAACACTTGTTTTTAGATCTAAAGCATTTTATCATAGATAAAGAAACGATTCAATAAAAAAATTGGAGGAATCATGAAAGAACAATACATCAGTACCCGCGGTACACAGGAGGGCTTGAGCGCCTCTTCCGCCATCATCAAAGGTATAGCATCCGACGGGGGTCTCTTTGTCGCATCACACTTAAATCGTATGAATCTTCCCTTGAAAGATTGGTTGTCTTGTAAGACCTACAGCGATTTTGCTCAAAAGGTGCTGTCGCTTTTTCTCACAGATTTCACGGCATCGCAAATTGAACACTGTGTCACACAAGCTTACGAAACCGGTAAATTCAGCAGTCAAGAGCCCGTGCAGCTTGAAGACGTTGGTGACCGCGCTTTTTTGGAATTGTACCACGGTCCCACAGCTGCATTTAAGGATATGGCTTTGACGATTTTACCGCATTTAATGACCACTGCGCTTAAAAATGTCGGGGCGGACCACCGTGTGTTAATTTTAACGGCTACTTCCGGGGATACGGGTAAAGCCGCCTTGGAGGGCTTTAAAGATGTGCCCGGAATTGGCATTGTGGTGTATTACCCTAAAGATGGTGTCAGTTTGGTTCAAGAAAAACAGATGATCACCCAGGAGGGCGACAACACCAAGGTGGTGGGTGTTGTCGGCAATTTCGATGATACCCAGACCGGTGTCAAATTGATTTTTAATAACGAAACAATCAAGGCGCAATTGATGACACAGAACACCGTTCTGTCTTCGGCCAATTCCATCAACATCGGGCGTCTTTTGCCTCAAATTGTCTATTATTTTTACAGCTATTTTGAATTGGTGCGTCGAGACAAAATTGTCTTGGGCGACGCCGTCAATTACGTTGTACCCACCGGTAATTTCGGAAATATTTTAGCCGGCTATTATGCCCGTAAAATGGGTTTACCGGTCCATAAGTTCGTATGTGCGTCCAACAACAATTGTATTTTGACCGATTTTATCAACACCGGTGTTTATGATACCAAGCGCCCATTCTATAAAACTTCGTCCCCCTCTATGGATATTTTAGTTTCCAGCAATTTAGAGCGCTTGTTATACGACCTGTGTGGCGAGGACGCAAGCGTTGTCAAAGGTTATATGGATCTTTTAAACACGGAGGGTGTCTACCGCATTGATGAGGAGCTTCTCGGCAAGGTACAAGAACTTTTCTATGGCGGATTTGCAGACGAAAATGCCACAAAAGACGCCATTCGAAAAACTTTCGAGGAAAAGAACTATTTGATGGATCCCCACACCGCCGTTGCCAATGCGGTTTATGAGGCCTACGTGCAAAAAACCGCAGACAACACCCCGGCGGTCATTTTATCCACTGCCAGTCCTTTTAAATTTTCCCAGAGTGTTTATGAATCTTTGTACGGTGAAAGTCCAGAAGATATGGATCCCTTTCAACAATTGAAAGAATTGTCGCAACAAACCGGAGTGCCTATTCCAAAACCATTGCAAGATTTAGAAACGAAACCCGTTCGTCACCAAACAGTCGTAGATAAGCAAGATATGGCGACGGTTTTAGAAAGTATTTAGGAGGTGTGCGTGATGGATAATACCATTCGTGTCAGAGTACCGGCAACCACGGCAAACCTTGGAGCCGGTTTTGATACCTTGGGTTTAGCCTTTAAACTATACAATACCTTTACCTTTGAGGAAAAAAAAGACGGTAAGCTCACCATACGCGGTGTACCGCTCCATTATCAAAATGAAAGTAACTTGGTCTACCGCGCCATGTTGGAGGTTTTTAAAAGAGTTTCTTATCGGCCAAAGGGGCTGTACATTCATTCCGAAGCGGACATCCCGGTGGGGAGAGGGCTCGGTTCCTCTGCCACCTGCATCGTCGCAGGATTGGTTGCCGCCAATTTAATGACCAATACGCCCTTGGAAGGCAAAAAACTTTACGACATTGCCGTCGAGATGGAAGGCCACCCGGACAATATCACACCCGCCATGTTTGGTGGATTGATAGCCGCGGCTTCTACCTACGAAGAAACTTTTTATTATAAAAAGAAAGTGCACGATAACATCACTTTTTACGGCATCATACCGGATTTTAATTTGGCCACTTGGGAAGCCAGAGAGGCTTTGCCCAAAAGAGTATCCCACAAGGATGCGGTCTTTAATATTTCCAGAGCTGCCATGACTTATCTCGCTTTAATAGAAGGGGATTTACGGACGTTGGGTGCCATGGTCGACGACAAGTTGCACCAACGCTATCGCAAAAAGCTCATACACCGGTACGATGATGTCACGAAGTTAGCCGGGCAGGTCGGCGCTGTTGCCACCTGTATCAGTGGTGCCGGCCCCACCATATTGGCCATGGTACCGGCCAAGGATGACTATTTTGCACAAAAAATGACCAATTATTTGAATAAGGAACTACCGGGATGGCAATTAATCCATCTCGAGCCGGATAATGTCGGGGTTTGTGTCGGTTAGGTTGCTATGGAACAAGAATATTTAATTGTGAACAAAAAAATATTGCCGGATTATTTCAGCAAGGTTCTGAAAGCCCGCAATTTATTGGAAACCGCACAATGCCGGTCAGTGTCCGAAGCGGTCAAACAAGTGGGCATCAGTCGCAGTACTTATTATAAATACAAGGACTACATCTTTGCCCCTTCCGATAAAACCGGCTTAAAAATGACCCTTGCCTTGAGTCTCAGCAATCGAAAAGGGGTGTTGTCCGACGTGTTGAATACCGTCAACCAACACCATTGCAACATCATCACCATTCATCAGGATATCCCCATTCATCAAAGCGCTTATGTGACTTTAACCTTAGACGGCTTGGAGATGACCACCACGGTAGAGGAATTGATCGGGGATTTAACCGATGTGGAAGGGGTCAACAGCGTTAACCTCGTTACCATGCAAAAGGCATAGTGTCGTTTCCGAATCTCAATCCCAACGACTATAAAGGAACCCCATGATCACCTACAATTATGAAATCGAAACCTATCAAAGGGAAGTCGCCGTTAGCAGCTATATGGAAACCTGTGTAGACATACCAAAGTTTACGGGTTACTGCAGGCAATGTCCCCATTACCGCAAAAACTGGGCCTGCCCACCTTTTGACTTTTCTGTTGAAAAGCTGTGGCATTCTTACGAAACCCTGCGACTCAGTGCAAAAAAAATGATTGTTCCACCGGAACTCACCGATCGTACCTACGAAAAGGATGCCTTCAAAGAAATTTGCTCCAATCTACTGGTGCCGATGAAACAAGCACTGCTTTCCGAGCTGATGGCTTTAGAGGCAAAAACACCGGATAGCTTGGTGCTTTCCATGGGTACTTGCGATGCCTGTATCCAATGCACCAGACTCAACAAGAAACCTTGTAGAAGTCCCGACCGTTGTCGGCATTCCATCGAATCTTTAGGTGGCGATTTGAGCAAAACCATCGAACATTATTTCAAAGAGAAACTCATATGGCCAAAAGAAGGACAATTGCCGGAATATTTCTTCTTATTGGGAGGGTTGCTGATCAAATAAGCCGGCTGACTTCAATACCGAATACAAAAAATAAAAAAACACATCCCACCATACCTTTACAGAGGTTGTTGGATGTGTTTATTTTTTATGCCGCTATTTTAGAAAGATGCAGACATTGTTGTCTCTTTAATCCAATTAAACGCAGCACCGCTTTAATAAAGCAGGCGCCGTAAGCTAAATCTCGCATGGTGTTTGTTTTCTGCGAAGTGTATTCCACCGATAAGAGGTGGAAGAGTCGAGCGATATCTAAATCCGTGACAGCAAATCCCTTCATACAGGGAATTTGATAGTCCAATTCGCTGAGGTGATAATGCAGTTTTGTTTCGTATACCATGTGTTTCAGAGTTGCGGTTTTCCAAAGAGCGTTGTAAAAGTGGTATTGACAGAAGCAATCTACCAAGAAGTGGCATAAGATGCCAAGTTTTCTGGAAAACTCTTTTTCTTCCATCCATTCCGTCGCCAATTCTTGAACCAATTCGTTGATAAAGTTTCCCGCTTGTAAAAATCGATGGTCGAAATCGTAGGTGCTCTTATCGATATCCGGTATAATGTTACCGTAAATGAAGCTGGCTTTATTGATGGTTTCGCCGGTTAATATTTCCGCTTCCCAGTGGAATGCCTTTGCCAATGCATAATGGGTGTTTACTATCATGATGTTCCTTTAAAATTTTATTCTTCCCTATCTTAACGGAATAACCGCCGGAAATCCTTAAAATTACATTTTTTTAATTCTTTAAGAATTAAAAAAGATCCCTCAGGCTGATCCGATGGATTCAATACACTGCATAGGCGTGATGCATTTTTCGACTCAGAGCCAAACGTTCAACCTATTTTTGTTGCTGTCGAGCGGTATAAAACAAAAATTGTTGTGCCAATCCGGCATAGTCTCCCCAGCGTTCCCTGGCCAAGGCATAGCCGTTTTTTTCCGTCACGGTCTCTAAGCGATATTGTTCCTTGAAAACCCGCTTGATCCACACGTCGTGGGGACATACCTCATAGCGATGAAGCCCGAAAAGTAAAATACAATCCGCTACCTTACCGCCAACTCCATGGATAGACATCAGCATCTTTCTGGCCTCCGCTGTGGACATTTCCTTTAAGGACGCTTCTCTGATTTCACCCTTGGCAAATCGTTCTGCTGCATCCACCAAATACCGGTCCCGATAACCCACACCCAAAAGGCGCAATTCTTCACAGGATACTGCCGCCAGTCTTTCCGGGGTGGGCAAGGTGTAAAAAACCGCGCCTTCATGGTGGATCGGTACACCATAGGTTGTACACAAAGCGTCGACCAATTTCTTGATCCTCGGTATGTTGTTGTTTTGGGAGAGAATAAAACACACCGTCATCTCCCACAAGGGTTGTTTGAGAATGCGTATGCCCTTGCCTTTCTCTAAAGCACGGGCCATGGGCGTATCGGTGCAGAGCTCTTTTAAGTAAGCGTCGTAGTCTTCATCCAAGCTTAAGTAATGGGTCCAAAAAGAGAGATCTTCCGGTGGGATAGCCTTGAAGATCAATCTGTTTTTTTCCTGTTTTGCTTTCAGTACCCGCTCCCCGACAACCACGGTCAACCAACCCTTTTCGACGGTGTATCTGAAGTTTTGTCCACTATCGAAGGTCTTGATCAAATCGAAGCTATCGGGTACATGGATTGCTAAAGTCGATGTTTCTTTCACTTGATCCATTACTCAAGGACCTGTTCCACAGTGTCGATGGTTGCTCCGCCCAAACATTCATCGCCGTCGTAAAGAACCACTGCTTGTCCTGGGGTAATGGCCCTTTGGGGTTTGTCAAATGAAACGACTAAACGGTCATCCTCTACCACTACGTGTACGCCCTGATCCGGCTGGCGGTAGCGAAATTTAGCCGTACAGGTAAATGCCTTGGCCTTTGCTTCTCCCCGAACCCAATTCATACCTTGGGCGGTCAGTCCCGTGGCATATAAGGCCGGATGGGTCCCCCCTTGGACGACATACAAAATATTTTCAGCTAAATCCTTCCGGGCGACAAACCAAGGTTCTCCGGTTCCGGAACCGCCGATACCCATGCCTCGACGTTGTCCCAAGGTGTAGTACATGAGGCCCTCGTGTTGACCAAGAACTTTGCCCGTATCTAAATGGACGATTTTACCCGGCTGTGCCGGCAAATATTGCTTTAAAAATTGCGTAAAATTACGCTCTCCGATGAAACAAATGCCGGTGGAATCCTTTTTTTGAGCGGTGATCAGGCCGTGTTTTTCCGCTATTCGACGAACTTCGGACTTGTCTAAATCCCCAATCGGAAATAGGCTCTTGCTCAATTCCCGTTGCCCGATTTGGCATAGGAAGTAGGTTTGATCTTTGTTCCGATCCACCGCTCTGAGCATGGTGTATTGGCTGCCATCTTTGCCAATTCTGGCATAGTGACCTGTTGCCAAACAATCTCCTTGAACCACTCCCAATGCGTAGTCTAAAAAGCGTTTAAATTTGATTTCTCTGTTACACAACACATCGGGGTTGGGGGTTCGCCCCTTGGCGTATTCATCTAAAAAATGCGCAAAGACATTGTCATAATACTCTTTGACGAAGTTGACAGTGTAGTAGTCGATGCCTATCACTTCGCATACCCGCGCCACATCTTCATAATCTTCGGTGGCACTGCACACCCCGTCTTCGTCTGTTTCTTCCCAATTTCTCATAAATAGTCCGATAACATCATAGCCCTGCTCTTTTAAAAGCAGGGCTGCTACGGAAGAATCGACACCACCGGACATTCCGACGACTACTCTCATGGATATCCTTTCTTTTTGACAAAACACCACCCTTAGCCGGTTCTCAAACTCCGGTTAAGGGTGGTTCCGATTTTATGCTTCTTGCATGGCCTGCGCCATATCCTTTGCTAAAACAGCCAGCTTTTCTTGATCTTCCGGCTGAACACCACTTTTAATTAAAACCATGGGTGATGCCACATCTGCTTTTGTTTCTTCAATAAATCTTTCAAATTCTCTGTCGGCACCGCAACTCCAAGAGTAGTTGCAGACAAAACCCAGTTTGTTGTTTTTAACCTTCACTTCCGACAATTTGTAAAGCATGTAAGCCATTTTAGGGAATATTTTACTGTAGTAGGAAGGTGCTGCTAACACAACCCCTTTGGTCACCCAAATATCCGCAATGGCATAGGAAATATCCACCCGACTGAGGTCGTACATTTTAATGTTCCGAACGCCTTGTGCCTTCAATTCATTGGCCAAGATTTCTACGGCATCTCTGGTGTTGCCGTACATGGTGCCATAAACGATGACAACCCCTTCTTGTTTTTCGCATTTTGCCAATGAGGTGTATTTGTTCAAAATATATTCGGGGTGGGAGCGCCATACCAAACCGTGAGCCGGACAAATGGTTTTGATTTCGATCGACGCCAATTTATTCAAAGCTCTTTCTGCTTGCCCGGTCACTTTGCCTACAATACAGGCATAGTAACGATTGATACTGTCTTCATAGCTTTCATAGTCGTTTTCGTCATCAAAGATGCCTCCGTTAACAGTACCGAAGGAACCGAAAATATCCATGGAAAAGAGGGTTTTTGTTTTGGTCTCGTAGGTCACCATGGATTCCGGCCAGTGAACCATGGGGGTCATAAAGAATTGTAAAGTGTGTTCCCCCAAGGGCAGCGTTTCGCCTTCTGCCAGTTCGTGGACATTGTCGCATACATTAAAGAAATTGCCGATCATGTCCACACCCTTTTTGCTGGCGTAAATGGCCATATCCGGATAAACATCCCGCAGGGCTAAAATTCCGGAGCTGTGATCCGGTTCCACATGGTTGACGATGAGATAGTCTACCTGTTTGTCACCGATGACTTCTTTAATATTGTCGAGGAATTCGTTGGCTTTAAATGCCTTAACCGTGTCGATCACGGCGACTTTGTCATCATTGATGATGTAGGCATTGTAAGCGACGCCCTCTTTTTCTATGTTCCACAAACCTTCAAAGGCAACGGTTTCTCTGTCGTTGACACCTATCCAATGAATGTTGTCGAATACTTCTCTTGTTTTCATATGAACTCCTTAGTATTTTAAACTGGTCCGATCGCCTGAAAAGTAACTTACCTTTTGATTACTTGTTTAAGGTATCAAAAACTTCTTGAAGCAATCGTCCTGTTTCTTCTTTAACCGGGTTACACCCCACAACGGGATCCCTAAATTTTTCTTTAATGGCAGCGCATTGTAATGAACCAAAATGCTCTTCAAAAGCTTGCATAAAAAGTTCTCGCGCTTTTTTGACATTTTCTCGGTTGTCCGGCAAGGGATTGGCGTAAGCTGTACTTAAAGCTGCCAAAGCACCCATAAAAGCACCGCAAGTCAGTTCTTTGCCAAATCCACCACCAAAAGCCGCCATGGTATTCAAGGCATTTTCATCTAAGCCTAAATTTTCTATGTCGTTAGCGACGCGCAACAAAGTTTCAGCACAATTGTAATGATGCTCCTCACCCTTGCCGCTATTCATATTGTCGTATTCTTTTACTTTGTTTTTCATATCTTGCCTCTTTCTCAGTATACACTTAATTATATACCCTTTTGCGTGTAAAAACCATAAAATTATAGGACTTGCTTGAAATCCTTAACTATTATTGGACAAATAGTGTATCATAAAGAGAACTTGTAGGTTGCAAACGCGCGTTCAGCGACCACAACTATTTTATAGATCGAACATTGCGATAGGAGAAATAATGAACACCTACGAAGAAAAAAACGCACTCTTGTTGGAAGAATTTAAAGCCATTGCCTCGATACCCAGAGGGTCTTACAATACAAAAGCCATTTCCGATTATTGTAAGGACGTAGCGAAACAAGCGGGGGCTGAAGTGTACCAGGATGCGCTTAACAATCTCATCATCACCATACCGCCATCCCCGGGCTATGAAACATCCAGCCCCGTTATTTTACAAGGTCATTTGGATATGGTCTGCGAAAAAACACCGGACAGCGAACATGATTTTTTAAAAGACGGTATCACCTTGATCTTTGATGGCGATTGGCTACACGCGGATAACACCACCTTGGGTGCGGACAACGGCGTCGCCATTGCCATGGGGCTTGCACTGTTAAAGGACCCGTCGGCGTTGCACCCAAAGGTTTATCTGGTCTTTACCACGGAGGAAGAAGTCGGCATGGAGGGTGCATTGGGCATCGACCTGAGCCCGGCTCAAGATGCCACCATGCTGATCAATTTAGATTCAGGAGAGGAAGGCGTTTTTATTACCGGATGTGCGGGAAGCGTCGCTCTCAAATTTTCTTTACCCTTTGTGCGCACCGAAGCCCAAGGCTTACACCTTCAATTGGAAGTCAGCGGTTTAACCGGAGGCCATTCCGGGCTAGAAATACACCACCAAGGTGCCAATGCCTCTATTTTAACGGCTACAGTCTTGAGTCTTTTAAAAACACCCTATCACCTCATCAGCATCAATGGCGGTACAAAAGACAACGTGATCACCACCGAGGCGCTGGCCGAATTGGTCATCCAACCAAAGGACCTCTCTGCATTTCAAGAGGAGGTTCAGAGTTTGGAAAAAAGTATGCAAGCGCTGTACACTACCAGAGATCCGGATTTAAAATTTGACTTGAAGATTTTAGAGGAAGGCCGCTTTGCTGTACTACCCCAAGAAGACGCCAAACGCCTAGCCTTCTTTACGACCCACGCCCCCAACGGCGTTCAAAAAATGAACGCGTCCATACCGGGAATGGTGGATACCTCCCTAAACTTAGGCATTACAAAAACCGAAGCAGACCGCGTGCTGTGGCATTACCACCCCCGTTTCTCACAGAGCGTAGAAAAAGACGCGCTGATCCAAAAGATGCAAAACTTAGCCGACTATCTCGGTATTGAGGATGAAGTTTTAGGTTGCTCTCCGGGATGGGCCTACCGGGAGGACTCCACTTTAAGAAACTTGATGACTGAAGTCTATCAAAATCTTTTCGATATAACGCCTCAGATCACCACCATCCATGCCGGTTTGGAATGTGGGATCTTATTGCAAAAACTCCCCCATTTGGACTGCATCTCCATCGGCCCGGATATGGAGGCGATTCATTCAGCCAAAGAGCGACTGCACCTGCCGTCTTTTTACAGAACCTACCACTTTTTGAGAAAAACCTTGGAGGCACTCCGATAAATGAATTCGCTGAAATTATTGATGATCGATAACTACGATTCCTTCGTTTACAACTTGGTTCGTTATTTTGAGGAGTTGGGCATTGCCATGGACATCCTGCGAAACGACCACCCGGATTTGCAGAACAAAGACCTCAGCGGGTACGACGGTCTCGTCATCTCGCCGGGTCCCAAGTCCCCCACAGAGGCCGGTTTTTGCCTGGATGTGATTCAACGCTATAAGGGACGAGTTCCCATTTTGGGCATTTGCCTCGGTCACCAATGCATCGGCCATGTCTTCGGCGCATCGGTGGTCAAGGGTCGTCGACCGTACCACGGCAAGGTTACGGAAATTTCCCACAAAGGGACCGGACTTTTTAAAGACATTGCCCTGCCCATTGCTGTAACCCGCTACCATTCCCTAGTGGTGGAAAACTTACCGGAAGAATTGGAAGTCACCGCCCTTACCGAAGACAACGTGGTGATGGGCATGTGCCATAAAAACTACCCCGTTCATTCCCTTCAATTTCACCCCGAAGCAGCTTTAACAGAAGAGGGCCATGCCCTATTAAAAAACTTTTTGGAGATTTGTCAAACCTATGCAGTTTAAACTCATCACTTTAGACCATTACGTCAACCCGGTGGATGTGGCCGCCCTTTTTGCCCATGAGACGGACAGCATTTTCTTAGACTCCGCTCAAGCCGATTCGCCCAAATCGGAATACACCTTTATCGGCGTTCGTCCGATTTGGCGGTTTGTATCGAATAAAGGCCAACACAAGCTAAACGGAAAGCCTTTGCAACACCCGGGCGATTGCTTTGAAGCTTTAGATGCCTTGCTTTCCGACATGCCCCTAAACTTTAAAAGTCCACTGCCCTTTGTGGCCGGTGCCATGGGCTTTTTTTCCTACGAAGCGGCTAAACAATTGGAGGAACTGCCGGATACCGTTACCCATCCCGTCACGGTGCCGGATGCCTACTTCGTGCTTTACGACAATTTGATTATTTTTGATTTGAAAAACAAGCAAATCCATCTGACCGCCCTTGGTCATTTCGAAGATGCGGAGACTTCGTTGAAAAATATCCGTGCTGTTTTAGAAAAAGTGACACCTTCCCCTCCGGTTATTTTGCCGGAAAACCCTAAGGTGTTTCACTCCAATTTTGACCGGGAAACGTACATCGAGGCGGTTGACAAGATGCGCCACTACATGGAGGAGGGAGACACCTACATCGCCAACATGACCCGCCAGGTATGGTGTGACAGCCCGGAGGACGGCTTTACCCTTTACCGCCAATTGCGTGAAAAAAACGGTGCACCCTTCGGTGGCTATCTCCATGCCGAAGATTTTGAGATTTTATCCTCCTCTCCCGAAGCTTTTTTAAGGATTGTTGACAGAAAAGTTGAGACCCGACCCATTAAGGGGACGACACCGAGAGGTGCGACTGCAGAGGAAGACCGGTACTATAGGGACCTTTTAAAAAATTCGGAAAAAGACCATTCGGAATTGTTGATGGTCGTGGATTTGGAGCGCAACGACTTAAGCAAAGTGTGTGCGCCCCACACCGTGGAGGTCACGGAGCTTTTTCAAATAGAGAGTTATGCCACCGTCCACCATCTGGTTTGTGCCATTACCGGCACTTTGAAACCGGGTATCTCTCCGGTCATGGCAGTGCGCGCCTGTTATCCCGGCGGGTCCATCACCGGCACACCCAAAATCCGGACGATGGAAATCATCGACGAGCTGGAGGGCACCTCCCGCAACCTTTACACCGGATCCATGGGGTATTTCGATTTAAGGGGCAATGCCGACTTTAATATCATTATCCGAACCATCTTAAAGAAGAACGGCAAAGCCTCCTTTGGAATTGGCGGCGGTATTACTTGGGAATCCGACCCGGAGAGCGAATGGGAAGAAACCATCGATAAAGGGCGAGCTTTAATGGAGGTCTTATCATGCGAAAAATAGAAATCAATCCAAAAATCATCTCAGCGGATGAGGGCTTTTATTTCGGTAAAGCTGTTTTCGAAACCATTTTGTGGTTGGAGCAACCGGTTTTATTGGGAGCACACCTAAAGCGAATGACCGACGCCATGAAAAAACTGGATATCCTCGCCTTTACCGAAACCGAAAAGCAAGCCTTAGCCGGTTTAATGCAGGAAAAAAATTTGAAAAACCAAGCGGTCAAACTGGTGGTCAGCGATGCAAACTTAGTGGTCAGTACCCGAGCCCTCACCTACACCCCTGAAACCTATGAAAAAGGATTTTCCCTTAAAACCTCCGCCATTCGGCGCAATGCCTCTTCGGAAGTTGCCTTGTATAAAACGGTGGGGTATTTGGAAAATATACGCGAACATCGAAGCGCATTGGAACAAGGTTACGACGATATGTTGTTTTACAACGAATCGACCCAACTCTGCGAAACCGCCATCGCCAATATATTTATGGTTAGTGAGGGAGAGATTTTGACACCACCGGTCTCCGCCGGGCTGCTGCCGGGCATCCTCAGGCAGTGGGTCTTGGACAATGCCGATGTGCAGGTGAAAATGCTCACCCACGACGATGTCATGGCGGCTGAAGAGTTTTTCATCACCAATAGTTTGATGGGGATTATGCCGGTTAAAGCCATCGACGACAGGCCCCTTGTTTTCGGCGAAATTACCAAAAAACTTCACAATACATATCGCGCTTTTATCCAAGCCCATTACGCTTAAACAGAAAACGACACCCGAGCCTTTCGACATAACTCGGGTGTCGCTTGATTTTTATATTTTTTACTTTATCAAATTGCCCCGATAGCCTTGGATACCACCTAGATCTATAACCAAGTTATAACCTTGCTCTTTTAAAATCACTGCAGCCTGTGCAGAGCGATTACCCGATCGGCAATACAATAGAACCGGTGTTTTTTTGTTCGGCAATTCTTGATATGCCCTTTCCTTCAACTCATCGACGGGCAGTAGGAGAGAACCCTCCAAATGACATTGACGGTACTCCGCTTCTGTCCGAACATCGAGCAAATAAACATCGGGGTTTTCTTTTTTGATAGGCTCCCCACGGTTGATGTCCCACGTATAAATCTCTTTATTTTCCGCTGCCGTTGCAAACAGCGTCATCTCCTTAAGTTGGGTATTATCGTCTGAATCTTTCGAATCGTAAGCGATCTCGTAGACATCCCCAACCGTTGCCGGATGCTCCAAAATGTTGTCAAAGGTTTCAAGAGCCGTCGCCTTCGATCCTTTTACGAGCAGCAGGACCATTTGCCCACCTTCCCCTTGAGACCAGACAACCCCCTTGTCGCCTTCTTTCTTCTTGTCAACGCTATTTTGACAGCCCACCAGAGCTGCAATCAGCAGGGTTATCATCACGATTATAATGATCTTTTTCATTTTACTCCTTTTACTGTCAAAGAGGTCATAAAATATTTTATAATTTAATTCAATGAGATCTATGACAAATTTAATGTGGGAATCTATTATTGAGATCAACTCTTTACCGGCGGCTATCTGCTATGCCTCTGAGCGCAGCGAAGCGAAGCCAACTTGGTCGTTGGCATGTTGTATTGACAAATAGTTAGGCAAATTCCCAACAAGGTTCAGCCAACAGTGACTATGGCATCATTGAATATCCAGTTCGATACCTTCGTCCAAGTTATGAGGCACCGGTTTGCCGTTTTTCTTTCTTTGTCGGACACATTGAGTCAACAGATACTCAATTTGTCCGTTGATGGACCGGAAGTCGTCTTCTGCCCAAGCCGCAATCTGCTCGTACAACTTGGTGGACAACCTCAAGGGTACTTGCTTTTTTACCGACGACATCAGTACAGGCTACCGCTGTTAACGATTGGCTGTGCGTCTTTATTGCCGCAAAGGACAACCAGCAGATTGGAGACCATCGCCGCTTTTCGTTCTTCGTCCAACGCGATGATGTCATTTTCATTGAGTTTGTCTAAGGCCATTTCAACCATGCCGACGGCTCCGTCTACAATCATTTTACGGGCATCTACAATGGCGGTGGCCTGTTGACGCTGCAACATAGCCGCCGCAATTTCCGGTGCATAAGCTAAGTATGTAATGCGTGCTTCAATAATTTCCAAACCGGCATCTTCAACTTTGCTTTGAATTTCCTCTTTAATTCTTTCGGCAACAATCATAGAAGACCCTCTGAGGCTGCCTTCGTCCGGTTCGCCATCGCCGGTGGTATCGATGTTTTTCGCCACATCATAGGGGTAGATGCGAACGATGTTGCGCACGGCGGAGTCGCATTGTAAGGACAAATATTCTTTGTAGTTGTCCACATTGAACACCGCTTTGGCCGAGTCCACCACACGCCACATCACAGCAATGCTGATCTCGACGGGATTACCCAAGACATCGTTGACTTTTTGCCGGCTATTGCTCAAAGTCATCACCTTTAAGGACACTTTTTTAGTAGGGCGTTTCAGATCGTCTAAATCAACCTGTGTACCACCCTTACTTTTGCTGTCGACATCGGAGCTTTGTCCCAATTTTGTTTTTGCCGCCGGGTTGATGGCCAATGAAAAGGGATGAACGTAATAAAAACCGGGTTCTTTGAGTGTTCCCGTATATTTCCCGAATAAAGTTAAGACCAGTGCCTCCTGTGGGTTAATCATTTTTAAGCCTAAGAAAGGCACCCAACCGATACAGACCCAGATAAGGCCTAAAGTAAATAGGACAGGCCCAATGATGGTCCAAGTTAATAGATTTGCACCTATTACGATCAAACCGATTGCCAATAGATAAAGCCCACTTAATAAGATGAGCATCCCCATTCCGTTTCTTGCGTTTAAAGTTTTTTCTTGCATAGCCAACCTCTCATTTGTTTTGATATGTATATGATATCATTTTGATATCAGTTTTTCAATCATACCGCATTAAATAAATAAATACTTTTATAGAAGATTGGCTCGGTGGTTTGTTTTATTTATTGATTTCCATAAGAGAATAATTAATTCGTTGTCAACACAAGAACACGCACCCATAACAGAAAAAATAATCATAATAATTAATACAAATTTATTGGAACAAATAGTCTCAATTGCTATCCAAAAATATTCCAATAACTAAGCAACTAGATATAAATTTTTACGGTCTATTAAAATCTCAAAGGGTTGATTATAGAGATTATTAATTGTCTGAATATTCTCTATAAATGGTTTTATATATGCATTTTGCTTTTTAATAAAACTTTTCAAAGTTGTTTCCGTACGCTTTTGTCCATAATCACCAAGTTTTTCTGCCGATTCTATCAATTGCTCATCGAGTGTGCCTTTGCTAACAATCGGTACCTTTGCTATTGTTTCACCAACAATTTTATTCGCTCCAGATAAGCCTTTCAGAAAATGTGCTTGTACTGAAGTTTGTGTAGCTCCTTCTAATTTTTCATAGCATGACCCATACAAAAATCGATATTGATGATTATAATTTTCCATTTTCTGAATAATGCTATCGAGATAATCTTTTTCATAATTCTCTAACAACATTACTTCTAAGAAAGAAGAGTAAGCATAAAGATATAAAGCTATTTGATAATCTTTAAAGTCTAATTCCACTTGCTCGAGTTGCTTTTTTACATCTCGATCAATATGAATTATTTTTTTCTTTCCCATTTTTCTTTTTATCTGTTTTCTAATAAAGTCAATTTTTCTTACGGAATCTTGTTTGATGTCCAGCACTTTTATATGGGTAATAGTTTTATATTTTTCATTGTCCCAATTTAGTTTATAATTACTATAGACTTCGTCTAAGAATTTCAAATCCCCCATTAACTCTGAGCGCTCTTTTTCAATTAAAAAATTAAGAATCTCCTGTTGTAATTCGAGTACATCATCTAATTTATTCTCAATATTAGAGAGTGCAACGGCCATAAATAACTTAACAGGATCAATTGATACAGGTAGTTTTTCTATCGGATTGAGCCTTGCTTGAGCTAGTCCTACTGATCCATTCGGTTTCGGTATTAAAACTGCACCCATATAACCAGAACCGTCCTTAAATTGGGCTAGTTTCCCACCCTTTGGTATGGTTACTCTGTAAATATCACTTACAGACTCACCGCCATTGATTAGATTTTGAAACAAGTCCATTACCGGTTCAAATGCGATACCCAAAGATGCCACGTTTTCTAACGGTAAACTTTTATATCCCTCTTCACATGGGTTCTCTTCTATCGATAAAGGCGAGATTAATAAATCGTCCAACACTTCAACCATTTTATTTTTTTCATTGAGCATACCCGTTTCTTTTTTAATTTCGTTTTCCATCATCAAACTCCTTACAAAACTCTCATTTTAGTATTTCCAACTTTCAAGAAAGTATCTTAAGCAAGTCTAAAAATGCTTCATTTACTCTCTTTTAAGCCAATACAGCAAACGTCACCCATAACCAAAAAACAAAGATATAAGATGAACATACATCTGTCTTATTTCTTGATAAAGGATAATGTTCTCAAAACCGGCAATTCCCTCAGATCAGAAGGATGATTGCAGGTTAAATCAATCGTATAACGCCGATGAATGGCGACAGCATTAATGCGATTAAAGCGATAAATAACGAAGTGCAAATCAATGACATCTTTCCTTTTTTTATCTAAAATTTTCTTTATTCTTTACTGCATCCCTACTACGGATACCATTTGGTATCATCTGTAAAACAAGCAGACAAACTTTATTTAAAACTCCACATCAGTGAGGCTCTTAACCCTTCTTGCTAATATTTTACACTAAATAAAGCCACAAATCACCAAAAATCAACCTTTCTGCAAATAAAAAAGTACCTACACACGTTTGTGTAAGTACTGTGTTTGATCGTTGTGAACGGTTTAATGCCCGCCGCATTCACCGCGATGTTGATGTCTGTTGCAGACGGATCCCGTCGATTCCAATGTCCCTTGTAGGTAGGCTTCCACCGCTGTTTGTGCGTCTCCGCTTGCGCCGACAATCACCTCGATGCCTTTTTCATTAAAAATATTGATCGCACCGGCACCCATGCCACCGGCTATGATGACGTCAGCACCTCGATCGTTTAGAAAGTTCGGCAAGAAACCGGGTCTGTGTCCGGGATTCTCAATGGTTTCGCTACCGGAAACTTTGTTGTTTTCGGTCTCAAAAATCATAAAGCTTTCGCAATGTCCAAAGTGTCCCGCCACCATACCGTTTTCACTGGCTACTGCAATTTTTTTCATATCTTTCTCCTTCATTTTTTTGATATCTCTCTTATCGTTGGCAACGTCGATATTTTTAAAACGTTGCGCATTTCATAAATTTTTATAGAGTTTTCTGCTGTTTTTCTTTTCTATCCTCATAGTGTCCGAAAAGCCTACAACTTATGACTCCTATTGACTTTCTTTTGTTACAATCTTATTTCTTGACCTGTTGAAATATAGTCGATCGCCTCACCCATGATGGCCTTGAGTCTTTTATAGGGTTCAAGGCCTGTACAATGACCGGTGTAATACTTTGCTTTCGTATCGAGGAGGTATTCTCCGATGGTATCAATGACCTTGTTACCTTCTGCGGTACCGCTGAGATTGGATAAATGAAAACCGCCAATCACAGCGTCGGGCATGCTGCCCTTCAGCTCGCTGTAATGCTCGAGGATATTGACAATGCCCTGATGGGCACAACCGGTTATTAATACTATTTTGCCATTTTCCTCGATGACCAAATTTTGTTCGTGGACAAAGTCATCTTCCACTATTTGTCCCTGGCGCTCGACCACCAAGCCCGATGGTTGTTGCGGCTTTTTCTGCGGAACTTCGGCAAATAACCAAAGTCCATCATCGATAGAATCCCGGTTGGATGTAAAAACCATCTGGGGATGGTTGTCGAAGCCTTCATCGAGACCGACTTCGTATTTTCCACCGGATTGCCTGAGAGCGTAGTGTTTTTCAAAGGCTTGCCGGCGTATATAGATCTTTGCTTTGGAATTTTCCTCTAAGAATGTCCTTAAGCCCCCACCGTGATCGTAATGACCGTGGGAGATGACGAGATAATCGATATCCGAGATCGAAACACCCATCTTTTCAGCATTCTCAAAGAACAATGGGCTGGCTCCCACATCAAACAACAATCGATGCTTTTGCATTTCTATATATAGGCTTAAACCGTGTTCGCACCCGTACATTTCCGAGTCCGACGTATTTTCAACTAAAGCTTTGATCAACATTTTTTACATATCCTTTCCCTAAGAGAAGTCCCATCGTTTTTTGATAAACTTCCCGTACCGCCCTTCCGGAAATACAATCGACGTCTACGATCAGCCGGCCGTTGTTGATCGCCTTAACAGCTTCGGTATCGTAGGGGATTTTACCGACAAAGGGCAATCCCGACTCTTCGCAGAACTTTTCAATTTTTTCTGTGTGCTTTGGGTTGATGTCGTATTTATTGACACAAATGGCGATTTTGGTTCCAAACTTTGCCGCCGTGTTGACAATACGCATCATGTCGCTAAACCCCGATGCAGTCGGTTCCGCTACGATTAACACTAGGCTCACACCGCTCACCGATGCGATAACCGGACAGCCGATACCGGGAGAACCGTCGATGATGGCCAAGGGCACATCGCCTGCTGCACGCCTTATTTGTTTTTTAACCTCCGTTACCAGCTTACCGGAGGTACCGCTACCCATTTTAAGTTGTGCGCTTGAAAACGTCTTGTGTTTGTCTTTGTACAGCATCAATTCGCCGGCTACCGCCGGCACCAATGCAACTGCCTTTTCCGGACAGACAGCGACGCAAACCCCACAACCTTCGCAAGCATAGCGGTTGACACTGTGGGTTTCTCCTTGAACGATGGCATCGAAGCGACAATGTTCTCTGCACCGGTCGCAGCCGGTACACTTTTCAGGGTTTATTTTGGCATGGGGCATTCCATAATAGTCCGTTTTTTCGGGCTCGGATTGCCACCCGGCAACGAGGTGCAAATTAGGGGCATCGACATCGCAATCGGCATACGCCTCGGCCTTTGCCAGTTTGATAAATGCACTTGCCACGGTGGTTTTACCGGTGCCGCCCTTACCGCTCAGAATGAGCAATTGTTTCACTATGCACCTCCTTTTGAATTGTTTTCAACAAATCTGAAAACATCGCGCGGTATGTCTCATCTGTTCGAACGGCAATTTCACCATTGGAGTTGAGCTCTGCCAAAATATGGTCAAAGGGAATGCGGCTTAATATTTTGATCTTCTTGTCTCGACAAAATGTTTCCGCCGGGTTTTCCGAATCAATGCTCTTATTGATGACCACCCCATATGGGACATCCAATAATTGCACCAGCTCGTAAACCATCTGAAGGTTGTGAACACCGAACAAAGTCGGCTCTGCTACCAAAACGCAATAATCCGCACCTTGTATGCTTTCCATAACTGAACAAGCACTGCCGGGTGGGCAGTCGATCAACGTCCAATCCTCTTTCTGAGTCGGATTGTTTGACAGCAATAGTTTGATAATCGGTATACCTGAGACTTCGCCGATGTTTAAGATACCGGTGTGTACCGTTACCCCGTCGGAGCTTCCCTTTTCGATATTGCCGATGACTTTGTTTTCCTCGGTCAAGGCTTTTTGCGGGCACAACAAGCTGCATCCGCCGCAGGAATGACAAACCTCATCAAAAATAAATAATTTGTCTTTGATGTAGGCAAGGGCGTTAAATTTACAAAACTCAACGCATTCTCGACAACCGTTACAAAGCTCGGCGTTCCATTTCGGAATTTTAACCGCTACCGGCTGCTTTTGAGTGTTTTTCGGCTTGAAAAACAAATAACCGTTGGGTTCCTCCACATCGCAATCGATGTAGGTTGCCGTTTTTGCCACAGCCGCCAAATTAACCGATACCAGTGTTTTCCCTGTGCCACCCTTACCGCTGAGCACAGCTATTTTCATTTAATGACCTCCGTGAAACCCTGCGTGGATTTCATCTAAGATTGGCAATCGGTTGTCTTCAAAAGCTTCGATATTGGCCTTTGCCGAACCGGGCATACTTTGATAAATTTGAATATCCGCAGCCTTCAAGACATCCGCCGCATTTTGACCACATCGGGGTGTCAGCAAAGCGTGGATTGCATAGTCCACAATGATTTGTACCGCTTTAATGCCGGCACCGCCGGAACTGGCGGCCGCCGCGTTATCCACAAATGTATTTTCTTGTGTATCCGTGTTGTAGATCAAAAAAAAAGGTGCGCGTCCAAAGGACTCGCTGACAGGAGCCTCTATGTTTTTTTCGTCCACAGGTATTGCTAATTTCATTGTATTTCTCCTTCTCGTAATCAACTCTCATCTAGACAGATCATGCATTCGCTTTAATTGGGAGCGACACGCCGCCACGTCTCGATGTGTGGCAACACAGCAATATTTCGTTGATGCCATGGCTATCTATCGATATTTTCGCAACTCTTTTGCCTTAATCTTCCTTTTTTTCGCAAATTTGTTTTTTGCGTCTGTGGCAACCATGGCCGCATCCCTTTCCAAATTCCTCACACAGGCGGTACTCACCGCCCTTTATGGACAAAACCTTTCCGTTTACCAAGGATTCCGCCAGTTTTTTTCTGGCTTCAAAGTAGATGCCTTGAACGGTACTCCGAGCTATGTGCATTTTTTGAGCACAGGCCTCTTGTGTAAAACCTTCTAAATCGATCAACCGGATGGTTTCGTATTCGTCTACGGTCATGTTGACATGATTTTCGCTAGATGTTGGTGTGTCTAAAGGTCCAAATTGACTGCTCTCGGGCAAGCAACAAACTTTACGCCATTTTATGGGCCTCGCCATCTTATCCTCCTCAAGTTATCGGCATATGCCATTTACTTTATTCTAACGCTTTTATGGCATATGTCAATAACTTTTTTTTGAAATTGCAAATAGACTGTATCGATCAGTCCATCGTGGGGATCTCTTCATAACTCATCTGAAACTTGCAGTGTACTCCAAATCTGCCTTGGATCATTACTTTTTCAATAAAGACAGAGTTAAACCAAAGCAGCGCACAAAAAAAGTAAGACAGATTCTTCAAGGCTCATTCCTAACGAATCTGTCTTTTTCAAAGTTTCAAGCTGTGTGTTCATCGGGTGTTTTCATTCTAAACTGCATCACCTCAGGTGTCGCTGGCCCATCAGAAGTCAAAACCCTGATTGCCGCTATTCTATTTCTTTTTCCAGTCTTTACTCGTCGCTTTCGACCTTTAATGTTTTTTGCAAATAATATAGGGAGTTCATCGCTTCCATCGGGGTCATCTCCTCGATGGATAAATCCCTTAAACGCTCCAACACTTGGCTTTCCTCGTCGCTGCGAGGGGGAATTATATTGAAAATATTCATTTGATCGTCGATAAAATCCGGCTTTTCCACCGCCAGAACCCCTTCTCGATAGGCGCTCTCGCTCTCATCCAAAACCGAAAGGATGTCCTCCGCCCGATCGGTAACGCTTTTAGGAAAACCGGCCAAACGGGCCACTTCGATTCCGTAGCTTTTATCCGCCGAACCCTTGATCAATTTCCTTAAAAAGAGCACACCCTCGGCGGTTTCTTGAACGCGGATGCTGTAATTGACAACACCGGGTTTGGTGTTTTCCAATTCGGTCAATTCGTGGTAGTGGGTCGCAAAAAGCGTTTTGGCACCTACCGTTTTTTTGTCCCACAGGTATTCCACCACCGCCCAAGCAATGCTGATGCCGTCGAAGGTGCTGGTCCCCCGACCGATTTCATCTAAAATAACCAGAGAACGCTCGGTTGCATTTTTTAAAATATTGGAGACCTCGTTCATTTCCACCATGAACGTGGACTGTCCCGTAGACAGGTCGTCGGAGGCACCCACTCGGGTAAAAATGCGATCGGTTAAGCCGATAAGGGCACTGTCAGCCGGAACAAAGCTGCCGATCTGGGCCATTAAGGTGATGAGGGCCACTTGGCGAATATAGGTGGACTTACCCGCCATATTGGGTCCGGTAATGAGCATCACACGGCATTGCTCCACATCTAAGTTCGTATCGTTGGTAATAAAATTACCTTGACCGAGGAGTTTTTCCACCACGGGGTGTCTGCCTCTTTCGATGAACAGCACATCGTTCTTGGTCACTTCGGGTTTCACATAGTTACCGAGAATAGCAGCCTTGGACAAAGCGTACAGCGTGTCCAGCTCTGCAATTTCCGTGGCTGCATTTTGGATGTCCTCCAACTCCTTTAAGACCTGTTCCCGAATATTTGCAAAAATCTCGGCCTCTAAACGAATCAGTCGCTCCTCCGAGCCTAAAATTTTGCCTTCCAGTTCCTTCAGCTCCGGGATAAAGTAACGCTCCGCATTGACTAGGGTTTGTTTGCGGATATAGTCCTCAGGGACTTGATCCATATAAGACTTTGTGACCTCAATGAAGTAGCCAAAAACCCGATTGTATTTTATTTTTAAAGTTTTAATGCCGGTTCGATTTCGCTCTGATTCTTCCAAGGCTTGCAATCGATTTTTACCACCCTTATTGAAGGAACGGATATCATCGATTTCTTCGTGGAAACCATCGGCAATGACATTGCCGTCTTTTAAAACAAAGGGGGCTTGGTCATCAATCCCTCTTTCGATTAAGTCGGCAATTGTATTCAAAGAGGGTTTGTCCTGCAATTGGTTTTGCAGATGCGGTGCATTGAGAGTCATCAGGAAGCTTTTAATCTTCGGTATGGTTTGCAAAGATTGTTTTAAGGCCAACAAATCCTTGGGGTTAGCATGGCCGATGGCCAGCTTGGCGCCAATGCGCTCCAGATCATAGACTTTTAACAATTGTTTGCGCAAATCATCTAAAGCGGTGCTGTGTTCCGTCAACTCTTCGATCTGCAGTTGTCTGTTTTGTATTTCCGATAAATCCAAAAGAGGGGCTTCTATCCACCGGCGCAGCATTCTGGCGCCCATGGCGGTTGCCGTATGGTCCAGAACCCATAAAAGCGATCCTTTTTTGTCGCCACGACGCAGGGTTTCCGATAATTCCAAGTTGCGACGCGTTGCCCTGTCCAAAAGCATATACTCTTCCGCTTTGTAGTAGCGCAAGTGGTTGAAGTGGTCCAGGGCGCGCTTTTGCGTTTCGTCTAAATAAGCCAACAAAGCGCCGGATGCCCGCAAAGCGCCTTCGTGGTCTCTCAGTCCCAAGGCATCTACGGTAAAGACATCGAATTGTTGACACAGGCGTTTTTCACTTTTTTTCACTTCAAAGTAATGGGAAGGATAGACGTTGATCATGGCGCCCCATTGTTCTTCCACCGTATTCACCCAAGCTTTTTCTTGGTACAGTGGTGCATTGACCAAAAGTTCCGCAGGAGATATTTTACCGATTTCATCCAAGCCTCTGGTTAAAACCTGTGATCCGGTGATTTCCGTCGTATAAAACTCACCGGTGGATAAATCCACATAAGCGATCCCCAATTGGTTTTTACCCAAATGTAGACTCATGAGGTAGTTGTTTTCCCTAGCGTTTAACGCCTTTTCGTCGGTGATGGTACCGGGGGAAAGCACGCGAACGATATCCCGTTTCACGATGCCTTTGGCTTCCGAAGGGTCTTCCATTTGTTCGCAAATCGCCACTTTATAGCCCTTTTCGATGAGTTTGGCGATATAGGACTCGGCAGCATGGTGAGGAACGCCGCACATGGGTGCCCGTTCTTCTAAACCGCAGTCTCTGCCGGTCAGGGCAATTTCCAATACCTTTGCCGCTTTAATGGCATCGTCGAAGAACATTTCATAAAAATCTCCAAGACGAAAAAATAAAATCGCATCGGGTACTTTTTCATGAATTTCCAGATATTGTTGCATCATCGGTGTCAAACCCATGGTTTCCTCCTTTCCGTCGGTGGTTTAAACCGCTTCTCCCTTAAGTGAAAAACTATTGGTTTCCAGAATTTTAACGGGAATAATTTCCCCGATGGACTGAACACCCGCCGTGAAGTTGACCAATTTCCCGTTAAAAGTCCTCCCGGTTAAACGGTCGGGGTTGTTTTTGCTTTGCTCCTCAACCAAAACCTCCACAACGCGATCCCGATAGGCTTGATTGATATCCCAACTGATGGCGTTGATGGTGGCCATTAAACGGTTGAGGCGGTCGTGTTTGATGGCGTCCTCGATTTGATTATCCATGGTGGCCGCCGGCGTCCCGCTTCGCTTGGAGTACATAAAGGTAAAGGCGGCATCGAAGCGACAGTGCTCGATGACCTCCAAGGTGTCCTGAAAATCGCTTTCCGTCTCTCCGGGAAAACCGACGATGATATCCGTGGTGATGACCACATCGGGAATTTTAGCGCGAATTTTATCCACCAAGTCCATGATGTATTCCTTGGTATAGCGGCGGTTCATGGCTTTTAAAATCGCGGTACTTCCGGATTGAATGGCTAAATGGATAGAGGGACATACCTTATCGCATCGAGCGATGGCGTCGATGACCTCATCGCTGATGTCCTTGGGGTGAGAGGTCATGAAACGGATGCGACGCAAGCCTGCCACCTCGTTTAAATCCCGAAGCAAGTCGGCAAAGCGGTAAGTCTGTTTGAGATTCATCCCGTAGGAGTTGACGTTTTGACCTAAAAGCGTTACTTCCAAGCATCCTTTTTGCGCCAAGGCCGTTACTTCGTCGATGATGGCCTCGGGCTCCCGGCTCACTTCCCGCCCTCTGGTGTAGGGTACAATGCAATAGGTGCAAAAATTGTTGCAACCGTTCATAATGGTCACGTAGGATTTAAAATCGTATTTATGATCCACCGGTAGGCCTTCGATGACCTCCGGGTTGTCGTCCCATACCTCGATCAGGCGCTCATTGCTTTGCAGATAGTTCATCAACAATTGGGGAAATCGGTGTAAGTTGTGGGTGCCGAAGACCAGATCCACTTGCTTGTAACGTTTGCGGATAGCATCGACTATTTCCGGCTGTTGCATCATGCAGCCGCATACCGCCAACACCATGTCGGGTTTTTTGCGTTTGATGGCTTTAAAAGCACCCAAGTTTCCATAAACCCGAACATCCGCATTTTCCCGAACTGAACAGGTATTGATGATTACCACATCGGCACTTTCCGTATCTTCCGTGGGCACGTAGCCCATTTGTTTTAATAACCCGGACAATTTTTCCGAGTCGTTGGCGTTCATTTGACAGCCAAAGGTCATAATCTTATAGGTTTTTTCCATCTATATCCAAGGACGGTTAATCGGTCCTTATTCTCCATTCTAAGTTTTCAATGAGATCCCCGGCGGTTAAGCCGGTTTCACCGTATTTTTTCGCATAGAGGTCGCCGGCTTTTCCGTGATGATACACGGCGGTGGCAACGGCAGCAGTCGTCGCCCCCCTTTGGGCGACAACGGCGGCAATCATTCCCGCCAAAACATCGCCGCTACCGGCGGTAGCCATGCCCGGGTTGCCCGTGGGGTTAAAGTATACGAGACCTTCCGGCCCAAGGGTTAAACTTCTGTAACCCTTCACCACCATCAGCGCCTTGTGCTTCTGTGCCCATTCTTCGGCAATGGCCAAGGTGTCTCTCCGACAGGCCTCGGCAGAATAGCCGGTTAAGGTTGCCAATTCTCCAAGATGGGGGGTTAAAATCGGCACTTTATTTTTCTGTGTAAAGCGCGATGCGGTTTTTTGATAAGGGATGAGACCGTCGGCATCGATGATGACCTCTCCGGTAAAATCCGTCAATTCTTCTAAAAAAATACGATCGTCTCGATTTCTTCCAATGCCCGGTCCAAATAAAACCGTGCTTGTTTTCGGTTTGAGCATGGCCACACTTGGGGCCGTCTCGTAAGCTTCCACCATGATCTCAGGTCGTGCTTTGATCATCACTGGGTCGACAACGGTTTGGGGCACGTATAGGGTCACCAAACCGGCTCCGGTTTTAAGAGCAGCCGCTGCCGCTAGCAAACCGGCTCCCAACATCCCCGAACTTCCGGCTACGACGGCTATGGAGCCGTAATGGTATTTGTGGGTGTTTTTTCTCCTTGTTTGAGGAAAGACCAAATCGGCTTTTGTGGTCATCAACCGCCGGTGTTGGACGGTCTCTTGTAGAATACCGATGTCCAGCACCTCCATTTCGCCGCAAACGTCGGGGCCATCCCCCAACAAATGGCCGGTCTTGATGTTTTGTATCGCCAAGGTGCGTTCGGCAAGGAGGGCTGTACCTAAACAAAAACCCTTTTCACCGTGTAAACCGGAAGGTATGTCCACGGCAATGACGCGTCGCCGGCTGCGGTTGATCGTTTTGAACAATTTTAGGATTGCTTCCGGAAGGGGGCGCTCCTTTAAGCCGGTGCCGAAAACACAGTCGACGATCATAGTACAACGATCCAAAATATCGGACCATAGGTCTTCTTGTTTTTCAAGCCCCAAGCCGATGGTGCCGCCGACGGCCTCGTATCTTTTTTGATTGAGGGCATTGTCCTCGGATACATTTGTTCCGTCGCCGATGATCCACAGGGCACAGTCCATTCTTTTTTCCTTTAGCAACCGGGCGATGACCAGTCCATCACCACCGTTGTTGCCGCTGCCACACAAAATGAGAACTTTTTCATCGCGGTTTGCACATTTTAAAATCGCTTCAGTGCAGGCCTCTCCGGCTTTTTCCATTAAATCGATTCCCGGAATGCCGGACGCGATCGTATCGCGATCCATTTGCGCCATTTGTTCGGGTGTAACGATGTTCATCTTTGCTCCTTGATCTAAAATACAAAAGGATTGAAAAAAAAGAAGTAAGGTCCGCCCTTACTCCCAGTTTTTTATTTTTCCGTCGGGATTGCCGGCAGTTCTTTCAAACTTTCGGCTTCGTTGCGCCGGACATTGACAGAATAAATGTGTTTGATGCTATCCGGGGTCAATTGTACGCGATCCGCTCTGTTGTAAACATCTTCTACAACAAAGGACGCCGTCAAAAATACCATCACCGAAGAAACCAAGATATAAACAAAATAGTCTCTAAAGCCCAAGGAACGATGTTTTTTAACCCTTTGCTTTTTTTCTCTACGACTTTTCTTGTCGTTTTTATTCTTCATCGGCGTCTTCCTCTTCCCAATTGTGCCAAACTTCCTGCACGTCGTCCATATCGTCGAACATCGCCAACATTTTTTCCATTTTTTCTGCATCTTTTTCAGACAGTTCGGTGGTTGTGGAGGGTACCATGGCCACTTCGCCACTCAGCACCTGGTAGTCGGCTTGTAGGGCTTCCAAGACATCGGGAAATAACTCCGGTGTGGTGATGATCTCGTAACCTTCTTCTTCCGTAACCATATCCTCGGCACCGGCATCTAAGGCTACCATCATCACGGACTCCTCGTCGACATCCTCGGATTTTTCAATATAAATAGAGCCCTGACGGTTAAACATAAAACTGACACAGCCGCTGGTACCTAAATTTCCGCCGTTTTTATCGAAAGCGTGGCGTACCTCTCCCGCTGTGCGGTTTTTGTTTTCCGTTAAAGTCTGTACGATGACAGCGACCCCCGATGGCCCATAGCCTTCGTAGGTAATTTCTTCGTAGACGGCATTGCCCAACTCGCCGCTGCCCTTTTTAATGGCTCGCTCGATGTTGTCGTTGGGCATATTGGCTGCCTTGGCCTTGGTGATGGCGTCTCTGAGTTTCGCGTTCATTTCCGGATCTGTGCCGCCTTCCCTCGCCGCAACCGCCAATAGTTTTCCCATTTTAGTAAATATTTTTCCCCTAGCCGCGTCTTGTTTGGCTTTTCTGTTTTTAATGTTGCTCCATTTAGAATGCCCTGCCATGCCTTCCTCCTCGCTATCAAGTTTATTTTTGAATTACTGACATTTTATTATACCACAAGTTTTTCCGGATTCAAGATAGGGCTACGGCTACGTAGCTTTCTTCCAGTTCTTCTATTTCAGCTTGCCCACTGGTTTCATCGACGGTCTGTGCGATGAAGTCTTCCAGCCGATCGCTGGGTATTTGCAAAGCTAAACAGACGTCTTCTTCAAAGATTTCTTCAAAGGGTGTGTAACCCGCGCCGGACAAATAAAAGCTGTAACTGCCGTATAAATTGTAATGCAGCCGCACCCGCACATGGGTGGATACTTGCATCTTTACAATTGGCGTGCTTTCAATAACCTGGGTGGCCACTCCGGAATAGGCGCGTATCAAACCACCGGCACCTAGTTTCGTCCCGCCGAAATAACGGATCACCACCACCAATACGTCCGTGAGATGAAATTGATGTATCACTTCTAAAATCGGGTTGCCGGCTGTTCCCGAAGGTTCGCCGTCGTCATTGGCTTTTTGACGCACAGGATCGGTATTTAAAACATAAGCGTAACACACATGGGTAGCTTTATAGTGTTCTTTACGGTTCTCCGCAACCCGTTCGGCCACTTCTTCCTCTGTGCTGACAGGGTAAATCCTTGCGATAAACCGCGATTTTTTAATGTCGTCTTCCGTTTCCATTGTTTCTAAAATTGTGTAATAATCTTTCATCGCATATCTCCTCGTTTAGTATATCACGGAGAACCTATGGGAACCATTGTTTTAAGAGATTCTTGATTTTTAATCGCATCTTCATTAAAAGATTGTAACCCGTGCTTGCTTTAATACACCCATAGGCGGCAAACACAGGGCAATTCTCTTGCAATTATCGGTTTTTCGTTGCTTTATGTGCGCTTTTTGGTATAATAAAAAACATACAATAAAGGAGAAAATCATGGATAATGTGAATCATCAGCCAACGCGAAAAAAGCTAAAACTCAGCCAACGGATTCTATTAAGTCTTATTATTCTAATAGCCTTAGTCGGCATTGCCAGTATGGTCCTCTTTGCGACCATGCTGAAAGAAGTTCCAGAATTAAATCCGGACAACTTTATCTATTCTGAAAACGCCAAGATATATGATATCAACGGCGAGTTTTATCAAGAACTTCAAAGTAGAGAGCTGCGTGAAAATGTCTCATTGGATCAAATCCCCGAGCATGTGCAAAACGCTTTTATTTCTATAGAAGATCAACGCTTTCGCAAACACCACGGCGTCGACGCCCTGCGTTTCGGTCGTGCGGTTTTGGAAACCCTCACCTCCAGAAGTTTAGAAGGACCGGGCGGCTCCACCATTACCCAGCAGCTGATTAAATTAACCCATCTAACCGATGACAAAACCATTTCCAGAAAATTTCAAGAAATGGTCCTAGCCAATAAATTAGAAAATATCTACGATAAGAATCAGATTCTAGAAGCCTATCTCAATAAAATTAATTTTTCTCAAGCTTGGGGCATCGAGGCCGCATCCAGGGTTTATTTTAATAAAAACGTTTCAGAAATAACCGTCGCCCAGGGAGCCGTCTTGGCAGCCATGCCGCGCTTGCCTTCCTATTACACCCCCTACTCCTATACGGAAGGGGACAACCCTGAAATGCAACTGCACGAGGATGGACAGCCGGTTTACAACGAAAACAATAAGGAACGGGCTTTCTTAGTGTTGGACAAAATGTTGGAATTGGAGTACATCGATCAAGGCCAATTCGATCAGGCCAAGGAAGAGGTTGCTACAGGTAACATCGGCTTGGTTTACAACCCACCCCAACACAACTACTCCTATTTCACCGATTCGGTTTATAGTCAAGTGTTGGCAGATTTAAAAAGTACCTATCATTATACCGACGAAGAAGCCTCGGATTTATTGCTCAACGGCTCCTTAGAGATTTTTTCCACGGTCGACCCACGCATTCAAACGATTATGGAGGAAAAATCCAGAGACGAAGGGTTGTACCCGGCGCAAAGTGCAACTGCCGCTGAAGCCTCTCAAGCAAAAAGTGGCGAAACTGGGCAGCCGGTCAACTACATTCCACAAGTCGGGATGACGGTCATCAACAACGAGACCGGTTATGTCTCCGGCATCGTCGGCGGTCGAGAGGAAAAAACCAATTTATCCATGAACCGGGCGACTCGCCTTTTCCAACCCGGGTCCGCCACCAAACCGTTAACGACCTATGGACCGGGTATCGATACCGGCGCCATTACCTTAGGGACTACTTTTGAAGATATCCCCATCGATTATCAAGGTTGGCAACCGGGCAATGCCGACGGCGGCTACGCCGGACCGACCACCGTGCGTGCCGGCTTAGCCCAATCTAAAAATATCGTCGCTGTCCAAGCCTGTGTGGTTACGGGTGTCAATACCGCTGCAGAATACGCAGAGAAACTCGGTTTAGAGGTTGTCGAAAAAGACGAGCAGGACAACACGGATTTAACCCCTGCGGCTTTTGCTTTAGGTGGTTATACCCACGGTCAGAGCAGTCTGGCCATGACTTCCGCCTTTTCGACCTTCCCCAATCAAGGAAATCGCATCGAGCCGACTTTCTATACCAAAGTTGTGGACAGAAACGGTAATATCATTTTAGAAAAGAAACAGAAAAAAATTCCGGTTTACAAACCTCAAACCGCATTTTTAATCACCGATGTTCTCAAACAAGTGGTACAAGGGGGCACCACTAACATCGCTATTCCCAACCAACCGGTAGCGGGTAAAACCGGTACCACCGACGACTACCGACACGCTTGGTTTTGTGGCTACACCCCCCAATACACCATGGGGGTTTGGTACGGTTATGACAACAACGTCGTTGAAGTGGGCGATCAGACCTACTACTTAAATATCGATGTGGCCGGCGGTTCCATGCCCGGACCGGCAGGGATGTTCCAAGCTGTGATGACCGACGTTTCGGCACCCTTGCCAGCGGAAGACTTTCCCCAAAGTCCCGGCGGTTTGGTCACGGCTGATATCGACCGCATCTCGGGTAAGTTGGCAACGGATTTAACCGCACAGGATCCCAGAGGTTCGATGGTTATCTCGGAAATGTTTATAGACGGAACCGTACCCGCAACCAGAGACGATTGGCATATCGCTGTCAACCTAGATATCTCGACCAATGCCTACCCCAGCACTTTTTGCCCCAAAGAATTGGTTAAAAACGTTGTGCGGCTCAAAAAGCCCACCAACCGTTTCCCCCAGGGGATCACCCCCATAGATCCGAACTATGTAACGCCGGACGAAGTGCCCATTTTGGCACCGCCGGAAGGTTACACCTGTCCCTTACACGCTTCGCCCATCGATTCCGGGCTATCCGACACCTTAAAGATTTTTGTAGATGGGCAGCCCCTTAACAAAAAACTGGATTTAAAAGTCGGACAAGCCATTACCTTAACGGTAGAAGGCCCCAACAACGAAGCGACCCAATTTGCTATTCACGATGCCTTGGCAAAATTGGAACCCCAAGGTAACACTGCCGTCATAACAGCCAATGAGCCCGGTAACACCAAGATTACCGTCACACAAGTGGTCAAGGATGAAGGCGGACATGAACGCGCCGCATCTAAGGAAATCGAAGTGGCTATTGTGCCCTAAACCTAAAAGGTGATGCCTTAACATTCTCGTTATATGTATACAAAATAGAGTTTTTAAACCGAGGTCTGTACACAGATTGAAACAAAGATACTGTGTGCAACCTCGGTTTTTAATGCCTCGAAATACCATCATAAAACTACCCTTATCTTTGATTGACAGAATCTTATAACTTTGTTATACTTATTCAACAATATTAGCAATATCAATGCACGGAGGTAAGTATGTCAGATTTTATTAAACCCAGCAAAGTATTACTTTTTTTGAGTGGTGTCGCAGCACCCAGTGTCGTAAAAGCGATTATGGCCAGTCCAAAAGCCCGCGAATTAGCCGTTAAAGGTGTCGCTAAAGGTATGAAGTTCAAAAATGAAGTAGAAGTGGCTTTCCAAAACATCAAGGAAGATGCGGAGGATATTTACCACGATGCAAGACTGGAAATCAACGGGGAATAATATCCACGTATGTCGAACTTATGAGTACATCTTAAAATCTTGTCACTTTAAAGTAATGTCAATTTAACCGTATGCTTTTAAAAAAGAATACCATACCCGAAATGTTGTTTTTCTCGCCGAAACATCTCAAAGGATAGCTGGTTACCTTCATTTCGGGTTCTTTTTTTATTATAATATCAATTCAACCATAGGAGGATTTCATGAAGTACCGTATCATTTATGATAACGGCGAAAGAATTCGTCTGCGTTGCGGACAAAACACCTTTACTCGGGAACAGGGTTACGGTATTGCCGCAGGTTTGCGCAGAATTACCGGAGTCGAAACCGTTTATACCAATCCCATTAACGGCAGTATTTTAATATCCCACTTCGGAAAAAGTAGACAACGTATTCTAGACTATGTCGCTACCTTGGATGTCAACGGTCTTCCCCAAGACGACTGCCACGAATCCCAGGCTTCATGGCAAATTACGCAATCCTTTAAAGATCAGATCATCTCAAAAATATTAACCAGAATTTTTGTGCGCCTTTTTGTCCCGTCTACCGTGAGAGCCATCTTATCGATTCTTAAAGCCAAAGATTTTATTGCCAACGGTTTAAAAGCACTAAAAAATGGAAATCTCAATGTCGATGTATTAGATGCCGCCTCGGTTACCGCCGCTATGATTCAAGGCGACTTTATCAATGCAGCATCCATCATGTTTCTACTCGATATTTCCGAAGATCTCTCCGAATACACCAAAGAAAAGGCACGAGATGCCCTTAAACACTCCATCGTTTTAAACTTGGACTGGATTTGGAAAAAAGAAGGTGACACGGAAATCCGTATCCCAATCTCTAAACTGGATAATGGCGATATTGTCATTACCAGAACCGGCGCCATGATTCCCGTCGACGGCACGGTCACCGACGGTTACGGAACCGTTAACGAAGCCGCCATGACGGGGGAATCCATGGCCGTGGAAAAGAGAGTCGGTGCCACCGTTTATGCCGGCACTGTAATGTCCGAAGGGACTTTGTACATTCAGGTTAAGGCTTTGCCGCAAGAAACCCGTTTGCAACAAATCATTAATCTGGTCAAACGCTCGGAAATGTTAAAAGCTGAAATACAAAGCAACGCGGAGCGCCTGGCAGATGCCATTGTGCCCTTCAGCTTTTTATCCTTTTTCGGCGTTTTACTCTATACACAAAAACTGAACCAAGCCTTGTCGGTACTCATGGTCGATTATTCCTGTGCTATTAAACTAGCCACCCCTATTTCCATCATGGCTGCCATGAAAGAAGCGGCTACCCACGACATTTTTGTAAAAGGCGGCAAGCATCTGGAGCAATTTGCCAATGCGGATACCCTGGTCTTTGATAAAACCGGTACCTTAACGGCTGCCGTACCGAAAGTCACTAAAATTATCCCTCTGGACGATATGACTGCGGACGGAGTTTTGCGTATCGCCGCCTGCTTGGAAGAACACTTTCCCCATCCTGTGGCCAAAGCCATTGTTGCAGAGGCGGATAGAAAGGGTCTATGCCACCCCGAAGACCACACAGAAGTCGAATACGTGGTGGCCCACGGTATTGTCTCAGCCTACAACGGACTGCGCACCATTGTCGGTTCTGCCCACTTTATATTTGAGGACGAAGGTGTTATTTTAAGCGAAGCACAACAAACCGTTTTAAACGACGAACTGCAACACCGTTCCCCTATTTATGTTGCCATGGACGGAAAGCTTATCGGTGTCATCTGCATTGAAGACCCTCCCCGGCCGGAGGCAAAAGCGGTCATTGCAGAGTTACGAGACCTCGGTTTTAAACACATTATCATGCTCACGGGCGACAATGCTTCCTCTGCTAAATCGGTATGCAAAACTTTAGGAATCGATACTTTTTATGCCGAAGTTTTACCCGAAGACAAATCGCAAATTGTCTCCGATATGAAAGATAAAGGACATCGCATTGTGATGGTGGGTGACGGCATTAACGACTCTCCCGCATTGGCCATGGCCAATGTCTCGGTTGCTATGAAAGACGCTTCGGATTTGGCTAAAGAAAGTGCCGATATTCTTTTACAGTCTTCCCATTTGGAAGGATTAGCGACCTTGCGCCACCTAAGCAGGAAATTATTAAGTCGTATTAAAAGTAATTACAGACGCATTGTCGTCTTTAACACCGGTCTGTTGGTCCTCGGTATTGCCAGAACAATTACCCCGGCGACTTCCGCATGGTTGCACAACACCTCCACCATTGCCATTGGCGCCTACAGCGCAACCCCGTTATTACCAAAAGCAAAACTTTTACCTGAGCCTACTAAAATCGTACAAGCATAAGCACCCATTTAAAAAGTCTCGCAACATAGCGAGACTTTTTTGTTAAGATAAATGGTCATCACCTTTTCCAACTTTCAAGAACGTACTTTAAGCCATGCTATGGGTTTTTATTTTATAAAAATCTTCGGTGTGCACCCATTCGCGTTTACACAGCAGGCGTTCACGGACGAGTCACTTGATTCAGAGTAGCCGGGCTGTCACTCGTCGTTTTCATAAGAAATGCAGCGCAGCCTATTCGCTTTTCTCTCTTTGGTCGAATCGCTCATGTCGCGGCCGCACCATAGAATACTCAAAAGAGCACGGAATCTAAGTTAACACTTTTAAGCCATGCTATGGATTTTTATTTTATAAAAATCTTCGGTGTGCGCCTATTCGCTTTTCTCCCGTCGGTCGAATCGCTCATGTCGCGGGCGCACCATAGGGCACTCAAAAGAGCACGGAATCTAAGTTAACACTTTTAAGCCATGCTATGGATTTTTA